>Ga0194136_1000573_pt1 | contig 18940 bp, 29 predicted proteins | sample TARM_MetaG_T3A_1_FD_134023 | JGI IMG/M metagenome (GOLD analysis project Ga0194136, IMG submission 134023) | Freshwater microbial communities from Pennsylvania, USA, analyzing microbe dynamics in response to fracking - TARM_MetaG_T3A_14 (version 2) | ecosystem: Environmental > Aquatic >...
GCCCTGCGCTCACCACCATCATACTTGTCTAGGAAGTATTGATAATCTGAGTCAGTAAGAATCTCTGGCTGTCCGAAATCACCTACGGCAAGTCGGACAGCTTCAATTTGGGTAAGAGGCATAATCTCTCCTTAAATGTAAAGGAGAGGAGCTTTCGCCCCTCTTCCCTGAAATCAACTTGCAGCCATTACACCGGCTGTAATCAAAGCAGCAATAAGTTCATTCACTTTATCACCAACAGCAGTAGCAGTAGCTGTGCTGGTGTCGGCAATGGTCGCAACATTAGCAACTTGATCACCACCAGCAGCACCAACATTAAGACGTTCAATCAGGGAGTCAATAGCCAGAAACGGGCCACTGTTTACTTCACCGATAGATAGCTTATCAATAGCCATATTTATTTCCTCTTATTAAAGATTGAGAAATGAAAGGGGAACAGAAGATTCCGTTCCCCGAACATAGCTATTAGGTGCTTGAGGTCAAACGGACCAATACCTGTGGTTGAGTAGCGAAGTACAGGGGAGAAGTCTCAACCTGCATTTCGTGGAACTCATCTTTCGGGTCAGTGAACTCGTAAGCGAACATTTCACGACCAACGCTGTTAGCGCCAGACAGCTTGTTGCTTGGGCCGTAGTAGCCACGGAACAGATCGTTCACAACTGGAATAACGTGACCAGTGTCGGTGGCAACAGCGGCTTCGGTGGTGCCGTTAGGCAGCTTGAAAACGTGGTCGTAGGTCATAAAGTTCACACCCTTGAAGGTGAACTGATCTACGCTACCCCAAGACATGAACTGGTTGGTAGAGTCACGGTTGGGGTTCATCTGAGCAGCGTAGTACAGATAGGCTTGCTTCACTTCAGGGTGAGTGATTAGCTTGTCGAAGAAGCTGCCATCAACAACCACGTTAATACCACGGATAACACCGCCAGTCTTCAGGTTGGTTTGCAGGTAACGCTTCAGTTCACTGATCTTGCTGGTAACGTTGGTGGTGTTGACACCAAGGTTAAAGTCGATAACTTTCTGAACTACACCGAACTCAGTGAACACATCAGCGATGGTAGCGCCGTCAGGGGTCTTCATAACACCTTTAGCAGCTTGCAGCTTCATGTACTCGTGGGTTTGTTCCACTTGAGCACGCAGGTCAGCCAGTTTCTGTACACGAACACGGGCCAGAGTTTCTTCGCTATCTGGGGTGCCCGGTACACGCCAACCCTGAATATCTTCAGGGGTGATGTAGTCACTGTGCTTGAAGTAAGCCAGTGGCAGGGAGAAGGTTTCAACCTTGCGGTCATTACCCTTAGTGGTGTCACCAGCACGTCGGCTCACTTGGGGCAGCAGAGTGGTGTCGTTCATGCTCTTGTCAAATACAACAGAAAGTGAGCTGATGCCTTGGGTGCGGTACAGGTTCATTGAACCGATTAGGCCAGCTTGGTTGTCGAGATTGTTAATCTCTTGAGTCCAGTCTACAAGTTTGAAACCGTTACCGTAGTCTCTAGTAGTTGCCATTATCTATATTTCCTTTAATTGTTATTGATTAAGCGAAGGATTCTGGTTGAGCCAGAACGTCGATACCGGCAGCTTCAATCAGAGCCTTGGCAGTAGCAAGTTTGGTGGCATCGTTTACAGTGGAACCAAACACGAGGTTGGCATCACCAACAGCAGCAGGGCCACGGTACAGAACAACTACTTTGGTAGCGGTAGCAGCAGGGATAACCTGCTTGTCAGCACCTTCAGGGCTACCAACATAGATACCAACGAAAGTATCGAGGTCTTGGTAGGTATCAAGGCCATTACCAATAACGCGACCAATTTCATAGGTCACTTCAGCGGCTTCGGTTACTTCAACGATCTTACGGCAGTAGCCATACTCAGGCTTGTATTCGTGTTGAACTACGTTGCCGAGGCGAGTAGAGCGAGTGTCAATTTTTGCCATTAGGTAAATCTCCTAGCTAGGGTTATTTGTTTTTCTTTTGTTTAGCGATTAGCTCTGCTACAAGAGATAGACCGGCGTCTTCTTGGGCAGGGGCATCACCTTCACCACTAATGCCAACTTCGGACATTAGATCACTTGCATCAACAGCAGCCTTGGCTTCGGCAAAGCCAGTAACAACTTCATCAAAAGATTCGTCGTCAAGGACAGACAGTTTGGCAAACATGGATTCAGCTTTCTCGGCAGGGAGAACGGCTGAAAGTTTTTCTTTACGCTTCTCTGCTTTCAGTTGTTCTGCTTGAGCAGCGGCTTCAGCAGCAGCGGCTTCAAACTTAGCAACTTGCTCAAGAGCAGCAGCAAGGGCAGTTTCTTTTTCTTCTACAAGAGCAAGAACTTTGGTAAGTTCAACTTGTGCGGTTTCAAACTGAGCAGATACAGAAGCAAGTTCAGCCTGCATTTCTTCTAGTTTATTCATATCTACGGATTCATCCTCGATAGTGGTCATCTTAAAAAGACGGGATTTAAGGTTCATGTGATTACCTTGTTCAACGACTTCGGAGAGATATTCAAAAAACTCCTCTCGCGTCATAATTTCATCAGCAAGTCCAAGTTCAACACTTTTCTGTGCCGAGAAAACTTTGGCTTGGGTTTGTTTTACGAGGTCTTTCTCAATACCTCGCATCTCTGCGACGTGGCCGATGAACTCTTGATAAAGTGAATCCACCCTATCTTGAATGTCAGCCAAGAACGATTCTGAAAACTCACCATCCTCATTGAATGGGATTTTCGCATCTCCTGCGAATACGTACTGCCGTTCAATACCCATGCTCTTCTCGCGTTTAGAAGTATTCATGAGTTGAACAACAACGCCAATACTACCTGCTTCAGCCATCGGGTTGAGAATGACTTCGTGCATAGCACTGACAAGACCGTAACCAGCAGAGGCTGCGAGTCCGTCTACATATCCCACAAGTCGCACATCGTTTTCATCTGCTCTACTGCGGATATATTGTGCAGTCTCGAAGCATCCGTAAGCCTCCCCGCCGGGGGAATCTACGTCGAAAACGATTACCTTGGCACCCATAGAAAGCATGGTGTCAAACTCTTCTTTGATTTGTTGATAAGAAGCGTTCTGTTCCCCACAAATTCCTTGGTACTCTACATAGGTAAGGGGGCCATCAACAGAAACGACCCCAACACCAGTGTCTACGTTGTAAGCTACATCTTCTGGTTTGCGTTTATAGCCACCAGAGAGAGCCAACTGTACATCTTGTCCTTCTACAACCAACCCCATGTTACGGTCTTGGAGATAACGAACAGCATTCTCAAGAGAAGCTGGAGCCATCAAATGCGGAGTGTTATAGATTTTTTCTGTAAGCCTGAATAATTTACCCGGCATTGTAACTCCTTATTATGTGTTCTCTGTATTTGCTGAAGATGTGTCACCAGCTTCCCCTGTTGAATCTCCGGTGCCCCCGTTTAATCCGGAGGTCATTCCGTCTCCACTTCTTGAAGTTGCCCCTGTAAGCGTATCTTCATACTCTTCCCTAGAAGCATTAGTAGGAATACGATTAGGCAGTCCCACCCATTCAGCAATCTGGTTCAAGTTGTTTGGAGTCTTCTGGATCAAACCAACTGCACCAGCACGTTGCAGATACTTGGAAATAACATCCAAATCATTCTCACGAATATCCCCAAACTCGAACGTAGGCATACGACTCAAATCCCAACCATTCAACTCCCAGAGTTGTCTAACCAAGTCTGAATTGAGAACGTCTTGGATTTCACGGAGTCTAGCCTCAACAGCCATCTGCATGATGGTGGATTTATTGTCTGCTAGGTTGTAACTGCCACCCTTGGAATTACCCATCTGAAGCAAGTCGGCAAACAAGGCTTGTAGGATTTTATTATCCCACCTAGCAATTGCTGTGGCGGGGTCATGCTGGGAAGTGTTAGGAGGGCCAATCAATTCAAAAGAGAAAAGAGGTTTACCTTGATCGTCATACAAACTTGGAAAGATTACACAAGCCTGTTCGTTGTTCTGAAGGTTACGACCAATGCGTTTCACTTCCTCGTAAACAGCCTTCTCTTCTGTTGTTGCATCAGGGGACATAAACTTGGCGGGGAGAGTGAAGTATGGAAGCCCACCCAATCCACGAGTGATGTTGATAGCCTCGGATTCTTCAATCTCTTTTCTGTATCGCCATGCTTGAAATACTTTTGCTAAGGGACTCCGGCCAGTCGGATTGTCTCTAGTAACGTCTGTTCTAAACAACAAGAATTTATTACGAGTAAGTAGAATGTCCCCCGTCTTATCATTGACGAGACGATAACCTTCAACCAACAAAGAGGGGTCTTGAACTACACCAGTGAGGTTTCTACCGTTATCAGAGAACTTCCACTCTTTCAGCGTAGTCTGTGATCGTACAGGAAGTTTACGAAGACCAATAAGACCATCATTATACTTACTTCCTTGCGCTCTAAGTCGTCTACGAAAGACTTTCTCATTAACACAGTAACCGTAAGTGAACATGCTTGTCACTTCTTTAATGAACTCGAACCAGCTATGTTCCATGTCGTGCATATTCTGCTCTAGGAACTTAGCTTTCTTTAGCTCATCTTCGTCAGGGTCTTGCGGAGGAACAACTCTCCATTCAGCCCTACTGATCATCATTTCAAACAAAGAGAGTGCAGAGGCGATAGTGGCATCTTGAGACATTTCTTGGAATGTTTTATTAGCCCTTGGAAACTGTAGTTGTTTCCTTGCCTCTTCAGTAATAATACCGTTAAACTCTCGAAGACCAGTAAAACCCACTTCCTTCAACCGAAGTCTTTCAGGGGCAGATTCTCCGGGTTGTAAATCTAGGTTTTCTTCTGCCATTACATTTCCTTCGGTTAATTAAATACGAAATTCATTTGTTTTGGACATAGAGGGGAGGGAAATCATTGGGATTTTGATACCAGACGCTAGTGCCTCGAAAGCATCAGAGCAGGCATCACAAAGGTCATCGTGACCCCGTTCACCTGAACGCCGAGTCCCATCGAACGCCTCTAACTGTCTGTAGAAGAAGTTGAGGTCGTTATAAACTCCGTTCTCATAATCAGCCCCACAATTAGAAAGAATCTGCATACCACCGTTCATCACCATAGAGGCGAACGGCTTGAATCGGTCTGCTTTCTTACCTTGTGCCCTAAGTTGCTTGACATAGAAACCCGAGGATGACAAGTCTTTAGCGAGAATCATGTTTGAGAACTTTGCCCCTGCACCCGGATCAAGTGGGATTACAATATCCACACCCTTCCCATCTTCTATTGCAGCGTCAAGGATAAAATCCATCCACTCACCGGGGAGAACCCTTGTTTGTCGAATATCATGGATAAAGTAGTTACCGTCTTTTAGGCGGCTCATTTTCACTGATACTGTGTAGTCAGGAGAGGGGTTTCTGTCACTTTTTCGTGTGAAAGCAAAATCATAAGCCCTGACAGTTTTTTCAATATCTGTCCAAGCAGGTTCCTCTTGCATTTCAACAAACCACTCACGGCGAACTAAAGAGCTTCCGGTTGGCCTGACAAACCAGTTTCCGTACAAATACCTTTGAACGTCTACATGAGGTTGAGCTTTCAAATTTGACAAGTAGGTTGGGTCAGCTCGCATAAGTGGTTCATTGTCCATGCAATTAGCACTTACAAAAGTAAAACTCCGAATACCGGAGTCTGTTCCGCTACCGTATATAGACTCTAATTCTTCACGACTATCTGACCAAACGTACTCCCCGTTGTCTACAACGTAGTAACGAAGATTACCATCTCTGCTTAGGTCTGGTGTTCCTTCTTCTGTAAGGTAGGGCTTAATCCACTCTAAACATTCCCAATCGGGATCAGGATTACACGTTAATACCATTTGCTTTTGGTGTGTTGCTCTGGCAGACCGCATACGTTTAATAAGGTACTCGATCATTTCACGAGTAAAGTGTGTTGCTTCCAGTATGTTCAACAATGTTCGCTAAACATTGCCAGCAGCTTTACCTGCATCTCTATGTTACCATAGAAGTTCAGACCATATCACCATCCCGTAGGATGCTCCCCGTTTCCACCTGCTTAGGTGTACGTCTTTCGACTGGTCGTTGCTCGTCCCCGTTTGAGGGTTTCGATCAGGATTGTCCCATAAGGAGTTTCCCTGAGTTAAAGGAGTTATTCAATGTACATTACTGTACAAGGCGACAAATTCTATCGAACAACACAAAAGTGTATGCTGCCCCCTGATGCTTCAAGAGGTCTTTAGAAGATTCCAAAAAAGAGAACTTAACTGATCCACCAGAGGGGAATGTTATCTTCAAATCTTTAATGTGAATCTTCACACCACCTTTCTTACCTTGTTTACGTAACTCATCTGAGTTACCATAAATCTTGGTGTAAATCTCGCAAGCATTCTCCCACAAACCACCTTGGGCTGTAATTTCACCTGTGGTTTTACGAAAAATGACCCCTCTGAAATGGGGGTCATTTGCAAACTTCAATGGGTAGAGAAGTGAAATGTAGCTCTTCCCTGACCCCATAGCGCCACCCAAAATAGCCGTATCGGCTGTCTGGGTGAGCATGAGTTCTTGTTTAGGACTCGACGGTCCTATATATTCAATTTCGCTCATACACTCCCTGTTGTTTAGTGAAGCCGTAATACTTCAATTCTGCACACCTTCTAGCCTCTGCGGCTGAAGGTACATCGTCAAAGAAACCAAGAGAGATTTTCTTTTTATCCACACTAATATATGCTTCCCATTTACTCAGGCGTTTATCCCAACAGACTCCAGTCACTCCTGATTTATTAGTAGACCTCTTCTTTTGGTCGTATGCTTGTAAACTGTAAGTTGCCCACTCGCATGTTTCTAGAGAATATATTTCAGCTCCGTTGATGCGGTTCAGTGTAGTTCCCTCGGGTCTCTCACCCATGTCCTCTAAGAAGTTGGAAAAGTCTCTCCACCTCTCACAAACAGTAGTCCCAATAGCACCATACAACTGATACGCTTGGTGGTTTGGATTGAGGCACCTTTGCATCATGGAGTGCCATGACGTGAATGTAGGGCTGGGTGATGCCTTTACAGTATGCCCGTGCTTTTCCCTACGTTTGTATGCACACCCACAACTGGTTGATCCGTTCTTTAGTGCGGAACTTTTAAGTATAATAGAACCACCACACTCGCACTCACAAAGCCAGCGTACTGTAGTTCGGCCACCCCTCTCTTTAATTCCCTCGGCACGAGAAACAACCGTCAACTTACCCTGCTTGACGCCTGTCCAATCCGTCTTCAAATCTTTCCTACCGCAACCACAAGACTTGTATTGACCGCCTCTCAAGCTCTGCGCAGGAACCTCTATCATTGTGCCGCAATCACACAAACAAGACCAGATTGGCTTCTTTTGACCAGAAGGGTAAATTTTTGTTCCAACCCTTTCAATAACCACCAGCTTCCCATACCGATTACCGGTCTCATCCACTAATTTACTCGTGGTTCTCAACTCTTCCATATTCACTCCTATTGTAAAGGAGTGCCCCGCCTCCGTAGCCGTCAATGACAACTCTGTAGGAGGACTTACGGTTCACCAAACTATTAAAACAAAACTATAACACAACCAGATTGTACGTCAACCACCCTACAATTTAATTAGTGCATACAAGCCACTCTATCCTGCTCTGTATGCGTGAGAAGCCATAAGTGCTTCCCTTCTCCACAAACTTGGATATGTGTGAGCATATCCTCTTCACTAGGCAAGCGAAGATGCGGCTTACACCGCCCAGCATAAGCTGGTACACAGGCTACTGCTTGTGTTAATTTACATCGTCTTTACTGGGAAGAACATGCAAGCTAAATCTTGTCTTAGGAGTCTCTTCCTCCTCAGACTCTTTAGCAGTTTGCTCTTCCTCTTCACCGAGCCTATCACCTTCCCAGCGGAGTTTGGTGATTTCAGATTCTTCTGCTGTTGCAGCTCGTGTAACTGTGACGATAGTGTTAATCACCCACTTACTTGTACTGAGGGCTTCTTTATCCACTTCTTGCTCATTAACACTTTTCTCAATGTTAATCAAACATTGTGGTTCGAGAGACTGAAGTTGTTCGAGTGTTTTACGAAGTTTGGATTTACGAATACGTTTCTTGGCTTGTGTGTTATGATCTTTACCAAGTGTGTTACCCTCTTTAATAGGGCTTGTTCTTTTTGTTGTCATAGTATGTTCCTTATGCTTTCTGAATAGCTCTCAGAAATAATTAAAGATATTTAGAAAGGTCACTCACTCAACGTAAGGAGGAGAGGAGAATGTATCAAGTGAGTGACTAAAAGGGGGAGAGGAGGAGAAATGACTAAGGTTAGTCATAGGCAACTAAAGTTGCTCTTGATGTGTATTAGAATATGCTGAATAAATTATCAGCATCTATTTGTAACTATATCACAAAAAACTCTATTTGTCAAGCTCTTTATGATAAAATCTTATATACTATTAGTAATATCTGACTACTAATAATCGCTAACAATACGTTTGAAAGGACTGTCTGTTTCTGTGATACTTTCGTGTTGGTATTCCCAACGGAATTTAACTTCCTGTATCTCTTCATCTTCAAGAATGATATATCTAATATCTTCTTCATCGAAATCAGAGACAAGAAAATATAGTTCTTGTTCTGTCATAATATGTCTCTGTGTTATTTGGAATTAGTCAGAGAAAGCTACTGAGGCGGAGATTGTACACTCTCCTAGCCTGCTCACCTAACGACACCCTCTGAATGCCGAATGTAGTCTATTGAGAGTGGCTGAATCCTATCTTTTATCTCTGGTGGGGTTTGCCCCTTATAGAGTTTTCCCTTGCAAGCAGCTAACTCGAATTGCAGCAAATTCACCTACATTTGAAAGTGTTCTGTGCGGACTCGAACCGCCCCTCACTGGTTATCCCAATCGCATATTCTCCAAGAGCTATTTAACCGGTATTTCACTCAAGTACCTTTTGCCAGCATCTATCCCAGATGCTTTCAGAACACTTTCAAATAAAGATGGCACCTCCGGCTGGGTACGATCCAGCAACCAATCTCTTAGAAGGAGATTACTCTATCCAATTGAGCTACGGAGGTGTTAAGTCTTTCTCTATTTCATTTACCCATTATATCAAATAGAATCTTAAAAGTCAAGAGTTTCACCAAGATTCTTCAAATTATTTTCATAATAACTGAGATAATCAAATATGCCCTGTTTGTAATCGTTTTCTTCATCAGAGAAATACTCCTGTTCAACCCACAAGGGAGCAAAACCATCTCTGATGTAACTCTCAGCTAACAGCAACCCTTCCATCCACTTACTTCGTTTGGCTTTCATTCACTATCTCCTCCAGATACAGGATGTATTCACAAAGCTGCTCCATCATCTTAGTAGAGCGCCAATACGGATTATCTCTATTCTTTCTGTATTCGTCAAGCCAGATGTGAGAGAAACCTTTTTCAAAGTCTCTCTTCCACTGGTTACGTTCATCTAGGATTGAATATGAGTTCACCACATGCCCCTAATATAACATTCTGGTTGCACTTTGCGATAGTGTTCCTCTGTACGTCCATTCAACTCCAACCAAATATATTTGAGTTCAGACAGACTAGAACACTTAGTTTTCAACATTACTTGATCCAACTCAATCTGTACGTCTGTGTCTGGAATACCCCCCCAATCATGGTACAGATCATAACTGATTCTAACACCAAATACAACCTTCCACAAACCACCAACTCCAAAATAGTCCGCACCAAACAAGTCATGCCACATATCTGATACACAACTATTGATATAGTCGTTCAAATCGTCATCGTAACCAGCACAGTAATCTGCTGAGGACAAGGTGATTACATTCTGCTGATACACCTCTTGCCTCAGAGGACTACACCAAATCTCAACTATATATTCCATAACCCCCCCTGTTATCAAACCCAAAATGTTCTTCTAGAATTTCACACATCTTCTCCCAAACCAAGGGACTTCTTTCTCTCATTTCAGCGAGCCCTGTACCAATCCCAGCTACAGGAAACACTATCACCCTTGATTGTCCAATACACCACAGCCTACGAAGGTCATTTATAACACATCTCATCTCATCCTGTCTATCAGAGAAGTATGAAGCATTGGTTGTGTTCGGTAGTCGTTTGGTAGCAATACCAAATGAATTAGGACAACCCCGTATGATAGCTTGACCCTTACACCCTCTTCTCACCATGTTGTCTCCAAACACAAAAACCTTATCTTGGTTTTGTTGTAGTAGGAGTGTTGTGTATCTGTGTTCACAAATCTCTATCTTCACTCTCCTCTCCTTGGTTTGTATGAGGTGTATTAGGTTTATATAATATCCTAATGAGTTCTGAGCTGGGAAGAAGTTACAGATAGCCCACCAATCACCATACACAATACTGTGCCTAGATGAAAGGTTGGTATAACTTCTTCCCGTTTCAACATCCTAATTGAGACGTCGCTTGGGCTGTCCTGTGGGACAGACGAATTGCTTGTCTTACCTACACAAACTACTGTAGTATAGCTGCTTCCCCTCAACAAGCTCTAATTACTCGGGTTTGTCCGTAGCAGGTTCCTCTTCATGGACTTTTAAGAGCAGGTCGGTGAGTGCAACATATCTCCCCTGCTCCGAGTGAATGAATTGCTTCTCTCATTCAACATACCCATTCTATCACAAAGAATTTTGAAAGTCAACCCTTTTGAAGAACTATTTAAGAAAGACTGCTTACCAACACCCTTGACTTTTAACAAAACCAATGGTATAATGGGTGCTAAATTTGAATGAGGAATTGGAGGGTTATACTAATGAACGACTACAAAGATGAAAATGTTTGGTTGATGCAGGGAGACTATCTTGAGCGAATGAAGGAGATTCCAGATGGGAGTGTTGATATGGTGCTGACTGACCCTCCTTATATCTTATCTACATCTAAAGGCGGCGGTATGATGGGTAAAGAGGGAAGAACTTTTATGGAGGATATGGATGTATCACTTAAAGTTGGTATTGATACTAAGAGCTATCTAAAAGGTCTAGTACGACTCTTTAAGAATAAAGAGTCATTCTGTGGGGTATTCTTTTGTTCAAATAAACAGTTAGCAGACTACTTGCAATTTGCCGAAGAAAATAATTACCAATATGGTGTAGGTGTTTGGCATAAGTCTAATCCTGCCCCACTCTGTAATTTCAAATACCTGAACGATGTAGAGTATTGGGTGTATATTAAGGGTAAGAAATCTAAGATTGGCGGTAGCTACTCAAGCAAGTCTATGGTCTACTCATCTCAACGGAATACAAAAGAAAGTAAGCAGTACGGGCACCCAACAGTAAAACCGCAAGAGCTTCTTGAGAAGTTTCTTATCAATCACACCGAGCAGGGTTCGGTTGTCCTTGATACTTTTGCGGGGAGTGGTTCTACAGGTGTTGCTTGTGTTAATCTTAATAGGAAGGTAATAATGATTGAAAAAGACCCCCATTACTTCAAGGCAGGCTCTGAACGAGTAAAGATGGCTTTATCGGAAAAGGAGATCAATTAAAACATCTGTCAACACGGAGAGGAAGAAATGAACTTTGCAGAATACAGTAGCTTGGTTAAGAAAGAATCTAGGAAGAAAGAGTTGACACGACAGGAAGCAGATGCGATACTGCAATCCTACATCAAACAAACACCAATTGAGAAAGCAGTGGAGGAATTGATATGAACGAAGAAGAGTGGGGTGACATTCAGACATTTGATTGGTCTGAATTGAATGGTAAGACTGTGAAGTGCTTTACAACAGAGGATGAAAATGTTAGAATTTCTTTTGTATATTGTGAAGAAACTGATATTTACTATGTAACCAGTGTTAAGGAAGTATCTTCCTTGGAAGATCGAATTAGGCGTTCTGTAGCAAGTTCTACAGCCCTATCGACAGGGGAGGATGTAGAAGTGATTGAGAAGCGACTAAGAGAAGGTAGACGTTTTCCTGAGTTGGGATTAGCAGATAAAGAAAAGGAGGAAGAATGAGTATTTGGCTTATTGTTTTGTTAGTGGTTTACATCGTTGGTGGTATTGTTACGCAGATTGGTACTATGAAAGAATGGAAGAATGATCCCTGTCCACCAGATGCCCCTGATTGGGCGTATAAGACACTGATCTTTACCTTTGCTGTGTTCTGGCCCTTTTTGCTAGTGTGGTATTTGACTGAAACTGTTTGGAAGGCGATTGAACGATGAAGATTACAGTAACTGAAAGCAACATTGCACGATTGGTTAGCATCGTTGAACATTATATCCAACACGGTTATCGTGTTCTCCCCATGCGAAGTTATTTGGATAGTCAACCATTCCTGTATGAAATTGATATGTGGTTGGAGTGTGATGCAGACGTTGAGTTTGCAACATATTCAGAAGAAGACGCTCTTCCCGAAGCATGGGTGAATGAGTATGACGCACAGAAGTTTCTCTTGTCTTTGCAGAAGTTTGTAATTAGTGGTTATCAAGTAGAACTAAATACCTTGAACTGGAGTGAGATTGGTAGTAAGATTGTTCAAGTGATTAAGCCTGACCATGAGGTCAACATCCGTTACACACGAGAGGAGATTGAAGCTATGGAGTATGAAGAACTTAAACGTGTTGCTCGACTCCGTAATTGTTTTCACAAGTCTCGTAACCAGATGTTAATTAGCATTCTCAAACAGCAGGGAGACTACTGATGACTGATCGACGGAGCATCATCAAGAATAGCTTACTTTACATCTACCAAGACCACCCTGAAGTAATCGACTTCCTTGAGAAGATGGACTTTAGTGAATTGGATGAGAAGTATTGCAATGGTTTCTATTCTCGTATTTCCGAGAAAGAAGTGTTGGAAGTGGAGCGGTTCTTAGATAGCGGGTTGCTTGCTAGATACGAAGATGCTGTAACCGGAGCTACAGAAGATTGTATGGAGGATGTTCAGAATACTCTAGCTATGTTCTTGAACAAACAAAATAAGAAACACTTGCACTAAGGAGGTAACAATTGGGAAACAAGCGGACAGTCAGGAAAGTGGTTGAGGATCGCTGGAATAAGAAAGCTGAATCTGGAGGACGTGTTGTTCAGGAAAAATTTCAAGAAGAGCGGAATCGCAAAGTAATCCCACTGCAAGCAAAGAACGACCCTCAGCGACAGGCTCTAAAAGCCTTCACAGAAAAACAGCTAGTGGTTTTGTCCGGCAGTGCGGGCAGCGGTAAGTCGGAAATCATGTGTTGGTGGGCAAGCAAGCTCTGGTTGGAGGGTGTTATTGACAACATCATTATTTGCCGACCCCACCAACAATTAGGTAATGACTACGGGGCTGTTACGGGGAACGATACACTCAAACTGCTCCCTTACTGTATGAGCATGATGATGAAGTTCAAGAAGTATCTTGGTGTTGGTATTTTGAAAAATAACTTCCGAATGGAAGTTCTTGATGGACTATTTCAAGAAGCGTCTGGAATCTCTATCGTCCCAATCGAGAAGATACAGGGGCTGTCATTTAATAGCAAAACCATTATTTTGGCTGATGAGCTTCAGAATGCAACAAGTTCTCAAATCAAAGCACTCGTTACACGAGCCGAAGAGGGTTGTCAACTTATTTGTGCAGGTGATATTCGCCAGAGTGCATTGAAAGGTGATAATGGACTACAGGTGTTAGAACGAGCTTTGGCAATTCACCCGCACCCAGATGCTATGGTGATTAAATTCACACCTGCTGATAACTGTCGAAGCGGTATTAGTGGTCACTTGGCTAACGTATTTGAACAAGAAGGGGGTTGGTAATGAGTGAACAAGAAGAAATGAAGATTATGCCGATGCTACAACAGAGTAAAGTATTCACTCAGGAAGTTAGGGGTGTTCAGTACACCTGCTACCTCACAGGGCCAATCGAGGAACCTGAACACTATGTAGAACTTTGTAATATCCTGCGTTCTTGTGGACCACAAGATGAAGTTATTCTTAGGATCAACTCTAGAGGCGGTTTGGTATCATCAGAACGTATGATTGTCAATGCTATTCGTGAGTGCCAAGGTAGTGTTAAAGGGTTCATTGAGTACGATTGTATGAGTGCCGCTACGGGTATATTCCTCGCTTGTGATAGTCATGGGTGGGGTGAACACATTCAGTTCATGGCCCATTGTAGTTGGTGGGGAAGTATTGGTAAGAATCCAGACATTAAATCTCAAACAGAGTTTGGCATCAAGCAGATGGAGGAAGAAATCAACACCACCTATTCTGGTCTCCTGTCTCCTGAAGAACTACAACAGTGCAATGACGGGAAAGAGTTTTGGTTTGGTTCTAAAGAGTTGGAAGAACGGATACTTAAATACCATGAGCATCAGCAGATTTTGAAAGAGAATTGCGATTGTCCAGAATGCCAATCTCTCGAAGAAGAAGACGAATCTCTTGACTTGATGGCAGTTATCGAGCAGAATGTAGCTGAGGGTGTGGAGAAGGCTCTAGGGAATATTCTCAAGAAATACGATTTGGTAGAGAAACCAAAGCCTGTAAAACAACCCCGTAAGAAGAAAGTCGCTTCTAAAGAAGCTGTTGATTCTAAAGAAGTTGTTGACAAGAGTGTAGAGGGAGAGTAAAATCTCCCTATCAACAAACAGAGGAGACTCAAATGCTTATCGAAGACATTGCTTGCCCTGAGTGTGGTGAAAACGCAACTACGGGAGATCATAAAATAGATTGTGGGTTCAAAAGCTCAATGGATGTATATTGTGACTTGATTGAGAGTGTTCGATTCTACCCAGACAACTTACTCTCAAAACTAGCCTTAGTTGTGTACGCAGAACAGATGGAACGACAGATTAAATCAAAGCGAGGTGATGTTGATGTGGGATGAGGAACATTTTGAATACCAAGAAGATTTGTCTGATATTCTCGCCTTGTCCTCGCATCAAGCTGAGGCTGAGTTAGGGGAAGTAGTGTTCCGTGTAGCTGAAGAAGGAGAGAGCGATTGAAAGTATTGAGTTTATTTGATGGGATGAGTTGTGGACGTATTGCCCTAGACCGTCTAGGGCTTGAGGTTAATAACTACTATGCGTCCGAGATTGACAAAAACGCTATCAAGTGCAGTAAGGCAAACTGGGACGATATTACTCACGTTGGAGATGTGACGAAAATCTCTTATAGTGGGGGGGTGCTTTACACGGAGTTTGGTGAGTTTGAGACAGAGATTGACTTGCTGATTGGTGAGAGTCCGTGTCAAGATTTTAGCACATTAAGAGCGTTCGGGACTCATGGTGAAACACCCCAAGGATTGCAAGGCGATAAGTCGGGGGTATTTTACCACTATCTTAGAATCTTACGGGAGATTAAAACTTATAATAAGGATGTCAAATGGCTTCTCGAAAACGTCAAGATGAAGAAGGAAAATAAAGAGATGTTAGATGGTTACTTGGGTGTAGTAGGCAGGTACATCAATTCTGAAGACTTTTCTTTCCAAAAACGAGCTAGGTACTATTGGACAAACTTACAGATTCCGGATTGGCAACCCTTAAACATTTCATTTCAATCCCATAAAGAAGTTGGAGGAGATTATTCTAAATATAAGCTCAATAAAACCCCTTCGAGGATTAGGATGTGGGCGGGAGGGGGCGAGGGTAATAGCTCCCGGAGTTGTGCTAATGTGACACACTCCGATAAGGTATACTGTCTTACAACAAAACAAGACAGATCGCCTAATAGCGGTTTGATTGAGTATGAAGATTTTTGTAGGTTTATGACGCAAAAAGAATTGGAGTTGGCTCAGACAGTACCTGTCGGATACACAGCCTGTCTAAGTTATAATCAAGCATGTGCGGTGTTAGGAAATGGTTGGACTGTCGATGTTATCTGTCATATTCTTAAATCTTTGAAAGATGGGGGGTGAATTTTGAGTAACGACGATCAGTATTTGATATTCCCAATGTCTTGTTTGACAGATGATGACTTCATACCACCATCGGCTTATTACTTTCTACCAGCTACGGGGGATGTGATTTTTCTGAAGACACGAGACAGGGCTAAAGCACAAGAGTTGTGTGATGAGTGGAGTGGAGTGAAAGGGAAGTATGTCATACGAGCTATCAAGAATGTAAAGACTAAATCAAAAAGTGAGAGTGGTGAAATAAATGTACGAGCCTCGAATACCAGAAAGTGCTTCGCTCCACGGTTGAAGGGGTTGAAATGAAACCTAAACACATCAAGATGTATATGGAGATAGCAGAGTGTCTTGCTAGGGCTTCCAACGGTGTAAGACGCAAGGTTGGTGCTGTGGTTATTAAGGACAACAACATTATCAGTACAGGGTACAATGCACTGCCGCGAGGACTAGATGGTTCTCTTGAAGATGAAGATGGGAATACAAGACCTGAGACACGCCATGCAGAAAAGAGTGCACTAATGGGGCTGATTCGTTCAAACGAGAGTGCTGTAGGAGCAACAATGTTCTGCAACACGTCCTGCTGCTATTTCTGTGCTATTGACATTGTGGATGCTGGTATTGTAAAATTCATCTACAAGGAAGACTACCGTCTTGATGATGGGTTGAAATACTTGAAAGAGAACGGAGTGGTTGTTTATAAACTTGGGGAGGATTGATGAAACCATTTAAGCCTATGTTAGCTGTAGCGTGTGATGATCTCACGAAAGTGAAGTACCCTGTTATACTTTCAGAGAAACTTGACGGAATTAGGATGGTCGTTAAGGACGGGGTTGCAATGTCCCGTAGCATGAAAGCAATTCCATCTAAAGCTGTGCAAGAGAAGTTTGGTAAGCCTGAATACGAAGGGTATGATGGTGAAATCATCTACGGAAACAAGAATGCTAAGGATGTGTTCAACAAGAGTACACGGGCTTGTATGAGCCACGAACTACCGGAAGGGTTTGATCCTGCTCTTGTGTATTACTACGTTTTTGACACTGTTTCTGATAAACCCTTCAGTGTACGTTTGGATGATATTAAAGAAGACTTGAGCAACGGAGTGTTTCGCTTGTGGTCAACTTATGCAACCTCCGATGAAGAAGTTACGGCATTGGAAGAGGAGTTCTTGTCTCTTGGTGCAGAAGGTGTTATGCTGCGACTGCCTACAGGCCCATACAAACAAGGTCGTTCCACTCTTAAAGAGGGTTATCTTCTCAAAGTGAAACGCTTTACAGACGAAGAAGCTAAAGTGATTGGCTTTGATGAGCGAATGCACAACGCCAATGAGGCCACTGTGGGTGAACTTGGTCAGACCAAGCGGAGTAGTCACCAAGAGAATATGATTCCTTGCAACACGTTAGGAGCTTTGGTAGTATATTCAGAGAAGTGGGGTGAGTTTCGTATTGGGACGGGGTATGATGACGCTCTGCGTAAAGAGATTTGGGACAATCGTGAGAAGTATATTGGTAAACTGGCTAAGTTTAAGTATTTCCAATCTGGTGTTGTAGATAAGCCCCGTCATCCAGTTTTTCTAGGGGTTAGAATGGAGGAGGACATGAGTGAGTAAGAAGTTGATTAAATACAACAAATGTATTGACGTGTACGAAGATTTAGTAAAGTCGAGTTTTAAGCAAAAAGTTGTCGAGAAAGTAAATGATCTATATGAACAGCTTCCTGATGACAAAACAATCATCCATGTAGATGTAGGAGTTTGGTACGTCGCAGAGAGGTTGGAGACTGACGAAGAATATGAGACTCGTTTAAAGAAAGAAAAGAAACAAGAGGGGCGTGAACTCAAAGAGCTTGCTCGGTTAAAAGCTAAGTATGAGGAGAATTGAATGACAGAAATTAAAGCAAAAGATAGTAAAGCACTTCAAACTATTTCCTTGTTGGAGTTTGCTGGGGCTTTGGGGTATGTTGAACACATCACTAAATACGGGGTGGTGTTCGAGGCTCAGCGGAGTACGTTGAAGAAACACCTTCGGATCAGTTGGCACAGCATGGTGTTGCTACACAATGGTCTGAAGTCAGAACGAGTAAATAATGTTGGTAATGAACAGACTTTGGAAGTGGGTGGTAAAGTATTCACTCTGCCTACATACTATGTTCGTAAAGCTCGTGGAGCTAAATTGGTTGATAAGGTTGACCTTCGTCCTATAAATGGGGAACAAGGTTGGGATATTGTGACAAGCAAAGAGTGGGTGAGGTTTGTTAATAACAGCTACCCTGTTACCAAGCAGATTCTTGGTAAAACTGTATAGACAAAAGGGAGAGTTGTTTTCATCGGAAGGTGTTGACAACCTCCCTTTTCTTGTCTATACTCTTTGAAAGTTAACGCTAGGAGGAAATAAAGATGCACAAAGCTATTATCGCAAAAATTACAGAAGTTATTGAAATCCCCGGAGCCGACAAGATTCACTTGGCTAAGGTGTTGGGTGAGAGTGTTGTTGTAAGCAAAGATTGGGGTGTTGGGTTTGTTGGTGTACTTTTTCCAGTTGACCTTCAACTCTCCGAAGAGTTCTGCCACCGTAACAACCTCTTCCGTGACAGTGAGAAAAACACCGACAAAACCAAGAAAGGGTTCTTTGAGAACACCCGTCGAGTACGAGCACAACCCTTCCTTAAAGTGAAATCTGAGGGGTTTTTCGCAGACCTTTCCTGTCTTGACTATGTTGGTGGGGTGTCTGATTATACCGTAGGAACAACCTTTGACGAGGTGAACGGAAAAGTTATTTGTCAGAAATATGTTTCAGAGGCAGCGAAGATGGCTAAGGGCAACTCTTCCGTTAAAGCTGCTAAGAAAAACTATGCCCCGTTCTTCGAGAAGCACGTTGACAGCGAACAGTTTAAGCACTATGCACAGAACATCCCTGAAGGTGCGTTACTCTCTTTCCATGCAAAAGTGCATGGGACAAGTGCTCGGATGGCTTACACGCTTGTTGAGGTAGAACTTCCGAAGTGGAAGCGGTTGGTAAACAAGGTTGTTCCAGTGTTTAAAGAACAGGACTGGGATTATGTTGTTGGTACTCGTAATGTAGTTCTAAAGACCCACGAGGATAAATGTTTA
>Ga0194136_1000576_pt1 | contig 18844 bp, 10 predicted proteins | sample TARM_MetaG_T3A_1_FD_134023 | JGI IMG/M metagenome (GOLD analysis project Ga0194136, IMG submission 134023) | Freshwater microbial communities from Pennsylvania, USA, analyzing microbe dynamics in response to fracking - TARM_MetaG_T3A_14 (version 2) | ecosystem: Environmental > Aquatic >...
AGTAGGTAACCTTGCAGGAAAAAAATCCTGAGAGGTTGCGAAAAAACGTCCGTAGACCAATTGTTAATCAGTTGTGTGCCACAAATCGTATCGGCTAGCGCCGTGTTCGCTTTGATCCACACAATACGCGATAACAATTGTCGGTACTACTTTATCTATTTGCTTTAAAGAGAAACGCGCGGGAAGAAATTTCCGCGCGTTTTGCGTGTGTTCAAATTTATAAGAGTATGTTATAATAGTTCGATTAGGATACGAAGGAGCAGTCAATGGAATTATTAGAACAAAAAATTAGACAAGAAGGTCGTGTCAAAGGCCAGGGAATCCTTAAGGTGGATTCATTTTTAAATCACCAGTTGGATGTAGCGTTATTTGATGAAATGGGAAAGGCTTTTGCCAAACGCTTTGCCGGAGAGGGAGTCAACAAAATCCTGACCATTGAGACATCGGGGATTGCCATTGCAACTTGCACGGCCAGATATTTTGACTATTGTCCGGTGGTTTTTGGAAAAAAATATGTGTCACTCAATTTAGATCAGGAAATTTATTCCAGTGATGTTTACTCCTATACCAAACAGCAGGCCTATAAAATTATGGTCTCAAAAAAGTATTTAAGGCCGACCGATCGTATTTTAATTATCGACGATTTTTTGGCCAATGGCAAGGCGGCAGAAGCCTTAATTGATTTGATTAATCAAGCCGGTGCTACCTTAGTTGGGGTGGGCATTGCTATTGAAAAAGGATTTCAGGATGGCGGGGCATTGATTCGTCAGCAGGGAATTGTTCTGGAGTCATTGGCAATCATTGATGGTATGAGTGAGGACGAAGGAATCATATTTCGTGATCAATCGGGAAAGAAGTGAAAGAATGGACAACAATGGACCGATTGGGGTTGTTGATTCGGGCATTGGTGGTTTTACAGTACTAAAAGCACTTCAAGACCGACTGCCCAATGAAAATTATCTCTATTTTGGCGATTCGATGCGAATGCCTTATGGTGAGCGGGAAAATGATGAATTAATCATGCTGGCCAATACCATTATCAGTGAGTTGGAAAATAGAGGGGTTAAAGCTGTGGTTTTAGCCTGTAATACGCTTTCTTCTCTGATTGTCGAACTGAGCGCCCGAGTGCCTTTATTCAGTGTCATTGAAGCTGGCGTCCAGGAAACCCTGAACTGGCGGGACCGGGGTCTGGTGGGACTGATTGCCACCACGGCAACAGTTAAAAACCGGGGCTATGAAAAGGAACTGGAGTTGTGGACGCGCGATGTGGAGTACATTGCCCAGGGAACGCATACCTTAGCCAAGGTCATTAACGATGGCCAGGGAGATCTGAAAATATTAAAAAACAATATCCGGGAAGCCGTGGAACCAATTTTACTTAAGGGCATCAAACAAGGAATCGTCATTGAAGAACTGTTGCTGGGGTGCACCCATTTTCCGATTGTGGCGGTGACCATCCGGCAGATGTATCCGGAGCTGGAACTAATTAATCCAGCCAATGGTCTGGTTCGCCAGCTTACCAAGCACCTGACTGAGTTTAACTATTTCAACTCCCGGGACGACATTGGCAGCACCCAAATTCTCACCACTGCCGATTATGATATTTTTGTGCGGATGATTAAAGAGTTGGAGATCGATTGTGATTCTCTGGAAATGACAGAACTACACTTACCATCAACCAGCACATCAGTAAGTTTTTAAAACGCTAACCTGGCGGTTTTTTCTTTTATTAACGAAAGAACAGCCATTAAATAAGGAGTAAAACATGACAATAGAAGCACCCGTAAAAAAAATTGTATACAGCGGCATCCAACCATCGGGGACCTTTACGATCGGAAATTATTTTGGTGCCATGAAAAACTGGGTAACGATGCAGGAAGATTATCGTAGTCTTTTTTGTGTGGTGGATCTTCACGCCATCACCATGCCCCAAAACCCGGCCGATTTGCGCAGGCGGACCTACGAATCGATTGCGCTGCTGTTAGCCCTGGGTATTGATCCTGAAAAATCGATTCTTTATGTGCAGTCGATGGTGCCGGAGCATTCAGAATTGGCCTGGATTTTAAATTGTTCAACCTATATGGGCGAACTCAGCCGGATGACCCAGTTTAAAGATAAATCCCAAAAACAGGGGGAAAACATCCGGGTCGGTCTTTTTGACTATCCGGTGTTGATGGCTGCGGATATTCTTCTTTATCAAACCGATTTAGTCCCGGTCGGCAATGATCAGCGCCAACATGTCGAACTGGCCCGGGATATTGCCATACGTTTTAATCAGAATTTTGGCAATGTGTTTAAGGTGCCGGAAGCTTATTTTGGCGATTCTGGGGCGCGTATTATGAGTCTTCAGGAGCCGGGACGAAAGATGTCCAAATCAGATGAAAACAGCAATGCGTTTATCTCATTGCTGGATGACTCTAAAACGATTGTGAAAAAGTTTAAACGAGCAGTCACCGATTCGGATATGGCTGTTTATCATAATCGCGAAGAAAAACCCGGTGTTTCTAATTTAATGGAAATCTATTCTTGTGCCACCGGAAAAAACCTGGAAGAGATCACCCGTGAATTTGACGGCAAGGGTTATGGCGATTTCAAGCTGGCTGTCGGCGAAACCGTTGCCGATACCTTGCTGCCGGTTCAAAATGAGTATCATCGGCTACTGGGGGAAAAGGCGTATCTGGAGCAGATCATGCATGTTCACGCCGAAAAGGCGTCCCAGATTGCCTGGAGAACCCTGTCAAAGGTGCGTAAAAAAGTTGGCTTTGTGACCGTATAATAATTGTCGGTACGACGTGTCTTTATCGACAGTTTTGATCACCATCTTTAAATAAGGATGGTGATTTTTTAAAATAGTGGCGAATCAGTGATGTAAAAAGGCAGAAAGGAAAAACGGATGGGAATTACAATGATCGTTGGCCGGCAATCTCAGGTGTTGAGTGAGACGGTCTATCACCAGATTGGTGCGGCCCTGGATGCAGGCAAAGAAAAACTCTATTTAATGGTTCCGGAACAGTTTACCCTGGGGGCTGAAGAAGCGCTGATGAAGTCCAATCGCTTAGTAGGGCTACTTGATGTCGAGGTGTTGAGCCCTAAGCGGCTGGGAAATCGGGTGCTCCAGGAAACCGGCGGGCTTGCCAAGACCTATATGGACAGTCATGGGAAAAATATGCTGCTGCAAAAAACCATGGGGGATATTCAGGAACAATTGACCATTTATCGTTCCAGCATTAAAAAACCTGGTTTTCTTGCGAGTATTTCAGATCTGATTGGTGAACTCAAACAAAATGAGATTGCTCCAAAAAATTTGGAAGAAACCAGAAAGACGCTAGGTCACGGCATCATGCCCCAAAAATTAGGCGATGTAATAAAGATTTACACCCATTTTCAGGAATTACTGGGAACTGACCGTAAAGATGAAGAAGACTTTCGTAATTTCGTCAATGAAAAGATCGCTTCGGCAGAATTTCTCAAGAACAGTGAAATCTGGATGGATGGGTTTCAGAATTTTTCAGCCCAGGATTATCGCATGATTGCAAATCTGGTCGATACGGTTAAGGAAATCCATATTGCCCTACCGTGGGACCCGAACCCATCAGCACGGGACCAGGAAGTTTTTTTATTAACAGCCAATACCATGGCGTCCATCAAAGAAATTGGAGCCAGAGCGCAGGTGTCATTTAAACTGGAAAAAATCGCCAATCAAAATCAGCAAAATCAAAAAAGTCCGGAGCTTGCTCATCTGGAGACCAATCTCTTTGCTTATCCCAAGGTGGAATATCAACACGCAGTCAATCAGATCAGCCTGACGCAATGTCAGAATACCTGGGAAGAGGTTGAAATGGGCGCGCGCAAGATTCTGACCCTGGTTCGAGAAGAAGGGTTGTCCTTTCGGGATATGGTGGTGCTAGCCGGAGATCTGGATGAATACGGGAGCATCATTAAGCGTATATTCTCCCAGTATAAAATCCCTTATTTTATGGATGATCTGCGTGCCATTGGGGATAACCATCTGGTTGAAGCAGTGGTAACCGCTTTGGAAGCGATCCAGAATCATTATCGGCTTGATGATGTTTTTGGTTTTGTTAAGACCGGCTTTTCACCGATTACCTTGTCTGAATGCGAAGATCTGGAAAACTATGCCCTGGAGTTTGGCATCCGGGGTAAACAATGGGAAAAGGAATTCACCAAGCTCAGCCAGAACCCGGCCCTGGAGCTGGGTCGTCTTAATGCCCTGCGCCTTAAACTGATCACGCCGCTGATTCAGCTAAAAGCTGTGATGAAGGCCGGTCGAACCTGTCAGGATTATACCAAAGCCCTCTATGAATTTCTGGTGGCCATCGAAACCCCGGAAAAAATTGAGGATCTGGTGGAACAGTTGTCAGAATCCGGCAATTATGAAGCGATGGAACTCTACCACCAGATCTGGAACATTTTAATGGAAGTTTTTGATCAGATTGTTGAAACGATGGGAAATGATGAAGCCACGACCGAAGAATATTTGCGGATTCTAAAAAGTGGTTTTCAGGGCTATCGGCTGGGAATCATCCCGCCTTATCGGGATTATGTCAGTATTACCGATTTACGCAGGAGCCGCAGCTCAGCCTTTGAAGTGCTGATTGTTTTTGGCTTAAACGAAGGTAAAATCCCGGGAACCGGCACCGAGCCCAACCTTTTCTCTGATCTGGAACGGCAGATTCTGGGTGCTCACCAGATCAGGCTGCAAAACAATCGCAGTTTTCAAATGGATCAGGAACGGTTTCTGGTTTATGATCTCTTAACGAAACCCAAATCCCGGTTGGCCCTTTATTGGGCGTTAGCCGATATGGAAGGCAACAGTCAGCAGCCCAGCATTCTACTGAGCCAGATGCTTATGATCTTCCCGTCACTAAAGATTTTGTCAACTCTTAACGATGGGGTGGCAGCATTCTGGAATACCCTCAGTACGCCTGATGCGACCCTCTGGCATCTGATTAGCCACCTGCGTAACAGTCGATCTGAAGCCGGTTCGGCGCAGCAGCAGGAAGAGGCGCTGTGGGCCGAAGTGCAGCACTGGTATCAAAACAACCCGGACTACCAGCAAATCATCGGCAATCTGACGGAGGCCCTAAATTATGCCGGGGTTTCGCAGGCCATGACCGGTGCGGAGGCTACCGTTCTTTACGGCAAAAACTTGCGCACCAGTATTACCCGGTTGGAAACCCACCGCCAATGCCCTTTTTCCCACTATGTCAGATATGGCTTAAAACCCGAGAGCCGGCCCATTTATACTATTGCCGCGCCCGAAATCGGAACCTTGCTCCATGAACTGATCGACGGCTTTTTCCGGGAAGTTCATGACCAAAAACTGGACCTGCGGACCCTGCCTAAAGAGCGACGGGATACACTGCTAGAAGGGGTCATGGAAAGCTGTCTGCCGCAGATAAAAACCAATGTCTTTAACAGCACCGGACAAAACCAGTACCTGGGGAAAAAACTGGAACGGGTTGGCAAAAAGTCTGTTGATATCCTGGTTGCCCAACTGTGTGCCGGGGATTTTGAACCCCAGGCCACTGAGTTCTGCTTTGAACAGGAATTAAGTCTGCCGGATGCGAAACTGGGAGAAGTGAAGATCTATGGGAAAATTGACCGGCTGGACCTCTATGAAAAAGATGGTCAAACCTGGGTTAAGGTCATCGACTATAAAACCGGGAGTAAAAAGTTGGGTTATGACGATATTTATTATGGCCTTTCGCTCCAATTGCTGGTCTATCTGGATGGGGCCATGACAGTTATTGATGCCGAGGATATTCTGCCGGGGGGAACCTTCTACTTTTATGTTGATGATCCGATGCCGCGATTGGATTTTGGCGAGAATGTTCAGGCGGCGATCAATAAGTCCTTTAAACTCAATGGTCTGCTTCTCGATGACGAAATGGTCATCGCTGCCATGGATCATGATGCCGATTCCAAAACGTCGGACATTTTGCCGGTTTATCGATCGGAATTTAAGCTAAGTCGGGAGGAATTTGAGGGCATCATCGACTATGTCCGAAAAACCGTGGTTCGTCAGATCAAAAGCATTTACGAGGGTGATATTAAAGTCCGGCCTTATAAAAAAGGCCATGACTATGCCTGCCAGTATTGTGATTATAAGGGCATCTGTCAGTTTGATGACGCAATCACCCGGGGTGGTTATGAGGTACTGAAAGCAGCAATGAAGAAAGATCAGTTTTTTACATTAATCGAGGAAGGAGAAACCGATGAAATGGACCAGTGATCAGTTAAAAGCGATAAAAAACCGTGAAACCAACATGCTCGTATCGGCCGCCGCCGGATCCGGTAAAACAGCCCTGCTGATTGAGCGAATTATTCGCATTATCCGGGAAGAAAAAGTGGGCGTCGATGAGCTGCTGATTCTGACCTTTACCCGGGGAGCAGCCGGAGAAATGAAGAATCGCCTCAGTCAGGCGCTGGCCAAAGAACTGGAAAACCCGGAAAATGATCGCAGCTTTTTAATGAAGCAATTAAATATTTTAGGGGGGGCCTCCATTTCCACCCTTCATTCTTTTTGCCTTGGTATTTTACGCCAGTATTTTCATAAGGGTGACATTGATCCTGGCTTTGCCATTGGCAACGATACTGAAATCGCGCTGATGCTTAAAGAAACGCTGGAAGAGGTTTTTGAAGACGAATACCAGCAGGCCATCACGAATGAAAATAGTGCAAATAAAAATATGGCGCAAAATAGTGAGGAAGAGTCCGAACAGAGTCGGAATAAAAACGAACAGTCCCTCGATTTTCTGGATCTAATTGAAAAATATAGTGGTAATAAAAATGATCAGGCCTTAAAAGACACCGTTGAAACCTTATACCGTTTTCTGGCCACCCAGCCAAACCCGGAAAATTGGAGCAATCAGGCCTTGTTGCTGTTTGATTGCGATGTCAAAAGCCTGGAAGATTCAGTGTGGGGATGCGCCTTAAAAAAAATAATTGAGACTGAGCTTCAGGGAGCCATCGATGCAGCCATCGAAGCCGGGAACTTAAGCACTGCTGTTGGTTTTGAGAAAACCCATGAGCAGAGCAAAAGCGAAGTGCAGATGCTTAAAGCACTGGAAAAAACGATCAGCACCGATCTGGTACAGGGATTGGAAGCCTTGAAATCGCTAAGTTACGAGCGCTTTAAAGGAGCGGCCAAGCAAGATAAAGAGCTGAATGAGCGGATCAAAAAATATCGTGATGAAGCCAAAACCAGTATGGTTAAACTACAAAAACGATTTGCCATCAATATCGATGAGATGGTCCAGGAGCTTAATAGCCTAAAAAAACCGATGGCCGATCTGGTTTTACTGACTCAGAAATTCTGGACTGCCTTTCAGGCGAAAAAAGCTCAGAAAAATCTGGTTGATTACAATGACCTGGAACAGCTGACACTAAAAATTTTAGGAGATCCGGAGGTGGCCGATGAGGTTCGCGCTCGGTATCGCTATATTTTTCTGGATGAGTATCAGGACACCAACGAAATGCAGGAAACCATCCTAAAGCGGATTGTTCGGGATAATAATTATTTTATGGTTGGGGATGTTAAGCAAAGCATTTACCGCTTTCGGCTGGCCGACCCGACCATCTTTATTAGCAAGTATGAAAGCTTTGGCAAAGATGAAAACCTCAATAACAGCCTGGTGACCCTCAATCAGAATTTCCGTTCCGCCCAGGGGGTGGTTAACAGTGTTAATGCTATCTTTGAGAAAATCATGAGTGTCGGACTGGGGGAAATCAATTATGACGAACAGGCTCGGCTTAACAAGGGTCTGCCCCATGACGGACCCTATCAAAAAACTGAGATCCATATCATTGAAGAGCAAAAACAGGAAGCGGGAGAGCTTCAGGCGTTTGAGGAACAGGAAGATCTAACCGCAGTTGAAATTGAAGCCCGGTTTGTGGCCAAAAAAATTCAGTCTCTGGTGGGAACAACTTTTTTTGATACCCGAAACAATCAGGAGCGGGCGATCAACTATGGTGATTTTGGGGTGTTGATGCGCAGTGTGGCCGGACGCGGAGATGTTTATCTCAAGGTGTTTAGTGAAATGGGGATTCCTACCTATTTTGATGGTGGCACCAATTACTATGAGTCGCTAGAAATTACCATGATCCTAAACCTGCTTAACCTGATGGATAACCAGCATCAGGACCTGCCGCTGTTAAGTATTATGACCTCGCCGATTGGCAATTTTTCCACTACTGAATGCACCCGGTTGCGAATTGCTCACCCGCAGGGATTTTTTTATCAGGCGGTGGAAAGCTATTGCCAGCTCGAGTGCGATGAACTGTCTAAAAAACTGGGCCGTTTTTATCAAAAACTGACGGCTTGGCGAAATCAATCCAAGCTCATGCCAGTGGAAGATTTTCTCTGGAAAATCTATCTGGAATCCGGCTATTATGCCTTTGTGGGAGCTCTACCTGGCGGCGAACAGCGACAGTGCAATTTGCGAATCCTGCTTAAGCGGGCCGGGGACTATAAAAAATCCACCCTTAAAGGGCTGTATCAATTTATTCGCTTTGTCGAAAACATGAAAAAGCACAAGCAGGATATTTCGCCCCCGGCGATGGTCAGTAATCAAGAGACGGTGGTGCGACTGATGACTATCCATAAAAGCAAGGGGCTCGAATTTCCGATTGTTATTCTTTCTGGTACTGGTAAGGGTTTTAATAAGCGCAGCAATTACGCCCAGGTGTTATTCCATAAGGATCTGGGAATTTGTCCGGACTATGTTAATCTGGAAAAACGGTATAAGCATAATTCATTGGCTAAAGAGGTCTGCAAGGCCCAGAGCAATCAAGAAATGCTTTCCGAAGAAATGCGCCTGCTTTATGTCGGGATGACCCGGGCCGAAGAAAAGCTGGTGATTGTCGGGACCGTAAAAAATCATGACAAAGCCAGGCAAAAATGGCATAACGAACCGGACGAGTATCACCTCCTTAATGCTGCCAGCTTACTTGACTGGGTGATGATGGGGGTATTGGCTGGGCGGGACCCCAGTGAGACGAATCCGGAGTTAGCAGATTTTACGATTGCTTATCATCAGGGGACTCAATTCACGGAAAAACAGGCGCTGGAAAGAGAAGATCGGAAGGACCCGGCGAATGAGTTACAGGCAATTGATCCGGAGATGGAAACACCTGCCGCAGCACCGGAAAAGTTGACAACCAGTGTTTCTCAGGCTGATCGGGAGGCGATTCTCCAGCGACTTAATTTTTTATATCCAGTCAAAGCAGAGAATGAACTCCCCAGTAAGATGAGTGTGACCGAAATTAAAGATTATCAAAAAGCTGATTTGACGCGTCAGCAGGAAAAAATCAGAAAGCTTTCTAAAAAGCAGGAGAAGCCCAAGTTTTTAGAACAAAAACAGACCGATTTCACCGCCGCTCAACGGGGCTCGGCCCTTCATCTTTTAATGGAAGTGGTCAATTTAAAACCGATCCGGGAGGAACTGTTTAGTAGTGGACAAGCCGCTTTGCCGTTGTTTCTTAAAAAGTATCTGGTCAATCAGATTGAGACCCTGATTCACAAAGAATTTTTGCCGGCAGCCTTGGCCAGAACCATTAGTGTCGATAAACTGATCAGCTTTTATACCTCCGCTCTGGGGATTAGGTTATTATCGGCCGAAAAAATCAGGCGCGAGATCCCCTTTAACTATGCTTACGATCCGGCTGAAATCCGGTTAGAATGGACGGACATCCGCGAAAAGATCATCGTTCAAGGGATCATTGATTGTGCCTTTATGGAAGACCAAAAATGGGTCATTATCGACTATAAGACAGATTATTTTAAAGATCCCCAGCAACGGGAGCAAGTACTTAGAGGTTACGAAATTCAGATCAATCTGTATGCAAAGGCCCTGACCGAATTAACTGGCGTCCCGGTTAAGGAAAAGGTAATCGGATTGATTACCTTAAACGAAGCGATCAGCATAGTGTGAGAGATTTCGTGACAGACTGAATTATTTAACCGGGAATGGGTGTTTTATTAATAAAAGCATGATAAAATATAAAAAACCTTGTTTTAGGCATAGCCGGGAAAACAGCTCTCGGGTCATTACCGCGCGGTTATTGGCAACCAATGACCAGCAATTTTATTTAAAAGGATACATTAATGAAAGCATTGCAAAAAGACACATTCAGAGAAATCAAAAAATCAAAAAACCGTTTCTTATCGATCGTTGCGATCATTGCTCTAGGCATCTGCTTTTTTGTAGGGGTTAAAACAACCGGCCCCAGCATGAAATATACAGTCAGTCAGTACTATCAAAACCAGCAACTGATGGACATGCGTCTAGTCTCGACCTATGGTTTTTTGCCGGCGGATGTGGACGCGATTAAAAATTCTCCAGGCGTGGCGACGGTGATGCCCGGCTATTCGGCGGATGTCATTATTGAGCGGGGCGATAAACGCCCTGTGATCAAATTGATGGCCTATAATGAAGACCAGGCCCTGAATCAACCACTGCTGGTGGCAGGGCGCCTGCCGGAAAATGAAGACGAACTGTTGTTGGAACAGCCTCAGGAAGCTAAGGGCATGGGTGCTTCCAGTTATACTTACCAACTGGGTGAAACGATCAAGCTATCCTCGGAGGTTGGCGATAAAGCACTATCTGATTCGATCAAACGGGATACCTTCACCATTGTTGGTTTTGTTAGATCGCCCCAGTATGTGTCGATTGAGCGCGGCAGCACCTCGGTTGGCCGGGGCGAAGTCGATTATTATAGCTTTATTCCCGCAGAAAACTTTGTCTTTGAACGGTATACTGAGGTTTATCTCTTATCACAGGCCACTGCCGACCATGTTGATCCCTTTTCAACTGAATACGAAGAAGCCATTGGGTTCCTGGAGAAACAATTGGAAGCCCTGGGTATTTTGCAGCTGGAAATCAATCACGATGATATTTTGGCTAAAGCTCAGGTAGAACTGGATAAGGGCCGGGCCAAGTACAACGATGGGGTGACCCAGTTTAATGACGGGATGGCTCAGGGAGAGGCCAGTTTGAATGATGCCAAAAACCAGTTAATTAACGGCGAGGCCGCCCTCAGGGCTGGCTGGAACGAGTATAACACCATGATTGCCCAGACTCAGGCCCAACTTGCCGACGCCAAGAATCAGATCATTCAAGGTGAGGCAGATCTGACTCGTGGGGCTGATACCTTAAAACAGGAACTGGCAAATGGTGAGGCAAAGCTGGAAACCCTGCGCCAGGGCATCACCGACTTAAGACACGGAATTGCTAAAATGGAAACTCAGGACCCCTCCGGTCAGTTACCGGAGCTGGAAGCCCAGTTGGCGGAGCTGGAAAACCAGATTGCCCAGGGTGAGTCAGCACGGGCAGATCTGGAGGTCCAAAGCGCGGCAGTCGAAGCCCAGATTCAGAGTCTGGATCCGACTGACCCGGATTATCCGGCCCAACTGGCGGAACTGGAAGCTCAGTTGAATGAAATCAACAGCCGGATTATTGAGGTTGAAGCAGGTTTAGCCCAGGTTTACGCCGCAAAAGAGCAGGTCAACCAGGGGATTGAAGCGATTTATGATTTTTCTGCCCAACTGACCGGAATGAAAAATCAACTGGCTGAGTTGGAAACAACCCTGCCCCAGGCCGAAGCCGCTCTGGCCCAGGCTGCTATTGACGGCGAGAATCAGTTATCAGCAGGATGGGCTCGCCTGGCTGATAGTAAAAACCAATTAAGCGCAGGAGTTGCGGCCTTTGAAGCCGGCCGGGAAGAAGGACGCAGTACCCTGATTGCGTCCCAGAATCAATTGGATGAAGGATGGGTGAAACTCCGCGATGGGGAAGCCCAGTTGGCAATGAAACGGGCAGAGGGCGAAGCCGAACTGGCCAACGCCGCTAATGACTTAGCAAAGGCCGAAGCGAAAATTAATGATTTGGAGTTTGGAAAATGGTATCTGTATAACCGTGACGACAATCCCGGTTATACCAGTTACGGTGAAGACGCAAAGCGGATTGATAATATTTCCGGCGTGTTTCCACTGATTTTTCTACTGGTAGCTGCCCTGGTTTCCTTTACCACGATGACCCGGATGGTGGAAGAGCAGCGCACCCAGATTGGTACGCTTAAAGCATTGGGTTACCGCCATGATCAGATCGGTTCGAAGTTTTTTGTCTATGCCTTATTAGCTGGCAGTATCGGCTCGGTGACTGGGCTGATTGTCGGCATCAATACATTGCCGTATTTAATCGCCGGAGCCTATGGTTTGCTTTATCAGGTGCCGGATTTAATTATTGCACCGCCATGGATACCGCTTTTAATTTCTTGCTTGATTGCGATTTCCGGTACTGTGGTGGCAGCTGTGATCGTTACCTATTACGAGCTCAAAGAACAGCCTTCAGAGCTGATGCGGCCCAAGGCACCAAAGATTGGAAAACGGATTTTCCTTGAGAGTATTCCCTTTATCTGGAAACGGCTGGGCTTTATTGAGAAGGTTACTGCCCGTAACCTACTGCGTTATAAGGGTCGGTTTTTTATGACCGTGATTGGGATCGCCGGATGTACCGCTCTGATTCTGGCTGGCTTCGGGCTTCAGGATGCGATTTTTGCGATGATTCCCCGACAGTTTGAGAACATTACGGTTTTTGATGGTTACATGGCGTTAAAAAATGAAGAAACCCTAGTTGAAAAGGCGGACTTCAAAAAAATATTAGAGAATGATCCCCGCTTTAGTGAAAATATGTTGGCCCATCAAGCCAAGATGACCGTTGAAAAAACCGGAACGGGTAACGGCAAAGCGGCCTATCTGTTTGTGCCGGAAACAGCGGAGCAGATTAATACGTTTATTCATTTGCAAAACAGAAAATCAGCAGAAGCGATCAATTTAGAAGAGGCGGGTGCCGTTTTATCAGAAAAAGTTGCCGGCAGTCTGGGACTGAAGGTGGGCGATACCATCCGGGTCTACAATGAGGACGAAAGCCATGAAGTGGTATTAGGAGCGATTACTGAAAACTATCTCGAAAATTATCTTTATTTATCGCCAGCAGTTTATGAAGAAGCCTTTGGAAAAGAGCTGATGGTTAATATGGCTTATGTTAATATTCCCGATGCCAACACCGATCTGGAAGATGCCATTGCCAGTGACTGGCTGGCCAGAGATGGGGTGGTAGCAGTAAACTTTACCGGAAATATTGTTAAATCATCGGCTGACAGCATCAGCAGTTTGAGCATTGTCGTCGTCGTGATGCTGCTTTCGGCCGGAGCCCTGGCAGCGGTGGTGCTTTATAACCTGACCAACATCAATATTTCCGAACGGGTTCGAGAAATTGCCACCATTCGGGTTCTGGGGTTTTATGATATGGAGGTGTATAAGTACATTTTCAGGGAGAATGTTGTTTTATCGGTGATCGGAATCATCGTGGGTCTGTTTTTAGGCGTTTTACTTAATGGCTTTATTATTAACACCGTCGAAACAGATATTGCCATGTTTGCCCGGGGCATTGAGCCCACCAGCTTTATTTACTCGGTGGTCTTTACGCTGGCCTTTACCTTTATCGTCAATATTCTGATGACGCCAATTATTAAACGGATCAGCATGGTGGAATCACTTAAATCAATCGAATAAAATCGAATCAAAAAAGCCGACTGGAAATAGACATTTCCTGTCGGCTTTAAATTTATTGACTCAATTAGAGATTAAGAGGGTTAGAGATTAAGGGGGGCGCTTAAAATCAGGTCGGGTTGACGATAAACGCGTCACCGGAGGTATTAAAGGTGCTCCCTTTGGGCAAGGTCATAATTTCAATGCTTTCGAGCCGGTAGCCGTAGCCGGAGCTACCGGATTGTTCGCCATTAGCCGCCCAACTCAACCAGCCCAAATTTTCAACATGGGTACGGTAATAAATATCAAATTGATCAGCATCGGGACCGGTTAGATTAATCTCTATCGCTTCCAGGCGAAGACCAGCTCCAGAAGTGCCACTGAGATCACCGTTATTGCGCCATTCCTGCCAGCCCACATCCTGGATATGGGTCCGATAGGTTACGCCGACGTCATAACCGGGATTATCCAAGGCAATCTGAATCGCCTCCAAACGGTAGCCTAAACCCGAGGTGCCACTGAGTTCACCGTTTCGTTTAAACACGTCTTCCCAACCAAGGTTTTGAATATGGGTTTTATACAAGGCGGTTAATGATTTATCAGCCGTTACCGTTGCAAGAGCGCGATCCAATTGGATCAAGCCATAGCCAAAATAATCATCTTTCCCCGGAACACCAAGATCCAGAGCAGTGGAAGTCAGTGCGGCTTCCACCTGGTCGGCATTTAAGCTCCCATTGGCGGCCAGTAAGACCCCACAGGCACCGGCAACGATGGGAGAAGCGAAAGAGGTGCCACTATCATTTATATAGTCGCCATCAATAGAAGTCGTGTAAACATCTTCGCCGGGAGCAGCCAGATCGACCATCGTGTTATACTGAGAAAAGGCGGCCCGGTCATTGGAACGGGTGGTTGCCGCCACCGAAATGACGCCGTCGTAAGAAGCGGGGTAAGATGACAAGCCGGTTTTGGGATCATTTGCTTCGCCCTCATTTCCTGAGGAGGCCACCAGCACCTTACCTCTGTCTTTGGCATATTGAATAGCAGCCGCTTCGCTGTTGTTGTAATCATAACCGCCATAGCTCATGTTAATGACCTTGATGTCGGAACGATCAGCAGCATCCATCAGGGCAGCGCAGATATTGGCAACCGAAAGGCCTTTGGCACCGACCCGATAGGGGGCAATTTTTACATTGGCCGTTCCGGCCACACCAGAGAGTCCAATGCCATTATTAGCTGTAGCGGCAATAAAACCGCTAACCAGGGTTCCGTGACCGTCCTGATCTAAAACAGTGCTACTTTTGGTGACATAGTCATAACCGGCAATAATACGGCCAGTCAGATCGGGGTGATTGGTATTGAGTCCGGTGTCTAAAACCGCGACGCCAACGGTTTCGGCATTTGAGACCTGGTCCCAGGTTTTATCGGTGCCGATGCTTTGAAACTGCCACGCTTTGCCATCGGTAACATAAGGATCATTGGGGAGCGAATAGGTTTTTAGCGTATCATTGCGATCAACTGCTAAAACATTGGGGTTCTCACTGATCGTTTTAATCAATGCATCAACATCGACATCGCTTTTTACCTCCAGAATATCGACCCGATCAGATACGGTTTCTCCTTTAGCGACCGCATTAGTGGATAATGACAGGCTCTTAACATTAAGGGGACTTGAATCTCTGTAAATAATAACGATCTGCTGACTTGTATTGCCGTCACTTTCCAGATCAGGAAGTTCGGACAAGGTGTTAATGTTCATTTGATTGTTCACACTCATTTCACTGGAATTAGAAAGAGTATCAGTTTGAATGGATTCATTTGCCAGGGTAGGTACCGACAAAGAAAGCATCAACATCACGATACTAAAAATAATCAGGTAGGGTTTCATTTTTCGTTTCATGGAATCTCCTCGGATATTTAATAGGTCTAAAAACAGGTTCTCAGACGCGCAAGTTTCTAACCTGAATTATATCATAATTAGCCAGTGATTACCTTAGATGTAACTTGAAATAATCGTTTAAAAGAGGATGATTCGGGAATAAAAAAGCATGGCTTGCGAATAGGTTTATTAAGACGAGCAGTCGTTTCATCAAATGAAAAAGATGGCGATACTTCGCGAAGCGCTTAACGACAAAGTCGAATATTTCCACCTTCTTCTTCTTTCAAATAAACTATTTGCGTGTTAGAATGATTACGATTGAAACGAATACCGCTTACCAGACAGAAAAATTATTTCTGGCTGGAATCAAATGAAAAGGAAGAAAAGATGAAAAAAGAAAACAAGATGAAAAAGTTAGTGATCCTGATGGGTTTAATCATGGTGATGATTTTTAGCTTTACCGCTTGCCAGGCAAAACCGGCAGAACCGCAAACCGTGAAAGTTGGCACCTTGGCTGGACCAACCGGTATGGGCATGGCAGAAATGATTGTTAATGGTGTGGATCTGGGCGAAAATATCACCACCGAATTCACGGTGGCCGGTGCTCCGGATCAGTTGACAGCCAGTGTCATCAGTGGCGAATACCAAATTGCCGCACTGCCCAGTAATTTAGCCGCCGTGCTGTTTAATAAAACTGAAGGTCAGGTCGTTCTGGGATCAGTCAATACCCTGGGAGTGCTTTATATTGTGGCCGATGAAACCGCTGGCGTTACCAGCATCGCCGATTTAAAAGGAAAGACAATTGTGGCCAGTGGCCAGGGATCGACACCGGAATATGTGCTCAACTATTTACTGGAGAAAAATGGATTGACCCCAGGCGTGGACATCACGATTAATTATGTGGCTGAGCACAGTGAAGCAGTGGCTCAATTAGTTGCCGGACAGGCTACGATTGCCATGCTGCCGGAACCATTTGTGACCACCGTTACAGCAAAGAAACCGACAATCAAAATAGCAGTGGATCTATCAAAAGCCTGGGCAGAAGCCAGTAACGGTTCGCAATTGCAAATGACAGCCGTCGTTGTTAATAAGGAATGGGCAGAAACCAATCCCCAGGTGCTAAAGCATTTTATGGAAGCCTATGAAGCATCCGTCAAGACAGTGAATGACGATCCCGCTGAGGGGGCAAAAAATATTGTGGCCGCAGGGATTATGGCCGACGCAGCATTGGCAGAAAAAGCGATTCCAAATTGTAATATCGTCTTCATTCCGGTTAAAGAGGCACAGCAATCTTTAAATGAGTACTATACCATATTAGCCGGATTTGAACCAAAGGCTGTGGGAGGAAAAGTTCCTGGTGAAGATTTCTACGTTCTTGGAAAATAACCAAAATAAAACGAAATGGATCAGCAAGATTGGAGTGGCCTTTTTCTGGGTGCTCCTCTGGGCCTTGGCAGCCCGGTGGGTAGACAGCCCACTGGTGCTGCCATCGCCGCTTAAAACCCTGAAAGGTGTGATAACCCTGGCTGGGGATTTTGAGTTTTTTGTGAGCATCGGGGTCACCTTGCTCCGAGTATTTGGCGGGGTTTTTATTTCGGTGGTACTGGGTCTGGTGCTGGGTTTGGCTGGGGGGCTCAACAAACCCTTTTATGGAATCATGAATCCCTTTGTCAGCACCATCAAGTCGCTACCGGTGGTTTCGGTGATTATTCTAATCAACTTATGGATCGCCTCTGGTTTGGTACCGCTGGTGGTTACCTTTCTGGTCTGCTTCCCGGTGACCTGGACTAATGTGGTGCAAGGGGTGAGAAGCACCGATCACAAGCTGCTGCAGATGGCAAAAATTTATAATGTGGAGCAATCTAAAATAATCCGCGATATTTATGTGCCATCGATAAAACCCTATGCAGTATCCGCGCTGATGAGTGCCATCGGTTTGGGGTGGAAGGTTACCGTCACCGCCGAGGTTTTGGCCAATGCCTTGCCGTCTGTCGGGATGAATCTGTATTACGCAAAAATTTATCTGGAAACCGATTTGCTTTTTTCCTGGACCCTGGTGATTGTGATCTGCAGCCTTGCCATTGAAAAGATGACGCTCTATGTGATCGGAAATCGTCAAAAGGGGGGTAGTCAATGTCCATTATCATAAAAGACCTCGGTAAAAAATATGGGCAAGAGACTATTTTTAAAGACTTTAATCTGGTATTTGAAAAAAACAGAATCACGGGCATTCTGGGACCTTCCGGAGCCGGAAAAACGACCTTGCTTAATCTTTGTGGTGGCTTGGAGCAGCCCGATCGGGGAACCATTGAAGGCATTAATCCCCAGGCGATCTCCTATATTTTTCAGGAACCACGGCTGCTGCCTTGGCGAACGGTCCGGGAGAATCTGCGCTTTGTTTTTAAAGCAAGGGCGATTAAAAAACCAGGCTCCCATGAACGTGAGATTGATGCCATGCTGGAACGCGTTGGTTTGACTACCGTTGGGGACTATTATCCCCACGAGCTCAGCGGCGGCATGCGTCAGCGGGTATCCATTGCCCGGGCCTTTCTATACCCTTCCGAATTACTATTGATGGATGAACCGTTTAGCAGTCTCGACAGTTCACTAAAAAACCGGCTGATGGATGACTTTTTAAAAATTTGGGAGCAGAACAAACGAACGGTGATCTTTGTCAGTCATCAGGAAGATGAGATCAGGCACTTAGCCGATATTATCCTGACCTTTTCGGATAAACCAGTTCAAGTTCTAAAAAAAGAAAGATTAACGTAATGGTGCAAAACAAACAATTTAAAAAACTGTAAAGGCTTACCTGATGAAAAACTGATGTTCTTATGTTAAACTATCCTTATGTTAAACGAAAGAGTCACATCGAGTTAAAAAATATGAAGAATAAGAAATGGGGTAAACCATGGATATAAAACTAATCGCACTGGATATGGACGGGACCACGCTACAAAAGGATTATATGTCAATTTCAGAAAGAACTCGAATTGTTCTGGCCAAGGCTATTGCCAAAGGCATTCATGTGGTTCCATCGACAGGACGGATCTTGGGTCAATTGCCGGAATCGGTGGTGAGTATTCCGGGAATTAATTATGCCGTGACCTCGAATGGGGCGGCGGTAACCAATTTAAGTACCAAAGAAGTGATCAGCAGCAACTATCTGGGGTCTGGCAGCGTCAAAAAGATTATGAAGACACTGACCCGCCGAAACTTATTTTGTGAGGTTTATTATCAGGGCCAATCCTACGGTGAGCGCCGTTATTTTGATATGATTGGTGATCGGAATGAATTGTCAAAGGATCTGATTGCCTTTATTCGCAGCAATGCCAGAGCCGTTGATAATGTGTTGGATTTTACTACGGAACATGCTTCCGAAATCGAAAAAATTA
>Ga0194136_1000577_pt1 | contig 18840 bp, 21 predicted proteins | sample TARM_MetaG_T3A_1_FD_134023 | JGI IMG/M metagenome (GOLD analysis project Ga0194136, IMG submission 134023) | Freshwater microbial communities from Pennsylvania, USA, analyzing microbe dynamics in response to fracking - TARM_MetaG_T3A_14 (version 2) | ecosystem: Environmental > Aquatic >...
ATCGGAATAGTTACCAGGGTAGCGCCGATGTACGGCACCACGACCGAGATACCCACTAGCATCGCCAGCAGGGCGGCATAGTTGAGCCCTAGAGCAGCGAATACAATGTAGGCAACCACACCGCAAATCAGGATCTCGATCGCCTTGCCTCGGATGTAATTGGCGATCTGCAGGTTCATTTCCTGGGAAACCTGGGTGATCAGCCCACGCTCACGCGGCAGGTAGCCTTTCAGCCAGTTGCTGATCAGCTGACTGTCCTTGAGAAAGAAAAAGACCAGGATCGGTACCAGAATCAGGTAGATCATCAGGCTCAACAACAGTGGCAGACTCGACAGCGACGATGTCAGGACGATCTGCCCGTATCGCCCAAGCTCCCCACGCATTACGTCGATCCCGCGCAGTACCTGCTCTTCGGTCAACAATTGCGGATATCGCTCAGGAAGAAGCAACAGCAGCGACTGCCACTCGACCAGCATTCTCGGCAGCTCATTGAACAGCGTCAGCACCTGTTGCCACATTAAAGGTGCCAGAAACAGAATGCAGACAGTAAGCAGGCCGATAAACATCAGAAAAACCAGCCAGACCGCCACAATATGCGGCAGCTTGATGCGCTCCAATGCCCCCACCAGACCCTGCATCAAAAATGCCATCACCAAGCCGGCAAATACCGGCGCCAGCATATGCCCAAGCGTCAATATCGTCGCAAACGCGACGATCAGGAGTACCCCTAAAACAACCGCTTCTTCATCCGAAAAATAGCGATGGATCCAGCCCCGCAATACGTTGAGCATAAAACTTCCTTAACAGCATTCAGGCCTTTCGCAGCCAGTAGCGATAGAGTCCCTCATCGATTTCTTCATGTAGCAACGCATGGCCAGCCAACTGAGCAAAACTGCGAAAGTCACGACGAGAGCCAGGGTCCGTGGCAATCACCTTCAGGACCTGGCCTCCAGACAGGCTGTTGAGCGCCAATTTGGCCTTGAGCAAAGGCATTGGACAAGCAAGGCCGCTGGCATCGAGTTCGGCGTCATGGGCAATAGGGCACGCCCCCTGTTCAGTCATTGATGATCTCCTTGTAAAGGCGGCAGGATACCGAGCCGCAACCAACTCTGGCCAGCCACCCGAGCACAAGGCTACAGTAGCAATCCACCGAATTGATGAGTCCGCCTGGATGAAGCTGCTGCGCCCTACCCTGCTGACACTGGCCGTTCTGATAGGGCAGCCGGCAATGGCCAACGACCTGCCTTCCCTGGGCGACTCCAGCTCGGGCATCGTCTCGCCGGAGCAGGAATATCAGCTGGGCCGTGCCTGGCTCAGCCTGCTGCGCGGCCAGGTACCCCAGCTTTCCGATCCTCTGCTCAAGGACTACCTGGAACGCAGCGTCTATCGCCTGGCCGAAACCAGTCAATTGCAGGATCGGCGTCTGGAGTTCGTGCTACTGAGAAGCCCTCAACTCAACGCATTCGCTGCACCGGGCGGGATTATCGGCGTCAATGGCGGTCTTTTCATCCATGCCCAGACCGAGGCCGAATATGCCTCCGTAATGGCTCACGAATTGGCACACCTTTCCCAGCGCCACTTCGCCCGCGGGCTGGAAGCACAGAAACGCATGCAGCTGCCGCTGATGGCAGCCATGCTCGCCGGTGTGGTAGCCGCAGCAGCAGGTGCTGGCGATGCAGGCATTGCCGCCATCGTTTCGACCCAGGCTGCCGCCATTCAGGCGCAGCGGCGCTTTTCACGGCAGAACGAACAAGAAGCTGATCGTATCGGCATCGTCAATCTTGAGCGGGCCGGTTATGACCCACGCGCAATGCCGGACATGTTCGGTCGCTTGATGCGCCAGTACCGCTACGATCAAAAACCACCAGAATTCTTGCTCACCCACCCCGTCAGCGAGTCGCGCATCGCCGACACCCGTAACCGCGCCGAGCAATATCCCCAGGGCGGCATACAGGACAGCCTGCGCTATCAGCTGATGCGCGCACGCGTTGACTTGCAGTTCGAGAGCACCCCAGGCCTGAGCGCCAAGCGCTTCCGGGCCATGCTCGAAGAAGACGAAAGCCTGGATTCTGCCCGCTACGGCCTGGCATTGGCGCAGATCAGGAGCGCTCAGCTTCAAGAGGCCGCAGCCACGCTGCAACCTCTGCTGCTGAAGGCGCCCAACGAAATCACTTACAACCTGGCACAGGTCGAGCTCGACATCACTGCAAACCGTATGGGCGAGGCGCAGAAACGAATCAAGCAGTTGCTCGAACTCTATCCCGACAGCTACCCGGTACGTCAGGCGCATATCGACCTGCTGATCAAGCAGAGCCGTCTGCAGGAGGCCGAACACGAGCTGGACCGACTGGTCGGGGCGCGCCCCAGAGACCCCGACGTCTGGTATCAGGTCTCGGAAGTTCGGGGCCTGAGTGGCAACATCCTCGGGCTGCATCAAGCACGCGCAGAGTTCTTCGCACTGGTTGGCGACTACACCCAAGCCATCGAACAACTGGACTTTGCCAAGAATCGTTCCAGTACCTTCCAGACATCCGCTCGTATCGACGCGCGTCAGCAGCAACTTTCCGATGAAAAGCGCATGATCGAAGACATGCTGCGCTGACTGCTCAGCAGCATAGCTTCGCAGTCAAGCGTGCAATCAGGCGTTACCGGCCTGCCTGATGCGCGCTGCCCTGGTGAAATCCAGCATGCGCATTAGCGGCTTTACAGCCTTGGGAATCAAAGCGGGATCAACGAGTATTTCATTGCTTCCCGTACGCAGGCTTTGCAAGGTGCGCTCAAGGGTATTCATCGCCATCCAGGGGCAATGTGCACAACTGCGGCAGGTTGCACCGCTGCCCGCTGTAGGCGCTTCGATAAAAGTCTTGTCCGGGCACAGCTGCTGCATCTTGTAGAAGATGCCCCGATCAGTCGCGACGATAAAGGTTGGGTTGGGCAAGGTCTGCGCCGCCTTGATCAACTGGCTGGTGGAGCCGACTGCATCTGCCAACGCAATCACCGCTTCCGGCGACTCGGGATGCACCAGCACGGCCGCCTCGGGGTACAGCGCCTTCATGTCCTCGAGCTGTTTCGCCTTGAACTCTTCATGGACGATACAGGCGCCATCCCAGAGCAACATGTCCACGCCCGTTTCGCGCTGCACATAACCGCCCAGATGCTTGTCTGGTGCCCAGATGATCGTCTCGCCGTTATCCATCAGGCTTTCGACGATCTCCAGCGCACAGCTGGACGTGACAACCCAGTCCGCCCGCGCCTTCACCGCAGCCGAGGTGTTGGCATACACCACCACCGTGCGCTCCGGATGCTGATCGCAGAAGGCCGAAAACTCTTCAACCGGGCAGCCGAGATCCAGCGAGCAGGTGGCCTCCAGAGTCGGCATCAGCACACGCTTTTCCGGGTTGAGAATCTTCGCGGTTTCACCCATGAACCTGACGCCGGCGACCAGCACGGTTTGCGCCGGATGTTCATTGCCAAAGCGCGCCATTTCCAGCGAGTCGGAGACACAGCCTCCGGTTTGCTCAGCCAGCGCCTGAATAACCGGATCGGTGTAGTAATGCGCCACGAGAACCGCGTTCTGCCGTTTCAGTTCGGCAGCAATCTCGCTACACAGTTGCGCTTCTTGCTCGGGTGTAAGCGGCACAGTCTGCCTGGCCGCCAAGTGAGCCTGCACAAGAATGCGTTCGGGGATGTGCGTCATGTTCACAGGTCCTGCAAGCACGTTAATGCATGAAGCGCCGAGTATAACCCGACCAATAGAGTCGACCTTACTGGGCAGGGGAAAACAAGCGCCATGCGCGGCATGGCCTGCCCGGTCGAAGGGGCTGGAATACTAGCCGAAGCATTCGCAAAAGGGAAAGCAAGGAGGCTTTAAGCAGTGCGTCTTGGGGAGTTGTCAGGGCTGCACGTGACAAACAGGCAAGCCTGAGGGAACCTGAACAATAGAAAAAGCCGGACACCTTGCGGTATCCGGCTTTGGTTCTCACATGGAGAATATGGTGGGTCGTGTGGGACTCGAACCTACGACCAATTGGTTAAAAGCCAACTGCTCTACCAACTGAGCTAACGACCCGTTGCGGAGCGCATGATACTGATTTGATTGAGTAAATCAAAGTTTTTTTTAAATTATCAGTGATATCGAGTCGGATCCTCGATCCCCGCTGCCTCGAAGCCGGTCGCACGCAAACGGCAGCTGTCGCATTTGCCACAGGCACGCCCCATGTCATCGGCCTGATAGCAGGACACTGTCATTGCGTAATCAACACCCAGGCGAATACCTTCCTGGATAATCTGCGCCTTGCTCAGATTCTGCAGGGGCGCACGAATACTGAAGCCCTGCCCCTCGACTCCCGCTCGGGTAGCAAGGTTGGCCAGTCGCTCAAAGGCCTCGATGAACTCCGGACGGCAATCGGGGTAGCCCGAGTAGTCGACAGCATTCACACCAATGAAGATATCTCGGGCACCCAGCACTTCAGCCCAGCCCAGCGCCAGAGAAAGGAACAGCGTGTTGCGAGCCGGCACGTAAGTCACGGGGATTCCACTTGCCTGCTCTTCGGGCACATCAATACTGCTGTCGGTGAGCGCCGAGCCCCCAATGCCGTTGAGATTCATGCCGATCACCTTGTGCTCGACCACGCTCAGCTGACGGGCAACCCGCTCGGCTGCATGCAGCTCTGCACGGTGCCGCTGACCATAATCGAAACTCATGCTGTAGCAGGCATAGCCCTGAGCCTTGGCCATGGCAACCACCGTCGCGGAATCGAGCCCGCCCGAGAGCAGGATTACGGCTTTCTTTTCAGTCATTACTGTTACCTTTGCACAGGCTATCGACGGTGAACGCTGAGTAATCAGTGTCCGGGAGCATCGTTCCAGAGAATCTTGTGCAGCTGGAGCTGCAAGCGCACCGGGAGGTTGTCACTGACTATCCAGTCAGCCAGCGCTCGCGCATCAACCTGACCATGACTGGGCGAGAACAGCACTTCGCCCGCACGTGCATCCAGTCGATACTCGATCAGCTTGGACACAGCCCAGTCGTAGTCTTCCCGTGAGCAGATGACAAACTTCACCTGGTCATTGGGGGTCAGCCAGTTGATGTTCTCGTAGAGATTGCGCCCCACTTCAGCCGAACCCGGCGTTTTCAGATCGACGACCCGACTCACGCGCTCATCGACTGCGGAAATATCCATCGCACCGCTGGTTTCAAGCGACACCTCATAACCGGCATCACACAACTGCTGCAGCAACGGCACACAGCCCGGCTGGGCAAGTGGCTCACCGCCGGTCACGCAGATATAGCGAGGATTGTAGGATGCAACGCGCTCCAGAATTGTATCGAGCGACATGATCTCGCCGCCGCTAAACGCGTAAGCGGAATCGCAATATTGACAGCGCAGGGGGCAGCCGGTCAGGCGAACGAACACTGTGGGCAATCCACTTGTGCGCGCTTCCCCCTGCAACGAGTAGAAAATCTCGGTTATTCGCAGGGTATGGTGCATATCAGCCACGGGCGTAACGGCTAAACAGGCCGTCCGCCTCCGTTGCGGGTAAAGGGGGCAGCGATTCTAACGAAAAAACCCGCTGTTGGGCGGGTTCTGTCAGCCGTGCCATTCATTGACTATCGATTCAATTGACGCTGGGCCAACTGCGCAGCCGAACTGTTCGGGTAATCGGCGACAACCTGACGGTAGATCCCGTTGGCCTTGTCACGGTTGCCCAGTCGCAGCTCGACATCGGCAAGCTTGTATAGCGATCAGGTACCTTGCTGTGCTGCGGATATACCTGACTGACCTTGGCAAAAGCTTGGCCAGCAGCCTGCAGATCGCCATTGGCAAGGTTCACTTCACCCAGCCAGTACTGCGCATTGCCTGCATAGATACTTTGAGGATATCTGCGCAGAAACGCGGCAAAAGCCTGACTGGCCTTGTCGAAATCCTTGGCCTTGATCAGGTCAAAAGCTGCGTCGTAATAGAGCTTTTCTTTTTCAGGGTCAGCACTCGCCGACTCTTGTGCCGAAGCTCCAGCAGGAGCCTGGCTTGTTCCGCCGGCATTATTATTGGCGCCGACGGTTGAAGAATTCTGATTGGCCTGCCCACCTGCCGCACCTTGCGACAAACGGCGATCCAGATCTTGGTAACGCTCCAGTCCTTCCTGTTGCAAGCGCTGGATATCATTCTGCTGCACTTCGAGCATGCCACGCAGTTGCGCTATCTCTTCCTGCATCTGCTGCAGTTGCACAAAGAGCATGCCCTGCGCTGAAGACGGAGCGACCGCCCCGCCTCCGGCATAGGCACCACCAACCCCCGACCCGGCAGAATAACCCGACTCAGTCGCAGCATTTCCGCTGCGCGAGTCATATTCCACAATCGGCACCTGAGCCGTCGCAACAAGCGGCAGCCCAAGTGTGAAAAGAATCAGAGCATGGTGGTGTTTGAGCATGGCTTATTACTTGCGCAGTTCTACGCGACGGTTCTGAGCCCAGGACTGCTCGTCGTTGCCCATGGCAACCGGACGCTCTTCGCCGTAGGAAACCAGTTCCAGCTGTGCAGGAGACACACCCTGCAGAACCAGGTAGCGCTGAACGGCCTTGGAACGACGCTCACCCAGAGCCATGTTGTACTCGCGCGTGCCGCGCTCGTCAGTGTGGCCTTCCAGGACGACACGGTTGCCGGCGGACTGCAGGTCCTTGGCGTGAACGTCCAGAGCGCGCATGGCTTCCGGCTTCAGGTCGGAGCTGTCGTACTCGAAGTAGAAGGTGGTGATGGCGCGCAGAGCAGCTTCTTCGCTCATGCTGCCGTCTACCGCACCGCTATCAGCGCCGTAACCAGCGTTAGGATCGATGGCAGAACCTTCGCCGGAGTCGTCGCCACCTTTGGACGAACAACCAACAGCAACGGCCATGGCCAGAGCCAGAGCAGCAAACTTACCGAATTTCAGCATTTCCATGTGTAACAACCCCAGGTGTGTTTTTGGTTAGGTTAAGCGTTGATACCGCATCAGTTCAGGTAAGGGGACCACGATGGCTCACGGACTTCGCCTTGAGCAGTAGGAAGCGGGAGCCTAACTCGACCATTGATTGATACGAGCATCAAGACTCCCCGGCCCTGCTGGCGGGTCGCATAGATTAGCATGGTGCCATTAGGCGCAACAGTGGGCGACTCATCTAAACTTGTATCAGAGAGTAGTCGCAAATTGCCGCGCTGCAGGTCCTGTGCCGCCACCTTGAAATTGGTGTAGCCCTCCTGGCGATGAATCATCACCAGCGTCTTTTCATCCGCCGAAAGCTTCGGGTTCGCGTTGTAGTTCCCTACGAAGGTCACCCGCTCGGCATTGTTGCCACCCAGACGCTGCTTATAGATCTGCGGCTTACCGGCGCGATCAGAAGTGAAATAGATGGTCTGCCCATCGGCACCCCAGAAAGGCTCCGTATCAATGGCGTAATGGTTGGTCAACCGCTGCAACTGACGTGAATTGAGGTCCATCACGTAGATTTCAGGGTTGCCGTCCTTGGACAGTACAAATGCCAGGCGGTTGCCATCGGGGGAAAACGCGGGTGCGCCATTGAGCCCTTCGAAATTGGTGACCTGCTCGCGCCGACCGGTATCGACGTGCTGAATGAAGATACGCGGACGCTTCTGCTCGAACGACACATAGGCGATGCGGCGACCATCCGGCGAGTAGCGCGGCGACAGAATCGGCTCACGGGACTGCAGCAGCGTCACAGCACGTGCCCCGTCGTAATCAGAGCGTTGCAGCGTGTAGCGGGTATTGGCGCTACCGAGACGCTCGGCTGTCACATAAAGCAGGCGGGTAGAAAACGCCCCCTTGATCCCGGTAAGTTTCTCGAACGCCTGATCCGCGGCAAAATGGGCCATGTCGCGAATCTGATCCTGAGCACCACCCACCGTACCGTTCATGACCTGCTGCTCGGTGGTGACGTTGAAAACCTCATAGCGAATCTGCAACTTGCCGCCTGATGGCTCGATATTGCCCACCATTACGTACTGCGCGCCCAGCGCCTTCCAGTCACGGAAGATGATCTCGCTGCCGCGGGTCGGCAGGCTGATCATGTTCTGCTTGGGAATGGGCTGGAAAACACCGGTGTTGCGCATGTCGTTGCCGATGATCTCGGCCATGTCGTCCGGCAACACGCTGCCGCCCTGCCAGCCGAAGGGCACGACGGCGATGGGGATCGCACGGTCAGTACCACTGGTAACCACAATGTTCTTTTCCTGCGCAATGGCACTGCCCATCATCAACAGGGAAAGGACGATAAAACCTCGAAGGTAGTTGATCACAACGCAAGATCCTCAGGCGTAAATGTCATCGTGAACGAGCGGTACGGCTGAAAATCCTGCGCAGACAATCCCTGCATCTCGGTCAGCCGACCAATATTCTTTACCGCAGCCACTGCGGAATTATCGAAAGGCGCATCTCCGCTGGAACGCGATACCGTCACGGCGGTGATGGTGCCATCGGGCAGCATATTGACCCGCAACGCTACCGACATGTTATTGCGTGCCGATGGCGGTCGGGTCCAGCCTTCCGCCGCGCGCATACGGATCAGGTCATCAAAGTCACCGGCCACTTGATCACCCTGGGTATCAGCCATGGCTTGTTGCCGTTGGGTATCTTCCGACAGCAGCTCGGCCAGCGCCTGCGCCTTCTTGTCTTCTACAGCCTTGCGAGTAGCTTCAGCCGCTGCCTTTTTCTTCGCGGCTTCGGCGGCAGCCTTTTTCTTCGCCTCTTCAGCCGCCTTTTTCTTGGCAGCCTCGGCAGCGGCTTTCTTTTTGGCTTCCTCTGCCGCTTTCTTCTTCGCGGCCTCATCGGCTGCTTTTTTGGCGACTTCCGCCTGTTTTTTCTGTTCAGCTATTTTTTTGGCTTCTTCAGCCTTTTTTGCATCCGCAGTCTTCTTCGCTGCGTCAGCCTTGGCTGCTTCGGCCTTTCGAGCATCCTCGGCCTTCTTTTGTTCCGCAGCCCGCGCGGCCAGCTGCTTCTCTTGCTCGACCTTGCGCTGCTCCATCTGCTCGGCTTCGTACTGCTTGGCAGAGGTCTTCTGCGCTTCGCCCGCGATTTTCTGGTTGGTCTGGGTCGTCGCCTGACTCTGCGATTTGAGTTGGTACAAGGTCGCCTGAACAATCGGCTTGGACGGCGGCAGCTCCGGCGTCATTGCAAAGCTGACGAACAACATACCGAAAATGATGACGTGCAGGCCCACCGCCAGAATGGTGGGCCAGTAATAGCTCTCCGAGCGCGAACGATCAGGCTGTCGCATCAAGGCGCCTCGGTAATCAGACCGACGTTGCCGACACCTGCTTCCTGCAGTCCGCCCATGGCTGACATTACCGAGCCGTAGTCCACAGACTTGTCGCCACGTACGAACACCTGCACCTGCTTACCCTGGCTGCGATTCTGATTCATGATCGCCGTCACTGCCTTGGTCATTTCCTCCAGCGTCAGCGCCTGGTCCTGAACCGTTTCGGTATCGACTTCACTGCCCATGTTCCAGAAGTAGGTCTTGTCGGCCTTGATCGAAATGGTCAGTACCTGGGCATCATTGTCCTGGGGCAGCACTTCGCTGCTGACCTGAGGCAGATCAACCTTGACGCCTTGATTGAGCATTGGCGCGGTCACCATGAAAATCACCAGGAGCACCAGCATCACATCGATGTAGGGCACCACGTTCATCTCGGAAACCGGCTTGCGTCTATTGCGAATTCTGGCCATGGCCTGTGGCCTCAATCTTCGGTGGTGTGAACTTTGCGATGGAGAATCGCCTGGAACTCGTCGGCAAAGGTGTAGTAGCGAGCGATGAGCATTTCGCTGCGCGCCGAGAAACGGTTGTAGGCGATAACCGCCGGAATCGCCGCGAACAGGCCGATGGCCGTAGCAATCAGCGCTTCAGCGATACCCGGTGCGACAGTGGCCAAGGTAGCCTGCTGGACCTGCGCCAAGCCTCTGAAGGAATTCATGATGCCCCAGACCGTGCCGAAGAGGCCTATATAGGGGCTGGTGGAGCCGACCGTAGCCAGGAACGGCAGGCTTTGCTCAAGCTTTTCCTCTTCGCGGGAAATGGCGACGCGCATGGCCCGGTTCACCGCGTCCATCACCGCGTCGGGATCAACCCCTGGCTGCTGACGCAGGCGGGAAAACTCTTTGAAACCGGCACGGAAGATCTGTTCGACACCTGAGTCCGGGTCGGGGTTGCTGCCAGCCTGACGGTACAGTTTGGACAGATCGATACCCGACCAGAAGCGTTCCTCGAAGGTGTCCAGTGACCGCTTGGCAGCCCGGATCATGTTGCCGCGCTGGAAGATGATAATCCAGGACATCACCGAAGCCGCCACCAGGATCAGCATGACCAGCTGAACCACAAAGCTGGCATTGCTGATCAGGCTCCACATGGACATATGATCGACGTTGGGTTCCACGCTTACTCTCCTGCAGGGGGTAGACCCGACCCGGCGAAGGCTGAACGCAGCGCTTCGGGAATAGGACGGGGTTTCAAACTCTCGGCGCGTACACAGGCCACCAGAAACTGCCCCTCACAGAGCAGCCGATCATCCTTCGCACGCCTCACTTGCTGCCTGAAACGCAGGCTTGCGCGCTTTATATCAACCACTTCGGCTGTCACCAGCAGCTCGTCATCCAGTCGCGCGGGGGCGTGATAGCGCGCCTCGCTGGAATGCACAACGAACAGGAGGTCCTCACCCGCCAGCTGCGACTGGGCAAAACCCAGGCTGCGCAACCGTTCGGTACGGGCCCGCTCCATGAATTTGAGGTAATTGACGTAATAAACGATGCCGCCTGCATCGGTGTCCTCGTAATAGACGCGACAACGATGGGTGAACGGCTGAACAGGTGATTCCGCGCGCATACTAGTGCCAGACACTGCAAATTCCAATTGGGTGAAACAAGAATATTTTCATCACATTGTGTCGCCGTCGAAGAGGTCTGCTACTGGCGAATCGCCCAGCCGTTTCGGCAGGTTCAGACCGAAGTGCAGATAAGCATGACGGGTGACCACACGCCCACGAGGCGTACGCATGATGTAGCCCTGCTGGATCAGATAGGGCTCCAGCACATCTTCGATGGTATGGCGCTCTTCACTGATGGCAGCCGCCAGGTTGTCGACACCTACCGGACCGCCGTCGAACTTCTCGATCAGGGTCAGCAGCAAGCGCCGGTCCTGGTGATCCAGACCACGCTCGTCCACATCCAGCATGTTCAGCGCCAGGTCAGCCGTCGCCCGAGTGATTTCACCATTGCTGCGAACCTCCGCAAAATCACGCACCCGTCGCAACAGGCGGTTGGCTATTCGCGGCGTGCCCCGTGCACGACGGGCGATCTCGAATGCGCCTTCGGGCTCGATGGTTAGACCGAGAATGCCGGCGGAGCGACTGACGATGGTCGCCAGATCGGCAGTGGAATAGAACTCAAGACGCTGCACGATCCCGAAGCGATCGCGCAGCGGATTGGTCAGCATGCCCGCACGGGTGGTGGCACCCACGAGGGTAAACGGTGGCAGGTCGAGCTTGATCGAGCGCGCCGCAGGGCCCTCGCCGATCATGATGTCCAGCTGGAAATCCTCCATCGCCGGATATAGCACTTCCTCGACGATGGGCGAAAGTCGATGGATTTCATCGACGAAGAGCACATCACCTGCCTCAAGATTGGTCAGCAGTGCGGCAAGATCACCAGGGCGCTCAAGCACCGGACCGGATGTGCTTTTGATCGAAACGCCCATCTCCTGAGCCAGGATATTGGCCAGGGTGGTCTTGCCCAGACCTGGGGGGCCGAATATCAGGGTGTGATCAAGCGCTTCGCTGCGTCCACGCGCAGCGCGGATAAACAGGTCCATCTGCTCGCGCACGACCGGCTGGCCAATGTATTCGGCCAGACTCAGTGGGCGAATGGCACGGTCAAGTTGCTCATCACGGTCGCGACCGGTGGCGGTAATCAGACGATCGGCTTCGATCATGGGCTTACACCATTCCCTTCAGGGCGCGGCGAATCAGATCTTCACTGCTCAAATCGTCTTCCTGTACGGCGGATACGGCACGACTGGCCTCTTGCGGCTTGAACCCAAGGGAAATCAGCGCACTGACGGCGTCATTCTCGGCGCTTGAGACTGTCGTATTCGCCCTGGGTTCCCCCATCAGAGGGGCGATGGAGGGCATGTGCTCCCAAGCCTTGAAGCGATCCTTGAGTTCGACCAGCAGTCGCTCGGCAGTCTTCTTGCCAACACCGGGAATCCTCACCAGCACGGAGGTATCCTGCGCCTGAACGCAACGCACCAGCTCGTCCACTTCAAGCCCGGACATCAATGCCAGCGCCAGTTTGGGGCCAACGCCATTGAGGCGGATCAGCTCGCGAAACAATTCACGGTCGCGCTTTTCTGCAAAGCCATACAGCAGCTGAGCATCCTCACGCACGACCAGGTGCGTATGCAACGTGACAGGCTCGCCCACAGCGGGCAGACGATAAAGAGTGGTCATCGGCACTTCGACTTCGTAGCCAACGCCATTCACATCCAGCATCAGATGCGGCGGCTGTTTCTCCGCCAGGGTGCCGCGCAATCGTCCAATCACGGTATTTCATCCTCTCTTGGCTGAATGATCGACTGTCACTCAGCCTGAATTCCTGCCAACCCGCTTCGCTGTCTGCTTCAGAGGCGCAGCCGGCCTGCCCTGCGCTTGGCGCCGGCCAGGCCGTGCGGGATAAGGCTCTGCCGATGGTGCGCATGACACAAGGCAATCGCCAGTGCGTCGGAGGCATCGATCTGCGGTTTTTTCACCAGTTTGAGCAGGTGCATCACCATCATCTGAACCTGCTCCTTGTCGGCACCGCCAGTTCCTGCAATCGCCTGCTTGACCTGGGTTGCAGTGTACTCAGCGATCTCCAGCCCTTGCTCGGCAGCCGCCACAATTGCAGCACCTCGCGCCTGGCCGAGCTTGAGTGCAGAATCGGCGTTGCGCGCCATGAATACCTGTTCGATGCCCATGGTCACCGGGCCATGCAGGCGAATCACTTCGCTGACACCGGCAAACACCGCTCGCAACCGATCAGGCAAGTCACCGCTTCCGGTACGAATGCAACCTGATGCCACATATTCGCAGTTACGACCGGTATCGCGCACCACACCGTAACCCGTGATTCGGGAACCGGGGTCTATACCAAGGATGAGCGTCATGCGTTCGCCGTACTGTCTATTTATCCAGCAGCAAGTATAGGGAGCTCATGTCGCGGCGGCTAGCCACATCACTCCGTGCTCGCCACAGAATTTGTAGATCGAACTTGTTCGCCTTCTTGAGCCCTTGGCCAAATAAGTTCGGCCGCTATAAAGCGGAAAGCAAAAAGCCGGAAGCACCTGGATGCTTCCGGCTTCGGCTTTCAGCGAAGCGTCAGTCCAACTGTTCCAGGATCTCGTCCGGGATTTCCGCGTTGTGGTAGACGTTCTGCACGTCGTCCAGATCTTCCAGCGCGTCGATCAGGCGCAGCACCTTCTGCGCGGTTTCCAGATCGGTGAGCGGTGCGGCAATCGAAGGGATCATGGCGACCTCCGCTTCCTCACCCTTGAAACCGGCGGCGCTCAGCGCTTCGTTGACCGCATGGAATTCGGCGAAGCTGGTCGAAACCAGCGCCGAACCGTCCTCGCCCATCTCCACGTCGTCGGCGCCCGCCTCCAATGCCGCTTCCATCAGCGCATCTTCATCCACACCGGCGGCAAAGCTGATCTGACCCTTGCGGTCGAACATGTAGGCAACTGAACCGTCAGTCCCCAGATTACCGCCGTGCTTGTTGAAAGCATGACGCACCTCCGCCGCAGTGCGGTTACGGTTGTCGGTCATGGCCTCGACGATGATCGCCACACCACTGGGCGCGTAACCTTCGTAGCTCAGCTCGACGACGTTGTCAGCCTCATTATTTCCGGCGCCGCGGGCGATGGCGCGGTCGATTACATCACGCGACATATTGGCGACCAGCGCCTTGTCCACCGCCAGGCGCAGCCGCGGGTTGTCCGCCGGAATTGCGCCGCTTTTGGCGGCAACGGTCAACTCACGAATGAGCTTGGTGAAAATCTTGCCGCGCTTGGCGTCCTGACGCCCCTTGCGGTGCTTGATGTTGGCCCATTTGGAATGACCAGCCATAACTGCCTCCCTCTTTGATCAACTTTTCTTCTAGCTTTAACGCAGAAGCCCAGGTTTCCCTGGGCTCCGGCTTAGCCGTTATTCGGCTTTCGGCTGCTCGCGCAGGCGAATATGCAACTCACGCAGTGCCTTGGCATCCACCGCACCCGGCGCCTGGGTCATGACGTCCGCCGCGCTCTGGGTTTTCGGGAAGGCGATCACTTCGCGAATCGATTGCGCACCGGTCATCAGCATCACCAGACGATCCAGGCCAAAGGCCAGACCGCCGTGCGGCGGCGCGCCGTACTTAAGCGCATCGAGCAGGAATCCGAACTTCTCGTTCTGCTCAGCTTCGTCGATGCCGAGAATACGGAACACGGTCTGCTGCATGTCCTTGCGGTGGATGCGGATGGAGCCACCGCCCAACTCGGTGCCATTGAGCACCATGTCGTAGGCACGCGACAGCGCACCGGCCGGGTTGGCTTCCAGTTCCTCAGGGCTGCACTTGGGTGCAGTGAAGGGGTGGTGCAATGCCGACAGCGAACCATCGTCATTTTCCTCGAACATTGGGAAATCAACGACCCACATCGGCGCCCACTCACAGGTCAGCAGGTTCAAGTCATGACCCAGCTTGATGCGCAGCGCACCCAGCGCTTCGGAAACGATCTTGGCCTTGTCCGCCCCGAAGAAGACGATATCGCCGTCCACCGCACCCACGCGATCAAGGATCGCATTGAGGTTGGCTTCCGGGATGTTCTTGACGATGGGCGACTGCAGCCCCTCAACGCCCTTGGCGCGCTCGTTGACCTTGATATAGGCCAACCCCTTGGCGCCGTAGATACCGACAAACTTGGTGTAGTCGTCGATCTGCTTGCGCGGCATGCTTGCCCCGCCCGGCACGCGCAGCGCGGCGACACGGCACTTGGGATCGTTGGCTGGGCCGGCGAAGACCTTGAATTCAACGTCCTTGAGCTGATCCTCAACGTCGACCAGCTCCATCGGAATGCGCAGATCCGGCTTGTCCGAACCGTAGCGGCGCATGGCCTCTTCGAACGGCATGTGCGGGAATTCGCCGAACTCGACGCCCAGCACTTCCTTGAACAGCTTGCGCACCATGCCTTCGGTGATACCGATGATGTCGGACTCGTCGAGGAAGCTGGTTTCAATGTCGATCTGGGTGAACTCCGGCTGACGGTCGGCACGCAGGTCTTCGTCGCGGAAGCACTTGGCAATCTGGTAGTAGCGATCGAAGCCGGCAACCATCAGCAGCTGCTTGAACAGCTGAGGCGACTGCGGCAGGGCAAAGAAATTTCCGGCATGGGTACGGCTAGGCACCAGATAATCGCGCGCGCCTTCCGGCGTTGGTCGACCCAGAATCGGCGTTTCAACGTCGAGAAAGCCGTTTTCATCCAGGTAGCGACGGATGCTGGTGGTGATGCGCGAGCGCAGCTTGAGCTTCTCGGCCATTTCAGGGCGACGCAGATCGATGAAACGGTAGCGCAGGCGGGTTTCCTCACCCACATCGCTGTATTCGTTGAGCGGGAACGGTGGCGTTTCCGCCTCGTTCAGCACTTCCAGCTCGTAACCCAGCACTTCGATGGCACCGGACGCCATGTTCGGGTTGCGTGCACCTTCCGGGCGCAGACGCACCTTGCCGGTGATCTTGACCACATACTCGCTGCGCACACGGTCGGCGGCGGCGAAAGTCTCGGCGCGGTCGGGATCGAATACCACCTGAGCCATGCCTTCGCGATCACGCACGTCAAGGAAGATGACCCCGCCGTGATCGCGGCGGCGATGGACCCAACCGCAAAGAGTGATTTCCTGGCCGTCCAGGCTTTCGTTCAACTGGCCGCAATAGTGGCTGCGCATCATGGTGGAGTTCGCTTCTCGTATCTTGAAAATTCATCGGGTCGCGCGGGGTGCGACTGGGCACAGGACACCGCACAAACATCCTGTCGAACTGCATTCATCGCTATACAGGCTGATGCAGGCAATCGCGATCAAGCGCTGGCGTCACTCACAGACAAAGCGGGTCGCCAGGCACAAGCGCGGGATTATATCCACATAATTGCTTCGACGCAGCCGCTGACGACTGCCATGCCCTGCTGGGAGCATGCTCAAGAAAATGAAACCGTTTTACTCACGGAGCTTCCAAAGAACGAACTCGCTACGGGCGCATGCAGCAGTCCGTGTTTTCTGGCATAACTACAAGCCACTTCATCAACCGGGAGAAAATCATGAAAATCGACATCGGTATTGCCGAACAGGATCGCGCCGCCATTGCAGAAGGCCTGTCCCGCCTGCTCGCGGACACCTACACGCTGTACCTGAAAACCCACAACTTTCACTGGAACGTGACAGGCCCGATGTTCAACACCCTGCACACCATGTTCGAGACGCAGTACACCGAACTGGCCCTGGCCGTGGATGAGATTGCCGAGCGAATTCGCGCTCTGGGCTTCCCTGCTCCCGGCACCTATGCCGCGTACGCCAAGCTTTCTTCCATAAAGGAGCAAGAAGGCGTCCCCTCTGCCGACGAGATGATCAGGCTTCTGGTAGAAGGCCAGGAAGCCGTTGTGCGCACTGCACGCGGCATCTTCCCCCTGCTGGAAAAAGTGAGCGACGAGCCGACTGCAGACCTTCTGACCCAGCGCATGCAGATTCACGAAAAAACCGCATGGATGCTGCGCAGCCTGCTGGCCGCCTAAAGCTTCACCCTGTCCATCCTGGGCAGTTGTGCAAACGACTGCCCAGGGCTCCTTTGGGACTGTCGGCAATGTCCTGCTCACGACAAGGCCTATCCGCCCGCCTCAATCCGAACACCCCACTCATCAGTCGTGCGATTTGAGCAGCGGCCTCCTTTGCTGTTAAATACGTCCGCGTCGCAGCCTGGGCCTCAAAACCAGGCAAACGATTATCTCGTCTGTCTGCCTATCTCCCCTGCCCGGTTTCTGTCGCTTTTTCTATCGTGCTATTCAACTGTGAGTCATAACAATGCTTAAGATCGTTCATGTATTGACGGGCGTTGCCGCCCTTGTGCTGTCATTCGTCCCCAGTCTTTCCAGCGGCTTGTCGCCCCTGGTACATCCCGAGGCGCTTTGCCTGTTGCTGCTGGGCCTGCTGAATGCACAGTTCGCCTCGATTACGCAGCCCAGCAATGATCGCAACCGCCCGATCATCCTTATTGTATCCGCACTCCTGATAGCCGCTGCTGCGATCCAGGCTCTGGTGCTACTGGTTCCTATCGCCGCCATTGCGGGGCAGCCGGCCACACTCGTCAGCCTGCTGCCAGCCGTTATTGCCGTTGTACTGCACCTGGCTACCGCACAAAGAGGCACGGCGCACCCGGTTCGCCACAGCCAGCCAACAACGGCACATACAAAAACTGCACCCATGAGCACAACCGCACCCTCCGCCGGCCGCGAGACTGGAACGGTAAAGTGGTTCAACACCTCGAAGGGTTTTGGCTTTATCTCACGCGACAGCGGTGACGATGTGTTCGTCCACTTCCGCGCCATTCGCGGCGACGGTCATCGCATTCTGGTGGAAGGCCAGCGCGTGGAATTCACCATCATGATGCGCGACAAGGGGCTGCAGGCTGAAGATGTAGTGCAGACCAGCCACTGATCCACCCCACCACCCTCTGCCGCATATGCCTTCAGTAATGCGGCGGAGGCGCCTCATCCTCCTCAACTCCAATTCCGCTCTGCATATCCTCTTGACGCCTGGCCAGCATCTTCAGCTGTGCCTGCAGGCGCTGGACAGCCGCCTGCTGCGCGACCAGCACATCATTCAGGGCTTGAATCGTATCGTCCTGAAAAGCCAGACGTGACTCGAGATCGGCGATGCGCCGTTCCAGTTCCATTGCACTACTCCGCAAAACGAAATTCGTCCGTCAATACAAGCTTCAGTTTCTGCCGGATAGCCGCCACCTGTTCGTCGGTATAAGGCTGGGCAGGATGATGCCCCCAAACCGGTGCAGGCCAGGCTGCATCGTCCCGGCGACGGGCAATGACGTGCATGTGCAGCTGGCTGACCATATTGCCGAGCGCCGCAATATTCATCTTGTCGGCACCAAAGGTATCTTTCAGCGTCTCGGCCAGCGATGTTGCTTCTCGCCACAACGACTGCTGGTCGGCGGCGTCGAGCTGAAACAGCTCGCTGACCTCTTCGCGACGAGGCACGAGAATGAACCAGGGATAGCTGGAGTCATTCATCAGCAGCAGCCGGCACAACGGAAAATCACCCAGCGGCAGGGTGTCCTGCTCCAACCGGGAATCAAGAACGAACATAACCGCACTCCTGTTCATTTCGGGAAAGTCACGACGCCGCAGCCGCGCCGGATCGTCGAGCGAAGAATACTCCAACGGGCCCCGATGCGGCTTGCACCAGACGAGCGCACAGATGACTCAAACACGCTCCGCTTTGGCGCGATCACCCCATCGACGTCCGCGCTGACAACACACAGAATCGCCGAATGCGCGATTGAGCACGCTTATTGCTTTAGGTCAGCAAAGTCTGAAACAGAGAGGGGGAAAAACCAAAAGGCTGGGTTAAGCTTGCCGCCGCCAGTTTCCCCGGCTACATCATTAGTCTTCTGGAAACATTCTCCTGCTCTGACCCATTTGGGTTGGGTCGTAAGGACAGGTTTGAAATCGAACAGCAAGAATAAGATGCCTCTTTACTCTGCAAAAGCAGGCATCCATTTTGAAAC
>Ga0194136_1000587_pt1 | contig 18737 bp, 16 predicted proteins | sample TARM_MetaG_T3A_1_FD_134023 | JGI IMG/M metagenome (GOLD analysis project Ga0194136, IMG submission 134023) | Freshwater microbial communities from Pennsylvania, USA, analyzing microbe dynamics in response to fracking - TARM_MetaG_T3A_14 (version 2) | ecosystem: Environmental > Aquatic >...
GAGATCGCCGCGCTGGAGAAAGCGCAGCTGCTGATCGACTAACCCCCCCGCCTGCCTACCCGAGCGCGTCCACCTCAGGACCGCCGGGTAGGCAGTACTATGCCGCCAGCGGGGTCATCGTATGATTTCGCCCAACCCATCGTGAGTGCCTACCCATGAGCCGTATTGTCACCCGTTCGATCTATGGAGCCAGCTTGCAGACCACCCTGCTGTGCGGGCTGCCCTACGTCCTGGTCCCTAACACCACGCTGAATGAGAAGTTCAACGTGCAAGCCGGCGTGTTGCCTCAGAACGGGGCCATCCCCCGCATTCGTTACTATGCCATCGGCGAAGGTGGGCATCGTACCCTGGCGGGCGCCGACGGCGTGCCTTACACCTCCCCCGTGCCACACAACGGCCACGACGCAGCCTTGTTCAAGCACATTCCTTTCGCTCTGCGCCGACTGGATGATGACTTCACGGCCGTGGAGCGTCAGCGCTATGCCATGCGCAAGATCGAGAACATTGCGGGTGTGGACTATGCGGCCTACTACCTGCGCCGGATCGATACCGATGGCGTGACCCCGCTGATGGAGCTGATCACCGTCCAGGACGGCAATCGCAACAGTGCGCCGTTCACCCCCACCAGCGCCAACCTCAACCCCACGCCGCTGGACGTCCCGGCCGGTGGTGCGATCGTGACCTCGGGCGACATGCTGGCCGTCTCGGCGTTCTTGGACATGGCTCTGACAGCAGCGGATGTGGAGGAGCTCATCAACGTGGCTCTGATCAAGTACGAGAACGAGTTGCGGGCAGTGATCTCTGAAGTCGCCGTCGTGGCCGCGGTGGACCAGATCGTCACGGGTCTGGGCGCCTCCGGTACCTCGATCAACTACACCGAAGCCATGGCTGCTACCGTGGTGACCTTCGTGGCCGCCTACCACGTGCTGCCCTACACCCAGGACGGACTGGATCTGTCGGTCAACCTGGGCGACACCGAACCTCTGCTCACTGTCTCGAGTTCGTAATCATGCTCCCACGTGCCGATGCACTGCATAACCCACCTCTCCGAATCTTCGGTATCGACCCCGGGTCGGTGACACTGGGTGTCGGTATCGTGGATTACGATTTGAAGACGGGCGAAACCGTCATCGTCGAAGCGCGGACTTTCGATGCTAGTAAAGCCATTCGCCACGAACCCTATCCCCTGCTAACGCAGGTGCATGGCGACCGGTTCGCTCGACTCCGTGCGCACGAGGACTCTCTGGCGGCCTCTATGGCCCTATGGAGCCCACACAGGGTGATTTCCGAATCACCCTACATGGGTAGGTTCCCACAGGCCTTTGCGGCCCTTACAGAGGTCATGACGGCGATCCGTAATGCTGTCTACCGCTATGACCCTTTTATGTCGCTGGCGCTATCAGACCCTATGACCGTGAAGCAAGCCGTGGGGGTGGATACGAAAGGCCAGCGTCGAGGGAAAGCGGACCTCAGTAAGGAAGCCGTGCAGGGGGGTCTGAAAGCCCTCATCAGTTCCGGTCGGGTACGGTACGCTGCGGCGACCCCGTTCTTGAACCTGGATGAGCACAGCGTGGATGCGATCTGTGTCGCACTGTCTGCGTTGGCGGATCTTAGAAAGAAAGCATAACACCCTCCTCTTTTGGCACAGGCCAAAAGAGGAGGGTGTTATGTCGCACTCTAAGAAATCTCAAACCTATACTAGCCTGTTGAGTAGTACATTCCGTACTACCATAAGCCCTTAAGGAGGGTGAACCATGAGCACTGTTTTTGATGCAGCAACCTTCACTCTCGAGCCGGGCTACGCACTTCGCCAGGTGTTAGACCTCGGTGCAGTAATGGAGGATGGAAAGTGCTGGTGGCGGGCCAAGTTCATTCGGTGCCCCGACAGGGTATGCCGCGGGGTTGTGGGGCTCCGTAGCGGCGACGCCGCTGGAGCCGCCCTCATCTTCCAAGGGGAGGACGGGGGTGTGGTAGCGCAGTTCTATTCGGAGCACACCCCGAAGCAATTGTGCGAGTACCTTAGGAACCCCAACTCCCAACTGGACGCGAGCCGTCCAGAGTGCGAGTGGCGAGAGCTCGAATCCCGCAACACTCTATTGGGGTGGTACCGTTCCAATCTACAGGAGTATGGTCTCCTGTAAGGATTACCCCCTCTCCGACAGCCAGCTGTCGGAGAGGGGGTGTGGTTATGCCATTTCTTTTTTTTTCATTCTGGATTTTTCCAGTACGTACCCGCTTCGATCTTGCGCTTGCGCTCCAGCTCGCGAGCACTGCCGTGATAGCCCAGTCGGTGGAACCAGTACACGGCGGTGTAGATGATCTTGCGCTTCCAGGTCGGCACACCAGCCACCCGCATGGCTTTGTTGAAGATCCCATCGATCGTGGCCAGGTCCACAGGCACCTGCCGCTCGCCGTCCCAGTAGTAGCGGTAGTCGCAAAGCAGGTCGTGCACCACGGCAGCCTGGCCGTACACACCCCAAGCCGGCAGGATGGAACGGAACACTGCAGGGATCGACGCCCCGTCGGTCAGGAAACCTTCATAGACGTACACCCAGCGCGTACCAGGCGTGTCGTCGATGTAGAACTTGAACGGCCGGGTGACGCGGTAGTAGTCGCGTCGCAGGTAACTGGTGGCCACGGGGTCATAGCGAATGTCCAGAGGCGCGTTGAACTGGTGGAACGTCACGGCGCCTTCGAGTTTTTCTTCATGACTACTCACAGGTGTTCCTTCGTATCACGTCAAGGGGGAGAGGGGTGTGTAGTAACGGCATAAAATCCCCTCTCGGCCCGCGGGCCGAGAGGGGAGATTACGTGAGTCGTACCGATTACGGCGCGGGCTCTTCCGGCGGCGTGGGTTCACCACCACCCTCGCCTTCTGCCGGCGGGGTTTCCGGATCGGGCTCCACCGGTGCCGGATGCAGAGCCAGGTACGCATCGTTGTGCCACTTGTTGTAGGCTTCCTTGAGCAGCAGCGGGATCATGAGGGCGCTCAGGCCCTCACAGGTCCGACCGGTGACCGGATCGACCAGACCCACGCCGAGGATGTCGGCGGCCTTGGAGGTGGCGTCCACCAGCAGGGTATCCTGCAAGCCGGACAGCTGCAGGAACTGACCGGTGTCGCCATCGGGGATGAAGCGCGGAGCACGGAACACGGCCGTGGCCGTCTGCGTGTTGGGGTCATAGCCCATTTCCACCGAGGTGGCGATCAGCTCGGTGATCGTGCCGCCGGGCAGCTGGTCCAGACGCGAATTGCCGTTGTACATGGGAGTTCCTTGCGTTTGCGGAGGTGGGGTGTGTGAGTGTGCGGGGCGCTATGTCAGCCGCCCCGCCTTTTGGAGGTATTGCACGCCTGCTTAGCTGTAGGCGTTATGGGTGTAGTAAGCACGCCCATGAGTATCGACGACTTTGTAGGTGTCCACGTCTTCCACGTTCATGGAGACGAACTGGATCTCCGCCGCCGTTTCGAAGTAGGCGGTGATGTCCACCGGACCGTCATCAGAGACGAGCTGGTCGGTGAGCAACAGATCCCGGGTACGGCACCAACGATAGACGCTATCACGCAGGATGAACCAGACATGGCCACCTGTGCAGATGAACTCATTGACGACGAACCCGCCCTGTGCCTTGAACACACCGATGTTGCGCACGAACGTGCTGGTTTGCTGGATGTTGGGGTTTTCCGAGGTCCAGCTCTCCCAATCCGGATCGTCTTCATCGAGCATGTTGTCGCAGGTGAACGACTCTAGTTCGGTGTTGACGGCCAGGGTTTGGATCGGCAGGTCGCCCGCTTCCGTGCGCACCAATGTACCGACGGCGAAACAGTTCTCAGACCCGTTTCCACTGATGGTGAACGAGATCGTGTTGGCGTGGTTGTTCTTATCACGAATCTCACCGCTTAAGCTGAAATCGTAGCTCGTCGCGGCCGAATAACCGCCGGGACCGACTCCAACGCTCTGCGGGAAGTTCACCCAAGCATTGAAGTTACCGCTGTTACTGTTCTCTGAAGTTATCTGTGAACCTTCATTGACAAGCGTGGTACCATCTGGTTCATTGAGATAAATTTCGAAGGAAGACGCACTGCCGCTAGTGAGCCAAGTGCCCGTTTTACTGCTGCTAACAATGCTACCAACCCTTCCTTCGTAATAGAACGTCCCGTCCGAATTGAAGTTCAATGTGAAACCAGAAGCCCCGTTGCCGCCAATAGCATCTCCGTGCCAGCTCAGACTGTCCGCCGTCAGCGTACCGGAGTTCGGCGGCGCTTTGTTGATGTTGATCGAGAACGGCACCGACGCGTTGGCAGACATCCCTGCCATGGCATCCGTCACTGTGCAGGTCAGCGTACCGGAGAAGTTATTCGCACCCACCGCCAGGTTGTTCGGATCGTAGTTCACTGCCGCCCGAGCCGTGTTACCACTCAGGCTCAGCGACCCGTTACCCGAGATCGACCACTGGACGCTGTAACTGCCGCTGCCACCACTGATCACCGGGGTGACGAAGTTACCGTAAGCCGAGGACGCCGACGTAGCCGCATCCGTGGTGGCCGTACTGCTAGTGGGTGTCAGCGACACCCCCAGCTGCGTATAGTTGGTCAGACGCGTGGCCTTGATACTGAAGTTGCGATCGGCGTAGACGGACTGGCCTGTCACTGTGTCAGTGATGGTGTAACGCAACGTAGCCGTACCGGTTGCCGAGGAGCCGTTGTTCACCAGCCCACTGTAGTCAAATCGGATGTGACCATTCACGCCGCCACCATCCAGGCTCACGCCCGCACTGCCGGACAGCACGGAGATCGAACCAGCATAGCTGCCGCTGCCACCCGTACCACTGCTGGAGATCCAGTCCGAATAAACCGTACCGCTAGCCGAGTCCACCGTCACGTCATTGCTGACGTTACCGCCCGACATGCTGATGCCCAGAGCAGGGTACACCAGCGAGCGGGTGGCCCGCATCGAGATCGGCACGTTCGCAGTGGCGGTCTTCCCTGCCACACTGTCAGTCACCGTCAGCACCGCTGTTGCCGTACCCTGTGCATAGGCGCCATCGGTGGTCAGGCCCGTATAGCCCATCAAGCCGCGCAACTGGTTGGATGTACCGGAAATCGTGGGGTCGGCTGTGATGGCGTTGCCACCCGTGCCTTGGATCTGCCAGCTGTAGCTGTAGCCCCCACTGCCACCGGTCACCGTCGCCGTTGTGATGCCGCCATAGATGATGCCCTCGTTGGACTCCACCGTGATGTTGGAAGTCAGGCTCGTCGGGGACATCGAGATCGACAGATCCGGGTACACCAGCGAGCGGGTGGCCTTGAAGCTGTAGTCCCCGTAGGCGCTGGCGCTCAGTCCCGTGACGCTGTCAGTCACCGTCGCCCGCAGACGACCGCTACCCGTGGCCATCGCTCCATCGGTCGTCAGACCGCTGAAAGCAAAGACCATACGCGCCTGAGGCTGTCCACCCACCACCTGGGTTTCGATGGTCACACCGCCCACGGCGTTCTCCAACGCCCACACCACGGTGTTGTAGTTCCCACTACCACCACTAGCCGCTTGAGTGAACCATTCCGAGTACAACGTACCGGCCGAGGTCGTAACGGTCTGATCCTTGCTGGTACCACCCGGGGTCACCGTCATCGTCAACGTGGGGTAGACGATGCTGCGCTGGGCCGTCAGCACAATGTTGACATCGGCCGAACCATTGAACCCAGAGACCGAGTCACTGGCCGCGTACCGCAGGATCGCGCCAGCGTCAGTCTGCGCGCCATCTGTGGTCAGACCCGCGTAGTTCAACCACAGCCGCGCTTTGTTGCCATTGGTTTCGATACCGACGTTGGTGGTATGCGAACCCGGATTGGAAGACACCAGCGTCCAGTTGCCCGTGATGCCACCACCACCGCCACTGACCGACGCGGTTACCCAGTCCGAATACACCGTGCCATCGACCGTGGTCGACACTGCGGTGTTGTACAGCGGGCTGGGGGAGATCGTCACGCTCACCGGCGCATAGGGGATGTGGTAGGTGATCTGCAAGGACGAGGTCACCGAGCGCGTATCCGTCAGTCCGGTGATGTTGTCAGACACCGAACAGGTCAGCGTGCCACTGCCGCTGCGTGTTTCCCCTTCCGCAGCCAGCCCTGCGTACGGCAGGACCAGGCGAGCCGTGTTGCCGCTACGATCCAGCGTCACCCCACCGGTGGCGTTACTCAGCGTCCAGGTGTAGGTATACGCACCACTACCGCCGTTGACCGACGGAGTGAAGTACGCCGAGGCATACGAGCCACTGGTGGTCTCTACCGTATCGTTACGGTTGGACGTGGTCGGACTGATGACCAGCGAAGGCGCAAAGTACGACTGCGCTACCACGGCACCCGAGCCGCCCGTCGGCGCGCTGGTGTTCAGCCCCTCATCCGTCAGACCCATGGCCACGTAGCCCACGTAGCTCTGGTTACCCGAGCTGGACTTCACCCGACCCAAAGCCAGGAAACACGCATGGCGGTCATCAGGCATGGTCACACCCACCGGCAACACTGCCGATTGCTGGTCACCAATCACCACGGTGTGGAAAGGAGCGTACAGGTCCCAATCCCCCTCCACCGCCACGGACTTGCCCTCCATGACCGGCATCGTGTAGAACCGGCTGGTAAACACGCGGTGGTAGTGCATGATCTGGCTGCTACCCACGGTCAGCAAGCCACTGCGTCCCCACTGGATCGTCAGCCCGCTGCGCTCATCGCGCGCGCTGCCCCAGTTGAGATCACCGGACACCGTCCAGCTGCCCATCTGCGCCAGCTCTTGCTGCAACGCAGTGAACCGACCACTGATGTACGCCGACAGCTCCTCGCGAGAGCTGGCATCGCCCTGCTCGACCGCCTGCCGGATCGACTCGAGCTCGTTGACCACGTACTCAAAGCCGTAGGCATCTTCGATGTCCTGCAAGTGATGCGCAGCCGGGTACTGCGCCGGACGGCCGTAGATCTGCCCCCACTCCACCGACGAGTTGTCGATGTCAGCCGCATCGAGCATGGCCTGCAGCCCCTGGGCCGAGGCACTATAGTCGCCACCGACCATCTGGGCGGTGATCTTGAAGCTGTCCCCGACCTCACCACTGCTGCGCAGGATGATGATCGCCGAGCATACCTCCAGACCCGTACGCAGGGTCAGTTCTGGAAACAGCTGAACGGCTTGGTAGTCCACACCAGGAACCATAAGGGTTTCCTGAGCGTCGTTGCGATTGACCACCAGGCCTTTGGTGTAGAAGGGACCGTGTTCGAGCACCAGCACGCGCTTGTCGGCAGGCAAGAGCGTTTTGACCTCGTCAGTCACCTTGTTACTGGCCGCACGACCAGTCAGGTCCAAAGGTAGTACAACAGACATGCGGGTAACTCCCTGAAGGATGGTTTAAGCGAACAGGCGCACTTTGGGCGTACCCGTGTTTCCGTAGGCCACGTAGTTGAGCTTAGCAGTGTAGGGCGGGACCTTGGTGATGCGCATGAGCGCCATGACACATTCGGTTGCTGCATTGCCTTGGTCAGCCAGCCACACCCCGATGTACGGATTGCTGCCCTGTTCTTGTGTGTTGCCGGTGTGGACGGCCTCAGCCTCCACTGTCACCCGATACGGACGACCCCCGTTCCATGTGGCCGTGTAGGGCACGACCTGGTGTTCACCCGGGTTGAGATACGCGCTCTCACCCCACTGGATCGTAAAGCCGGTCTTGACCTCACGCAACGCGCCACGCACGTCATCGCCCGTACGCTCCCACTGGGTGTACTCACTGGTGTCAATCGAGGCCAGCTGTTGATCCACGCTCTGGTAATAGAGCGTCAGCCTCAGTCGGTCGTTGTTGATCAGCGCATTGCGGATGCCGTTGAGAGCGACGATGACGTCTTCCCAGCCCACCGTGTCTCCGATGGAGTGGTAGTGACCGGCAGGACGGAACGTATCGGGCTTGTCGCGGATGTTGTTCCACCACATCGGCCGATGGTCCATCGAGATGGCCGACAGATACTGCTCCAACTCGGCAGTGGTGTTGAAAAAGTCGCCACCGACCACCTGGTAGGTCAGCAGCAGATCCGAGACACTGATTCCGTCGAAGATCTCCACGGCCACGCAGACTTCCTGACCGGTGGCCTCCGTGGCTTTCTGGTGCAAGAACCGTGCCTGGTAATGTGTACCACGCGTCAGTACCGTATTGGTGGCTAGATCCCGCAGCTGGACGGAGTGGCTGAAAAACGGACCTTCCCTTGGCACGATGCACCGGTTACCAGTCATGCCGATCTGATGTGGCTCATCGACCACCAGGTTGAGGCTAGACTCACCCTTAGGGTCGAAAGGGTATTTGAGAACCTGGGGGATCATCGTGATACCCCCTTAGACCACGCGGATCTTGATCGCCGATCCGGTCCGATAGTACCCACCGATAGGAACGCCCGCCGCAGCCGCTGCCGCATCGTTGGCAGCATCCACCGTGGGGATATGTGCAGCCTGGGCAGCGATGGCATCGCGAATACCGTTTAATGCCGTCACCACCTCACTAGCCCCGACCATGTCATCGAGTTCCCACTCGTGATCGATGACCGGGAACGCGTGCGGGAGATTGGCCACCTGGTCCCATGAAGTCGTACGCGGGTTGAAGGCGGTGTTGGACAGGATCTGGGTGATCAGGTCCGAGTTGACGGTCCAATCCCCGCCCAGGGTCTGGTAGCGCAACTGCGCCACGCCCATGAGCGAGCGATCGAAAAAGCTGATGGCGCCATAGATGGCTTTGCCGATGGCCATGCTCGCATCATGGAAGCGAGCCGAGCACACGTAGTCTTGGCCTTGCACCATCGTACGGCCCGAAGGCTGGTGGATCACCACCAAAGACTCCCGGAAGAACGGCGCCATTTCCGGGATGATGAAAAAGTAGTCACTGGCCTGATTTGCCGCCAGCACATGAGGCTCATTGGTAACCAGGTTGGTGGTCGCCGTGCCGGTCGGATCAAACGGGTAGGTAGTCATGCTAGAACTCCTGTCCGGCGGCCATTTTATAGCCTAGGACGGTGATGAGGGAACCGAAACCATATCATCCCGGCCTGCCTATTCGCTCTCACCGACCGCTCAGAGAGACCTGTCATCATGTCCTATTCGCTCCAGTCCATCCATGCGTTGCCCGTCTCCGTCAGCGCAGGCTGGCAGACACCGGACACGGCCACCGCAACCCTGCAAGGGCTTTTGAACCAAAATGAAAAGGTGTGGCTGAAACTGACCGAGTCGGTCGAGGGTCGTACTGTGTGGCTGGACCTGGCTCGTGTGCGCGCGCAGCTGCCTGCAAAGTTCGCTGCGGTGCTGGTGACGGACTGGCTGGCGAGCCTGGGCAATACCGCCCTGCCTACGCTCACCGTCCCACCATCTTTCGCCTTCCACTCCGCCCGTTACGCCTACGCCTACGCCGCAGGCTACCGCGCCCGTCCCGTGCAGATCGGCCGCCATCCCGATGCCGATACGCTGGCCTCTGAGCGTAACGACCTACTGCTCACCAAGGACGGGGTGGACTTCCAGACCAACTGGCGGTACCTGATGGTCTCGGTCAACGGCCTGTTCCACCGTGTCGGGGGCTCAGAGGAAGGCCTGTACGTCATCGACGGTGCCCGTACAGGTCGGATTGGCAACAACAACCACGTGGGTATCTACAGTTTCCGTGACGTGGGGAGTCTGGATTACATCCCCCTGACGCCGGACATGATCTACCGAGTGTCGGATAAAACCCACTACGCCGACAAACTGCGCATTCGTCTGCCCTACTCGGTGGAGCAGAAGACGGTACTGCTGGTGGTTGGTGGCTACCTGCACGCCCTGGATACGTCCTGCCAGCAAGTCGGTGCCCGGTCCTTGGTTGTGCATACGCGCAAGCTCGGCCTGGCCAAGCGGATACTCGAAGCTCGCACGCAGATCGAGCTGCACAACCTGCAACTGGCCCGTGCCGAACACAACCCATCGCTGCTCTCTGTGCCAGAGTTGATAACCGACCGGGTGGTGGTGAGTTATCTCACCCTGCCCCAGTCGTTCCTGGTGGTGGTCAACCAACCCACACTGAAGGTCCGTCGACACGACGTCGAGTCTGCGCGTCTACCGGGCCGTTACCTCACGCCAGTGTCCTACATGGACCAAGGTCAGTTGCAGGTGCGTCCCAAGCTCCCACTGATCGGAGACCTGGGGCGACTGTACGAGTACACTACCAAGGTCTGTGATGAGGTCGCTGTGCTGGAGACCGACCACCAACCGGCGCATCACTACCGCTATGAGACTGGTCCCTGGCGTGCTACCGCAGCCATCGATGACGGACGCCAGTCATTCTGGCCTTGGTCTTACAGCCGCGCGCATCTGCTGGAGATCGGCTGCTACGGCTGATACGGACATACCCCCTCCTCCTGCCCGTGTGGGCAGGAGGAGGGGCAGTATGCTGTTTAGATCGTATTGCTCGGGCCCTGGATAGGTGCCGAGGAGGTAATGCCGTTGGCAGACATCTTGCCACCGAATGTACTGGTGCGAGAGACCTTCAGGTTGGCTTTCAGGATCATGTCGTCAGACACCTCCAGTTGCTCGGCCACAAAGACGTTGCCACTGAAATACGAGTTGGACGCATTCACCTGCAGTTTCTCGGTTTCCACTTGCACCAAGTTCTTGGCCTTGATGTACATCGTATCAGGCGCTGAGGCCGTGATGATTTCCTGATTGAGCTCCAGGAAGCTCTCCATGCGGTTCTTCAGGTACAAGATCGCGTTCTTGGAGTCCATGGAGAATTCATTACCCACATCGTCCGTCAGCGTCACGATGCCGTCTTCCAGATTAAACTGGAAGGCGTACGTGCAGTACTCGCTGTTGGCCTTGGAGGTCTTGAGCGTGATGTTCTTGGTGTGGGAGGACATGTACAGGTAGTAGCTGTTGTCCTTGGCCGTGGAGTCAGCCTCTTCATCCTGCGTGGCGGAGATCTGGAACACGACCGTCTCCAGCTTACGCAGGTGATCATCCCAGCCCGTCTCGGTCCAGTAGAACTTGTTGGTATCAGCCGCCTTCCAGATGATCACCCGCTCACCACGGCGCACGTCCGGTGCGGTGACGCGGTTGGAGTTCATGGGCAACCAGTCCGCCTCGATGGCGCTGTCGGTGGTGACCTTGGTCTGGTAAGTCTTGCCCATCACGTCCGTGCCCGTGGTTTCTCGGTCCACGGGGTTGGACACCAGCTCACCGTCGAGCATGGTGAGTTTCTCGATGGGCGTGACGGAGATTGTGTTCGAGCCCAGGCTCTTGTTATTGGCAACCTGGCCAAGAGAGTAGATCGCCAGGACAGAAGAAGCATCAGTCATCTGTGTAGGTCCGTGTAGAGGGTTCATACCTTCGGTCCGAGGCGGGTAAATATCCGCCCTGTCGGCTGATTGGATGCAGCCACATATCCCTAAAAGCCCATGAAAATCGAACGCTTAGAACTGAAGGGCTACCAGCGCTTGTTGCTGAACAACATCGATGAGGTGGTCTACGAGCCCCAGTCGACCTACCAGCTGATCCTGGGTACCAACGGCAGCGGTAAGTCCTCGATCCTGGCTGAGCTCTCACCCCTGCCTGCACAGCCCAACCGCTACGCACGCGGTGGCTACAAGCGCATCCTCCTCCAGCACCGTCAGCGTCACTACGAGCTAACCTCCCGCTTTGAGTCGCACAACAAGCATTCTTTCCTCTGCGGCGACCAGGAACTCAACCCCGGTGGTACCGCGGAAGTCCAGCGCCTGCTGGTGCGCGAACACTTCGGCTTAGACCAGGACCTGTTCGGGGTACTGACCGGATTGACGCGCTTTACGGACATGTCTCCGTCCCAGCGCCGTAGCTGGATCACCCGACTGTCCACCGTGGACTTCAGCTGGGCCATTGGCCTGCACAAGCGCCTGGCGACGCTAGCCAGGGATAACCAAGGCGCGCTCAAACACGTACGTGCACGGCTGGTGACCGAGTCTTCCAACCTAGCCGCCCTGGGCGCAGACGAAGGCGATGAGCAGGTCGTCGCGCAGCTGACCGCTGAGCTTAATGCCCTGCTCACCCAGCGCACGCCAAATGCAGCTAACTCCGAAGCGATCCACCGGCAGATCACCGGTGTGCTGGCCGAAGTCCAGCGGCTGTCCCAGTCAGCCAACGACATGCTCACGCCCACGGTGCGCTACAATGGTTACCGCAATACCGAGGACTTGACCCGGCATTTGGAGGAAAGCCGCTCCGAGCTCGCCCTGCGCCAAGGCATGCTTTCGAGCATGTCCTCCGAATACGCCTCAATGGAAGCACTGGCCAGTACAGTGGACTTGGGCTGTGACCTGACCCCGCAAGGCGTGGACTTTGCCCTGCAATGCGCCCAGGCTGACCTCCTGCGCCTGTTCGAACAGCCACAGCCCTTCGGTGACTTCACATGGACCCCAGCGCGCGCTGAAGCCACGTCCATCATCGAACAGCCCCTGGCTCAGCTCCTGCTGGCGCTGCCGGACAACACGGACCGCCGCTACAGCCGGGAACGCAAAGCCCAGCTGCGTGAGCAGCTCCAGACCACCCAGCAGCAGGTCGATGGTCAGTGGGCGCAGCTGCGGCGTATCTACCGCCAGATCGAGCACATCGAAACGGCTGTGGAGTCTACGTGTCCCCAGTGCGGCCATCGGTGGAAGGAAGGCCATAGCCCGGAGACCTCAGCTCAGCTGCGTGAGCAGCACGTCCAGCTACAAGCCGAGCTCGATCAGGGCCAGACCCAGATCACCAAGATCGAAGAGGCCTTGCAGGAGCAAGACGGAGTGGAGCAGCTCTACCATCAGTTCAAGGCCCTCGTGGGCGGCTATCCGGTCCTGCAGCCCCTGTGGGACTATCTGATGCACAACCGCTACTACCTGGAAGCCCCAGCCTCCCACGTCCAGGTCGTCAGTCAGTGGCAGCAAGCCCTCGCTCGTCAGCGTGAGATCCAGACGCTGCGTGAGCGTATCGAGCGTCTGGAAGACCTGCAAGCGCAGTTGCTCGGGGATGGTAGTCTGCACATCGCCCAGCGCATGGCGCATCTAGCTGAGCAAATCAACCAGGTCTCACAGCAGATCTCCCAGTCTCAGCAAGCCGTCCAGTCGGCTGAGAGTCTGCGGCGTACCCTGCTCAGCATAGACCAGCTCTGCGTGACGCTCCAGGGCCTCAGGGACCGTTATACGCAGCTGGTGGAGCAACTGGTCAACGCCTTGCGCAATGAAGCCATCGACAGGCTCACCCAGACCCACCAACAACGCCTGGCTGAGCTCACCCGCAAGATGACCGACCGTAAGGTCCTCACCGGCATTGTGAATGATTTGAAGGCCTCTGAAACGCAGGTGGATGAGCGCTACCAAGCCTACCGCCTGTTGGCCGATAGCCTCTCCCCCACCGAAGGCCTGATCGCTGAGCAGCTCTCCGGCTTCATCCGCTGCTTTACCGATCAGCTCAACTCCGTGATTGCCGCGATCTGGACACACGACTTTGTGATCCTGCCATGCTCGATCTCTGAAGGTGAGCTGGACTACAAATTCCCTTTGCAGATCAAGTCCCCTCAGAACCGGGCACCGGATATCAGTGAGGGCAGCAAGGCCCAGCAACAAGCGGTGAACCTGGCCTTCCAGTTTGCCGTCATGCTCTATCAGGGCATGGAAGACTTCCCGCTGTACCTGGATGAACCCGGGGAAGGCTTTGATGAGCAGCACCGCATTAACCTGATGTCTTTCATCCGCCAGCTGATGGATACGCAAAACCATCCCCAGCTGTTCATGATCTCCCACTACGCCTCCAATCACGGGGCGTTCACCAACGCCGATGTCATGGTACTCGATGCCAGTAACATCGCCGTTCCCGGTCACTACAACCAGCACGTTACACTGAGGTAACCTTTCCATGCACTTCCACAAAGACGGAGCCCTGCCCACAGCCGGGGAGATCTTCGTGTTCGGCAGTAATCTGGCCGGACGTCATGGCGCGGGCGCGGCTCGGGTGGCGTTCCAGCAGTACGGGGCGATCCTGGGGCAAGGCCAGGGCTTGCAAGGGCAGTCTTATGCCATCCCCACCAAGGATGCCGCGCTCAAGTCCCTGCCGTTGGAGATGGTGTACTTCAACGTGCAGCAGTTCTTAGGTTTTGCCCAAGCCCGCCCACACCTGCGCTTTTTCGTTACCCGCGTAGGCTGTGGACTGGCGGGGAATGCCGATGTGGATATCGCCCCGTTCTTCAGCTCGTACCTGACCGGGAACCTCTCCCTGCCTGAACCCTGGCGACACCTGGTCTTCTAAAGACACCCCCTAGCCTGCCTCCACACCCCGGGCAGGCTAGGGGGCATATGCCGCACCCAAAGAAATATCAAACCTATACTAGCCTGATGAGTAGTACATCCCGTGCTACCACAACGCCTTTAGGAGGCTTAGTCATGAACATCATCAACTCGCTCAACGCCCTCAACGCTAAGCTTCATGCGTATGCCCAAGCGCAGCGTCGTCGCAGCGTCGAAAGGAATACGGCCAATGCGCTGAAACTCCAGGCCCAGATCCGCTATGGGATGAACTGGATGGAGCAGAACGCGGTGCACTACTGGGGCGCGCCGACTCTGGACGCGGTGCTGCGTCGTACCCTCATGGTTCGGATAGCCAGCTTCCTGATGCTCGCTGCCGCGTCCGCCAGCGAGCATCTGGCGCACTGGATGCCGCGCAGCCACAGCCGTGCGAGCTTCGAGCTGGTCCAGGCCAATCGTCGCAATGCCCGCCGGCTGTACCGGATGGCCTGCGCCAGCTACTACAGCGCTCGTCAGTCCGTCTGAATCAGGCGGCATACTCCCTCCCACACGGACTAGGTCCGTGTGGGAGGGGCCGTATGGAACCTTTTCTTTTTGCTTTACTGCAAGAAGCCGTAGTCACGCAGGATCTGTTCGAGCAGCGTGACCTTCGCCTGGGTAGCAGCCAACTGCTCCTGGGTCGCCAACAAGCGTGCACGGTCGGTCTGCTGGTTGGTGATGGCCGCCTGACGCGCAGTTTCCAGCGCCTCATGCTGGGCCTGTGTCACCACGCCCTTGGACGCGGCTTGGTGAAGGTTCACCACCGGTGCTGCTTTACCGATGATGGCCTCCACGTCAGCTGCAATGGTCGAACGCAAGAACGTCAGATCCACGGCATCAGGCAGCGCTCCCAGGTCCACGGACAGCACGATCCTCGAATACGCCACCTGATCCAGGATCGGCAACGAGGTGATGTAAGAGTCCGGGATGTACACCAGCTCGGTTTCGCTGGAGGCAAAGGTACAGATCGAAGCCCCCGCTGCTTGGTCTTCCTCGTAGCGCTCATGGGAGATCCCCATGGGCTCGTAGAACTTGCTGAAGGCATCCAAGCCTGCACCCACGTAGTCACTGAACGTACGAATGGCAATGCACTCGTAGAGCACATTGCTTTGCAGGGCGAACGGAGCGGCCACGGTAAAACGCCCGCGGGCATGCAGGACGGGTGTGAGTAGCGTCATCATCCCCTCCTATTACGCCATGGGCGTCAGATAGACCGTGTAGTTCTTCACCACATACGAGCCCTGGCTGTCCGTCACCCGAACGCGCAGGCTGTTGACCGGCGTGTTCTGGAACGCACCACTGAACAGGCCCGTCTGCGCATCGATCCCACCAGAGATCAGCTGGGCGCTGTAGATCGAGTAGGTGTACGGAGCTTCACCACCGCTGGCCAGGAACTGCTTGGTCAACGACGTACCGTCACCTGCCGGAATGACGATGTCCGTAGCGGCCGGGTCGATCGACAGCGGGTTCTGGGACACGTAGAGCTTGAACTCCACCGTGACCTCATCACCATTGCCATCGCGCACGGTCACCGGAATGGTCTTCTGGCCAGTCAGATCGAAGGTGGCCTGGTAGACACCCGTCTGCGCATTGATGGTCTGCCCACTCACACCCACGGGCGGCGCATCTTCCAGCGAGTAGGTGTAAGGCGACATGCCTCCCACCGCCTGGAAGCCCACCGAATAGGGCTGGCCCACCGCACCGGAAGGCATCGTGGTCACGCCCTCCACGCCATTGCAGGTCACCGTCAACGGAATGACCGACACGGACGGGTAGAGCCGCTCCACGCATTCCTTGGTCGCCACCAGGTACTGGATGTCCTGGAAGCTGATGGCCACGTAGTCCACGTCTTGGTTCTCATTGTTCGTGCGCGTGATGCGCGAGAACCCGGCCGGGATGTTCGTCAGGCCCGTAGCGACCTCAGCGGTCTTGAGCATTTGCTCCAGCAGCAGTACGAACTGCTGGGTCGTCGGGCTCATGCGGTTGAAGTCCGTCGAGCTGGTGGGCGTGGTGATGTAGTCCTTCCAGACCTGGTTGAACCGGATCAGGCCACCGCTGTTGTTCGGGCCACCGGAGATCAGCAGCTGCAGCGAGCCGTAGAGCGTGCTGACGATGTTCAGGGCCGAGTTGATGTGCGCCTCGGAGTACTGGTAGCCTGTGATCAGGCCATGAGCCAGTTGCACGGCTCGCTCCAGTGTCACTGAAGGGCTATGCACGCCCATCTGCAAGGTCTGGTTCGGAATGGCATACGAGCTCCACATCGGCACGATCACAAACTCGGTGACCAGAAAGATGTCCGGAAAGATCGCCACCCATTCATCACGGTCGTGCGACGAATGCGCCAGAATCCAGTCCTGCAGCGCCTGACGCAGTCGATCCGCGCCATCACCGGCTCGGCCGTAGATGATGAAGAAGAACGGCACCTGGACCACGAAGGTGTCATCGCTCGGTGCCCGGTACTTGAACCCCATCTCCCGCAGCACGGTGTAGGGATTGGTGCCGGCGGCGTCATTGACGCGCTGGATGATCGTGGACAGGGCGATGTTGTTCATCGCCAGCGACACCTGGGCTGGGGACTGGAAGAACTGGTCGATGTCATCCAGCGGTGCGACGATGTCGATCTCGTACTCGTCGTACTGGGACTGGAAGGCTGCATCGGACATCCAGATCCGGATATGCGACAGGTTCAAGTAGGTACGCTCAGCACCCCAGTTGCTGCCAGCCACATCGGCATCGAAGTACAGGTCGATGTACTCGGGGAGCTTCACCACGCCCTTGCCCGAGCGCATCTCGCCGATGGTCGCCTTGGTGATCAGCCCGGGGAACGCGGCGATCAAGGCATTGTAGAACAGCGTGCTGTCGGTACCGAAATTCCCCAGCGTGCTGTTGGTGTAGCACCAGCGGCCGATGTCCAGGAGTTTGGTCACAAACGGCGCCGGGACATCCACAGCGGCCAGCGTGTCCACGCGCTTGGACGAGAACACGGTCAGCTCCACCGTCGGAGCGGTCTGCTGCTCGCCGGTACTGGAGGCAAACAGTGCCCGATCCCGTGCGAAGGTCTGGCTATGGGCGGAGAGCTCGCCCACCGCGGCCACGACCTCGGTGGTGTTATCCACCAGACCACTGAAGGAGAAGAACCCCTTCAGGCTGTAGGTGTCCACCACGGCGTCCTGGGTCTCCCAGCCATCGGCGTCGATCACCACCGTGCCGGTGGAGGCCGAGCCATGCGGGTCCAGCGAGACGAACGAGAGCGGGGACTCGGACAGACCCACCCAGATGTGTTCACGGGCCTGGACGTTGAACACGAAGTCGCCCGTGCCAGGCACCGCGGCCTGTAGGTCGTAGAGCTTCTTGGAGTACAGCACCTGACCGCGATCGGCATCCCAGATCAGGAAGTACACGTCCGAACCCGGATTGCTGACCGATCTATAGGCCACCCGCGAGGCCAGGAAATCGGCACCCTGCGGAATGGCAACGAGTTTCATGTAGCGAGGGTGCGCCGTGGCCGTGGCCACGTCAATCCCCCACTGCTTGTCGGTATTGTTCCACGTCACCAACAACGGTGGCACGGTATCGGCTCCGTCGGCCCAGCTGCCTTGCGAAAGCAGGAGATTGCTCATGTTTGTCTTACCTGTTGAGGTGTGTGGAAAACGATGGTATGGCCGGTAGAAAACGCCTGTGCATGGCCATAACAGCCCCTATGGGGCGGCTATACCATCAGGCATTCTACATTAACAGGGGGTGTGCTAGATGGATACGGGAACTGGAGAGACCCTCAAAGAGGTCCGCTCCTTCATAAAGGAAGTCTTTCTCGACGATGAAGGCGTGCGTAACTGGATGCGCCAGCACCGCCGTATGATTGCCGTCGTCGGTTTTGGTGTGCTCTCGGTCTGGGGCGCGTTCTATTTCGCGGAGATGTCGCTGGATATACTGGAACGCTGGAGCAAGACCCAGCCGCCCACGGCTGTCGCGACCACACCCACACCCACCCCACCGGTGGACAACACGCTGATGACGTGCCGGCGTGAAATCTCCGATCTGAAGCACGAGCTCATGGAAGTGCGCTCACGGGTCTGGCTGCAGGATCGGTATCTGACCCAATGTGGCGTCACGGTCGATCCCCAGGACGAGCGTAACGCGCGCTGTCCTGCACCGCCTAAGCCACTGGTCGCCCACGTACCGACCCCCACCCACACACGTCCACGCTTGCCTGCACGCCCGGTTCATGTGAAACCTAACGATGCCCAGCATCGTACTGACCGTATCAACGAGCTGCTCCGATGAGATCTGCCACCCTATACATGCGCTGCATCTACGTAGCGCTGCCCTGCGCCTTGCTCTTCGTTCTGAGCGGGTGCGTGATGTTCCTGAAAGCCGGCTCCACCGATAAGGTGCAAATCACCGTCGGTAC
>Ga0194136_1000590_pt1 | contig 18691 bp, 12 predicted proteins | sample TARM_MetaG_T3A_1_FD_134023 | JGI IMG/M metagenome (GOLD analysis project Ga0194136, IMG submission 134023) | Freshwater microbial communities from Pennsylvania, USA, analyzing microbe dynamics in response to fracking - TARM_MetaG_T3A_14 (version 2) | ecosystem: Environmental > Aquatic >...
CCATGATCCAGTACGAGATTTTCGACCTGCCCGCAGCGTCCCTGCCGCAGCTTGTGGGTGACATTGTCAGCGGCGCGGAAAAAACCATGGTCGAATTCGTGGACAAGCATTTTCCCGATGTGCGGGCCACGGGCAAGGTGGTCAGCGGAGACGCGGCTGAAGCCATCGTGACCCTGTCGCAGGTGGAAAAGGCGGATATCATCATCATGTCCACCCACGGCCGGCAGGGTCTGAATCGCCTGCTTTTCGGCTCCGTGGCCGAAAAGGTCGTCAAGACGTCCGATGTGCCGGTCATGACCATCCGCCCTCAGTAAACAATCTTCCCGGGCCCCTTAAAGGGGCCCGGGGACTCTGACATGAAACCCTCCTTTCGCTCATTGCGTTGCCGTTGCGGCACGCTCTGCTCCATCGCCGCCTACGCCCTGACCATGCTGGGCCTGGCCTGGGCCGTGCTGCACGGCGCGGAGAGCATGGGCTACAACTGGCAGTGGTACCGCATCCCGCGCTTCATCATCCTGCCGGACGGCAGCCCCGGTCCCCTGCTGCAAGGCGCGGGCATCACCCTGCTCGTTTCCGGACTGGGGCTTGCGGGCGCGGCCGTTCTCGCCCTGGGCACCGCCCTGCTGCGGCTGTCGGGCTCCGTGGTCGGTCAGGCCCTGGCGCGGGGATACCTGGAACTGATCCGCAACACACCGCTCCTGGTGCAGATATTTTTCATCTATTTCGTGCTCGCCCCGGCCGTGGGACTGGGCCGAATGCCCTCGGCGGTACTGGCCCTGGCCCTGTTCGAGGGTGCCTACGCCTCGGAGATCATCAGGGCCGGGATTCTTGGTATCCCGCGCGGCCAGTGGGAGGGGGCCTTTAGCCTCGGCATGTCGCGCGGCAGCATCTACCGCCAGGTCATCCTGCCCCAGGCCCTGCGCAACGTCCTGCCGCCCCTGACCAGCCAGGGCGTGTCCCTGATCAAGGATTCGGCCCTGGTTTCGACCATCGCCATCTACGACCTGACCATGCACGGCCAGGCCATCATCGCGGAAACTTTCCTGAGCTTTGAAATCTGGTTCGTGGTCGCAGCAATCTATCTTGTTTTCACCCTCACGCTGTCTTCCCTGGCCAGACTGCTGGAAAAACGTTCATCATCACACCTGGAGGACTCATGTACAGGATAATCGCCACCCTGCTTCTTTGCCTCGCCCTGAGCGCGGGCCTGCCCCCCGCCCAGAGCCAGGCCGCCGAAAAAAGCACGCTCGACCAGGTCCTGGAGCGCGGCGTGCTGCGCGTGGGCTTCGACACCTTCGTGCCCTGGGCCATGAAGGACAAAAACGGGGAATACGTCGGCTTCGAAATCGATGTCGCCCGCCGCGTGGCCGCAGACATGGGCGTAGAGGTCGAGTTCGCGCCCACCAAATGGTCGGGCATCATCCCGGCCCTCTTGACCGGAAAGTTCGACGTCATCATCGGCGGCATGGGCATCCAGCCTGCCCGCAACCTCAAGGTCAACTTCAGCGCGCCCTACGAATTCTCGGGCATGTCCATGGTCGCAAGCCTTGCTGCCGCGCCCGGCCTGTCTTCCCTGGCGGAGTTCAACAAGCCCGAAATCATCCTCTCCGCCAAGACCGGGGCCACTTCGGTGGCCGCAGCCAAGAAACACATTCCTCTGGCCACGGTGCGCATGTTCGATGACGAGGCCCAGGCCCTGCAGGAAGTCTTGAACGGCAGGGCCCACGCCATGGTCGCGTCCGCCCCGTTCCCGGAACAGCAGGCCATCCGCAACCCGGACAAGCTGTACCTGCCCCTGGGCGGCGACACCTTCACCAAAGAACCCATCGGCTTTGCCGTGCGCAAAGGGGACCATGACTTCCTGAACTTCCTGAACAACTGGGTCCTGGTGGCCGAATCTGAGGGCTGGCTGGCCGAAAGATATGCCTACTGGTTCAAGACCATGGACTGGGAAACGCTGATCAAGTGATTCCCGCAACGCGCCAGGCCCCGAACCACGGCCTCCAGGTGGGCCGCCGCAAGGCGGCCCTGACCCGGCTCGACGCCGTCCTCCTTGCGCTCCTGGCGGCAGGTGCCGGCTATGTCGTTTGGCGCGTGCACCTCCAAGGCGGAAGAGCCTGGGAATGGCAAGTGCTCGGCCAATACCTGCTGCGCGACGACGGCCGCCCCGGCCTGCTCCTGCAGGGCCTCTTCACCACCATCCGACTGACCTGCTGGTCCGCCCTCATCGCCCTTTTGCTCGGCGCCCTGGCCGGACTGGCACGGACCAGTCCGAGCCTGTACCTGCGCCTGGTCGGCGGGACCTATGTCGAGCTATGCCGCAACCTGCCGCCTTTGGTCCTTGTTTTCCTGTGCTATTTCTTTCTGGCCGACCAGATCGCCCCGTCCATCGGCCTGCAGGACAGCCTGCGCACGGCCCCGGACGAGGTCAGGGCCGTTGCCGGTTTCCTCTTCGGGCGACTGGACCAGGTCGACGCCTTTGTCACGGCGGCCATCACCCTGGGCCTTTACGAAGGAGCGTATGTGGCGGAAATCGTTCGCGGGGGGATTCGCTCTGTTGACGCGGGACAGTGGGAGGCGGGACGCGCGCAGGGGTTCACTCGCTTCGGGCTGATGGCCTACATCATCATGCCGCAGGCCGTGCGGAACATGGTCCCCCCGCTGGCCGGACAGATCATCTCCACCATCAAGGATTCGGCCATCGTATCGGTCATCTCCATCCAGGAACTGACCTTCCAGGGCATGCAACTCATGGCCACGACCTATCTGACCATGGAGGTCTGGACCTGCGTGGCGCTCCTCTACTTCGTGCTGACCTTTTCCTGCTCCATGGGCGCGGCCCGTTTGGAATATCGGTTGCGGCGCAGGTATTCGGTTTAGGGGCGGGGTGCGTGATGCGTTGGCGCTGCGCTTGTTTTTTTTGCTTAAACATAAAACTTAAAACGCAAGCGCTTGCGCTTGGCTGCGGGCGCTCAGAACGTGTTCTGGCAAGGCGCGAGCCGATTTTGGAAGGTGAAGTGTAGCCCATCTACATGAACCTTTCAAAATCGGTGAGCAACGCAGTCCAGAACGCGTTCTGAGCGTCCGCCTAGAATTCGCAGCGGATGCCGGCGTAGTACCCGCGCCCGCGCATGCGGTCGCGGGGCACACCCTCCTGCGCGACGCCGGAGTGGCCGTCGGAAGAGAACACGTTGGTCACGTCCAGAAGAAAGGTGAGGGTGAACAAGTCCTTCTTCACCGCGTCCAGTTCCAGGGACACGTCGGTGGCCAGCCCGCCGGAGATGACTCCCTTTTTGTACGCGTCATAATACTCCTGCCGATCCGGGCTGAGCCACTGGGACGATGGCGTCTTGGAACTGCCCGAAGTGGTGCCGTGAGGAGTCTCGCCGGTCAGGCGCGCGTCCTTGACCAGGCCCGTGGTCGAGTCCCGCCAGCGGGACACGCTGTTTACGCGCACGCGATCGTCGTAAAAGCTGCCCAGCCATGAAAACGTTACCACCACCGGAGCGTTGTAATTGTCCGCCGGCATGCCGCTGCGATCCATGATCTCGCCGTCGTAATAAACCTGGTCGTAATCATAGGGAAACTTGTTGCTGAGCGCGTCAAGCCGCACGTCGGTGTTATACGCCCCGTTGAAAGTTTTCGTACGCGACTTGGTCAGCCCCAGACTCAATGAATGGGAGCCCAGGCGTTCGGTTTCGAAGGCGCGGGCCAGGGTCACGGTGAGACCGTCGTAGGTGCTTCTGCCGTCGTTGGTCATCTCGTAAAGATTGTCGCCCTTGCTCTTGCTGATGAGCTGATCCCTGTGCTCGCGGTGCACCAATTCCACCCCGTATTCTAAACCCAGCACTTCACCGAGGATGGCGCCCATGGTTTCATCGGAATAGGGGGTGTCGAGATTCTTGGCCAGATAGCTCCGATCGACGCCGTAAAGGGTCGGCATGATCTGGCCGTTTGAACGCCTGATCCGGTTGGTGATGAACGGCCTGTAGCGGTCAAAGGCGTAGGCGCGCAGCTCGCCGCCGTAGTACCGACTCACCCCGCCCACCAGACGCAGCCTTCCGTCACCCATGGTGTCGAGTTCAGCCTTGAGGCGGGGCGCGATATTGGTGTTGAAAGAATAGTCGTCGTAGTCGATGCGCAGGCCCGGCGTGAGGGTCACGCGGCCCCACTCGAACTCGGGCTGCACATACCAGCCCACGGTATTGAGCGTGCAGGTCTGGTCGTGCTCAAGGTAATCGGTAAAGACCAGAAAGTTGGCCGTCGTTCCCAGGTAGACGGCCTCCTCGTTCCACAAGTTCGCCGTCACATTCTTGATGTCCATGCCGGAGGATATCCGCCACAGAATGTCTTTGGTGGCAAACTCCGCCAACTCGAAGTCCAGTTTCGCGTCCAGTTCCCGCGAAGTCGTCTTTGCGTCCCCGACGCCGCCTTCCTGTTCATTGGTAATGGCGCTGCTTGTCCACACATTGGTGGCCGAATCACGGCTGAAGCCGTTTCGCGCATAAGCGCCCCGCAGGGTCAAAACACCGACATCAGTGCCCCACGCGAGCTTGGACCCCAGACGATAGGCCTTGTTCTCGATGGTCCAGTCGCTGTTGCCCCAGCCCGACCTCCAGCGTTCTTCAGAGTACGGGGCATACGTGGCGTCCACGGTCAGCTGCAGGTCCTTCGTTGGCGTGAAGAGAAGCTTGGCAAAGAAATTTTCGTTGCTGCGGCGCTGGTTCTTCTCGCGCAAAGTCCCGTCGCCGTCCTGGAATTGCAGAGGAATGACGGACCAGTTTCTGGACGCGGAGAAAAGCAGGGCCAACTTCTCGCCCACCGGCCCGTCGACGGAAGCGAACACGCTGTCGGCCCTGAAGCGGGGTTGATTGCCCGATGTTTCCGACTCGTCGTCCACGCTGCGCAAATTGAACCATTCGCTGCGCGTATGCCGGGCCTTGAAAACGCCATGCCAGCGGTCGGTGCGAGGGTCCACGAGCTCCGCCGAGACCAGTCCGCCCAGAAAATTGCCATATTTGACAGGCACATTGCTGGAGTACACGGTCACGGAATCGACGAGGCTCGAATCATAGAAAATGGTCTGGTCGGCACCGTGCACCACCAGATTGTTCCAGCTTACAGTATCCCCGTTCTGGTCCAGGCCGCCGGGATTGAGCGTGTTGCTGACGCTCATGCCGTCGATGAGAAAATTGTTTTCGTAGGGCTTGGCGCCGGATATGCTGACGCGAGGCGGACGTATTTCCCCGCCGGTGAGGCTTGAGATTTCATCGTTGGAGAACTGGACATTGGGCTGGCCCTTGAGGGCCTCGGTTATGGCGCCGGTGTGGGAAGGCAGGGACTGCAGCTCCCGGCCCTCGATGACGGCCTTGCCGGCCTCTTGCTTTTCCGCCAGCACGCGGACCGGGTCAAACTGGTATATAAGTTCCTCCGGGACAACAGGAGGTGCCTGTTCCTTCGCCGTGGGGTCGGACCCCTCGGAGCTTTCATGAACCTTGCCCGAGATGGTGCCGTTGCCGCCGGTTTCGTCATACATGTCCACGGAATCCACGTTATCGGTCGCGACTGAATACGGGACCAGCACGTCGCCTTCCGCCAGGACATCTCCGGAAATCGAAAAAAACAGCAAGAAAACAAGGAGGATGTTAGACATCCCGCCTTGCCCTTCTCATATTCGAAAAATGATGGTTGCGATTTTTTTCCACAAATGCCACGCATCTGTTGCTAGTAGGTATCCAATGCAAAACACTCCTTGAATTATGTATTACAAAAGATCAAGCGCTCCATGCGAACCCTGATTTTTATCCTCACCCTGCTGGTTTTTTCGGCCAGTGCCTTTGCCATCCAGGATATTCCCCTTGATGTCAGCCAAGTGGATGTCTCCTTTGAGCGCAAGAGCCACAACAGCGTCATCGCCACGGCCCAGGATTCCCAGGGCTTCATCTGGCTCGCTTCCATGCGGGGCCTGCACGTGTATGACGGAAAGACCCTGCGCCCGATGCTCGAAGAAGTTCTGCAGGGGACCAACATCGGGGACATGCTCATAGACGGCAACGACGTCCTCTGGGTCGGGGCCAATTCTGGCATATTGGCCTATTCCCTGAAGACCATGACTTCGCGCTGGTACACGACAAGCGAGACCTCCGCAGGCCCGTCCACTGCGCTCGTCAAGATTCTATACCTGGACCAAAAGGGATCGCTGTGGGCTGGAACGAAAGGGGGACTGCATCGATACGAACCGTCTTTCGACAGATTCGAGATGATCGACATCTTGCCGTCGGAACCGGACAGCCTGTGGACAGTTTTTGACATCGCCGAAAGCCCCCAGCGCGACATGTGGCTGGCCACGGGTGAGGGCGTGCTCCGTTTGACCGGAACCAGAGGCCCGGTCACGACCGTCCCCCTGTCCTCGGGCGAACCTTACGCGGCCAGAAAAATCACCTTTGACGGCGCGGGCAATCTCTGGGTCGGCGTGGCGGGCAAGAAGGGCTTGTGGACCCTGCCCGCGAACGCAAGTCAGGAACGCCTCGTCGCCGTGAACAAAATGCCGTCCGATCGCATCATTCTTGATCTTTACACCGACAGCGGAGGAGACGTCTGGATCTCCACAACTCGGGGACTGTACCGCCATGAGTTCCGCGCGGACCGCATCTTTCGCCACCCTTTTCACATTCTCAATCCACGCAGCAAGGCACCCGCCTACGCCGCTTCCATCACGGAGACGAAATCCGGGACACTGTGGATCGGAACCTTCAACCACGGCGTACTGCACCGGCCGGCTTATCCCGGGGCAAAACTGCTCGAACTCAGGCTCAAGGGCGAAAGCGCGACGCTGCATAATGTCGACGCCATATGCGCGGTGAACCCTGCGGACTCCCGCATCTACGTCGCACCGAAAAAAGGAAAACTCTACCGTTCCGCCCCCCTCGACGCCCACCAACTCTCTCTCTCGGCCAATCTTGAGCTCGAAGAGTTTCTGGACACCGAGAGGGTCTATTCCCTGGCTTGGACCTCCGACCAATCCCTTGTCTGCGGCATTCAGAACGCAATCCTCCACGTCGCCCCGGACGGGGAAGTAGAACGCGTTCAACTTTCTTCCGACGAAGAAAACCCTAACCTGCTGACCAATTACGTTCGCCATATCGTGCCCATGGGCGACGGAAGGATATGGTTCTCCAACACCGGCGAGGTGTACTCCTGGAAGCCCGGCGAGAGCGCAGCACGCAGAGAACTGGCCTTCACCCCCATTTCGGGGGGCGCATTCCTGCTGCGCGCCGGATCGGACATCTGGGTCGGACACGGACAAATTCTGGACAGGATCAACACTTCTTCCGGGCGCAAAGACAGTTTCACGTTGCCGGTCCAGGCCCAGGACGACGAGTCCTCCAACATCAAAGTCTTGCTCGCGACAAGCCCCGCGGAACTGATCGTCGCCACGAACAGGCAGTTGTACCGCTACAATCCGGCATCAGGAAAGCTCAGCCCTATACTCTCGCAAGACAACAAACCAATATCCCCCGTTCTTTCACTGTGGCCCGACAAAGACAAAAACGTCTGGCTGCACACCCTTTCGGAAATCCACCAACTTCCGTACGGAACCGATCGGGCCAGAGAAATGGTCGTGGGCTCCACTCATCCGTCCTCGAGCATCACCTCCGAGCCAGCCGTCCTGGGGAACATACTCGTCTATGGACACACCGACGGTCTGCTGATCATGGACCCGCAAAAGCTTCTGGCGCAGGCTCCGACTCTGCCCAAGATTTCCGACGTGCGCATTTTCGATCGCCCGGTCACCCCGACTCCACTGGGAAGGATGCCCGACAGTCTGGATCTCGATCATCAGCAGAACTACCTGACCTTTTCCTTTTCCATTCCGGAAAAAAGCGCCCTCAGCACGCCACGCTTCTTCTACATGCTCGAAGGCGTGGACGACAGTTGGAACGACGCAGGGACACAATCATCGGTCAGCTACGCGCACCTGCGGCCGGGCCGCTACGTGTTCCATCTCAAGGACGGTTTGAACGGCAGCGTCATCGAGTCCATGAGCGTGTCCATCCTTCCGCCATGGTGGCTGACGGCCTGGGCCAAGACGGGCTATGGCCTGGCCCTTGTGCTCGTTGTCTTTTTTTCCTCGCTCCTTTTCGCGCGTCTGCAGACGACACGCATCCGCAAGGACATGCTCGAGAACCTGGTCATGCTGGATCCGCTCACAGGGGTGCCCAACCGGCGTAAATTCCAGGAAGTTCTCGCGGCGGAAAAAAGCCGGAGCAAGCGCAGCAACCACCAGATCTCGGTGCTCATGATCGATATCGACTATTTCAAGGGATTCAACGACCGTTTTGGGCACCAGGCCGGTGACGAAGCCTTGCGCAGCGTGGCCAAGGCACTCAGTCAGACGCTCCAGAGGCCGGAGGATTTTGTCGGCAGGTACGGAGGAGAGGAATTCGTGGTCGTTTTACCCAGCACCAATCGCAGCGGTGCGGAGCGGGTGGCGCAGAAAATTCAGCAGGCCCTGTTCATGGCCAACATCCCCTATCCGGGCTCACCCCTGTCGGACAGGATCACGGTCAGCCTGGGCATTTCGACATTCAGTCCGCAATCCGACCTGCATATAGACTCGGGGCTCTTTTCGGCGGATCAGGCACTTTACCAGGCCAAGCGCAACGGCCGCAACTGCTTCTTCTACAAGGACCACTGCCTGGCCCTAACTCCCGCCCGACAATGACGGCAACCGGTCCATGCCGCACATCCGGCACTCCCGGCAGCCGGAGTCTGGGCACGGGGGGGTGACCAGTCCGTGCCTGTATTTGGTCCACTCGGAGTACAAAAACTTCCTAGAGACGCCTATGTCCAGGCGCTCCCAGGGAAAAACGCTGTCCCGCGAGAGCGGCCTGTGCAGCACCTCCCGCACGAGCTCGTCGAATTCCCTGACCGCTGCGCCAAGCCCGACCTCGGCCGCCCGTTCCAGACAGGGAAAAATTTCCTCCCCGCCCCTGGCCAGAAACATCTGTACCCGCGCCTGCCCCGGGTTTTCCCCGGCAAAGCGCATGCCCTTGAAACGTCCGACCGCTTTCTTGAAGCGCCGCATGGCCGTCTTGAACCACTCCTCATCGGGAATCGGGGCCCACTGCAAAGCTGTCCAGGCCTTGGGCACCAGGCAGCTCACCGAAAGGGAAATGAGTTCCACCCCTTTCTTGCGATTGCCCTGACCATCTCTCCTGGCCTCCTCGATTTGCCCGAGGAAAGACTCGAATTCGACCCAGTCCTCCTCGTCCTCGCCCGGCCAGCCGGTGATCATGTACAGTTTCAAGGTGCCGAACTGCATGCGACTGATGCGCGTCACAGCTTCCAGAAAGGCCTCTTCTGAAAAATGCTTGTTCATGGCCCGGCGCAAGCGGCGGCTTGCACCTTCCAGGGCCAGGGTCACGGAGCGGGTACCGGTGTGCCGGAGAAACTGAAGCAGCTCTTCGGTCAGACCGTCAGCGCGCAGGGACGACAGGGAAAACTTGATCTTGCGCTCCTGCAGCCAGCGCAAAAAAGGCAGCAGGTCGGGCCAGTCTGTCAGGGCAGTGCCGACCAGCCCGACTTTCTGCGGGGCGCAGCGGGATACTATCTCCTGCAACGTCTCTATCTCGGCATGGCGGGGCGGCTTGTAGATGCTGCCTGCGGCGCAAAAACGGCAGCCGTAGGGACAGCCCCGGTTGACCTCCAGCAGCAGCATGTCGCGAAACTGGGCCTCCGAGCTGATAAAACAGGAGTAGGCGGGTTCGCGCAATTCTCCACTACCGGACACATGCGCCAACCTGCGCGCGGGCAGAGGGCTTTGGCCCGGGACCAGCATTCCGGGCATGTGGGCTATCTCGCCTAAAACCAGGGATTTCTCGCCGCCGGCGTTCCAGACTCGCGCGATGGCGCCAATGACAACGTCAAGCCCCGCTTCGGCCTCGCCGACGAAGATGCCGTCCAGTGCGGGCAGCAGCGGAAAAGGGTTCAGAAATGCCACAGGCCCCCCGGCCAGGACCAAGGGCCAGGAGGGTCGTTCTTCTCTTGTTACGGGGATGCCTGCGTCCTGCAGAAGGCGCAAGGCTGTGGGAAAATCGCCCTCGAAATTGAGGCTGAAAAGTACAAGGGGGAAGAGGCCCAGGTCGCGTCCGGAGTCAACGGACCTGGGCCTCGGGGAAGTGGGATCCCAGAAAAAACGTTCGACCGCCAACTCCTCGCGATCAGCGAGCAGCCGGTAAACAACCTGCCAGCCCAGGGTGGAGAGTCCATGCTGCGCGGCTTCCGGAAAAACCAGAGCCACGGGCAGCCGTCCTCCCCAATCCTTGAGCCGGGGGACCGTTCGGCCTAGATACAGCTCGGACACAGGTCCCTCCCGGGGTGGGGCGCAGGACTTAACGACGCAAAAACCCTAGTCTGCCTGCATTCTGATGAACGACGGAATTTCAAATTCCTCCTCTTCGAACAGGAACTCGGCGTCCTCGCCGCCGTTGACGATCTTGCGCGGCTCATGGCGGCGCTCTTCCGCGCCCGGCTGGGTCTTGGCGCGGATGTAGGCGGGCACGCTCAGATCGGCGCTTTCGTTAACCGTGATCTTTCTGGTGCGCGGGCGGATGAAGGCACCTTCGTGTTCGGCCGCGAGCCGGGTGGTTCCTGTGTTCGCGGGAAAGGAAGTGACCTTGGTCCCTTTTTCCACGGGATTTGTGCCGTCCTGGATGCCGGTGGCAATGACGGTAATACGCATTTCGTCCACGCAATCCATGTCGAAGACCGTGCCAAAGTAGATCTTGGCGTCCTCGTGGGCTGCTTCGTGCACGATGCTGGCGGCTTCGCTGACTTCTTCGATGGTCAGGTCGGGTCCGCAGGTGATATTCATGAGCACGCCGCGCGCGCCGTCGATGGTCACGTCTTCCAGCAGCGGGCTGGTGATGGCTTTGAGGGCCGCTTCGCGCGCTCTGCCGTCGCCGGAAGCGATGCCCGTGCCCATCATGGCCAGGCCCATCTCTTCCATGACCGCCTTCACGTCGGCAAAATCGAGGTTGATGAGGCCGGGAACCATGATCAGGTCGGAGATACCTTTGACCGCATGGAACAGGACTTCATCGGCTTTGCCCAACATATCCACGAAAGAGGCTTTCTTGGAGGCCAGGGTCAGCAGACGGTCATTGGGGATGGTGATGATGCTGTCGACGATGTCGCGCAGCTCCTTGATCCCGCGTTCGGCCTGCTGCTGCCGGCGCTTGCCTTCGAAAAAGAATGGCTTGGTGACAACGGCCACGGTCAGCGCGCCCATGTCTTTGGCCACCTGAGCGATGACCGGAGCCGCGCCCGTGCCGGTGCCGCCGCCCATGCCTGCGGTGACGAAGACCATGTCGCAGTCGCCCAGGATATCCCTGATCTGGGCCTGGCTTTCCAGCGCCGCGTCCCGACCCATGTCCGGGTTGGCGCCTGCGCCAAGGCCCTTGGTCAGCTTGTCTCCAAGCTGGATCTTGTACTCGGCCTTGGAGTGTTTGAGGGCCTGCATGTCCGTGTTGGCGGCGATAAAGGTCACGCCCTGCATAGCGGCCTTGATCATGTTGTTCACCGCGTTGCCGCCTCCGCCACCTACACCGATGACTTTGATCAAAGCATTGTCTTCGCGTTCAATTTCTAGGAAATCCATACTTCCCCCCACGTTTGCATTGTTCCGTTCTCCGTTTTCCCGTTCCCGTCAAACCCGTCAACTGATGTCCACGAACCATTTCTTCATCCGCGCCAGGATGGAGTGGAAGATGTTCTTGTCGCGGATGCGGATCTTGCTGTCCCGCCCGTGCTTTTCCGCGCCATAGAGAAGGAGTCCCACCGCCGTGGCGTAAGTGGGGCTGTCCACCACATCCCTCAGTCCGCCCACTCCGGCAGGCGAGCCCGTCCTGGTCGGCAAGTTGAAGACCTGCTCCGCCAATTCCTGAATCCCTTCGATGCGCGAGGCGCCGCCGGTCAGCACCACGCCCGCGCCGATAAGTTTTTTGTACCCGGAGCGGATCAGCTCCTGGTCCACCAAGGCCAGAAGTTCCTCCATGCGCGGCTCGCAAATCTCGGCCAGGACCTGCCTGGTCAGCTTGCGCGGCTCGCGGCCGCCGACGCTGGGCACCTCGATGATCTCGTCCTTCTTGACCAGTTCCGCCAGCGCGCACCCGTACTTGATCTTGATCTTCTCGGCGGCCTGGGTCGGCGTGCGCAGACCGAAAGCGATGTCGTTGGTCAGATTTGTGCCGCCGAGGGCGATGACTCCGGTGTGCTTGATGGAGTTGCCGTGAAAAATGGCGATGTCCGAGGTGCCGCCGCCGATGTCGACCAACGCCACGCCGATCTCGCGTTCCTCGTCGGTCAGCACCGCCTTGGACGAGGCAAAGGCTTCGAGCACGATGTCTTCCACGTCGAGGCCGGACTTGTGGCAACTCTTGACGATGTTCTGGGCGCTGGTCACCGCGCCGGTGACGATGTGTACTTTCACCTCAAGGCGCACTCCGGCCATGCCCAGGGGGTCGGCGATACCGGTCTGGTCGTCGACGATGTACTCCTGGGGCAGGATATGGATGACCTCGCGGTCCAGCGGAATGGCTACGGCCTTGGCCGCATCGATGACCCGCTCGATGTCGCGCGCGGTCACCTCGCCGCCCTTGACCGCGATCACGCCATGGCTGTTGAAGCCTTTGATGTGACTGCCCGCGATTCCGGCGTATACCGCGCGAATCTCGCACCCGGCCATGAGTTCGGCTTCTTCCAGGGCCTTCTTGATGGACTGCACGGTTTGTTCAATGTTGACGACCACGCCCTTCCTAAGGCCCGTGGACGGGCTGGTGCCGATGCCGATGATGTCCACGATCCCGTCCGTGCCCGCTTCGCCGACGACGGTGCATATCTTGGTCGTTCCAATGTCCAGACCGACGATCAATTCAGACTTGGCCATACTTCCCCTCATCTCCCGGCTTTCGCCGGCATGCGTTCCCTAGAGTGTTTGATCGGCATGCAGCCTGATCCATGCCCGTCCGGGCATGACAAACATGAATGCGGTGCGATCCAGCTCGCCCCGGCCCCCCAAATCAGCCCACAGCCTGTTCAGGCTTTTCAGCGTGGCACCCAGATCGGCGCCATCCAATTGCACGAGTACGCGCGGCTTTTCCAGAAATATGCTGAACTGCTCCGCGCTGTCCTGACGAAGCCAGGCTATCTGGCTCATGCCGAAAGGCAGAGAATTTCGGGCGACCTCAGCAAGGAGCATCTTGATGCCGCTGCCCACCTGCGTCCCCTCTTCCGTCTCCAAGAGCGGCAGCGAGGTGAACTTGTCCACGCTTACGGGGGCTATGACGCGCCCGTCGACGTCGGCATAAAAAAGCTGCTCTTCCCGGCGCGTCAGGAATGCCGGCTCGCGCTCATTGACCTCGATGATCAGCCCGTCGGGCAGCACCCTGGTCACGGCCACGCTCTCCACCCACTCGCTGGCGGCGATGCGGCGCTGCACCTCCGCGATATTGATGTTCAAAACGTTTATGCCCGTACCGACCCCGCCCAGCTCCGCGATTTCCTCGGGGCTGAGGCGCTGGGACCCCTCGATCCTCAGGTTGACGAGAGCGAAAAATTCGTGGGCCGTGACCCACCTGTACGCGAAGAGAATCCCGAAGCTGACCACGAGCAGGGCGGCGATGCCGAGGGTCCACCGCGTCAGGGTCATGATCGTGCGGCCCAGGCCAAGAATGAATCCGCCAAGCACCGCGCCCGCATTCGCGGCTTGCTCGCGATTCTTGCGCCGGGGTACGTTCCGGCGAATCTTCTTGCCCATTACCGCCGTATTCACGAATTCCCCGCCTTTTCATCCAGATAGCCCTGCCCGACTGTCCAGATGCTGCCTGCGCCAAGGGTCAAGAACAGATCGCCCGGCTGCAGAATTTCGCCCAAGGCCGACTGCATGGATGCGAAATCCTCAAAAAAGCGCACTGGCGTGCTGGTCACCTGCCTGATGGCCTGGGCCAGGCTCTGGCCGCTGACTCCGGGGATGGGCGATTCGCTGGCCGGATAGATCTCCGTCAACAAGAGCAGATCCACTCCGGCAAAAACTTTGGAAAATTCCCCAAAAAGGGCCTGCGTCCTCGTGAACCGGTGCGGCTGAAAGGCCACCACCAGGCGCTTGTCCGGATAGCACAGACGCGCGGTTTCGAGGGTAGCCGCAATCTCCGTGGGATGGTGGCCGTAATCGTCCACCACCAGCACGCCGTCCCGCTCGCCCTTGTGTTCGAACCGCCTCCCGACCCCGCCGAAAGCGCCCAGGCCGTGGATGATATCCTTCTTCGGCACCCCGGCCTCCATGGCCACGCCGATGGCGGCCAGGGCGTTCAAGACGTTGTGCCGGCCGGGATGAGTCAGCGAAACCTCGCCCCACTCTTCCCCCTCCCGATAGACAAGAAAGCGCGAGCCCTTCTCGCAGGTGATGATTTCGGCCCGCAACACGTTCTCTTCCCCGAACCCGTAGGTCAGGACCGGGCGGCGCACCCGGGGCAGAATGGACTGCACCCCGGGATCGTCCCCGCAAACCACGTTCAGGCCGTAGAACGGCACGCTGTTCATGAAGGCCACAAAGCTGTCCCGGATTTCGTCCAAGTCTTTGTAGTAGTCGAGATGGTCCGCATCGACGTTGGTGACGATGGAAATTCTGGGTAAAAGGCATAAAAATGACCCGTCCGACTCGTCGGCTTCGGCGATGAGGTAGCGACCCTGCCCAAGCATGGCGTTGGAGCCGTAGGCGTTGAGTCGTCCGCCGATGATGACCGTGGGATCGAGATGGGCCTCCATGAAAATCGTGGCCAGAAGTGAGGTGGTCGTGGTTTTCCCGTGCGTTCCGGCCACGGCCACGCCGACTTTCAGCCGCATAAGCTCGGCCAGCATTTCCGCGCGCGGGATGATGGGCACGCCATGGGCCCGCGCCTCCAGCAGTTCGGGATTGTCGTCGCGCACGGCGGTGGACCGGACCACGACCTGCGCATCGCAAACATTCTCCCGAGCATGGCCGGCGTAAATGGTGGCTCCAAGGGTTTCCAGACGCTGCGCCACAGGTCCCTTGACCAGATCCGAGCCGGACACTTCGTACCCAAGAGTCAACAGCACTTCGGCGATACCGCTCATGCCTGCGCCGCCGATGCCGACCATGTGGATTTTCTTAATTTTCGACTTCATATTCACCGTTTTTCACGCCGCGTTCTACTCGACGCCAAGTCCTGCAATTGCGCCACTACCCGCTCCCCTGCATCGGGGATCCCCGCTTCACGGGCCGCCCGGGCCATGCGGGCCAGGTTTTCCGGCATCTGAAAAAGATCGCCCACCACGGAGGAAAGATTGAATTCAGCCAGCTGCCGTTGCTGAATGACCAGGGCCGCCCCGACCTTTTCCAGCGAACGGGCGTTTTTGAGCTGGTGGTCATGGGTGGCGTACGGAAAAGGCACCAGGATGCTTGGCTTCCCCGCCACCGTAAGCTCGGCGATGGTCGTGGCCCCGGCCCGGCAGATGACCAGATCGGCGAAGCGATAGGCCTCGTGCATGTCGCTGATGAAGGGCTCCACGCGGGCCTCAGGATACTTCTGGGCGTAAACATCGCGGATCGCTTCAAACTCGTCCTTTCCGGTCTGATGCCATATGCCAAGGCCCAGGCCCTTCAGCCGGTCCAGTTCGCGCACCACGAATCCGTTCAGGGCCGAAGCGCCCTGGCTGCCGCCCACGATGAGGATGTTGCGTCCGGGCATGCGCCGCTCTTCACGCAAGGAGCGAATCTCCCTGCGAACCGGGTTGCCCGTGACCACCACCTTTTCGCTCGTGAACGACGGGCCTTCCGTGTCCGCGAAGCTGACCATGATCCGGTTTACGCGCCTCGCCAGCACCCGGTTGGTCACCCCGGGCACGCTGTTCTGCTCGTGTATGGCCGAGGGAATGCCCATCAGGCTCGCCGCCAGGGGGGTCGAAAAACCGGCATAGCCGCCAAGCCCGAGCACCACATCCGGCCTGAACTCGCGCAAGAGCTTCCAGGCCTTGAACAGGCTGCGTCCCAGCCACCATGCCGTGGCCACGCTTTTCAGGCCGCGCCCGAGCACGCCCTGGGCCGGCAGAGCCACGAAAGGCACTCCGGCCGCCCGCGCCCACTCACCCTCGGGCCCGCGCTCCCCTCCCACGAACAGGATTTCGCAGTCCGGGGTCAGGGCGAGCACAGACTGCGCCACGGCCAGGGCCGGGAATATGTGGCCTCCGGTGCCGCCTGTGGTCAGAATGAGCCGCTTCATGCTTTGACCTTGCGTGACAGGTTCAGGAGCACCCCGATGCAGAAAAAGCCGGAAATCAGATGGCTGCCGCCGTAGCTCAGGAAAGGCATGGGCACACCCTTGGGAGGAATCGCGCCCAGCACCACGCCCATGTTCAATATTCCGCCGATGATCACGATGGCACCCATGCCGAACGCGGTGATGCGATCGTGGATGGATTGCTGACGCACGCTGATCACAAGGGTGCGCCACAGAACCACGCCCAGCAGGATGATGATGAGCGACACTCCGACAAAGCCCAGTTCTTCGCCAAGCACGGACATGATGAAGTCGTTGTGCGCCTCGGGCAGGAAAAAGAGCTTCTGCTTGCCTTCGCCAAGCCCCTGCCCGAACCACCCGCCCGATCCCAGCCCATAGAGGGACTGTACCAGCTGGTAGCCAGTGTTCTGGGCGTCCTTGAACGGGTCGAGAAAGGAGAAGACTCGGCGGAAGCGATACGGAGAGTTGACCACCAAAAGCGCCGCCGACACCAGTGCGAGCATCCCGGCCGAACCCAGGAAGATGATCCGCGTTCCACCCACCAGACACATCAGGAAAAGCAGGCCCGCCAGAAACACTGCGCCCCCGAAATCCGGCTGCAACAGAAGGAGAAAGCAGAGGCACCCGGTCATGATGATGGGCGGCAAAAAACCCACGCTGAAAGTTTTGACCAGTTCCTGCTTGTTGGCGAAAAAATAGGCCAGATAGAAAACCAGCGCGATCTTGGCCGCCTCCAGGGGCTGGACCGAAATCGGTCCGAGTCGCAGCCAGCGGCTGGCCCCGCCCGCCGTAGCGGCCAGCGGCGAAAAAATGGTCAGCAGAAGCAGCCCTGCCGCCATCAGAATCCAGAGATAGGTGTGGCGGTAGAAAAACTCCATGTTGGCACGGGCTGCCACCGTCATCGCCACCCCGCCCAAAGCCATGAAGAGCACCTGCTTCCAGAACAGGGCGTACTTGTCGCCGTAGACCTTCTCGGCCATGATTCCGCTTGCGCTCAGGACCATGATCAGTCCCAGGGAAGCCAAGCAGATCACTGCGCCAAGAAGGATAAGGTCAAAATTCATGAGCTGGCGTGCAGTCTCGCGCTGGGTGATTTTCATGACCCGCCCTCCACCCATTCACGCACCGCGCGCTGAAAAGCCTTGCCCCGCTCCTTGTAGTTGGCAAACAGGTCGAAACTGGCCGTGGCCGGGGATAAAAGCACGCATTCGCCGCTGCGCGCCTCCGAAGCGGCGCGGAACACGGCTTCTTCCAAGGTAGCGTCCCAGCTGATATCCTTGCCGCAATCAGCCCAGGCCGCCTCGAAAATTTCACGCGACTGGCCGAAAAGGTATACCGCGCGGACCCTTTCGCGGATCAGCGGCAGCACCGCCCCCAGATCCCCGCCCTTGAACACGCCACCCGCCAAAAGACGCACGGGGCAATCCTGGCTTTTGAGCGCCGCGACCATGGAATCAATGGTCGTGGATTTGGAATCGTCCACATAAACCACGCCGCGGTGCTCAGCCACGGCCTCGATGCGGTGCGGCAGGGACGAAAACCCATCAATGCCGCGCTGCACGTCCTCTTCCGAGAGACCGAAATAGCGGCACGCCAGATAGGCCGCCTCCATGTTTTCGCGGTTGTGCTCTCCGGGCAGCCCAGGGCAGGAGAAACGCGAACCAGCCACGAAGTAGACCCTGCGCGCGCAGGTGAAACTGCGGCCCTCAAGTTCGTCCTTCATGGACAGCGGGACCACGGCCAGATCGCTCTCGTCCATCTGCGCGAACATGGACAGCTTCGCGCTCAGGTATTCTTCCATGGTCTCGTGGTAGTCGAGATGGTTGGCCGAAAAATTGAGCAGCACGCCCACTCTGGGGTGAAAGGACGGCGAATTCTGCAGCTGAAAGCTGGACACTTCGAGCACCAGGATGTCGGCCCGTTCCCCGCTCAGCAGATATTCGCACAGAGGCGTGCCGATGTTACCGCCGGTGAAGACCTTTTTCCCGTTCTTTTCCAGGATGCGGCTGACCAGCGTTGTGGTCGTAGTCTTGCCGTTGGTCCCGGTCACCGCGACGACGGGTTCGGACACAAACCAGCTGCCCAGTTCCAGTTCTGAAACCACCTGCACGCCTGCGGGCAGCAGCGCCGCGACTTTTGCCCTGGCAATGCCTGGGCTCAGCACGATCAAGTCGGCCCCGGCGAAATGCTCGGGCCTGTGCTCCCCGACCAGTACCTCGAAACCCTGCCCGGCAGGAATCTTGGCCGCTCCGGCCTCGCTTTTCTCAAGCAGTCGCACGGCCGCGCCCATCTTCGTCAGCAACCGCGCCGCCGCGATGCCCGAGGCCCCCGCCCCCAGCACCACCGCGCTCTGCCCGCGCAGCTGATTTTCG
>Ga0194136_1000594_pt1 | contig 18595 bp, 17 predicted proteins | sample TARM_MetaG_T3A_1_FD_134023 | JGI IMG/M metagenome (GOLD analysis project Ga0194136, IMG submission 134023) | Freshwater microbial communities from Pennsylvania, USA, analyzing microbe dynamics in response to fracking - TARM_MetaG_T3A_14 (version 2) | ecosystem: Environmental > Aquatic >...
TAATATACCTGTTGTATCCGTCTGGGGCGCAACACATCCGTATGCAGGTTTTATGGGTTGGAAGCAGTTGCCCACAAATGCCATTCAGCTCGATATGCCCTGTCGTCCTTGTTCCGTATTTGGTCAAAAGCCTTGTTATCGAGGTGATTATGCTTGTTTGAATGATATTAAACCGGAGAAGGTGATTGAGAAGATAAAAGGAATTATTGAATAAAAATTAAACAAACCTTATTTTTAACTCACATATTACAAGAACTCTACATGTCATATATCTATTGGTCTAGTAATATAGCAATAAATGAAAAATAAATAATAACTCATTCAGTTTATGTATAAAAATTATCGAGTAGTGTGTAATACGGCTGCAGGACGTAGAAGATATATGCAGTATTTGTTTCCTCCAATAATTGCTTCTGACTTAGTTGATAGATATGATATATGGGTAAATACAAATGATCCGTGTGATATAGAGTTTTTTAAACAGATAGCTCAGAAATATCCTAAAGTCAATTTAGTGTGGCAACCCGACGGCATTGTCAATGGTATTAAATCAATCAATGCTTTTTACAAGACTTGTATTGAGGAAGATACAATATATATAAAGTTGGATGATGATGTGGTTTGGCTTGAACCCGATTTTTTTGAAAAGATGTTAGCTTTTAGGATTGATAATCCAGATTATTTTTTGGTGTCTCCAATGGTTATCAATAATGCAATATGCACTTATATAATGCAAATTTTTGGGAAAATAAAGCTATCGAAATATATGAATGCCAGAGCAAATCACTCTATTTTATGGCGAAGTGGTGTTTTTGCAGTTCATTTACATAAATGGTTTCTTGATAATTATTTAAAAACAGGTCGTTACAAAGAACTTTATTGTGGGAAAATACCTATAGCAACCAATCGATTTTCTATTAATTCCATTCTTTGGTTTGGTAGTACTATGAAGCAATTTGATGGAATTGTACTTGATGACGACGAAGAATACCTTTCTGTCATAAAACCAACACAATTAAATGCTTCAAATTGTTTGAATTGTGATGCCCTTATCTCACATTTTGCATTTCGTCCTCAAAGAGAATATCTCGATAAGAAATTCATTCTTGAGGAATATGGTGTATTTTTGCAAGAAGAGTGGAACAACATGCCTAAGATAAGTTTGATTAATAAGGATATTCAGTTGTTAATGCGTGAAATAAAGGCAAATGAGTCAGTTCTGAAGCTATCGAAACCCATTTATCGGAAAATAAAGCCAACTTTAAAACAAAAAATGAAGTCTAATTTTAAAACTCTTATCCGCAAGTTAAAGTTGTTGGTAGTTGTTTATACAGAAAAAAAATATATTACGCCTCAAGATTAATGAAAAAAGAATATGATTATTTAATTGTGGGTGCCGGTCTATATGGAGCAGTCTTCGCTCGCCAGATGATGGATGCCGGTAAACGTTGCCTCATAATAGATAAACGTAACCATATAGGTGGAAATATCTATTGTGAAGATGTTGATGGCATACATGTTCATAAGTATGGAGCGCACATTTTTCACACAGACAATAGAGACGTTTGGAGTTACGTGAATCGCTTTGTTGAATTTAACAGATTCACCAATTCTCCTTTGGCATTTTACAAAGGTTCCTTGTATAATTTACCTTTCAACATGAATACTTTCAACAAACTTTGGGGTGTTAATACCCCCCAGGAAGCTAAAAAGAAAGTAGAAGAGCAATGTGCTGAATTTGCTCATATTGAGAACCCGGCAAATTTAGAAGAACAAGCACTCAAACTGTGCGGAACTGATATTTACTATACATTTATCAAAGGTTATACGGAGAAACAATGGGGTCGTTTGGCCACTGAATTACCCGCTTTTATCATTAAAAGAATTCCTTTCCGCTTTACTTACGATAATAATTATTTTAATGATCCGTTTCAAGGAATTCCTCATGGCGGATATAATAGTCTGATTGCAGCATTGATTGATGGCTCTGATATTAGACTTAATACCGATTTTTTTTCGGACAGAACGGCCTTAAGTGCTTTGGCTGATAAAGTATTGTTTACCGGTTGCATTGATGAATATTTTGATTATCAACTGGGGAAGTTGGAATATAGAAGCCTGGTTTTCGAACACGAGTGTTTATCCATACCCGATTTTCAGGGCAATGCTGTGGTGAATTACAATGAAAAGGAAATCCCTTTTACACGAATCATTGAACATAAACATTTTGAATTTGGTACGCAGTCTCATACGGTTATTACTCGTGAATACCCCGCTGACTTTACCGGTAAGAACGAACCTTATTATCCGGTGAATGATGGCTTGAACTCTACATTATACAAGGCATATCGGGATATGGCTAATCAAGAAAAGCATGTTTTATTTGGCGGACGTCTGGCTCAATATGCTTATTTTGATATGGATGATACAGTAAATGCGGCACTTTTGATGGCAAAAGAGGAATGTAAACTAATTTAAAAAAAGAAGGATAGCTATGATATGTTATTTGTCGAAAAATTACAAAGGTACCCATAGTGCCGGAAACAAAGCGAAAACGGATATTGAAAAAATCATGTCCGATTTAGGCTATCGCAATGTTGGTCTTCCTCAAAGCACGTATACAAATAGCATTTTATCCTTCGTCGTGACTTTGGTAGGGGTATTAAAATCTTTTTTCTCATTGCATAGAGGAGATTATCTTGTTTTGCAATATCCGTTAAAGAAATATTATACGTTGGTTTGTTGCATGGCTCATGTGAAGGGCTGCAAGGTTATAACTATAATACACGATTTAGGCAGTTTTCGAAGGCAAAAACTAACAGTTGAGCAAGAAATAAAACGGCTCAATCATTCTGATTATGTCATAGCCCACAATTCGTCTATGTTAAACTGGTTAGTCGAAAAAGGATGCAAGGCTCAGATGGGTTCGTTGCAGTTATTTGATTACTTGTCGCAAACACAGGCAACGTGGCAAAAACGCTCCTCGGGTGCTCCATATAAGGTGTTATATGCAGGTGGTTTGGCCTCTCGCAAAAATAATTTTTTATATGAAGTAGAGAAATATATCAAATCATATTCTTTTGTCCTTTATGGAAATGGTTTTGAAGCTGATAAGATTCAGCATAAAGCGTTTTTTGAATATAAAGGATTTATTCCTTCGGATTCGCTCATTGCTTCCGCTCAGGGTGATTTTGGACTGGTGTGGGATGGAGACTCCGTAGATGAATGTTCAGGTAATTTCGGAGAATACCTTCGATATAATAACCCCCATAAAACTTCTCTTTACATCCGATGTGGTTTACCTGTTATTATTTGGGAAAAAGCGGCTTTAGCTTCATTTGTTTCTCAACATCAAATAGGAATCTGTGTGTCTTCATTGCGTCATTTGGACGATATTTTATCGAATATTTCAGAGGATGAGTATGCACAAATGAAGGAGAAGGTACGTATGGTTAATGATAAACTGATGAGTGGAGAGTTTTTAAAAGCAGCACTCAATCAGGCTGTTCAACAAATTTCTTAATGAATTATACATCAAAATATTAGTTATATGAAAGTCACTATCAATCCGAAGTTTGAATATTTACGTTCTTTCATCGAAAAACTACCCTGTTCTTTCAATCAGGAAGGTAAACTTATTTATTCAGGTCGGAACCAAATCAAAGTTTTTAGTACCGGTGACTTGCTCATTAACGTAAAACGATACGGGGTGCCGTCTTTATTTAATCGGATTATCTATTCTTATTTTCGGCCTTCCAAAGGGTTTAGAGCTTTTACTTATCCACAAATGTTGTTAGCAAAAGGCTTTCAGACTCCCCACCCGGTAGCTTATGTAGAAGAAGAAAGTTTTGGTTTGATTAAGCATTCCTATTTTGTAAGTATTCAATGTCCGTATAAACGCAAATTTTATGAGTTTGGTGATGCCGATATTGAAGAGTGTAAAGATGTGGTAAAGGCATTTGCCCGGTATACAGCTCGTTTGCATGAAGCTGGCATTTTACATCGCGATTACTCTCCCGGTAATATACTTTTTGATAAAATAGATGGTGAATATCAATTTTCACTGGTTGATATAAACAGAATGAGTTTTGGAGTCGTTGATATACGTAAAGGATGTGCTAATTTTGCCCGTTTGTGGGGGCAAATTCCTTTCTTTGAGTATTTGGCAAAAGAATATGCATTGGCAAGGGGAGCCGATGAAGCAGAATGTACACGTTTAATTCTTGCATACAGAAAGAAATTCTGGAAAAGATTTGCCAGTAAGCACCGAATTAAATACAAATTAGAATTTTAAGATATGTCTGGTAAGCGCTATTTGTTTTTTGTTTCACTCACTTATTCATATTCTATTTTACGTCCGCTGCAAGATGCAATATGGCAACGAGGGGACGAAGCGGCATGGTTTATAGAAGATGGCTGTGAGAACTGGCTTCGTAACGACGAGAAACAGTTGCATACTATTCAGCAAGTAATGGATTATAATCCGATAGCTGTTTTTGTTCCTGGAAACTGGGTGTATCACTTCTTCCCGGGAGTAAAAGTGGCAGTGTTTCATGGATATCCTATTCAAAAAAGAAATAAAAGCATAGACGATTCTTTTTCCATTAGAGGGTGGTATGATGTATATTGTACTCAAGGAGAATCAAGCACCGCAGAATTTTTAAAGCTTGAAAAGAAGTATCGCTATTTTAAAGTCTATGAAACCGGGTGGTGTAAAGTAGATTCTTATTTTAAAGTTCAGGCAGAAAAAAATATCTCCTCAGAAAAGCCAACAATTATTTATTCATCTACTTTTACTAAAGATATATCTTCAGCACCTCAATTAATATATGTAATTAAAAAATTAGCTCAACAACGTTTATGGAATTGGATAATTACTCTTCATCCCAAAATTAATGACGTAGAATTAATTGAAGAGTACAGAAATTTAGCAAGAGAAAATACTAATGTGACCTTTAATGATGGTCCGGTAGATATCCAATTATTGAGAAAGGCCGACGTTATGTTGTGCGACAGTTCCTCTATCATAGTGGAGTTTATGTTACTTGATAAACCGGTTGTTACTTTTAGGAACACAAATCCCGGGGATTATCTGCTGAATGTATTAAATGAAGAAGAGGTAGAGGGAGCGCTTGAAGAAGCATTGTCGCGCCCTGAACACCTGATGGAACACATTCATAATTACACCATGCATCATGAGCCGCATCGTGACGGGAAAAATTCTGAACGTGTGCTCGAAGCCGTTGATGATTTCATTACTAATTATAAAGGCAAGCTAAAGCCCAAACCGCTTAATTTGTGGCGTAAGTTTAAGATACGGATCAAAGCCCGGTATTTTCGTTTTTCATAATTTTACCCGATAGTTTTTCCTATTATTTTCTAAATTATGTTCAGCTAAGTATGCAGTATTTAGTTTATCACTGCATTTATTATAAAATGAACGTTTTGAATGAATATAATATGAATATACTATGCTATATTTCCTTTTTTGTATATCTTTGCGATCGCAATTTTAAAGAGAAAAGACTTTATTGTTTATCTTTATGACGGTTGCTCAATATAGACATACTAAAGAAAGTGATAGCTTAGAATATCTGTTCATGTCATTTCTATATTCAACAGTTCCATGAATTTATTCTAATTTAGACTTTTGTGATCATTGTTTAAACAATGTACGAAATTAAACTATATAATATTTTGAAAAATAAAATGCGAGTTGTTTTTTTCTGCGAAAACTTATATGCTATTGATATTTTGCTGCCAATACATAAAGAAGCGCTATCTATTAGTGATAACGCCTCTCTTTTGTGGTATGTGCATGCTCCGAGAATTGCTCAATTTCCTTTGAAGGATGAGGTTAATTACACAACTTCTATTCAGGATGTTTATGATTTCTCTCCGGATGTGATTTTTGTTCCCGGAAACATCGTTCCTTATTACTTGCCTGGAGTGAAAATACAAATATTTCACGGATATGCAGCCGAGAAAAAAGATCATTGGGTAATCAGGAGGTACTTTGATTTATACCTTACTCAAGGTCCTTTTTTTACAAGAAAGTTTACTGAGTTGTCTCAAAAGTACAAAGATTTCTCTGTGGTTGAAACCGGCTGGTCTAAACAAGACTGGATTCAAAAGCATCATAATGATTTTGATGTGGAGAAAAAGAAGCTTTTGGCTGATCATAAAAGAGGCAAACTGGTGTTATATGCACCTACTTTCTCTAAATCTTTAACTTCTTTGCCTCATATAAAGACCGAACTAGTCAATCTGGTACATCAAGAAGATGTGGTTTTGTTAATCAAATTGCATCCGTTAACCAAGCAGGAATGGGTGGATGAGTATAAGCAACTGGCAACTCAGGAAGAGCATATTGTGTGGCTTGATGATTTTGATGTAACAAAGGCGCAGCTTATGGCCGATGTGATGATCAGCGACACTTCATCTACTGTGTATGAGTTCCTTCTGCTTGATAAGCCGGTTATAACTTTACGTACCATTGCAAAAGATATCTATTGGAATAATATTGAAGATCCGTCTTTGCTAATCGATGCCTATCAAAATATTGACAATAAAGAAATAGCTGACAAAAGGAAATGGGTCATGCAAAATTATGATCCATATACAGACGGACAAGTTTGTCGTCGCATGCTTGATGCAGCTGCTCGCTATATTGAACAACATGGAGTGCCCCGAGAACGAAAGTTGAATATATGGCGTAAATATACCAGCATTAAAACGTTTGGAAGAATAAAGAAATGACTCTCGAATAAAATAATATAACTAAAACATAGACTAAATTTTATACGTACTATGAAATCTTATGTATTTCCCGGAGATATTGAAGAAGATATACTCCGAATCAGCGGACAACCGTTTCCTTATATGCGAACTAGGCTTTTTTCTGAGCTGGTAAAAGACTCAGAGCAGATGTTATTATCGTTAATAGGTTGTCCGAATGGTCGGGTTATTCCGTATACAGCCTCGGGAACAGCCGCCATGGAGGCTGTTGTTGCTAATTTTGTTTCAACCATGCAAAAGGCTTTTGTTATTGCCGGCGGGTCGTTTGGCATGCGCTGGAAAAACTTGTGTGATTACTATCAGTGTCCTGCCGATGTTTTTCATGTTGACTTTGCTAAGGATATTGATTATAATGCTTTGGAGGAGGCAATAAGGGTTTCGCAACCCGAGGTGTTGTTGTGTCAGCATCATGAAACGTCAACGGGTATTTTATATAATTTATCCAACATATCAGCTATTTGTAAAAAGTACGAAGTCTTTTTAATAGTTGATGTTATCAGTTCTTTCTTGACGGATCCGCTTAATATGGATGAATTGGGTATTGATGTATGTATTACTAGCAGCCAGAAAGGGTTGAATATAGTACCCGGCTTGTCGTTTGTGATTCTTTCGGAACGAATGCTGCATCAAGAATTTGTTCATAAAGGATTCTATCTTGATTTTAATGAAAATCTGACTAACTTAAAGAGGGGACAAACACCGTATAGTCCTGCTACAAGCTTGTTTATGCAGTTGCGTGCTCGCTTAAACATGTATGTACAAATAGGAGTGGAGCAGCTAATTGAGAGCCGTAAACAAAAAGCTCAATATTTCAGGTTGCTTTGTGCCCAAAACGGTTGGGAAATGCCGGTTGAAGTTCCTTCGAACTGCATTACAGGTTTTTTCGTTCATCACAATGGTGATCATCTGTTTGAAGAACTTCTGAAGCAAGATATTTATATTATGCCAGGAGGAACTCCTCATTATTTTAGGGTTTCGCATATTGGTTTGCAATCTGTCGAAGAACTCAATGATTTGGCTAGACGAATTAAAGTAATTGAACAAATGAACTTCTGATAATGGATAATGAAAATAAAAAAATAAGAGTATTTACATCGGGAAGCTTCGACTTGTTTCATGTGGGGCATTTAAATATTCTTGAAAAATCAGCTGCCCTGGGCGATGAGTTAATCGTTGGGGTCAGTACAGACGAACTCATAGAACAATATAAAGGGATGAAACCTGTCATTCCTTTTGAACAACGCTTTCGGATAATATCCTCACTAAGGTGTGTCACTAAAGTGGTTAAACAAGTGAAGCTGACTGAAATAGCTCAATTACAAAGAGAACAAATAGACATTGTAACCATAGGCGACGATTGGGAACATAAATATCTTGAAGGCTTGGAATGGATGAAATCACAGCCCGACAAAAAGGTGGTTTATTTTCCTTATACACCGGGCGTTAGCACAACGGTTATTAAGAAATGTATTATCGAATGCACCAATCAGATTGTTCAGGCGGCTTTACAGCGTGAGGCAGCGCTAGACTATAATTGGAAGGAAGATGAGAAAATTTCAGTATACTAAATATGCCGTTCATAAACTGATTATACATAAAATAGCATAAGGATGAATGCAGTATCTCAAAAATATTGTATTTAACTTTATATATCTAATAACAATTTTCATACTATGCATACGAGCTTATTAATATCTACTTATAACTGGAAAGAGGCCCTAAAAGCCTGTCTGCAAAGTGTTTTTAATCAAAGCATATTACCTGATGAAATTCTTATTGCCGATGATGGTTCACAAGATGGTACTAAGGAAATGATTCGAGAAATGAAACTTCAAGCCCAAATACCCATCATACACGTTTGGCATCAAGACAAAGGGTTTCGTGTGGCTGCTATTCGTAATAGAGCTATTGAAATGGCTAAGGGTGACTATATTATTCAAATTGACGGAGATGTCATTCTTCATAAGTATTTTATTGCAGATCATTTGGAATTGGCAGAAAGGGGATACTTTGTCTGCGGAAGCAGGGTGTGGCTGCGGGAAGAGACTACTGATCATATTTTAAAAGGGGATATAATGCAGCCGTCATGTTTTAAAGAAGATTTGCGTTTTGCACTCAATGGATTAAGGTCCAAAATGCTTCGAGGTTACTTGGCTAAACGGTATGGGCAAAATAAAATATCTCGTTTAAGAGGGTGCAATATGGCTTTTTGGCGAGACGATTTGCTGAAGGTGAACGGGTATAACGAAGATTTGACCATGTGGGGGCAGGAAGATACTGAGATGGCTTATCGTTTAATTCATTCCGGAGTGAAGAAGAAATTCTTGAAGATGGGAGGAGTACAGTATCACTTGTATCATACTAAAGCTTCGAGAGAACGATTGATGTATCACAACATGGTTTTGAGAAAGGTAATTATTCAACGCACGGCATGGTGTGCCAACGGAATAAATAAAGGAATGAATTTGGCCAAAAGTATTTAAACTATATATGATTAACATCGTTTGTAACATAGATGATACCTATGTGGATTTTTGTAAACTGATGCTTCTGGGATTATTTAAAAATAATCCGGATGAAGAGTTTACTGTATATGTCATTGAAACCCAAGTTAAAGAGTCGGCAAATAAAAAAATTAAGGAACTGGAATCAACTTTTCGTGTTGACATAGTCTTTTGTGAAGTTCCATATTCTTTTATTGAAAATTATCCTATTAAAGAGCAAGATCATTTGAGTCTGGCGGCTTATTTGCGCATTTTTATTTCTGATTTGTTGCCTCAAACTGTCGATAAAGTGCTTTATCTGGATTGTGATTTATTGATCATGGACTCAATTGCCGATTTATGGAATATCGACTTAGAAGAGTTTGCTGTAGCGGCTGTGGAAGAGAGGCCCCCGTTTGATGTAGAATCGCCTCGTACCCTTGGTTATCCGGAGTCTTATTCGTATTTTAATTCGGGAGTAATGCTTATTAATCTCAAATATTGGAGAAAGCTTCAATTATCAAAAGCGTGTCAGGAGTATATTTCTGAGAACTTCGATAAAATAGAGTTGCATGATCAAGATGTACTTAATGCTTTGCTTTACGATAAAAAGAAACTTCTTCCGATTCGTTGGAATCTGATGGATTTTTTCCTTTTTACCAAACTCGATATTCAGAAGAGAAGGCTGAATGATCTGTGTGCCGCTTTTGAGAAACCGGCCATAGTGCATTTTACCGGAAGGAGGAAGCCTTGGGTGCATAATTGTGATAGTCCGTTCAGAAAAAGATATGTTCAACTGGCAAGGGAGTATAATTGTCATGTTGTACCTGTTGCGGTTTCTGCTCATTATTACATCAGATATTACTGGTATCTGTTTTTAAGGGCATGCAAATTAAAACGTAAGAAGGTTCTTACAGCATCGGATATCAACCAAATCATCACTGATCCTCAAAAATCGCTGATTTTACTCAATAATAAAACCCGATAATGAAGAAAAGAAAAGTTGCTTTTTTGCATGTTTCTTTCCCTGACGGAGGAGCCGAAAGGATAACGATGGATATAATAAATTATATCTCTTCTTTTAACTACGAATCATATATCTTCACTTGTAATTTAGAATCGGAAAAATTACCAACTGAGTCTGTAAATAGTTTTAAGCCTTTATTGCTACCCGATCCAACGAGTGTTGATTCTGTCGAGAATGCTGATTTTATCATTCATTCTTTAGATAAGAATGAGATTGATATTTTTATTTTGCCTCATTATGAGTTAGTTACGTTAAGTTACATTCGTAGCCGTACACATTGCAAAATTGTTTTTGCACACCATGGCGTGCCCCTTTGGGAGGTTGAGAATGAGCTTTCAATTATGAAAAGAAAATCTGCACGAAACTTTCCGAAAAAGCTGGAGTGGCATTTATTACGTTATCCTAAATACAAACTGCTAGGCAAGTTTGAAAAGAAGTACTTGGAGAAATATCGTAAGATATATGATACGGTTGATGCTTATACGGTTTTGTGTGATGAGTATAAAAAGAAGCTGATCTCTAAACTGGGAGTACAATCTGAAAATAATAAAATACGGGTGATTCATAATTCGGAAAGGCCTGTTACAGAGGTGAATCTAAATAAGAAGAAACAAATTCTGTTTGTAGGTAGAATGACTTATGCGGATAAGAGAATTGACAGGTTACTGAAGATATGGGAACTGGCTTGTTCTGATTTACCCGATTGGGAGCTGGTATTGGTGGGAGATGGTCCCGAACGTGCTACTTTACAGCAGAAAGCGGTTGAGATGGAGTTACCCCGGATTTCGTTTGAAGGATACTCAAACAAAGTTGGAGAGTATTACAGTCAAGCCACGGTGTTATGTTTGACATCCACATTTGAAGGGTGGGGGTTATGTCTGACAGAGGCTCAGGCGCATGGGGTTATTCCATTTGCATTTGGTTGTTCTGCGGGTGTAAAAGAAATATTGTCGCCATCGGGAGTCAACGGGTACATTATTCCTCCGTTTTCTATTAGAAAATATGCCCGATCACTTGTTGCATTATTAAACAATCCTTCAAGGATAAAAGAAATGCAGATGAATGTGATTCAAAAATCAAAGAAATATTCAACAGAAGCAGTCGGACTCTCCTGGCTATGCTTGTTTGATAGTTTGTTCGTGTCTCAAAAATAATAATTATAACTATATGAAGGAGTTTTTTCAGTTAATGAAACGTTTCGTTTCACCTTATAAGAGATATATAGGTTGGGCAGTTTTTTTAAATTTGCTTTCGGCTATATTCAATATTTTCTCTTTTACCTTGTTGATTCCTATTTTGCAGATTCTTTTCAAGATGGATAATAAGGTATATGAATTTATACCTTGGGATGCGGCAGTTGGACTAAAAGAGATCGCAATTAATAACTTTTATTACTACGTTACTAATCTGATCATTGAGAATGGTCCTTCACTTACCTTGTTTTATCTAGGTTTGTTTCTGGCGTTTATGACGATGTTGAAAACGTCTTGTTACTTTGCATCATCGGCTGTAATGATTCCGTTGCGTACTGGTGTAGTGCGTGATATCCGTATTTTGGTGTATTCAAAAGTAATGAGTTTGCCGTTAGGTTTCTTCTCGGAAGAGCGCAAAGGTGATATCATGGCTCGAATGAGCGGGGACGTAGGCGAGGTGGAAAATTCTATAACGAGTTCCCTCGATATGCTTATCAAAAATCCGATATTAATTTTGATGTATTTTGGTACACTGGTGGTTACGAGCTGGCAATTGACTCTTTTTACCCTGATTGTATTACCTGCGATGGGATGGATCATGGGAACGGTTGGCAAAAAGTTAAAAAGACAATCTCTTGAGGCACAAGCAAAGTGGAGTGATACGATGTCGCAATTAGAAGAAACCTTAGGTGGACTTCGTATTATTAAGGCATTTGTGGCAGAAAAAAAGATGACCGATCGCTTCACCAAATGCAGTAATGAGTTCCGTGATGCTATTAATAAAGTGGCGATGAGGCAAGCTCTGGCTCATCCGATGAGTGAATTGCTGGGTACAATATTGATTGTTATGGTTCTTTGGTTTGGAGGCTCATTGATTTTGAGCCAAAATTCTCCTATTGATGCTCCGGCTTTTATCTTTTACATGGTTATTTTATATAGTGTTATTAATCCTCTGAAAGATTTTGCAAAGGCGGGCTATAATATTCCCAAAGGACTTGCTTCTATGGAGAGGGTAGATAAAATCTTGAAAGCCGAGAATAAGATATTGGAGCCCATTCACCCAAAACCGCTGAATGAGTTGAAAGAACAGATTGAGTTCAAGGAGGTTTCTTTTAGTTATGACAATAATAGAGAGGTGCTTAAAAAAGTGAACCTGACTATACCCAAAGGGAAAACAGTTGCTTTGGTTGGACAATCGGGCTCCGGGAAATCGACTTTGGTTGATCTCTTACCACGTTATCACGATGTGCAAGAAGGATGTGTTACAATTGATGGTGTTGATATTAAAGATGTGCGGATTGGCGATTTACGAGGATTGATAGGTAATGTTAATCAAGAGGCTATTTTATTTAATGATACTTTCTTTAATAATATTGCTTTTGGTGTGGAGCATGCAACAATGGAACAGGTTATTGAAGCTGCGAAGATTGCTAATGCGCATGATTTTATTATGGAAAAAGAAGACGGATACAATACTAATATAGGCGATAGAGGAAGCAAACTTTCGGGAGGACAGCGTCAACGCATCAGTATTGCCCGAGCTATTTTGAAAAATCCGCCTATATTAATTCTCGATGAAGCCACCTCTGCGCTCGATACGGAGTCTGAACGTTTGGTTCAGGAAGCGCTGGAAAGGTTGATGAAAACCAGAACGACTATTGCAATTGCTCACCGTCTTTCAACCATTAAGAATGCTGATGAAATCTGCGTGGTTTATGAAGGTGAAATTGTAGAACGTGGTAAGCACGAAGAGCTTTTGGCATTGGACGGATATTATAAAAAGCTAAACGATATGCAAAGTCTGTAAACGGGTTTTTTATTTCCTTCCGAAATCAGCAGGTATTTCTCCCCATTCTTTGGTTTCCCATTTTAGGATAGGGGTGGAATACTTGTTTTCTTTGAGCCATTTTTCGGCGCGTTCTATGAGCTCAAAAAGATACTCAGTCTCTGATGTGCGTGGCAGTTTTGTTTTGCACTTTTTTTGTTTCACCCAACTAATGGCATTGGCGCTGTCACTGTACAGAGGCATATCGTATCCTTTTTGTTTAATTAATGCTAGTCCGTGCACAATGGCTAAAAACTCACCAATGTTATTGGTTCCTTTTAGCGGTCCAAAATGGAAGACTTCTTGTCGGCTTGCAATGTGAACGCCTCTGTATTCCATAGGACCAGGGTTGCCACTACAGGCTGCGTCAACTGCAAGGGCATTATCGTTAACGGCTTCAGGCAAAGATGCTGATCTTGTTGTTGCTGACTTCTTCTTTTGTCCTATATAGGCGTAAGGTGATGAGCCCAAGGCGCGTTCGGCTTCCTCCAAGGAGTCGAATGATTTGTATTTTGCCCCCTCATATCCTTTCGTATGAAGCTGGCACTCATTCCACGTTTTGTAGATACCCGGTGTGCCACCGCTCCAAACTACATAATATTTTTGTTTGCCCATGTGAATTCGGTAGTTGATTATAGCTTTATTTGTATACAAAGGAACGAAAAAAATGAGATAAACAATTTAACCCCGATGCAAATCTTCTTTGTGAGAAGGTTCGCATCGGGGTAATTTGTTTTGTATAGGTCAAATATTATAGATCTAATTTTTTGCTGTCTACCAACAAATGCTCTCCGCGGTTATATTTATATAATGCCACTTGTAGGTTTTGCTTGTTGGATTTGACAGGGGCAATCACAACAAAATTCATATTGATCACATCTTGATCTATTGCTGCGTTTTTATCACGAGTTTTTTGGTCCTCCCAAGTGCCTGAGTTAACATATAAACAAGGATCTCCATCACTATTGGTATATGATTGAATCTTGGGTAAGTGAGTGTGTCCAAAAACGACAAGACGGACTTTTGACTGAGAATTCTGGAAATATTGCACGTCTGCCTGCTTGTCAATAAACTCTGTTTCCAGACTACCAACTATTGCTTCGTTGATAGCTGTCATGGCTTTCACATTGTTGTACTTCTGGCGAGCATCCCAATTGGCTTGCGTAAACAATCCGTTATAGAGATTCATCTGGATGCTGCCGTCTGTTGCATTTTTAGGCAAAATATCATTAATAGCATACGTTTTCGTGTAATTTCCTATGTTTGTCTTTATAATGGGTTCGTTGAAATTATCTTTTACGTAAATCACTTTTGTCATTACTTTTTTCCATAGAGTATAGTAGATACTTTTGCTTTTTTGCTCGGGGTCACTTTCATTATTTAACGTAACGTCAGGAACCTTTGTTGCTGCTTCAATCGTGGTTGGATCTGTAAATGAGTTAGCAGCTATGCGGGCGAAGAAATAGCCGGGAGGCAAGATGGCTCCAGGTGCTTCTGATTCATTGGCATTTGGAGTTATTGCACTGAAGAAGTCATATCTATGTCCATGTTCAATGGCAATTTGTTCGTATCCATCGGGGTTATAGGTGCCCACTGCTGATTTACCATCTGTGTCGCGAGCCTGATTTACACCCGGCATCGCAATATTAATATTTTCAGCAGATATTCCCATGTCATGATTACCCGGAATATAGGTTAGTTTTATTTTTCCATCTTTGATAATGCCATTTAGAACGTTAAATACACCCTGATTTGCCGCTACTGATTTTCTAACGAAATCAGCTTGAGACCCACTCCCATAAGTATCTGTTCTAGTGGGGATGTACCATTCATCCAATATATCACCTCCAAGAATTAACTCTTTAACGGTGCTTGACGATCGAACTTCATTTAGAAATTGTTCAAGTCGTTCTAAGTGTTTTACGTTTTCAGAATATGCCAGGTCATTCCCTAGGTGTAGGTCACTGATGACAACAATCTTGTCTCTCTCATTGTTGCTGCTTTCACTGATCGAGTCAAAAGGATTGTTAGAAAACTCCTTGTTGTCAGAGTTGCAAGATGCCAAAGTAAAGGCCAATGCTACTAGTAATAAAAAGTTTATTTTCTTCATTTCATAAAAAATATTAGTGGTACATTATTAGTGTATCAATAGGTTGTGTAAAAGTAGTCTTCATTTCATTACTTAATGTTTCATAATTACAATACCTGTGTATCATAAATACAAAATTTCACGATTTAAAGTGTTGAATTAGGTGTCATTGCCGAAATATCTGTTAAATTTGTGTCTCAATTATGCAAAGTCTATATTTAGCCACTACACTTGCAGCAGCTGTTGCTTGTTTACTCACCTCCCTGTTGATTTTCGCTCGCAGGAAGAGCGGGGAGCGTTCACGTGTTATTCTTGCGTGCATCGTCTTTTTTTCTGTGGGGAACTACATGACCCGATTTTTGGCTTTATGTCATGGTGAAGATCCTAAGTTATTGATCTCAGTCCCCATGTTATTACTTGCCATTTTTATGGTTATATCTTATATAATGTATCCCATTGAGGTTATATCTCCCGGGTATCTTAATTTTCGACGTATTGTGAAGCTCTACAGTCCATGGTTGGTATTAGCTCTAGTTTATTGTATTTGTTTACAGGCCGGAATCATTTTTAAACCTTACCATTCATTGTTTGAGATGTTGCCAGAGGTTACTGAGTTTCAAGTTTGGTTTCGTCTTTTACTTTCTATGTTGGTTTTTGCTCCGGTGCTATTTATCTTTACCATTCCTTATACGCGCCGTTACAATAACACAAACAGGACATGGATACTTAAATATACAATAACCTTCACTGTCAATATATTGGCTTATATGATTGTTCTGAACTTTGATACATTAATTATCAAAACAGTATATTATTATGTGAGTGCAGGTTGTAGCATCTACATAGCCTATATGGAACTGTTCGAAAGATTGATAGAACAACGGAATTTATCTACTGGTAATATTGATATCCCAAGTCCTGATAACCCGTCGGTTCCTACTGAGACTTTATCAGTAAGAAAGAATTCGTTATGTGAAAAGATAACTCTTCACATGAAATTGACTTGTGATTATAGGGACCCTGATATTTCTCTGAACATGTTGGCTGCTTCACTTTGCACTAACCGCACCACACTGTCTTGCGCTTTGCATGAATTGGGATATGTGAGCTTTAGCGCTTATATTAATTCATTACGTATTGAAGAGTTTATTCAACGGGTTCGTAGCAAAGAGTCTACAAATTATCAGGATATTTTTTATGATGTTGGTTTTCGTTCGCGCGCTACTGCTCTTAGGAATTTTAAACAATACACAGGAAAAACTCCGTCGGAATATTTCTCCAATTAATATCGGACGAGATTTGCTACTTTAGGTTATAAAAGTATATTTGGGGGTTGAACAAACCCTGTTTCGAGTTGTTTTTAAAAGAGAATAAAAAGACTGTAAAACCTAAATAAAGATATTATGAGTAGATCTTTCGAAGAGGCGTTGATAAACAGAAGAAGTTATTACGCCATTAAAAACGAAACTCCAATTTCTGATTTGGAGATAGAGCACATTGTACATACAGCTGTAAAACATGTTCCATCAGCGTTTAATTCGCAGTCGGCCCGATTGGTACTACTGCTGGGAGATAACCATAGAAAGTTGTGGGGTATAGTGAAGGATACTTTGAAGAAGATGCTTTCAAGCGAGGCATATGCTCAGTCTGAAGCTAAAATTGATGGTTGTTTTTCATGTGGTTATGGTACTGTTTTGTTTTTTGAGGACGATTCTGTTGTAAAAGGTCTGCAGGATGCTTTCCCCGCTTATGCTACTAACTTCCCGGTGTGGTCCATGCATACTTCTGCGATGCATCAACTTGCAGTGTGGACGATGTTGGAAGATGTCGGTTTAGGCGCTTCGTTGCAACACTATAACCCTATTATTGATGAAGAAGTTGCGGCTACTTGGCATCTTCCGGCTTCTTGGAAACTTGTAGCTCAAATGCCGTTTGGATCTCCGGCGGGTGAACCAGGTCCAAAAGAATTTCAAACCCTGGAGACTCGTGTAAAAGTCTTTAAATAATAAGATAATACGGATCATCGTGTTGCTGATTGAGCAGTCTTTTTGCCAAGTTTGTTAGCTTTTACTGTTCGTTTTATATAAGGATGTATTCAAATTGATTACCTTTGCAACAAACTTAATGTAGTGCAACATGATGATCCGTATTTTTTTAATTGGCTATATGGGAGCCGGTAAAACAACTTTAGGCAAAGCATTCGCAAAGAAATATAATCTTTCTTTTGTTGATTTAGATTGGTATATTGAAGAGCGCTTTCATAAAACAGTGCAAGAACTTTTTGCCGAAAGAGGTGAAGATGGTTTTCGCGAGCTGGAGCGTAACATGTTGCATGAAGTTGCCGACTTCGAAAATGTCATTATTTCAACTGGAGGAGGAGCACCTTGCTTTTTTGATAATATGGATTTCATGAATAAATCCGGAATCACTGTTTTTCTTAATGTAAAAGCCGAAATTCTTTTTCAGCGTTTACGGGTAGCTAAACAACAACGCCCCATACTAAAAGGTAAGAGTGATGACGAATTGTCTTCCTTTATTGTATCAGCCCTTCAGAATCGTGCTCCTTTTTACAATCAGGCGCAATATATATTCAATGCAGATGAATTAGAAGATTATCATCAGATAGAAAACTCTGTGATCCACTTGAGTGGGCTCGTTGGTTTGGAATAAATATTTTTATAGATTGTATTTGAATTGCATTTTTATTAGTAGATGTCTGCTTAATACTGCTATAATAGTGCATTTCCCTTTCTTAATTAGCGTAAAAATGCAAAAAACGAAAGGTATTTGATTGAATACTATATATTTATCCGTATTTTTGCCCCATTATTCATAAATAACGACTGATAAATAGAAAATGAGAAAATGGCGTATTGAAGATTCTGAGGAACTCTATAACATTACTGGTTGGGGTACTTCGTACTTTGGTATTAATTCGAAAGGACATGTTGTTGTAACACCTCGTAAAGACGGGGTGGGTGTTGATTTGAAAGAATTGATTGACGAGTTGCAGTTGAGAGATGTTGCTTTGCCCATGTTGATACGTTTTCCTGATATTTTGGACAATCGTATTGAGAAAACGGCTCGTTGCTTCCAACAGGCTTCTGAAGAGTATGGTTATAAAGCGCAAAACTTTATAATTTATCCGATTAAAGTGAATCAAATGCGTCCTGTAGTTGA
>Ga0194136_1000595_pt1 | contig 18588 bp, 15 predicted proteins | sample TARM_MetaG_T3A_1_FD_134023 | JGI IMG/M metagenome (GOLD analysis project Ga0194136, IMG submission 134023) | Freshwater microbial communities from Pennsylvania, USA, analyzing microbe dynamics in response to fracking - TARM_MetaG_T3A_14 (version 2) | ecosystem: Environmental > Aquatic >...
GACTTCATGGAGTCGATCACCGGATCCTTCTGCAGGATCTCGCGAGAGACGTTCAGCGACAGGTCATTCGAATCGACCACACCCTTGATGAAGCGCAGGTACAGCGGCAGGAACTCATCAGCCTGATCCATGATGAATACACGTTGCACATAGAGCTTGAGGCCCTTGGGCGCTTCGCGCTGGTACAGGTCGAACGGCGCGCGGCCCGGTACATAGAGCAGCGAGGTGTATTCCAGCTTGCCTTCGACCTTGTTGTGGCTCCAGGCCAGCGGATTTTCGAAGTCATGAGCGACGTGCTTGTAGAATTCCTGGTACTCCTCGTCCTTCACCTCGGTGCGCGGTCGGGTCCACAGGGCACTGGCGCGGTTGACGGTTTCCCACTCGGGTTCGGCCGGCTTGTCCTTCTCTTCGCCGTGGAATTCCTTCGGCAGTTCGATCGGCAGTGCGATGTGGTCGGAGTATTTCTTGATGACATTGCGCAGACGCCAGCCGTCAGCGAACTCTTCTTCGCCGGCCTTCAGATGCAGGACGATGCGGGTGCCGCGCTCGGCCTTCTCGATAGTGGCGACTTCAAACTCGCCCTCACCCTTCGAGGACCAGTAAACGCCCTCTTCCGCCGGAGTACCGGCACGACGGCTGTACACATCCACCTGGTCGGCCACGATGAATGCCGAATAGAAACCCACGCCGAACTGGCCGATCAGGTGCGAATCCTTTTTCTGGTCGCCAGTCAGGTGCTTCATGAAATCAGCTGTGCCGGACTTGGCGATCGTACCCAGATGGGTCACTACGTCGTCACGGTTCATGCCGATGCCGTTGTCATCCAGGGTGACGGTCTTGGCGTCCTTGTCGAAGCTGACGCGGATCCGCAGATCACTGCCACCTTCGAGCAGTTCAGGCTTGGCGAGCGCTTCGAAACGCAGCTTGTCTGCCGCGTCGGAAGCGTTGGAGATCAGTTCGCGAAGAAAGATCTCCTTGTTTGAATACAGCGAATGGATCATCAGGTGAAGCAGCTGCTTCACCTCGGTCTGGAAGCCCAGGGTTTCTTTGTTTTGAGTTTCCACACTCATCGTCTACAAACTCCACATCGTCAATGGCACGGACCGCATTTGCGGCGATGGCAGACAGATGGGGGCTGTGAGCAGAATTTCAAGCGTGCATCTAAGGCTCAAGCAATTCGAGCAGCACAATATCGTCCGGCGCGAGATTGTAGATGGCTACGCCAGAGCCCTGGAGCAAGTGCCTGATGGCCAGATTGCCCTCCTCGTCGATACCGATGAAGCGCCCCTCCGCCATACTGCCCCGTTCCGTATGGGCGCGTACCAACAGCTGCGAATAGCGCGCCGGATCATGCAGCAGATGTTGCAGGGTAAAACCATGACGGCGGTCGGTTGGGGCCGGCGAGTCTTCCGCAGAAACTGCCTGTTCGTCGCTTGTCTGGGCTTTTCGGGACGGATTCACTTGTTCTTCATGAGCCTGCAGTTCATCCATGAGCAGCTCGATATTGCCGCTGATACTGGTGCGTAAATGCAGGGGTAGAACCAGATGAAAGTCACCGGCCAGTTTGTTGGGCTGCACCGGCTGCAGATTCAGATGCAGTGTGTAGCCACTCCGGATTATCCGCGTCTCAGGCAGTTCCTGTTCCGGTCGTGCCCAGCTGATCTCGATTTCGGCTGAAGGATTAGCGTCTTCCGGCAGGACATCGAGGCGCAAGGCGCCGGGCTGGAAGCTGCCAAGACGGATAATCAGTTGCTGGCGAGCAAAGGGGTCACTGCCCTCACGCAACGTCAGCACCCCGTCGGCAAGCGTGCCGACGCTGGGATTGAAGGCTCGCCCGTACAGCTGCCCATGCACGCCGATGGCCAACCTGCTGCCCTTAGCCTGCTCGCGCGACTCCAGCCATGTGAGGCCGACAATGGTTTCAAATCGCTCCGGCGCCTGACTCGCCAGCAACGTGAAACCCACCACAATCGGGATGGTCCCCAACCCGAAAAGCCCGACTGCCTTACGTGCAGTCTTCCAGTGAACCACGGCATAAATGAGCGTGATCGGCGGGATCAACGCCCCCACACCCCACATCAGGCTGGTGCCAAAGGCCAGCACCACCAGCCAGACAACAGAGACAATAATCAGCAGCAATCCACCGAGTATCAACAACGCATCCATTCAGCACCCTTGAGGCATCTGCAGTGTTAGCCACCTGAAACCTCAGGGCTCGTCGACCTTGAAATGACAACGCGCGGTGGCGATGGGCTCGGTCTGATTCGTCTGCCAGGCCGTAACGGCGACATTGGCCACACGACGCCCCTGGCGCCAGACCTGGCAGGCGGCAAAGGTGTCACGATAATGACCGGCACGCAGATAATCTATCGAGAAGTCGATGATTTTGGGCAAATGCGGGCTGCCCATGAACATCAGCAGATGCAACATCGCCGCGTGCTCCATAAAGCCGGCGATAACTCCGCCATGCAGCGCCGGCAACGTGGGGTTGCCGATGTTGTCCTTGTTGCTGGGCAGCCTGAACACCATCTCGTCACCCAGACGCAGACACTCGATACCGATCAGTCGCGCGTAGGGGACCATTTGCAACAAGGGATCATAATTGTTGCTTTCGTGAGCCTGGCGCACCCAGTCATTCAGATTCCGCTCGCTCATGCACCGGCTCCTCGTTCTTCGGCAGCTGCCCCACCCTGTTTGCCCCTCCCCATCCGCATGAACGCACCGACCACATGCGCTATGGGTTCGTTGATGTCGCGCTGATAAGCCACGCCCCGGGTGAAGATCACGGTCGGTGTGACCCGGTAGCATTCGGCGAAACCAAACACATCATGATTCGGCTCGGCGGGATGCATGTAGTCGATGCGCAGGTCCAGGGTCGGGCAGATCTCCAGCTCCGGCAGTGCGCAGGCCGTGGAGATGCCGCAGGTGGTATCCATCAAAGTGGTGATGGCGCCGCCGTGGATAATCCCTGTTTCAGGATCGCTGACGATGTTTTCGCTGTAGGGCAGGCGCAGTGTCAGACCTGTTCGGTCGGCCCGTTCGACACGCATGCCCAGGACCTGGCAATGCCTCAGGAAGGACAGGAAGCGCTGGGTACGCTCCAGAATCACGGGGTCGCTCATGGGCGAAGTCTCGGCAATCAAACAAGCTGCGCATGGTAACGCCCAGCTGCGGGACTACCTATTCCTTGGGCACTTCGCTCGGCAAGGTTGGCGTGAACACCATCACCTTGAGCACATCGGAATGGAATTCGCGGCGATACAGGATCAGCACAACACCCGTCGTCACCGCCATGAAAAACCAGGGATTGATGAACCAGGACAGTGTCGCCATTCCAAAATAGTAGGCGCGCAAGCCGAAATTGAACTGGTTGGCGGCCATCGACATCACCCTGGCCGCGCGTTCGGCGAACGACTTGCGCTCCTGGTCACTGACGTTGCGTTCCCCCACCATGGGCGCGGAAGCAACCAGCACGGCAGCAAAGTTGTACTGACGCATGCACCAGCTGAAGGTGAAAAAGGCATAAACGAAGACCACCGCCAAGGCCAGCAGCTTGACCTCCGAAAGCTCCCGGCTCACTGGCTGGGCGAACGGCAGATCAGCCAGCAGCGTTACGGCACGATCGGATGCGCCCAGCGCCGTCAGGATGCCAGCCAGAATGATCAGCGTACTGGAAGCGAAGAAGGAAGCGTTGCGCTCCAGATTGCCGATCACGTTGGCATCGGCGATACGGTTGTCGCGCAGCATCAGGCGCCGCATCCAGTCCTTGCGATACAGATGCAGCACGCTGGCCAGACAGGCCGTATCACGACCGCGCCAGATGGCATATCGGGTGTAACCGACCCAGCAGAGAACAAACCAGACGACGGCGATCAGATGCGGCAACAAATGTTCAGGAATAAACATCGGACCTCCCACTGGCACTGCGCCGCATTATAGCCAGCACAAATGCAGGGCTGTCGAGGCTTGCCAAACCGAACCTGATTGAAAGGTTCGGCAGGCAAAGGCCCTTACGCAGAACTCACTTTGCCGGACGCACGCCCATCATCCGATCCAGGATGATCGCGACAAGCAAGGTAACCAGCACCGGCAGCACCCAGCCCATGCTGTGCGCGGCCAGGGGCAACTGCTTGAAGAACTCCGGGACCAGCTGATCGAAGCCTGCTGCAGCCAAGCCGTCCACCACGCCGAAGATCAGCGTGACCGCCATTGTCGGGATGAATATCCGTTGCTGCGATACCCACAGACGATCCAGCAGACTGAGAGCAACCAGCACGATGGCCAGCGGATACAGCCCCACCAGCACCGGGACGGAAATGCTGATCAGCTGGGTCAGCCCCTGGTTGGAAACCAGCAGACTGAACCCCGTAAACACGATCACCACGGTGCGGTAGCTGACGGGCAGCACGCTACTGAAAAACTCACCGCAGGCTGTCGTCAGGCCTACTGCAGTCGTCAGGCACGCCAACGAAATCACTACAGCCAGCAGCAGACTGCCGGTATTGCCGAAGGTGTGCTGCACGTAGGTTGTCAGAACCTGCACGCCATTGGATGCATCACCAGCGATGCCCTGGCTGGTAGCACCGAGGTAGAACAGCGCCAGGTACACCAACGACAGACCGGTCGCGGCGATCATGCCGGCAATCATCGAATAGCGAGTAACCAGCCCTGGTTCCGTTACGCCGCGGTCACGAATGGCAGTGGCGATCACAATGCCGAATACCAGCGCACCGAGGGTATCCATGGTCAGATACCCGTCAAGGAAGCCCTTGAGCAACGGGCTGGCACGATAGCTTTCCGCTGTCTCGCCAATAGTGCCCGCCGGTGCGAAAAGCGCAGCACCACCCAGCACCAGCAGGGCTGCCAGCAGCACCGGTGTGATGAACTTGCCGACCCGGTCGATCAGTCGTCCAGGGTTCAGCACCAGCAGCAAAACAGCCAGGAAGAACATCGAGGTATAGGCAAACAATGGGCCTGCCGAACTACCGGTAAAGGGCGCAATGCCCATCTCGAATGACACCGTAGCCGTACGCGGTGTCGCGAACAGCGGGCCGATTGCCAGATAGACTGCAACTGCCAGTGCCATACCAGCCCAGCGACCCAGCGGTGCGGTCAGACAGTCCATGCCGCCCCCCACACGAGCCAGTGCCACCACTGTCAGCAATGGCAAGCCGACACCGGTCAGCAGAAAGCCGATCGCAGCCGGCACAATCCGCTCACCGGCAGCCATACCGGCGCTGGGTGGAAAGATAATGTTGCCCGCGCCCAGAAACAGGGCGAAGGTCATGAAACCAAGCGCCAGGAGATCCTGGCTTTTCAGTCGAATCATGGAAATACCTACCGCAAGGAGACGCGAACGCGTCCGAGGCTATTCGGTTGATTGCGGCGTGAAGGCGCGCGCAAAAAAGACGTCGCACCTTACTGGAATTGCCGCCATCAGACGAGTTTATTGCGGCGAAATCAGTAACCGAACGGTCAGGTTTTGCCGAACGGATGTGGTTACCTTGCCCGGCGAACAGGGTTGGTGCGCCAATAATAAAAATGCCAGTCAAGACTGACTGGCATTTTCAAGGCAGACCTGGCTTCAGGCCTGTTTGCTTGCCCAGCCCGTGACCTCGGCCAGCGCCTTGCCGATATCAGCGAGAGAACGCACAGTCGTCACGCCGGCATCCTGTAACGCTGCAAATTTCTCATCGGCTGTACCCTTGCCGCCGGAAATGATCGCACCGGCATGGCCCATCCTTTTGCCGGGCGGCGCAGTCACGCCAGCAATATAAGACACCACCGGCTTGGTGACATTGCCCTTGATATAGGCCGCGGCCTCCTCCTCGGCAGAACCACCGATCTCGCCGATCATCACGATCGCCTCGGTCTGGGGATCTTCCTGGAACATCTTCAGGATATCGATGAAGCTTGAGCCCGGAATCGGGTCGCCACCAATACCGACGCACGTGGACTGGCCAAAGCCTGCATCAGTGGTCTGTTTGACCGCCTCATAGGTCAAAGTCCCGGAACGCGAAACGATCCCCACCCTGCCCGGCTGGTGGATATGCCCCGGCTGAATGCCGATCTTGCACTCGCCTGGAGTAATCACGCCGGGGCAGTTCGGTCCGATCAGGCGTACACCCAGTTCGTCACACTTGATTTTCACTTCAAGCATGTCGAGGGTTGGAATCCCCTCGGTGATACAGACGATCAGTTTGATGCCACCCATCGCCGCTTCGAGGATCGAGTCCTTGCAGAAGGGTGCCGGCACATAGATCACCGATGCATCCGCGCCAGTGGCCTCGACCGCTTCGCGCACAGTATTGAAGACCGGCAGGCCCAGATGCGTACTACCGCCTTTGCCAGGCGTCACGCCGCCGACCATCCGGGTGCCGTATTCGATGGCCTGCTCTGAATGAAAAGTGCCTTGCGAACCGGTGAAACCCTGGCAGATGACCTTGGTTTCCTTGTTGATCAGGATACTCATTACTTGCCCTCCGCAGCTTTGACGACCTGAACGGCCGCATCGGTGAGGCTGTTCGCACCGATGATGTTCAGCCCGCTTTCGCTCAGCATCCGGGCACCAAGGTCGGCGTTGTTACCTTCAAGGCGCACCACCACCGGCACCTTCACGCCCACCTCCTTGACGGCACCGATGATGCCTTCGGCAATCATGTCGCAGCGCACAATGCCACCGAAAATATTCACCAGCACGGCTGCAACATTGGGGTCGGAGAGGATGATCTTGAACGCTTCGGCAACCCGCTCTTCTGTTGCGCCGCCACCGACGTCAAGGAAGTTGGCAGGCTTGCCGCCATGCAGGTTGACGATGTCCATGGTGCCCATGGCCAGGCCGGCGCCGTTGACCATGCAGCCGATGTTGCCATCAAGCGCCACATAGTTGAGCTCCCAGCGTGCCGCATGGGCTTCGCGGGGGTCATCCTGGGACGGGTCGGCCATATCACGCAGCTTGGGCTGCCGGTAGCTGGCGTTGCTGTCGATATTGATCTTGGCGTCCAGGCAATGCAGGTTGCCGTCCTTCTTGATCACCAGCGGATTGACTTCCAGCAGTGCCAGATCGTAATCAACGAACAGTTTGGCCAGGCCGACGAAAATGTGCACGAACTGCTTGACCTGATCGCCCTTGAGACCTAACTGGAAGGCCAGTTCGCGACCTTGGAATGGCTGCGCGCCAACCAGCGGATCGACAGTAGCCTTGAGAATTTTCTCCGGGGTATCGTGAGCAACCTTCTCGATATCCACGCCACCTTCTGTGGAGGCCATGAACACGATCCGGCGCGTGGAGCGATCAACCACCGCCCCCAGATAAAGCTCCTTCTCGATCTCGGTGCAGGCTTCAACCAGCACCTTGCTGACCGGCTGGCCATTGGCATCTGTCTGGTAGGTTACCAACCGCTCGCCCAGCCACTGCTGCGCGAACGCGCGGGCCTCGTCCTTGCTGCGAACCAGTTTGACGCCACCGGCCTTGCCCCGACCGCCCGCATGCACCTGGGCCTTGACCACCCATTCGGTACCCCCAATCTTGTCGCACGCCTCGGCTGCTTCCCGAGGATTGTCTACCGCGTAACCCGCCGAAACCGGCAGCCCGTACTCGGCAAAAAGTTGCTTACCCTGATACTCGTGGAGATTCATGCTTGGCTACCATTTGGTTGATACACATCAGACGCGGCATCTCTGCCCCGCCACCTCCAAGTCACTGAAAACTATCGTGGATACCTTTCAAAGACCTGTTAAAAAGCCCGCAGTGTTCGCAAGAACAAGGCGGGCTTCTTCATCTCACACAGCCGTTAACGCTTCTTGCGGTTGGCGATGTGGATTGCATGGCCATTTACAGCCAACGCTGCTTCGTGCAGCGCTTCCGACATGGTCGGATGCGAGAACACCATCATGCCCAGGTCTTCAGCACTGGTGCCGAACTCCATGCCGATGGCGCCCTGCTGAACCAGCTCGGCCGCAGCCGGCCCCATCACGTGGACACCCAGTACACGGTCGGTCTTGGCATCGGCGATAACCTTGACCAGACCGGCAGTGTCATTGGCTGCCATGGCGCGACCGCTGGCGGCGAAGGGGAAGGTTCCCACGTTGACTTCCACACCCTCGGCCTTGAGCGCCTGCTCAGTCTTGCCCACCCACGCGATTTCCGGGTGGGTATAGATGACCGACGGAATCAGATCGTAGTTCATTTGGGATTTGTGGCCAGCGATACGCTCGGCAACCATCACACCTTCTTCGGAAGCCTTGTGGGCGAGCATTGCGCCACGAACCACGTCACCAATGGCATAAACGCCCGGAACGCTGGTCGCACACTGGTCATTAACGAAGATGAAGCCACGCTCGTCCATGTCTACGCCTGCATCGGCAGCCAGCAGATCGGTAGTCACCGGACGACGGCCAACCGCAACGATCAGCTTGTCAAAGGTCTGCTGCTGCTCGCCTTCGGCAGTCGTGAAGCTGACAGTCACTTCATCGCCCTTGACCTCGGACGCGGTCAGACGCGCACCCAGCAGAATCTTCAGACCCTGCTTGGACAGCACCTTGAAGGCTTCCTTGGAAATTTGCTCATCGGCAGCCGGCAGGAACTTGTCCATCGCCTCGATAACGGTCACTTCAGCGCCCAAACGTGCCCAGACCGAACCCAGCTCCAGACCGATCACACCTGCACCGATAACGCCCAGCCGCGCCGGAACGCTCTGGAAGTCCAGCGCACCAGTAGAGTCAACGATGGTGTTCTGATTGACCGGAGCTGGCGGGATGTCCACCGGCTTGGAACCGGAAGCCAGGATGACGTTCTCGGCAGCCAGCATCTCGGTGCTGCCATCGAGCTTGGTGACTTCGACCTGCTTGCCGGACAGCAGCTTGCCGTGGCCTTCAAACACGGTCACGCCATTGGCCTTCAGCAGAGCGGCAACACCGCCGGTGAGGTTTTTGACGATCTGATCCTTGCGCGCCACCATGGTCGGCACGTCCATCTTGACGTCGCCCGTGCTGATGCCGTGGACGTTGAAGCTCTCGTGGGCTTCATGGAACTTGTAGGAACTGTCCAGCAGCGCCTTGGATGGAATGCAGCCCACATTCAGGCAGGTACCGCCCAGCGCAGTCTTGCCTTCCTTACCCTGGTATTTTTCGATACAAGCGGTTTTCAGACCCAGTTGCGCTGCACGAATGGCAGCCACGTAGCCGCCGGGACCGGCACCAATGACGACGACGTCGAATTTCTGACTCATTGCAAATCCTCTCTAGCTTCAAGCGAAAAGCGGCAAGCCCCAAGCAAAGCTGCTTCAACGCAGCACCTGCTTGCAGCTTGCCGCTGCTTCTTAGATGTCCAGCAGCAGGCGTGCCGGATCTTCCAGCAGGTCCTTCATGGTGACCAGGAAGGTCACGGCTTCCTTGCCATCAATCAGACGGTGATCATAAGACAGCGCAAGGTACATCATCGGCAGGATGACGACCTGGCCATTAACGGCCATCGGACGTTCCTGGATCTTGTGCATGCCGAGGATAGCGGTCTGCGGCGGGTTGACAATCGGAGTGGACAGCAGCGAACCGAACACACCACCGTTGGAGATGGTGAAGGTGCCACCCGTCATTTCTTCGATGGTCAGCTTGCCAGCCTTGGCCTTCTTGCCGTAGTTGTTGATACCACCTTCGATCTCGGCCAGGCTCATGTGCTCGGCGTTGCGCAGGACCGGCACCACCAGACCACGGTCGCTGGATACGGCTACACCGATATCCTGATAGCCGTGGTAGACAATGTCGTTACCATCGATGGAAGCGTTCACACCTGGCTGGCGCTTCAAGGCTTCGACCGCAGCCTTGACGAAGAAGGACATGAAGCCCAGGCGCACGCCATTGTGAGTTTTCTCGAACAGGTCCTTGTACTTGGCACGAAGCTCCATGATCGGCTTCATGTTGACTTCGTTGAAGGTAGTCAACATGGCCATGGAAGACTGTGCTTCGACCAGACGCTCGGCAACCTTGGCGCGCAGACGGGTCATTGGTACGCGCTTCTCGACGCGGTCGCCAACGGCAACCACAGGTGCGGCAGCAGCCGCGGCAGGCTTGGCAGCCGGCGCGGACTTCTTGGCTTCGATGGCGGCAACCAGATCTTCCTTGGTTACGCGACCATCCTTGCCAGTCCCTTTCACGCTGTTGGGATCGATGCCGTTTTCTTCAGCCAGCTTGCGCGCAGCCGGCGCGAGAATCGCGTCTTCGGCACTGGCATCAGTGGCGGGAGCGGCTGCGGCGGTTGAGGTTGCAGCAGGCGCAGGAGCTGCAGCTGCAGTCGCACCGGCTTCGAGCTTGCCGAGCAGTTCGCCGCTGAGCACGGTGTCGCCTTCGTTCTTGACGATTTCGGTGAGCACGCCATCGGCTTCGGCGAGGACTTCCATCACGACCTTGTCGGTTTCGATGTCGACGATCAGCTCATCGCGCTTGACCGCATCACCCGGCTGCTTGTGCCAGGTGGCAACGGTGCCGTCAGCGACCGATTCGGGAAATTGGGGGGCTTTGATCTCGATAGCCATTAGCTGGGGTCCTATTGATTCGGTTTCTACGGCGAGGCCGCGATGTTTCGCGGCCTCTTGCTCGAATGATTAAACGGTGAAAGCGTCCTGAAGCAGCTTTTCCTGCTGTTCGGCATGCATGGAGGCATAACCAACGGCAGGGGCGGCGGAGGCTTCACGCCCCGCATACTGCAGGAGCAACTCTTTCTTGTGCGCTACAGCCACACGACGCATGTGGTGCTGGCTGCAGTACCACGCGCCCTGGTTCATCGGCTCTTCCTGACACCAGACGATACTCTTGAGGTTCTGGTAAGGCGCAAGCACCTCGGCCAGGTCCTCTTCGGGGAACGGATACAGCTGCTCGATACGCACGACAGCGATATCTTCGCGGCCTTCGTTGCGACGCTTGTCCAACAGATCGTAATAGACCTTGCCGCTGCACATGATGAGTCGTTCGACCTTGGCCGGATCGATTTGATCGATTTCTCCGATCACGGTCTGGAACGAGCCTTCGGTCAGATCCTCCAGGGTCGAGATCGCCAGCTTGTGACGCAGCAGCGACTTCGGCGTAAGGGCAACCAGCGGCTTGCGCAGCGGACGGATCGCCTGACGACGCAGCATATGGTAGACCTGTGCCGGCGTAGTCGGCACGCATACCTGGATATTCTGCTCGGCACACAGTTGCAGATAACGCTCCAGACGCGCGGAAGAGTGCTCCGGTCCCTGCCCTTCATAGCCATGCGGCAGCAGCATGGTCAGGCCGCACAGACGACCCCACTTGTGCTCGCCACTGGTGATGAACTGATCGATGACAACCTGGGCACCGTTGGCGAAGTCGCCGAACTGGGCCTCCCAGACCACCAGTGCGTTCGGCATGGTGGTGGCGTAGCCGTATTCGAATGCCAGTACCGCTTCTTCCGACAGGAAGGAGTCATACAGGTCGAAACGGGGCTGACCTTCGTACAGGTGCTGCAGCGGGATATGAGTGCTGCCGTCCTTCTGATTGTGCAACGCAGCGTGGCGATGCGAGAAGGTACCGCGGCCTACGTCCTGGCCACTGATGCGAATCGGATGGCCTTCGAACAGCAATGTGGCGTATGCCAGTGTCTCGGCATAACCCCAGTTGATGGCCAGGGCACCGGCACCCATTTTCTGACGGTCTTCGAGGATCTTCGATACCTGTCTTTGAACCACGAAGCCTTCGGGCACAGCGAGCATCTTGCTCGACAGCTCCTGCAAAGTCTTCAGATCGAAACGGGTGTCGTGACGCGCGGTCCAGGCATGGCCCAGATAAGGACGCCAGTCAACGAACAGCTCCTTGTTGGGCTCTTTGACCAGGCTCTTGACCACATGCAGGCCGTTATCCAATGCAGTGCGGTATTCATCGACCTTCGCCTGGACGCCCGTCTCATCGAGCACGCTCGAGTGCATCAGCGAATCGGCATACAGCTCACGCGTGGTGCGCTGCTTGGCGATCTTCTGGTACATCAGCGGCTGGGTGCCGCTTGGTTCGTCAGCCTCGTTGTGGCCACGACGACGGTAGCAGATCAGGTCAATGACGATATCGCGCTTGAACTGCATGCGGTAATCGACAGCCAGCTGGGTAACGAACAGCACGGCTTCCGGATCATCGGCATTCACATGGAAGATCGGCGCCTGGATCATCTTCGCAACGTCGGTGGCGTATTCCGTGGAGCGCGCGTCTTCCTGCTTGTTGGTGGTGAAACCAACCTGGTTGTTGACCACGATGCGAATGGTGCCGCCGGTCCGGTAGGCACGGGTCTGCGACATCTGGAAGGTTTCCATGACCACACCCTGGCCAGCAACAGCTGCGTCACCGTGGATGGTCACTGGCAACACCTTGTCGCCGATCGGGTCACAACGACGATCCTGACGTGCACGCACCGAACCCTCTACCACCGGGGAAACGATTTCCAGGTGGGATGGGTTGAATGCCATGGCCAGGTGAATCTCGCCACCCGGGGTCATCACGTTGGAGGAAAAGCCCTGGTGGTATTTCACGTCACCCGAACTCAGGCCTTCGACCTTCTTGCCCTCGAACTCGTCGAACAGATCGCGCGGGTTCTTGCCGAAGGTATTGACCAGCACGTTCAGACGGCCGCGGTGAGCCATGCCGATGACGATTTCCTTGGTACCGTAGGAGCCGGAACGCTGGATGATCTCGTCCAGCAGCGGGATCAGACTCTCGCCGCCCTCCAGGCCGAAACGCTTGGTGCCCGGATACTTGGTGCCCAGATACTTTTCCAGGCCCTCGGCAGCGGTCAGGCGCTCAAGCAGATGGCTTTTGATTTCCGACGAGAACTCTGGACGCCCGCGTACGCTTTCCAGGCGCTGGATAAACCAGTTGCGCTGTTCGGAATCGACGATATGGGTGAACTCCGCACCGATGGTGCGGCAGTAGGTCTCTTGCAACGCCTGGTGAATTTCACGCAAGGTTGCCTCATCGCGTCCCACGGCGAGATCGCCGGTACGGAAAACCGTATCCAGATCGGCATCAGTCAGATTGTAATGATTGATCGACAGGTCGGCTGGAGCCTTGCGCGGCTGCAGCCCAAGCGGATCAAGCTGTGCAGCCTGATGACCACGCATCCGGAAGGCCTGAATCAGACGCAGTACTTCGACCTGCTTCTTTTCGTGCTCGCTGCTCACACTGCCTGCGGAGACAGGCTGTGTACGACGCTGATTCCTGGCCAGCAGCACAAAATGATCGCGAATCGTAGCGTGCGAAACATCGGCCGTATTGCCACCGCTGACGGGCAGCTTCTGGAAGTAGGTGCGCCACTCTTCGGGCACAGCGTTGGGATCGTGCAGGTAGAGCTCGTAGAGTTCTTCCACATAGGCAGCGTTACCACCGGATAGGTGGGCACTGTCCCACATGCGCTGCATTACGCTTTCTTGCATGTCTGGTCACCTTCGATAAGGAGACACCACCAGCGTGGAGACCGCAGCATGACTTTCCCAGTTCTGAAGCAGCGACCCAGGTAAAGCCACTACGGACCGCGCAGATAGTTTCCGAGAACCACCCCGGATGCTCCTGCTGGTCATCAAATTTTCAGAGTGGAACCCCGGCTTTGTGAGCTGGGATTCCTACTAAAACTACGGCGCCGAGGTTGAACTCAGCGCCGTAGGTGTCGCGGTAAAACATTACAGGCAAGCGACTAAGCTAATAGTCGCAAGCCATGACTCATCAAGTCGCGCTCTGCAACAGCATATTACGCACGTGCCCGATTGCCTTGGTGGGGTTCAATCCCTTCGGACAAACGCTTACGCAGTTCATGATGCCACGGCAGCGGAATACGCTGAACGGATCATCCAGAGCAGCCAGACGTTCTTCAGTTTCGGTGTCGCGACTATCGGCCAGAAAGCGATAGGCCTGCAACAGTGCCGCTGGACCGAGGAACTTGTCCGGATTCCACCAGAAGGACGGGCAACTGGTCGAGCAGCAAGCGCACAGAATGCACTCGTACAGGCCATCGAGCTTCTCGCGATCTTCCGGGCTCTGCAAACGTTCGATAGCCGGTGCCGGTGTATCGTTCATCAGATAAGGGCGAACCTTCTCGTACTGCTTATAGAAGATGCTCATATCGACGGCCAGGTCACGGATGACTGGCAGACCAGGCAGAGGACGAACCACCAGCTTACCGCCCGAGACGACAGCTGACAGCGGAGTGATACAGGCCAGGCCATTCTTGCCGTTCATGTTCATGCCATCGGAGCCACAGACTCCTTCGCGGCAGGAACGACGATAGGAGAAACCTTCGTCCTGTTCCTTGATGAGCGCCAGTACGTCCAGAACCATCAGATCCTTACCATCGGTATTGATCTGGAAATCCTGCATGTACGGCTTTTCATCTTTATCCGGGTTGTAGCGATAGACACTCACTTGCAACATATCGGCGACCTCAGTAAGTCCGAACCATGGGTTCGAAAGTCGGAACTGTTTTCGGAGAGAAGTTGACGGCACGCTTGGCTACGCGCTTTTCACCCGGGAAATACAGGGTGTGGCACAGCCAGTTTTCATCGTCACGCTCTTCGAAATCTTCACGCGCATGCGCACCACGCGACTCTTTGCGAGTCTCGGCAGCAATAGCGGTAGCCTCGGCAACTTCCAGCAGGTTCTGCAGTTCCAGTGCTTCGATACGCGCGGTATTGAAAGCCTGGCTCTTGTCGGAAATCTTCACGTTAGCAATGCGCTGACGCAGATCGGACAGTTGAGCGATACCCTTCTGCATGTACTCGCCGGTACGGAACACGCCGAAGTAGTTTTGCATGCAGTTCTGCAGTTCCTTGCGCAGCGGTGCAACGTCTTCACCGGTGGTGCGTTCGTTCAGGCTGGCAAGACGATTGAGAGCCACATCCAGATCGGTTTCGCTGGCACCGCGGTGCTCAACCCCTTCCTTCAGGGCTTTCTCAAGGTGCAGACCGGCGGCGCGACCGAATACAACCAGATCAAGCAGCGAGTTGCCGCCCAGGCGGTTGGCGCCATGAACCGACACGCAAGCCACCTCACCCACAGCGAACAGACCATCGATAATCTTGTCGTTGCCGTTGGCGTCTTGAGTGATCGCCTGACCATGAATATTGGTGGCAACACCACCCATCATGTAGTGGCAGGTCGGAACGACCGGCACCGGAGCAGTAACCGGGTCGACATGTGCGAAGGTCTTTGACAACTCGCAGATACCTGGCAGACGGCTGTGCAGCACGTCCTCGCCCAGGTGGTCGAGTTTGAGCATCACGTGATCGCCGTCCGGACCGCAGCCGTTGCCAGCCAGGATTTCCTTGACCATCGAACGTGCAACCACGTCACGACCAGCCAGATCCTTGGCATTGGGTGCGTAACGCTCCATGAAGCGCTCGCCGTGCTTGTTGATCAGATAACCGCCTTCGCCGCGGCAACCTTCGGTCACCAGCACACCCGCCCCGGCGATGCCGGTCGGGTGGAACTGCCACATCTCGATATCCTGAACCGGCACGCCAGCGCGCAGCGCCATGCCGATACCGTCGCCGGTGTTGATCAGGGCGTTGGTCGTGGATGCGTAGATACGCCCGGCACCGCCGGTAGCCAGCACCACAGCCTTGGAACGGATATAGACCGTTTCGCCGTTTTCGATGCAGATCGCGATGATGCCGACAATGGCGCCATCCTGATTCTTCACCAGATCCACGCCATACCATTCATTCAGGAAGGACGTACCTGCCTTCAGGTTGGCCTGATAAAGGGTATGCAGCAGTGCGTGACCGGTACGGTCGGCAGCAGCGCAGGTACGAGCAGCCTGCCCGCCCTTGCCGTAGTCCTTGGACTGGCCACCGAACGGACGCTGATAAATACGGCCCTGTTCGGTACGGGAGAACGGCAGCCCCATGTGCTCGAGCTCGAATACGGCCTCGGGACCTACGGAACACATGTACTCGATAGCGTCCTGGTCACCGATATAGTCGGATCCCTTGACGGTATCGTACATATGCCAGCGCCAATCATCGTTCGGGTCGGCCGAAGCAATGGCGCAGGTAATGCCACCCTGAGCGGAAACGGTATGCGAACGCGTCGGGAATACCTTGGTGACTACAGCGGTCTTGTGACCACCCTGAGCCAGTTGCAGTGCAGCGCGCATGCCTGCGCCACCGCCACCGATAATGATGGCGTCATAAGAAAGAGTGCGAATGCTAGCCATGAATCAGATACCCCAAAGAATCTGCACACCCCAGACGAAGAACGTGAACATGGCGATGCCACACACGGCCTGGAACAGGAAACGTACACTGGTAGCCCACTTGCCGATGGCCATGTTGGTCAGGTAGTCAGTGGAAATGGTCCACATACCAACCCACGCATGAACACTCAGAGATACCAGCGCCAGCAGACTGAAAATGCGCATCCAGCTCGTCGAGAACAGCGCATGCCACTGCGCGTACTCAAGCCCCGGATTGACAACCAGGTACCCGATCAGAAAGAGGAAATAAACCGCCAGAACAACTGCGGAAACGCGCTGAGCCATCCAGTCATAGAGACCCGAACGCGAAAAGTTCGTGACGTTGGTTACCATATCCACACTCCCGCCAGAACGATCAGCACCGCCGAAACGGCCAGAACGATTTTCGAGCCCAGCTTGCCGCCTTCCAGCGTCTCGCCGTGCCCCGTATCCATGACCAGGTGACGCACACCGGCCACCAGGTGATACAGCAGCGCAGACAGCAACCCCCAGACCACCAGCTTGGCCAACGGACTACCGAAGCACGCCTTAACCTCTTCAAAGCTTTCGGCAGAAGAAAGCGAAGCGTCCAGCGCAAACAGCAGAATGGCCACACCGACGAACAGAATGACGCCGGAGATACGGTGAAGGATCGACGTGTAGGCAGTGATTGGGAGTTTTATTGTCCTAAGATCTAGGTTTACAGGTCGTTGGCTTTTCACGGCTTTTTTCACACTTGAGGCCCCAAGGCGCAGGGCAAAGTTGTTGGGAAGAGTACTCAGCGGCACCCGCCACCCACGAGTGACGACCCGCAGAAAAACTGCCTGTTAGGCCCTGCCGGTCGGTTTCCGAGTATAAACAGTTAGGTCGCTAATCACAATGTGGTGAAGTGCCACTAAAGGTGGATAGCGACCCTTATATAAATGCCGTAAACAGGCTTCCTGTATTGAGAATTCACCCCGAAACCCCCTCTGCGATAGGGTTCCCCTGCAAATTGACTTTGTGGTTTATCTCACTATAGTGATGCGGGCCCTGCGTGGGGGGCCATGATGATTCCAAGCATAAAACAGGAGGCCATACATGGCTGACAACAAAGCGCAGTTGATCATCGAGGGCTCAGACGCCATCGAACTGCCCGTTCTAACCGGTACCATGGGACCTGACGTAATCGACGTACGAGGCCTGACCTCCACGGGTCGTTTTACTTTCGATCCTGGCTTCATGTCGACAGCCTCTTGTGAATCCAAGATCACCTACATTGATGGTGACAAAGGTATTCTGCTGCATCGTGGTTACCCTATCGAACAGCTGGCCGCCAAAACCGACTACCTCGAGACCTGCTACCTGCTACTGCATGGAGAGCTCCCCACTCCCGAGGAAAAAACCAAGTTTCTGAGCACCGTACAGAACCACACCATGGTTCACGAGCAACTGAAGTCGTTCCTCAACGGTTTCCGTCGCGATGCTCACCCGATGGCCATCATGTGTGGCGTTGTCGGCGCACTATCAGCCTTCTATCACGACTCGCTGGATATCAACGATCCGAAGCACCGTGAGATATCGGCAGTTCGACTGGTCGCAAAAATGCCGACCATCGCCGCCATGGTTTACAAGTACTCGATGGGTCAGCCGCTGATGTATCCGCGCAATGACCTGAGCTACTCGGAAAACTTCCTGCACATGATGTTCAACACCCCGTGCGAGATCAAACCGATCAGCCCGGTGTTGGCCAAGGCCATGGACCGCATCTTCATTCTCCATGCCGACCACGAGCAAAACGCCTCCACTTCCACGGTGCGACTGGCCGGCTCCACCGGCGCCAACCCCTTCGCCTGTATCGCTGCCGGTATCGCAGCACTCTGGGGCCCTGCGCACGGCGGCGCGAACGAAGCCGTTCTCACCATGCTTGATGAAATTGGTGATGTCTCGAACATCGAGAAGTTCCTGGCCAAGGCCAAGGACAAGAACGATCCGTTCAAGCTGATGGGCTTCGGACACCGCGTTTACAAGAACTTCGATCCGCGCGCCAAGGTCATGAAGCAGACCTGCGATGAGGTTCTGGGCGAACTGGGCATCAATGATCCGCAGCTTGAGTTGGCCATGAAGCTGGAAGAGATTGCCCTGCAAGATCCCTACTTCGCCGAGCGCAATCTCTACCCGAACGTGGATTTCTACTCGGGCATCATCCTCAAGGCCATCGGCATTCCGACCAGCATGTTCACCGTAATCTTCGCCCTGGCGCGGACTGTCGGCTGGATTTCCCACTGGAAGGAAATGATCGCCAGCGGCCAGAAAATCGGTCGCCCGCGTCAGCTCTACACTGGCCACACCAAGCGTGATCTGCCATTTTGATCCGCTAGCCAAAC
>Ga0194136_1000600_pt1 | contig 18522 bp, 6 predicted proteins | sample TARM_MetaG_T3A_1_FD_134023 | JGI IMG/M metagenome (GOLD analysis project Ga0194136, IMG submission 134023) | Freshwater microbial communities from Pennsylvania, USA, analyzing microbe dynamics in response to fracking - TARM_MetaG_T3A_14 (version 2) | ecosystem: Environmental > Aquatic >...
GCAGCCGCAGGCGCCGATTCAGTACACGCTGGGGCAGCTGCTGCAGCCCTTGCTGGCGCCCATCCGGCGCGTGCTGCCCACGGTGGGCGGGGTCGATTTGTCGGTGCTGCTGCTGATCGTGCTGCTGCAGGTGGTGCTGATTTTGATCGCCTGAACCCGTGCGGCAGGCCCAATGAATCAAAGGCGGCTATCGACCACAGGCCGGTGGGCGACAGACCCGCACACGGCAAGAGGGCGGCTTACATGACACCAGAAACCAAGGCACGCCAGCAGATCGACCAGAAGCTGGAGCAGGCGGGCTGGATCATCCAGGACATGAAGCAGCTCAACCTCGGCGCTGCGGTAGGCGTGGCGGTGCGTGAATACCCCACCGATACCGGCACGGCAGATTACGTGCTGTTTGTCAACCGCAATGCCGTGGGTGTCATCGAAGCCAAGAAAAACAGTGCGGGCGCCAACCTCATCGCCACCGAAAAGCAAACCGAGCGCTACGCCAACGCCACACTCAAGTGGTGCCAAGACAGCACCCCGCTGCGCTTTCTGTTCGAGGCCACGGGCCAGATCACTCGCTTCACCGATGGTGCCGACCCGGTGCCGCGCTCGCGTGAAATCTTCCACTTCTTCAAGCCAGACACCCTGGCTTCCTGGCTGGCCCAACCTGAGACGCTGCGCCGCCGCCTCGCAGAGCGCATGCCAGCCTTGCCAGAGCGCGAGCTGCGCGCTTGCCAGATCAGCGCCGTCACCGGCCTTGAGAAATCACTGGCCTTGAACCAACCCCGCGCGCTGGTGCATATGGCCACCGGCGCGGGCAAAACCTTCACCGCCATCACTTCGGTCTACCGTCTGCTCAAGTTTGGGGGTGCCAAGCGCATCCTGTTCCTGGTCGATACCCGCAACCTGGGCAAACAGGCGCATCAGGAATTCATGGCCTACACGCCGCCGGACGATGGCCGCAAATTCACCGAGCTCTACAACGTGCAGCGGCTGGCCTCACCCAACATCGATCCGCATTCGCAGGTCTGCATCAGCACCATCCAGCGCATGTACGCGATTCTGAGTGGCGAACCGATGGACGAATCCGCCGAGGATGTCTCGCTCAACGAAGTGCAGCAAACCGCCAGGCAGGAAAAGCTCGTCCGCTACAACCCGGCTGTGCCGGTTGAAACCTTCGATTTCATCGTCATCGACGAATGCCACCGCAGCATCTACAACCTGTGGAAGCAGGTGCTCGACTACTTCGATGCCAGCCTGATCGGCCTCACCGCCACGCCGGATCAACGCACCTTCGGTTTTTTCAACGAAAACATCGTCGCCGAATACACCTACGAGCAGTCCGTGGCCGATGGCGTCAACGTCGGCTACGACGTGTTTGAGATCGAAACCGAGATCACCCAGAAAGGCGCAGAGCTCAAGGCCAAAGAATGGGTGGACCACCGCGACCGCGCCACCCGCAAGAAACGCTGGTGCGAAACCGAAGCAGACACCGCCTATACGGCCAAGGAGCTGGATAAGTCGGTGGTCAACCCAAGCCAGATCCGGCAAGTGATTCAGGCCATGAAAACGGCGGTGGAAACGCAGATTTTCCCGGCACGCAAGGAAACACCCAAGACCCTGATCTTCGCCAAGACCGACAGCCACGCCGACGACATCATCCACATCGTGCGTGAGGTGTATGGCCAGGGCAACGCCTTCTGCAAGAAGATCACCTACCGCGCCGAGGAAGACCCCGACAGCATCCTTAGCAGTTTTCGCAACGACTACCACCCGCGCATTGCCGTCACCGTGGACATGATTGCCACCGGCACGGATGTGAAGCCGCTGGAAGTGTTGCTGTTCATGCGCGACGTGCGCAGCAAGGGCTACTACGAGCAGATGAAGGGCCGAGGCGTGCGTAGCCTGGACGGCGACAGCCTCAAGCGCGTCAGCAACAGTGCGGACGGCGCCAAAACCCACTTTGTGCTGATCGATGCCGTGGGCGTGGAAAAAAGCCTCAAAACCGAAAGCCGCCCGCTGGAGAAAAAACCCGGTGTGGCACTGAAGGACTTGCTGCACGGTGTGGCGATGGGCAGCCGCGACGACGACACCGTGCTTTCGCTCGCCAACCGCCTGGTGCGCCTGGCCAAGCAACTGGACAGCAAAGCGCAGGCGCGCATCGAAAAAATCTCCGGCGGCAATTCGGTGGCTGAACTGGGCAAAGGCCTGATCGCCGCGCTGGACCCCGATGCCATCGTCCAAGCCGCACTGGCCACCGCCAAAGCCAAAGGCATCACGCGCAGTGTAGACACTTTGCTGCCCGAAGAGATTGAAGCCGCCCGCGCCGAGCGCGTGGCCGCGGCCTGCGCGCCTTTCGACCAGCCGGAACTGCGCGACGAAATCGAAAGCGCGCGCCGCGAGCGTGAGCAGCTCATCGACCACATCAACCTCGATCAAGTCACCTTCAGCGGCTTTGCGCAGCAGGCCGAAGCGCAGGCCAAGGCGGTGATCCAGACCTTTGCCGATTACATCGCGCAGCACAAGGACGAAATCGCCGCCCTCGGCTTTTTTTACCAGCAACCCTACCAGCGCCGTGCCCTCACCTTCGATATGCTCGAAGAGCTGCACGCGCACCTGAGCAAACCGCCCTTGATGCTCACCACCGAGCGGCTGTGGAGCGCCTATGCCCGTGTGCAGACCACGGCCGTGAAAGGCTTGAACAGCAAACGCCAGCTCACCGATCTGGTGTCCTTGCTGCGTTTTGCGCTGGGGCTGGACGCTGAGCTCAAACCCTTTGCCGACGAAGTGGACAAACGCTTCCAGGCCTGGATATTCCGCCACAACGCCCAGCGCGGCACCGCCTTCACGCCCGAGCAGACCGACTGGCTGCGCCTGATGAAAGACCACATTGCCAGCAGTTGCAGCATTGGCCGCGACGACTTTCATTACGCCGAACTGGCGGATAAGGGCGGATTGCAAAAAGCCTGGGGCCTGTTTGGCAAGGAACTGGATGCCTTGATGGATGAAATGAATGGGGAGTTGGTGGCGTGAGTGAGTTGCCAAATGGATGGGTACAAATCGCCCTAGGCGAGGCCCTGCAAATTCAGAAAGGGAAGAAGCCAAATGGTCTGGGCCCAAAGGGTGAAGATCGGTCAGTCCCATATATCAAAATATCGGCTTTTGAAACCAAGCAGGTTGAAGAGTATGCACCAGAACAGGACGTGCCGCGCTGCCAGCCATCGGATACTTTATTGGTGTGGGACGGTGCAAGAGCAGGTTTGGCTGGCAGAGGCGTAGGCGGCTATATCGGATCAACACTTGCTAGATTGACCTCGAACCTGGCTGATCCCTCATACCTCTACTACTTCGTTCACTCGAACTACGGGCATCTGAACACGCACACCAAAGGAGTAGGCATTCCTCACATTGATCCCATAGTGTTGGCGAAAATTTCCTTTCCATTGCCGCCTGCCACCGAACAAACCCGCATCGTCGAAAAGCTCGAAGAGCTGCTCTCCGACCTCGATGCCGGCGTGGCCGAACTCAAGGCCGCGCAAAAGAAGCTGACGCAATACCGGCAGTCCCTGCTCAAAGCCGCCGTGGAAGGTGCGCTCACCGCTGAATGGCGAGCCCACAACACGCCATCGGAAAGCGGGGCACAACTGTTGCAGCGCATCCTCACCGAGCGCCGCGCCCGCTGGGAAGCCAAACAACTCGCCAAGTTCAAGGAGCAAGGCAAAGCCCCGCCCAAGGATTGGCAGAAGAAATACCCCGAGCCGGTGCAACCGGATACCACAAATTTACCGCAATTGCCAAAGGGGTGGGTGTGGGCGAGTGGTGAGCAACTATGCGAGTTCATCACAAAGGGAACAACTCCACCGAAAGGACTCGACGCTGATGGCGTGAGAACCATCCCATTCCTCCGTGTTACGAACCTGACGGACAGTGGCGAGCTGGATTTGACGGATAAAGTGTATGTGTCTGAGGAAACGCATAAGGGATTTTTGGCACGCTCGGCTGTATATCCCAACGACGTGCTGATGAATATTGTGGGGCCACCGCTTGGGCAGGTTGCCATAGTGCCCTTCACTTTTCCCGAGTGGAATATTAATCAAGCTATAGCGATATTTCGAACCGTTGATGGTGTATTGCCATTATTGATTTGTCGTTATCTGTTGTCATCTGTAGCCCAGCAGTGGCTCAAAGTTCGCTCGAAAACCACCGCAGGACAAACCAATTTAACCTTGGAGGTTTGTCGCTGCCTTCCAATTCCGCTGCCGCCTGAGGTGGAGCAGCAGGCTTTACTGGCGAGCCTTGATGTTTCGTTGGATTCAATCAATGGCCAAGTCAACTCGATCGAAATTGCCCTCAAACAATCCACTGCCCAACGCCAAAACATCCTGCGCGCCGCCTTTACTGGCCAGCTGGTGCCGCAAGACCCAAGCGACGAACCCGCCAGCGTGCTGCTGGAACGCATCCGTGCCGAACGCGCCGTGCAGGCGGCAGTGAAAAAACCGTGCGGGCGCAAATCATTCACCCGGACCAGATCATGAAAATCGAATCGATACGCTTGAAGAACTTCAAGGCTTTCCGTGACGTGCATCTCAGGGATATCCCGCCCTTCTTGGTGGTCGTGGGTGCCAATGGCTCCGGCAAGTCAACGCTTTTTGACGTGTTCGGTTTCTTGCACGACTGCCTCAAAGGCAATGTCCGCCAGGCGCTGGACAAGCGTGGCCGTTTTGCGGAAGTGCTCAGCCGCGGCTGCGATCCGAATCAGGACTTGATCCAGATCGAGCTCCAGTACCGCATGGAAATCAGCGGCGTAGAGCGGCTGGTGACTTATACGCTTGAAATTGGCGAACGCGGTGGCGCTCCGGTGGTGGTGAAGGAGTTGTTGCGCTACAAGCGCGGCCGCTATGGCAGTCCCTATCATTTTCTCAGCTTCGCCAATGGCGAAGGCTATGCCATCACCAACGAGGAGGAATTCAACAAGTCCGACGAAGAGCTGGAGCGGGAACAGCAGAGGGTTGCCGCCGACACCCTGGCCATTAAAGGCCTTGGTCAATTCGAGCGCTTCAAGGCAGCGAGTGCCTTTCGCCGGTTGATCGAAAACTGGCATGTTTCCGACTTTCATATCAGTGCAGCACGCGGGCGCAAAGATGCCGCTGGTGCAACCGAACACCTGTCGGAGTCTGGTGAGAACTTGCCCTTGGTGGCGCGCTACCTGCATGAACAGCATTCAGCGGTGTTTCAAAAAATTCTGGCAACCATGACGCGCCGTGTTCCTGGCGTTTCCTCGGTGGAACCCAGGTTGATGGACGATGGCTACCTGACCTTGCGTTTTCAGGACGGCTCGTTCAAGACGCCTTTTCTGGATCGCTATGTATCAGATGGCACGATCAAGATGTTTGCCTATCTGGTGCTGTTGCATGATCCCAAGCCACACCCGTTGCTGTGTGTGGAAGAACCCGAGAATCAGCTTTACCCACAACTGATGGCGGAACTTGCTGAAGAGTTTCGCAGTTATGCCAAGCGCGGCGGGCAGGTGTTCGTAACCACGCATTCCCCCGATTTTTTGAATGCACTTGAATTGGAGGAGGTGTGCTGGCTGGTCAAGATCCAGGGCCGCACAGAAATACACCGCGCCCAAGACAATGCACAAATCGCTGCCTATGTCGCCGAGGGCGACCAGCTTGGGTACTTATGGAAGCAAGGCTTTTTTGATGGGGTGGACCCGCGATGAAGGAGCTGGTGTTTCTGCTCGAAGAGCCTTCGGCCAAGGCCATGCTGGAATCTTTGCTTCCGCGCGTGCTGAACGCAGGCACCACGTTTCGGTGTATTCCGTTCGAGGGCAAGCAGGATCTGGAAAAGCAGTTGACCCGCAAGATCCGAGCCTATCAAAACCCTTTGGCACGGTTCATTGTCTTGCGCGATCAGGATAGTCACCCGAATTGCCTGCAGGTCAAACAGCGCTTGCTCAAATTGTGCCACGCGTCGGGCAAGGCGGAAAAATGCCTGGTCCGTATTGCCTGCACAGAGTTGGAAGCCTTTTATCTTGCCGATTTGGCTGCTGTCGAGTCCGCACTGAATATTCATGGACTGGCGCGCCAGCAGCAGTCACGCAAATTCAGGTCGCCCGATGCTTTGGGCAGTCCAAGCAAGGAGCTGCAAGCCCTGACAAAAGGCCACTACGAGAAAGTGGCTGGCTCGCGCGCCATCGGCCACCACCTGAGCCTGGACAACCAACGCTCACCAAGTTATCGCAATTTGCTTGCGGCAATCCGGCGCATGGAAGGCGAACTCATCGCTGAGAAAACATGAACACCTCCACCCTCGTCCAGAAAGTCTGGAACTTCTGCCACACCCTGCGCGACGACGGCGTGGGCTATGGTGATTACCTCGAACAGCTCACCTACCTGCTGTTCTTGAAGCTGGCGCACGAATACGCGCAAGAGCCCTACAACCGCGACACCCACATCCCCAAGGGCTATGGCTGGGCCAGCCTGAGCTCCAAGTTCGGCGAACCGCTGGAGGCGCAGTACCTCGCCACCCTGCACAAGCTGGGCAACGAGCCGGGCATGCTGGGCGCGATTTTTTTCAAGGCACAGAACAAGATTCAGGACCCGGCCAAGCTCGCACGTCTGGTGCAGTTGATCGATGCCGAAAGCTGGATCAGCCTGGACGCCGACACCAAGGGCGATCTGTACGAGGGCTTGCTGCAAAAAAACGCGGAAGACACCAAGAGTGGCGCGGGGCAGTACTTCACACCACGGGCGCTGATCGAAGCCATGGTCGCCTGCGTGCGGCCAGAGCCCATGAAAACCATTGCCGACCCTGCCTGCGGCACCGGAGGCTTTTTCTTGGGCGCGTACAACTGGCTGACCCGACCAGGGGCCAAGTTGGACAAGCGCCAGAAAGCGTTTCTGCGTGACCAGACTTTCCACGGCAATGAAATCGTGCCGAACACGCGCCGCATGTGCTTGATGAACCTGTTCCTGCACAACATTGGCGAACTGGACGGGGAGCCTTCGGTCGAGCGTTCTGATGCCCTGATCGCTGAGCCCAGGCGCAAGGTGGATTACGTGCTGGCCAACCCGCCCTTCGGCAAGAAGAGCAGCATGACCATCACCACTGAGGAAGGTGAGGAAGACAAAGAGGCGCTGACCTACGAGCGGCAGGACTTCTGGGAAACCACGTCGAACAAGCAGCTCAACTTCCTGCAACACATCGTCAGCATGTTGAAGGTGGATGGCAAAGCGGCGGTGGTGCTGCCAGACAACGTGCTGTTTGAGGGTGGTGCGGGCGAAAAAATTCGCCGCAAGCTGCTGGAGAACTGCGATGTGCACACGGTGCTGCGCCTGCCCACCGGCATCTTCTACGCCCAGGGTGTGAAGGCCAATGTGGTGTTCTTCGACGCCAAGCCCAAGGACGGCCAGATCCACACCAAGGGCATCTGGTTCTACGATTTGCGCACCAACAAGCACTTCACCCTGAAGACGCGCACGCTCAAGCTGGACGACTTGCAGGATTTCATCGCCTGCTTCAACCCGGAAAACCGCCACGAACGCGTGGCCAGCGAACGGTTCAAGTTCTTCAGCCAAGAAGAATTGATGGCTCGCGACAAGGCCAGTCTCGACATCTTCTGGCTCAAGGATGACAGCCTGGACACCCTCGACGATCTGCCGCCGCCGGATGTGCTGCAGCAGGAGATCATTGAGCATCTCGAAGCGGCATTGGCCTCGTTTCGGGATGTGGCGGTTGGGCTGCGCAGTCGCTGAGCCCTTTGTGCACTCAAAGCCGCAACAACTCGCTGGCGCTAGGCAGGGGTGCGCCGGGTGGCCAGCGCTCGGCGCTCAGGCCGTGCCAGTAGGCGGCGTCGGCGCAGGCGCGTTGCAGCGTCTCCAGGCTGTCGGGCGGGGTATGTGCCAGTTCGGCGCCGATCAGGCCGGCCAGCGCGTCGCCGCTGCCGGGGCTGGCCAGCAGCGCGTTGCCGCTCGGGTTGAGGCGCGTTGGCAGGCCGGGCGCTGCCACCACCGTGCCGGCGCCTTTGAGCAGCACCACGCAGCGGAAACGCTCGGCCAGCGCCTGCGCTGCACCCAACCGATCGGCCTGCACGCGCTCGACTGCGCTGCCGAGCAGGCGCGCCGCTTCGAGCGGGTGCGGCGTGAGCACGGTGCCGCGGCCTTGGCCCCAGCGCTGCGCCAGTTGCGCTTGCAGCGCGGGCGCGTCGGCCACGGCGTTGAGGGCGTCGGCGTCGAGCACCAGCAGGCGGCTGTGCGCCAGCACGGTGCCCAGGCAGCCGGCCACCGCCTGCCCGCCGCCGCAGCCGCATACCGTGACCAGCTCTTGCAGCAGCGCGGCGTCGAGCAGCGCCGCCAGCGGGCGCAGCATCAGTTCGGGCTGCAGCGGGTCCAGCAGCGGCGCTGGCGCTGCCGACGCACCCGCCAGCCAGGCCAGGTAGACGCGCCCGGCGCCGCCGCGCAAGGCCGCGCGCGCCGCCAGCAGCGCCGCCCCCAGCATGTGCGTGCCGTGCGCGTGGGTGCCGTGCGTGTTATGCGCCACTTGGCCACCGATCACGGCTACGCTGCCGTAGCTGCCCTTGTGCGTGGCCAGCGGCAGGCGGCGCAGCACACGTGGCGGTGGGTGGCTGGGCGCGTGCAGCCAGGCGCTGGGCGCGGCGGCTGGGTCGCTTGCCGGGGGTGCCAGTTCGGCCAGCCCCAGGTCGTGGAACCAGAGCGTGCCCGCTGCGCTGCGCCCGTGCTGGGTGAACAGGCCCGGCTTGAGCGTGAGCAGGCTGAGCGTGTGGCGCTGGGCGCTGGCTCGAGGTGCAGCGCTGGCCCACCAGTGGCCACTGTCGGCACACAGGCCGCTGGGCAAGTCCAGGCACAGCACGGGCACGGGCAAGGCTTGCAGGCGCGCGATCCAGTCGTCGGCCAGGCCGCGCACGGCCCGCGCCAGCCCGAGGCCAAAGAGCGCGTCCAAGGCCAGATCGGGCCAGTCGGGCGGCGGGGCGGATGCGCGCACCTGCAAGCCGCTGGCCTGGGCCTGAGCCCAAGCGCAGCTGCAGTCGGCGCTGAGCGGGCCTTCTGGCCTGAGCCAGTTCAGCCACACTTCCCCGCCCAAGGGCTGCAAGCGGCGCTGCCAGGCGGCGGCGGCAAGCAGGCCGTCGCCGCCGTTGTGGCCGGGGCCGCAGGCCACCCAGACGCGGCGCGCGTGCGGCGCCAGCGCGGCGCTGAGGGCAAAACAGGCGGCACCGGCGCGCGCCATCAGGGTGTGCGCGGGCAGCCGCGGCTGCCCGCGCACACCCTGATGGCGCGCGCCGGTGCCGCCTGTTTTGCCCTCAGCGCCGCGCTGGCGCCGCACGCGCGCCGCGTCTGGGTGGCCTGCGGCCCCGGCCACAACGGCGGCGACGGCCTGCTTGCCGCCGCCGCCTGGCAGCGCCGCTTGCAGCCCTTGGGCGGGGAAGTGTGGCTGAACTGGCTCAGGCCAGAAGGCCCGCTCAGCGCCGACTGCAGCTGCGCTTGGGCTCAGGCCCAGGCCAGCGGCTTGCAGGTGCGCGCATCCGCCCCGCCGCCCGACTGGCCCGATCTGGCCTTGGACGCGCTCTTTGGCCTCGGGCTGGCGCGGGCCGTGCGCGGCCTGGCCGACGACTGGATCGCGCGCCTGCAAGCCTTGCCCGTGCCCGTGCTGTGCCTGGACTTGCCCAGCGGCCTGTGTGCCGACAGTGGCCACTGGTGGGCCAGCGCTGCACCTCGAGCCAGCGCCCAGCGCCACACGCTCAGCCTGCTCACGCTCAAGCCGGGCCTGTTCACCCAGCACGGGCGCAGCGCAGCGGGCACGCTCTGGTTCCACGACCTGGGGCTGGCCGAACTGGCACCCCCGGCAAGCGACCCAGCCGCCGCGCCCAGCGCCTGGCTGCACGCGCCCAGCCACCCACCGCCACGTGTGCTGCGCCGCCTGCCGCTGGCCACGCACAAGGGCAGCTACGGCAGCGTAGCCGTGATCGGTGGCCAAGTGGCGCATAACACGCACGGCACCCACGCGCACGGCACGCACATGCTGGGGGCGGCGCTGCTGGCGGCGCGCGCGGCCTTGCGCGGCGGCGCCGGGCGCGTCTACCTGGCCTGGCTGGCGGGTGCGTCGGCAGCGCCAGCGCCGCTGCTGGACCCGCTGCAGCCCGAACTGATGCTGCGCCCGCTGGCGGCGCTGCTCGACGCCGCGCTGCTGCAAGAGCTGGTCACGGTATGCGGCTGCGGCGGCGGGCAGGCGGTGGCCGGCTGCCTGGGCACCGTGCTGGCGCACAGCCGCCTGCTGGTGCTCGACGCCGACGCCCTCAACGCCGTGGCCGACGCGCCCGCGCTGCAAGCGCAACTGGCGCAGCGCTGGGGCCAAGGCCGCGGCACCGTGCTCACGCCGCACCCGCTCGAAGCGGCGCGCCTGCTCGGCAGCGCAGTCGAGCGCGTGCAGGCCGATCGGTTGGGTGCAGCGCAGGCGCTGGCCGAGCGTTTCCGCTGCGTGGTGCTGCTCAAAGGCGCCGGCACGGTGGTGGCAGCGCCCGGCCTGCCAACGCGCCTCAACCCGAGCGGCAACGCGCTGCTGGCCAGCCCCGGCAGCGGCGACGCGCTGGCCGGCCTGATCGGCGCCGAACTGGCACATACCCCGCCCGACAGCCTGGAGACGCTGCAACGCGCCTGCGCCGACGCCGCCTACTGGCACGGCCTGAGCGCCGAGCGCTGGCCACCCGGCGCACCCCTGCCTAGCGCCAGCGAGTTGTTGCGGCTTTGAGTGCACAAAGGGCTCAGCGACTGCGCAGCCCAACCGCCACATCCCGAAACGAGGCCAATGCCGCTTCGAGATGCTCAATGATCTCCTGCTGCAGCACATCCGGCGGCGGCAGATCGTCGAGGGTGTCCAGGCTGTCATCCTTGAGCCAGAAGATGTCGAGACTGGCCTTGTCGCGAGCCATCAATTCTTCTTGGCTGAAGAACTTGAACCGTTCGCTGGCCACGCGTTCGTGGCGGTTTTCCGGGTTGAAGCAGGCGATGAAATCCTGCAAGTCGTCCAGCTTGAGCGTGCGCGTCTTCAGGGTGAAGTGCTTGTTGGTGCGCAAATCGTAGAACCAGATGCCCTTGGTGTGGATCTGGCCGTCCTTGGGCTTGGCGTCGAAGAACACCACATTGGCCTTCACACCCTGGGCGTAGAAGATGCCGGTGGGCAGGCGCAGCACCGTGTGCACATCGCAGTTCTCCAGCAGCTTGCGGCGAATTTTTTCGCCCGCACCACCCTCAAACAGCACGTTGTCTGGCAGCACCACCGCCGCTTTGCCATCCACCTTCAACATGCTGACGATGTGTTGCAGGAAGTTGAGCTGCTTGTTCGACGTGGTTTCCCAGAAGTCCTGCCGCTCGTAGGTCAGCGCCTCTTTGTCTTCCTCACCTTCCTCAGTGGTGATGGTCATGCTGCTCTTCTTGCCGAAGGGCGGGTTGGCCAGCACGTAATCCACCTTGCGCCTGGGCTCAGCGATCAGGGCATCAGAACGCTCGACCGAAGGCTCCCCGTCCAGTTCGCCAATGTTGTGCAGGAACAGGTTCATCAAGCACATGCGGCGCGTGTTCGGCACGATTTCATTGCCGTGGAAAGTCTGGTCACGCAGAAACGCTTTCTGGCGCTTGTCCAACTTGGCCCCTGGTCGGGTCAGCCAGTTGTACGCGCCCAAGAAAAAGCCTCCGGTGCCGCAGGCAGGGTCGGCAATGGTTTTCATGGGCTCTGGCCGCACGCAGGCGACCATGGCTTCGATCAGCGCCCGTGGTGTGAAGTACTGCCCCGCGCCACTCTTGGTGTCTTCCGCGTTTTTTTGCAGCAAGCCCTCGTACAGATCGCCCTTGGTGTCGGCGTCCAGGCTGATCCAGCTTTCGGCATCGATCAACTGCACCAGACGTGCGAGCTTGGCCGGGTCCTGAATCTTGTTCTGTGCCTTGAAAAAAATCGCGCCCAGCATGCCCGGCTCGTTGCCCAGCTTGTGCAGGGTGGCGAGGTACTGCGCCTCCAGCGGTTCGCCGAACTTGGAGCTCAGGCTGGCCCAGCCATAGCCCTTGGGGATGTGGGTGTCGCGGTTGTAGGGCTCTTGCGCGTATTCGTGCGCCAGCTTCAAGAACAGCAGGTAGGTGAGCTGTTCGAGGTAATCACCATAGCCCACGCCGTCGTCGCGCAGGGTGTGGCAGAAGTTCCAGACTTTCTGGACGAGGGTGGAGGTGTTCATGTTTTCTCAGCGATGAGTTCGCCTTCCATGCGCCGGATTGCCGCAAGCAAATTGCGATAACTTGGTGAGCGTTGGTTGTCCAGGCTCAGGTGGTGGCCGATGGCGCGCGAGCCAGCCACTTTCTCGTAGTGGCCTTTTGTCAGGGCTTGCAGCTCCTTGCTTGGACTGCCCAAAGCATCGGGCGACCTGAATTTGCGTGACTGCTGCTGGCGCGCCAGTCCATGAATATTCAGTGCGGACTCGACAGCAGCCAAATCGGCAAGATAAAAGGCTTCCAACTCTGTGCAGGCAATACGGACCAGGCATTTTTCCGCCTTGCCCGACGCGTGGCACAATTTGAGCAAGCGCTGTTTGACCTGCAGGCAATTCGGGTGACTATCCTGATCGCGCAAGACAATGAACCGTGCCAAAGGGTTTTGATAGGCTCGGATCTTGCGGGTCAACTGCTTTTCCAGATCCTGCTTGCCCTCGAACGGAATACACCGAAACGTGGTGCCTGCGTTCAGCACGCGCGGAAGCAAAGATTCCAGCATGGCCTTGGCCGAAGGCTCTTCGAGCAGAAACACCAGCTCCTTCATCGCGGGTCCACCCCATCAAAAAAGCCTTGCTTCCATAAGTACCCAAGCTGGTCGCCCTCGGCGACATAGGCAGCGATTTGTGCATTGTCTTGGGCGCGGTGTATTTCTGTGCGGCCCTGGATCTTGACCAGCCAGCACACCTCCTCCAATTCAAGTGCATTCAAAAAATCGGGGGAATGCGTGGTTACGAACACCTGCCCGCCGCGCTTGGCATAACTGCGAAACTCTTCAGCAAGTTCCGCCATCAGTTGTGGGTAAAGCTGATTCTCGGGTTCTTCCACACACAGCAACGGGTGTGGCTTGGGATCATGCAACAGCACCAGATAGGCAAACATCTTGATCGTGCCATCTGATACATAGCGATCCAGAAAAGGCGTCTTGAACGAGCCGTCCTGAAAACGCAAGGTCAGGTAGCCATCGTCCATCAACCTGGGTTCCACCGAGGAAACGCCAGGAACACGGCGCGTCATGGTTGCCAGAATTTTTTGAAACACCGCTGAATGCTGTTCATGCAGGTAGCGCGCCACCAAGGGCAAGTTCTCACCAGACTCCGACAGGTGTTCGGTTGCACCAGCGGCATCTTTGCGCCCGCGTGCTGCACTGATATGAAAGTCGGAAACATGCCAGTTTTCGATCAACCGGCGAAAGGCACTCGCTGCCTTGAAGCGCTCGAATTGACCAAGGCCTTTAATGGCCAGGGTGTCGGCGGCAACCCTCTGCTGTTCCCGCTCCAGCTCTTCGTCGGACTTGTTGAATTCCTCCTCGTTGGTGATGGCATAGCCTTCGCCATTGGCGAAGCTGAGAAAATGATAGGGACTGCCATAGCGGCCGCGCTTGTAGCGCAACAACTCCTTCACCACCACCGGAGCGCCACCGCGTTCGCCAATTTCAAGCGTATAAGTCACCAGCCGCTCTACGCCGCTGATTTCCATGCGGTACTGGAGCTCGATCTGGATCAAGTCCTGATTCGGATCGCAGCCGCGGCTGAGCACTTCCGCAAAACGGCCACGCTTGTCCAGCGCCTGGCGGACATTGCCTTTGAGGCAGTCGTGCAAGAAACCGAACACGTCAAAAAGCGTTGACTTGCCGGAGCCATTGGCACCCACGACCACCAAGAAGGGCGGGATATCCCTGAGATGCACGTCACGGAAAGCCTTGAAGTTCTTCAAGCGTATCGATTCGATTTTCATGATCTGGTCCGGGTGAATGATTTGCGCCCGCACGGTTTTTTCACTGCCGCCTGCACGGCGCGTTCGGCACGGATGCGTTCCAGCAGCACGCTGGCGGGTTCGTCGCTTGGGTCTTGCGGCACCAGCTGGCCAGTAAAGGCGGCGCGCAGGATGTTTTGGCGTTGGGCAGTGGATTGTTTGAGGGCAATTTCGATCGAGTTGACTTGGCCATTGATTGAATCCAACGAAACATCAAGGCTCGCCAGTAAAGCCTGCTGCTCCACCTCAGGCGGCAGCGGAATTGGAAGGCAGCGACAAACCTCCAAGGTTAAATTGGTTTGTCCTGCGGTGGTTTTCGAGCGAACTTTGAGCCACTGCTGGGCTACAGATGACAACAGATAACGACAAATCAATAATGGCAATACACCATCAACGGTTCGAAATATCGCTATAGCTTGATTAATATTCCACTCGGGAAAAGTGAAGGGCACTATGGCAACCTGCCCAAGCGGTGGCCCCACAATATTCATCAGCACGTCGTTGGGATATACAGCCGAGCGTGCCAAAAATCCCTTATGCGTTTCCTCAGACACATACACTTTATCCGTCAAATCCAGCTCGCCACTGTCCGTCAGGTTCGTAACACGGAGGAATGGGATGGTTCTCACGCCATCAGCGTCGAGTCCTTTCGGTGGAGTTGTTCCCTTTGTGATGAACTCGCATAGTTGCTCACCACTCGCCCACACCCACCCCTTTGGCAATTGCGGTAAATTTGTGGTATCCGGTTGCACCGGCTCGGGGTATTTCTTCTGCCAATCCTTGGGCGGGGCTTTGCCTTGCTCCTTGAACTTGGCGAGTTGTTTGGCTTCCCAGCGGGCGCGGCGCTCGGTGAGGATGCGCTGCAACAGTTGTGCCCCGCTTTCCGATGGCGTGTTGTGGGCTCGCCATTCAGCGGTGAGCGCACCTTCCACGGCGGCTTTGAGCAGGGACTGCCGGTATTGCGTCAGCTTCTTTTGCGCGGCCTTGAGTTCGGCCACGCCGGCATCGAGGTCGGAGAGCAGCTCTTCGAGCTTTTCGACGATGCGGGTTTGTTCGGTGGCAGGCGGCAATGGAAAGGAAATTTTCGCCAACACTATGGGATCAATGTGAGGAATGCCTACTCCTTTGGTGTGCGTGTTCAGATGCCCGTAGTTCGAGTGAACGAAGTAGTAGAGGTATGAGGGATCAGCCAGGTTCGAGGTCAATCTAGCAAGTGTTGATCCGATATAGCCGCCTACGCCTCTGCCAGCCAAACCTGCTCTTGCACCGTCCCACACCAATAAAGTATCCGATGGCTGGCAGCGCGGCACGTCCTGTTCTGGTGCATACTCTTCAACCTGCTTGGTTTCAAAAGCCGATATTTTGATATATGGGACTGACCGATCTTCACCCTTTGGGCCCAGACCATTTGGCTTCTTCCCTTTCTGAATTTGCAGGGCCTCGCCTAGGGCGATTTGTACCCATCCATTTGGCAACTCACTCACGCCACCAACTCCCCATTCATTTCATCCATCAAGGCATCCAGTTCCTTGCCAAACAGGCCCCAGGCTTTTTGCAATCCGCCCTTATCCGCCAGTTCGGCGTAATGAAAGTCGTCGCGGCCAATGCTGCAACTGCTGGCAATGTGGTCTTTCATCAGGCGCAGCCAGTCGGTCTGCTCGGGCGTGAAGGCGGTGCCGCGCTGGGCGTTGTGGCGGAATATCCAGGCCTGGAAGCGTTTGTCCACTTCGTCGGCAAAGGGTTTGAGCTCAGCGTCCAGCCCCAGCGCAAAACGCAGCAAGGACACCAGATCGGTGAGCTGGCGTTTGCTGTTCAAGCCTTTCACGGCCGTGGTCTGCACACGGGCATAGGCGCTCCACAGCCGCTCGGTGGTGAGCATCAAGGGCGGTTTGCTCAGGTGCGCGTGCAGCTCTTCGAGCATATCGAAGGTGAGGGCACGGCGCTGGTAGGGTTGCTGGTAAAAAAAGCCGAGGGCGGCGATTTCGTCCTTGTGCTGCGCGATGTAATCGGCAAAGGTCTGGATCACCGCCTTGGCCTGCGCTTCGGCCTGCTGCGCAAAGCCGCTGAAGGTGACTTGATCGAGGTTGATGTGGTCGATGAGCTGCTCACGCTCGCGGCGCGCGCTTTCGATTTCGTCGCGCAGTTCCGGCTGGTCGAAAGGCGCGCAGGCCGCGGCCACGCGCTCGGCGCGGGCGGCTTCAATCTCTTCGGGCAGCAAAGTGTCTACACTGCGCGTGATGCCTTTGGCTTTGGCGGTGGCCAGTGCGGCTTGGACGATGGCATCGGGGTCCAGCGCGGCGATCAGGCCTTTGCCCAGTTCAGCCACCGAATTGCCGCCGGAGATTTTTTCGATGCGCGCCTGCGCTTTGCTGTCCAGTTGCTTGGCCAGGCGCACCAGGCGGTTGGCGAGCGAAAGCACGGTGTCGTCGTCGCGGCTGCCCATCGCCACACCGTGCAGCAAGTCCTTCAGTGCCACACCGGGTTTTTTCTCCAGCGGGCGGCTTTCGGTTTTGAGGCTTTTTTCCACGCCCACGGCATCGATCAGCACAAAGTGGGTTTTGGCGCCGTCCGCACTGTTGCTGACGCGCTTGAGGCTGTCGCCGTCCAGGCTACGCACGCCTCGGCCCTTCATCTGCTCGTAGTAGCCCTTGCTGCGCACGTCGCGCATGAACAGCAACACTTCCAGCGGCTTCACATCCGTGCCGGTGGCAATCATGTCCACGGTGACGGCAATGCGCGGGTGGTAGTCGTTGCGAAAACTGCTAAGGATGCTGTCGGGGTCTTCCTCGGCGCGGTAGGTGATCTTCTTGCAGAAGGCGTTGCCCTGGCCATACACCTCACGCACGATGTGGATGATGTCGTCGGCGTGGCTGTCGGTCTTGGCGAAGATCAGGGTCTTGGGTGTTTCCTTGCGTGCCGGGAAAATCTGCGTTTCCACCGCCGTTTTCATGGCCTGAATCACTTGCCGGATCTGGCTTGGGTTGACCACCGACTTATCCAGCTCCTTGGCCGTATAGGCGGTGTCTGCTTCGGTTTCGCACCAGCGTTTCTTGCGGGTGGCGCGGTCGCGGTGGTCCACCCATTCTTTGGCCTTGAGCTCTGCGCCTTTCTGGGTGATCTCGGTTTCGATCTCAAACACGTCGTAGCCGACGTTGACGCCATCGGCCACGGACTGCTCGTAGGTGTATTCGGCGACGATGTTTTCGTTGAAAAAACCGAAGGTGCGTTGATCCGGCGTGGCGGTGAGGCCGATCAGGCTGGCATCGAAGTAGTCGAGCACCTGCTTCCACAGGTTGTAGATGCTGCGGTGGCATTCGTCGATGACGATGAAATCGAAGGTTTCAACCGGCACAGCCGGGTTGTAGCGGACGAGCTTTTCCTGCCTGGCGGTTTGCTGCACTTCGTTGAGCGAGACATCCTCGGCGGATTCGTCCATCGGTTCGCCACTCAGAATCGCGTACATGCGCTGGATGGTGCTGATGCAGACCTGCGAATGCGGATCGATGTTGGGTGAGGCCAGCCGCTGCACGTTGTAGAGCTCGGTGAATTTGCGGCCATCGTCCGGCGGCGTGTAGGCCATGAATTCCTGATGCGCCTGTTTGCCCAGGTTGCGGGTATCGACCAGGAACAGGATGCGCTTGGCACCCCCAAACTTGAGCAGACGGTAGACCGAAGTGATGGCGGTGAAGGTTTTGCCCGCGCCGGTGGCCATATGCACCAGCGCGCGGGGTTGGTTCAAGGCCAGTGATTTCTCAAGGCCGGTGACGGCGCTGATCTGGCAAGCGCGCAGCTCGCGCTCTGGCAAGGCTGGCATGCGCTCTGCGAGGCGGCGGCGCAGCGTCTCAGGTTGGGCCAGCCAGGAAGCCAGGGTGTCTGGCTTGAAGAAGTGGAAGATTTCACGCGAGCGCGGCACCGGGTCGGCACCATCGGTGAAGCGAGTGATCTGGCCCGTGGCCTCGAACAGAAAGCGCAGCGGGGTGCTGTCTTGGCACCACTTGAGTGTGGCGTTGGCGTAGCGCTCGGTTTGCTTTTCGGTGGCGATGAGGTTGGCGCCCGCACTGTTTTTCTTGGCTTCGATGACACCCACGGCATTGCGGTTGACAAACAGCACGTAATCTGCCGTGCCGGTATCGGTGGGGTATTCACGCACCGCCACGCCTACCGCAGCGCCGAGGTTGAGCTGCTTCATGTCCTGGATGATCCAGCCCGCCTGCTCCAGCTTCTGGTCGATCTGCTGGCGTGCCTTGGTTTCTGGTGTCATGTAAGCCGCCCTCTTGCCGTGTGCGGGTCTGTCGCCCACCGGCCTGTGGTCGATAGCCGCCTTTGATTCATTGGGCCTGCCGCACGGGTTCAGGCGATCAAAATCAGCACCACCTGCAGCAGCACGATCAGCAGCAGCACCGACAAATCGACCCCGCCCACCGTGGGCAGCACGCGCCGGATGGGCGCCAGCAAGGGCTGCAGCAGCTGCCCCAGCGTGTACTGAATCGGCGCCTGCGGCTGC
>Ga0194136_1000601_pt1 | contig 18503 bp, 29 predicted proteins | sample TARM_MetaG_T3A_1_FD_134023 | JGI IMG/M metagenome (GOLD analysis project Ga0194136, IMG submission 134023) | Freshwater microbial communities from Pennsylvania, USA, analyzing microbe dynamics in response to fracking - TARM_MetaG_T3A_14 (version 2) | ecosystem: Environmental > Aquatic >...
ATATCCCAACGCTTCAACTTGTCTGACAAACTCTTTCGTCTTCATTCCGCTTCCTCCATAACTTCAGCACTCCACTCGATATCATCCACATCAAACCGCTGTATCTGATCAATCACCATGTCGATAGCGGCTTCGGATAACTCGTCCTCATAATTATCAAACGGCTGTCTATTACCGGACTCAACATCCAATTCGATCCACTTAACGGCAGTGACCTTTACTTTGTGTTTCATTCCATCACCCTTATTTTCTCGAATCCTGTGATGTCCATCTTTGAAATTTCTGATTCTGTGAATATGGTTTTGATTCCGTTGCCTTCCCTGTCATTGCTTATTGAATATTCTCCGTTTAACACGTCTTTGTTTAGATAAGTAAATTCAAAAGGTAAAGTAGAAACCAAACGCAGATAATACCGCTTCTCTTCCTCGCGTTCTGTGAGTGGAGTTTCTGCTAACATCATCATATTTTCGTATAACATAAATGCTACTTTTTCAGGCAAATCTTCAAATATTTCATAAATTGTTGATAAGCTATAACGACATTTTTTACTAACTTTTCCAACCAAATTACCATCACAGAATATATGTATATCACTAAGATGGTGTTGTAATTCAAACTCATATAATTTTTTATTAAATTCACTGTATCTCATTTTATTCCTCCTATTTTTTCAAACCAAGCATAAATATAATCAACAATAAACAAGCCGCAATTTCGCTTACTATTATCTCCATTTTAATAATCAATCAAATCTTCTAATCTATCAAAAAACTCTTTAGGACTTGTGAAAGCCTTCAAAGTGATAGGTTGAGCAGAGTCTCCTTTTAGATAAATAATAAGAGTCATTTTATCTTTGGATAATCTTAAGATGGATCTAAATGGAATAAAAGTTACTTGAACATATCCATTACCACTTCTATGAGTTAACAATAATCTTTCATTTGTTAGGAAAGCTTTTACTGGAGCTGTATCATCAATTAATCCCGATCCAAATTCTAAGACTTCTTCATTTTCATGAAGATTATCTAATAATTCAATAAAGTGAGTTTTCTCAAATCTTCCTAATTTCTTAATCCCAAAACTTTGAGCCAAATCCAATGCTTGAACCTCTGCTACACTCTTCTCTTTTTTTCCTAATAAACCCATCTTAATCTCCTCCTTATTTTCTATTAATTTCTTTTTTCTCTTAATTTTTTATAGTATAAGTTTCTTACTTTTGTATAATACTCTCTTACTGGATCGACAAACTCTGAACCAATAGATATAATTGATAAAATAGCAATTGCGTGGAGCCATAACCCAAAGTAAGTTATTATTGAAGCAAATAATAAAAATAATAAAAATAACAAAATTGCTAAAATTGTCTCTCTAGATAGCTCCCAGATTGATTCTAATAAAATACTTATTTTATAACCATATTTGGGCCTAGGAACGTACCCGTTGATACGTTTCGGGACTGTTCCTCTACTATTTTGATGAATTTGGATGAATTTGATCTTTTTCTTACCTTTTTCTTTACTTTTGTCATCCTGGGACGTTCTCATGCAACTTATCCTTTCTAACTAACTTATTTTACTTTCTCGCACCTGGTGAACCCTCTACCACAAAATACTTCTGGTTTCCAATCATAAGATAGTTTTCCAATCTCTTGTTGAGTAAATCTGTAAAACTCATAATATTTTGGTCCTCTTTTCTCTAATTCATCAACTCCATAAAAATTATTAACATTATCATAATCATTAGGATCAATAACTGCATCCTTACTCAGGAAAAATTTTGTTCCATCAACATCTACCCAATAAACATACCATTTATCTTCATCTATTCTTTTGTTATCTGGGGTGTTCATATAGTCAATAGCTAAATCAAAAACTTTTACTCTATTTCTGGCAGATTCAACATATGTACTTCTTCTAAAATCAATGCCTCTTCCAATTGTGTTTACAGCAAACATATAGCTTTCATTTTCTACCATATAGAAGTTTCCATGATCATAAACTTGAATTTGCTTTCCATGAAGGATATTATCTTTAATCTTTGTTTGATAGCCTAATTTTTCTGCTTCTTTTATAAACTCATTTGTTGTTAACATATTGATCTTCCCATCTTTTTAATTTTAAAATATTAGAGAGGATTTCTCCTCTCTTCTATTTATTTGATTTTTACTTCTTCCATCTTATTGATGTCAAACCATAGTGGAACAATTTCCCAACTATTAAAATTTTTGAAATAATCATTAGCGAATCTTTCAGCTTTTTCTTGATCATCAAACCATATTGCTTCTTTCTTTTTGGTCCAAATAAAACTGTTTGAATCATTTGAAGCTCCTAGATAAACTTTCTTATTTACTATTTTAATAACATAAAATTCTTCCATTACAATCATCTCTCCTTGTTTTATAAGATATATTTTATTTATATATACATTATAACATTAAGGAGAGATTTTGTACACATTTTTAAATCATTTTGCAGCAGAAATTACGCAAAAATAAGGGACTTCCTAAATTCTGTATCACGTATAGATTTATCGAGTTCCTCTTTAGCAAGAATATACATTGCATTGCTCCAACCAAGCGGTGTATTTCCATTGTATTGATCACTGTTAGCAAAATATAATTCTGGTAGAGATCCATCTTCTAACATAACTTCTTCAGTTTTCTTAATATAGTCTTCTGCTTCATTATAACTTCCTAATCGCATATGGGCTAAAGCTAACCATGGTAGACCAAATGTCCACTCAGCTTCTTTTCCAACATAAAAATTAGGATCGCTATATCGATTATCTGGATCTTTGGAGTTGTAATATGAGTCAGATTTATATCTAATAACTCCCTTATCTCTCAATAAGTGATTTTCAATTCCAATTAAAATTTGCCAAGCAGTTTCATTATCAACAACTTTATATGGATAAATTAGGCTTAATTGTGCTAAATCAAACTTTTTGGATGGACTTTCAAAAGGAAGTAATTTAGCTAAAGCTTCTTCTCCTCTTTTGATCAAGACATCAGAAACTGTCCAATATTCTTTTGCAGCTTTTAATCCTGCAACGCAAGCACCTAAACTTGAAGCGTGCATTTCTCTATTTTCTTCCCACATCCCATTATCAGGATCTTCCCAATAACGAACCATATTAAGATAGAAAATCATATTTTGTACCGTATCTGAATCTTGTTTTGATCTGATAATTTCTTTTTCATTATCTAATCCTTTAGCAATTCCAAACAAAATTGCTCCAATTGCATCATGTTGACAATTTCCCCATTCTAGTGGAGACTCTTCTCCATTAGTTTGGTATCGTGGATGGATATATTCATGAGTGTATTGAGGTTTTCCAAAAGCGCAAGGATCAAATTTCCATGAATATTTGTTGAGAATATCTAAAATTGCCCAATATGTTTTTTCATATCGATCACAATCAGATTTTAGATATGGAAGCACCTCATAAAATGAATCACGAAGCCAAACATAACTATAATCTGAAGAAGCACTTGCAACATAGAGATCATTTTCTAATCTCAAAGAATCTAGAATTTTATGACTTTGTTCTACTCTATCTACCATTCTTATTATTGTTCCCTCTTTCATTTATATTTAGAACTTATTTTTAAGTTCTTTATATTCTTTACCAATATTTTTAAAATAATCAATAACAAAAGTAACGAGAAGATAGATCATGAACAATAAAGTAGCAATAGCAACCATTGACATAATCCACTCAACAGAAAACAAAACTAAGATTATAACTAATACCACTAATAAATTTAAAAGTTCTTTCAAGATAGGTCCAGATACTTTCCAAAATGCTTTAAATAATAATTTTAAATTTTTCATATATTTCTCCTATTTATTCTCTGTTATTGTGAATGGAATAATTGTTTCTGGCATATAGTTAACTTCATATTTATATTGATTAACTTGAGCACCTTCTAGATCTTCAACAACATACATATTCCATTCTGTCATATTGATCAAATGCTTCTTATAAACACCTTTATCTGCTTCAACAATAATTACTAACTTATCAGAATCATTAGTATCAACAGAAATCCTACCAATTACTTCAAATTCAATTTTATCTGTTCTGGTATTAATAACAGCAACTCTTCGAATAACATTGAAGTTGTCTGCTTCTTGACTTACATTATAAGAAACTTGACTACTTTTGGTACTTTCACAACCACTTAATAGAAATAATCCACTCACTAGTAATGTTGTTATAATTACTTTCTTATTCATTTTCATTAGTATCCTCCGCTAATTCTGGATTTTCATAAATATTACCAATAACTTCACATTCATCAGGATCATATTCTACTTCGTCGTCGCAGCATCCACAGCCGTCACCTTGAGCGAATGGGTAATATCCACCTCGTTTTTCTACAAACAAAACAGTGTAAATTGAGTTTCTCCAACCTTTAATAATATCTTCTTCACATATTTCTTTTTTGTTCTTATCTTTAATATTAATGTACTGCATAACTTTGAATCTTTTTGGATCTTTTAGAGCATCCTCTAAGTCAGTTATGTAATAACCTTCCTTATCTCTATATATAAAATCTGATCCTCCGCATAACATTTCCTTATTTTCAATATCATAAACTCTGAACTTAATTTCTCTCATTAAAATTCCTCCATTTTAATATTTATCAATATCTATAGAAACTGCAATTACATCAATTTTAATATCTTCTTCATTATTTTTTCTATTTTCTTTTATCCAATTTTCTGCTTCTTCTTCGGTTCCAAAAGCATCCTTAACTTCTTGGTCTTCATAAGAGTATAAAATATAAATATCTACATCCATTTTTATTTCTCCTTAATATGTTCTACCATTCCTTAGTAGGAATGATAGTTAATATTTCTTCTTTTTTAATTACTCTACCATATTTATCTGATAAGAATGTAGAGTCAGAATATAGTTGTTTCTCATATGATCTTTTATCATAAAAAATCATATTGATCTTACTTCCATTTTTAGAAGTAACTTTACAATTAAAATATTTATTATCTTTTAATAAGATGTCAAGATCAAAAGGTGAGTCTTTAGCCAGTCCAATATATAGGCCATAGATATTCATTAATGTCCATAATTGAAAAGATGTATAACCTTGTTCATCTTTTTCAGGATCATTATCATATCTTAATTTATATAAGCTAACACCCAAATCTGTTAGCTTTACTTTTACACTTTCATTTAAATTGATCGTATCCATTTATTGATCTACCTCAACATCTTCTTCAATTTCTAAAATTTCACTCTCAACATCTGAATCATATTCATCCGCTGAATCTACAGCAATATCTATTGCGTCATTTTCAGTATCTGCAATAACTTCCATCGTTGTAATACTAGTAATTCTAATTTTATATTTATTCATTATTTTACTTCCTCTGCAAAGTTCCAGTATCTTTCGTCAATTTTTTTAATTTCTTCTTCAGTAAATTGATTACATTGAGATTTTTTAAGATCTTCTTCTGTTTTATACAAAAAGAATCCAATATCTTCATTTGCATATCTAAACATATATAAATTATTTTTAATAGTAGGAACTAACACATAATATTTCTTTTCTTCTTTTCTATCTTCTAAGTCTGTTGCAATATACTCATCTAACAAATCTAATAGTTGGAATATATGTAGCATATAAACATTATCCCAGCTATTTTCACCTAAATTCATAAAATCTGCTGTTCCGCTTCCTCTACTTTTACCCCAAGTTGGAAACTTATAAAAAGGCTGTCCTTTCTTATTTTCATAAAAATGGATTTCGTTGCCTTCTAATTTAGCATCTATACTTTTAATTTTATTATTAACTTTCTCAATCAATTCTGTTGTTTTCATTATATTCCTCCAAATGGATTAATGTTTACTATTTTTTGTAAAATATCATCATCGCTATGATTTATAAAGAAACCATGTTCTCTTATTAAAACAGATTTTAAAGCTTCTTTTGATTTAAAGTCTGCATAAACTAATTTTACATAAATTGAGTTTTCGATAGTTTCAATTTCTTCAAATGATGTTACTACATTTACAACTTTAGCAAATCCACCTTCAACTTTTATCATTTATTTTCTCTCTTTCTTTTTTCTTTCTTTTCTCTTCTTCTTCTCTAATTTTGGCTTGATACGTCAGTTTTCTTAATAATCTATGTAGTTCTAATGTTTCATCACCAGATAGCATAGGAACAATAAGATTTATACTTCTTATAATATCATCTTTTTTACAGATAATATTCATATATTCTTGAATTGGATTTTTAGTAAAAGCTTGTTTGAACATTTTTTCATCTTCAGATTCTTCTTTAGTTATTATCTTAATTTTAGGAGGTAGAAATCTATCTTCCATAAACTTTATCCACCTTATTAATAAAACTAAAACCATGTTCCATTGTAGCTCCTGTAGTTGTTGCCATAATAACATCTCCGCCAAATGCTTCCCGTAAAACAGTATCTAATTCATCGATTACTAATTTTCTACCCCTATAATGTTCTTTATATTCCAAATAGTGTTTGATAGAAACTGTTTCAACATGGAAGCCCATATCTCTTGCCACACTTCTGATATAGTCTGCCATAGTTGAGTTAGGAGTTAATAATAGCGATTTTGTTGAGGCTGCCATAATTATTGCTTTAGTAGTTTTTCCTGAATGTCTAGATCCTGCATGTATGATCATTTAATTTTCTCCTTTTAAGAACATTTAGTTTGATACCAAGATAATACATTTAATAGGGCATTTCTTTGTTTTTCCGTCATACCTTCTGCCCTATCTTTAAATTTTTTAGCAACATCGTATGCTGGAAAATGAACTGTAACATCATTTAGTCCTCTTCTTTCACATTGAAGAGCTGAGTCTACCAATTCTTTATTGGTAAGTTTTCTATTTTTGGAGCGCTTACTATCATAATCCTGCTGAAAGATAAGAGAATCTATATAGTACTCTTCAGCATAATAATCTGCCATACTCATTTTTGTTTCTCCTTTTATTTACCAAATTAATCCTTGTTCAATTCCACCAACAATACCGAAAACTGCTATAAAAATTGCTGCTACAATAACTATTCCAATAATATTTACTAAAAGATCTTCAAACTCTTCTGAGAATATTTTCATCTTATTTTGCCTCCCTTTCTAATTTTTTAATTTCATATTCAATATCATCTTTTATATTTTCTAATTTTCTTATATCTCTTGAGTTAAGTTCATTTGAGCTATGATAATAAACTGCCTTAATTAAAATTTGTAAAGCGGTGTAAATTAATTTCTTATTCATTTAATTTCCTCTTTTCAAATATTTTTTATTTATTTATATTAATATTATACATTAAAAACAAGATTTTGTAAACAATTTGGAGCAAAAACATTATAAAAAAAAGAAGAGGTTATGCCTCTTCTCTTTTTTCTGATCTGATCAAAACTCCATCTTTATTTTTACCAGTAATTAACATAACACTATGTTGATACGGACTATTATTATTGTTACACATGAAGTCATTACCATTTCTATATCCAACAAAAACTAACTTTGTACCTTTTTTGAACCAACTATCATCAATACATTTTCTATTTTTGCCTTCACCTTCCATTATCTTTTTATGATAATGTTGGAATTTCTGTTTACCAACTCGAACCTGCACAACACCAAATTCAGAAATAATAATTGCAATTCCTTTTTCAGGAATTTTATCAACAACTGTTCCAGAAATTACATGACTTTTTAGTATTCTATACTTTTTGCCGCCTCTGCCGCTTTTCCAACCAATTATTTCTGGCTCTTCTGGCATTTTTGAAAAATCAGAGATATTGAATAATTGTGCCAAATCATATTCTTTCAATTCATGATCATTAATATAGAAACTAATACTTTCCATTTCCCACTTAGCTAATGATCCTGTACAATTTTCCATCCAATATTCATTTCTCCTAAATGAAGCTTCTATAACTTTTGCTTCATCTGTTTGGAGCCACTCAGTTAATTTTTCAACTTTGTTTTTATACAACTTTTCAAATACTTTTGCTTCAATGATGAAATTACCATCTTGATCAAAGTAGCTTTCTTGAGGATATTTCTTTGTAACTAATTTCTTAGCTTCATTTCTATATTTCTTGAAGTATTCATCCATTAGCTCATCATGTTTTTTTAATACTTTTACCTTCTTATTGAAATCATAAATTTCTTTTTCTTCTTTTAAAGATTCTGGAATTTTGTTCAAAAGTTTAGGAATATTTGCTGTTGTTAATTTTTGTTTAGGAGGATTAACTTTAGCTACAAAATCAATCATAACTTTTTTTCTATCTTTGTTAATTTCATCAAACAATCCAGATTTGATCAAAACTACCATCTTCTTATCTGTTAACATTCCATTTTCAACATTTTTTTCATAAAAATCATCTATAGAAGAATATGGTCGATTGTCAATTATTTCTTTTGCTAATGTCATATTTATTTCTGAAATTGGTTTTAAGCCATAAATGATTTTACCATTCTCAACATCTGGTACAAATCCAATATCTGATCTACTTAGAGATGGAGGAGTAATTTCACTTCTGAAGGATTCTAAACTTTTTGCAGTGGCTCCATAGTTTGTTCCTTTTTCTAGTTCTCCCATAATTCCACTATCGACAGTTAGGCAGGCAGTTTTCCAAAATATTGATCCATATCTATAAGCAATATTCATTTCAACCATTAAGATCAAAGTATAAGAAGCGATATGTGGTCCAGAGAAAGCATAACCAAACTGTGGAACTAAACACTCATTCCAAACATAGTTTAGCATTTCGTCTCTAGTTCCAATTTCTCTTCCTTTCCTAAAGAATACTTCTCTTTGTTCTGCTTGTTTTTTAGGATCTTTTTTAGCTACAGATTTTCGCAAAAAGTTTGCTTCTCTAAGATCAAATCCAGATATATTTTTATGCATCGATAAAAGCATTAAAGATTCTTGAGTTTCACAAACACCATATCGATTATCTAGAAGCTCATGTAAAACTAATCTTTCTTCTTTTGTAAGAGCATACTCATCCATATCTTTTTCCCATTCGCTATTATCTTTCTTATATCTTACAAAGCGGTCAACTAATTGTTCGCCATCATTTGTTAGTCGCATAAGAGAGTTTGCAGCAGCTAATTCATCAAAGTTTTGTGCATCAACTTTTTCCAAGGTTTGTCTACCGGTAACAGTTTCGAATTGGAAGGCAGAAATAATTTCACCATCAAATAAAAGTTTGAACATTTCTGGATCTTCCATTTCCAAAACATCAGGATGGAAATATTTCAAATATGTTTTTTTCAATGATCCTTGCCATTCAATTTTTCCTTCTTTTAGCAATAAATCCATTGCTGTTCTAATTCTATCGAGTGCATTAATACTTAGAAAATCATATTTTAATCCACCCATAGATATTGTATCTTCAGCATCAAATTGAGTAATTTCTAATCCGGAAGTAGTTTTCATCATTGCATTTTGAGCAACATAACCATTTGGGAATACTAAGACTCCAGATGCGTGTTGTCCTCTACCACGAATTAATCCTTGAGATTGAAGCATCAAATCTTTTAATCCTTCATGTTTTTCAACTTCATTAATTAAATCATTTGAGGCTTTTCTACTTTTTTCTTCATTTCCAAAGAAGGCATCCTTTAGAGGCCATGGAGTTCCTTTATCATTTGGGAGCATATTAGTTATATTTGTAGCCGTTTCAACATCAATTCCCATTGATCTACAAGCGGTTAGAGTTGCTGAACGTGGTCCCTCAGTTGTATAGGTTCCAATATTTAGAATGTTTTCACTTCCATACACTTCTTTCACTTTTGCTAGAATTTCTTTTCTGGCAGAAGATTGCGCGTCCACGTCAATATCTGGAAGTTCTGGTCTTGATGCTGTTAAAAATCGCCAATGTGGTAAATCATATTTTAATGGATTAATTTGAACAATATCTAATAAGAAGTTTGTATAATAGCAGGCAGCAGATCCTCGACCAATACCAACTAAAGATACTTCCCACATAATATCAACTAATTCTTTCATAAGAACAAAATATGAACTCATTGGTTGTTTCATATGTTTTGAAATTGCAATAACTTCTCCAAACTCTAAATCTATACGACTCAAATTTAATTCATTAAATTCTTCATTTTTCTCAATCATTCCTTCAATACATAAATGAATATAATATCTGTCAATTTCTTGATCAGATTTTAACATAATATTGATATTTTTATATTTATCCAAATCTATTTTTTTAATATGGTTTTTAGATAATTCAAATTTAGGAATATGAGCAATTGGAATTTTAACATCTTGTTTGAAATTAAAGTGCTCAATCTTATCTTTTATTTCGTTTGTATTTTTAATCATTTCTTGTAAAAAATCTTCGTCTGTAAAATATTCTCTAAGCTCTTCTGTTGAGAAAATATAAGTTGTAGAATAGAATGACTCAACTTCTCTTTCTCCTTCTTGGGCAGTAAGATATTGTTTATGAAATTCGGCCTGTTCTTTATTTAAATAGTGAGCGTCAGTTGTTACAATACATTTTAATCCATAAGCTTTTGATATTTTTCGTAACCATTCGTTTGCAATTAATTGATCACTCTGATAAGAAGGTTGAAGCTCTATATAGAAATCATCTTTTCCAAAAATATTAATCATATTTTTAATAAAGTAATCAATTCTTCTTCTGATTTGAGTTTCATCCAATTTTTCTTCTACAGCTTCATTTAGCTCTAATAGAAGTTGAGGTAGTTCTCCACCAACACAAGCAGTTGATGCAATAATATCTCCTTTATAATCTTTCATCATTTCTTCTAACTCGTCTTTATATGTTGGAGTTCTCTCCATACCTCGAAAAACTCTGGAATTTTCCCAAGCTTTAGATGTTTGTTTCTTTAAAAATTCAAAACCTTTTTGATTTTTAGCCAATAATAAAAAGTGATTAAATTTCACTTTCATATTATTGTCCATCATCTCTTTTACTTCTTTATCAACAAGATATATCTCATTGCCAATTCCTATTTTGAATCCATCTGGTAATTTATTTTCTTTTTTGAGCTTTTCATAATATTCATAAAACTTTAAAGTTCCAGCTAACGTCTCATGGTCCGATAAAACCAAGCCGCTCAAATTCTTCTTTATTGCTTCATCAATTATTTTTTCTGGCATGTTTACGGAATCCCTCAGCCGAAAATTGGAAAAATAAGAGTGATTGTGAGTGCTAAACCAAGTCATTTAAATATCTCCATTTCTATTATAAAAGGAGTAGAATTAACTACTCCTCTGTTTTTTTATTTTTTAATTCTGAAGTGCCCAGCAACTACTTCTGGTTTGCTGATCATCTTTTCATTTCCGTTCTTGTCTACCATTTTTGCAATTACTCCATTTTTGTAAACTTGAGTGATTGTGAACTTTTCTTTAGTTACTACATCAACAATTTGGCTATCTACTAAAAAAATTCTCATTTTTAATTCCTCCAATAGTTTATTTATTTATAAGTTAATTATACATTAAATAGTGGAGTTTGTAAATAGATAGATGTGTATTTTACTAAATATTTGGTAAAGCATCCATAAGATCATTTACATGTTTATCAACAAGATTATTTAGCTCATCGGTTGAATGACCCTTAACTTTGATTATCTGAAAGAATGGGAAACGTCTAACTTGCCCAATTAATTCTTTCCAAAGCTCAGCATTTGCTAATCCACCTTTTTTATCCCATGAGTTTTTCTCCCACGTTTCGTACCATTTATTCTCTAAAGTATTAACGACATATGCAGAATCTAAATAAGCTCTAATTGGATATTTTTCTGTTTTAATTGCTTTTAATGCTTCCAATAACCCCTGGATCTCCATGCTATTATTAGTCTTTCCATAAAATGCTTTACCATCTAATTTTTCGTGGCCACCTTGTTTTAAGAAGAAAGCATAAGCTGCTTTATCAGTTTCTTTAATCTTTTCTCCTTTTTTAGCTGTTGATCGGCATCCACCATCTGTGTAAATATGAATAACTAAATCTTCATTTGTTGTTTTCTTTGGTGTAAATTTTGTTTGCATAATTGTTCTCCTTTTTAAAATCTCTACTCTGAATTTTATCAGAGTAGAGAAATTGTCTTATTTATTTAAAATTTGTTGAAGATCATTTTTGTATTTTTCTTCATTTACAAAATGTAAAACGCGCTCTTTTTGATATTTCTTGAGATCTTCAATTTGTCGTAAATTAGCAGGATCTTTAATAATATTCAGAGCTGTTATTACATCTTTCTTACTGTTTACATAAGAGAATTTGTAAAGTGGTAGTAGTTTATGCTCTGGATCAAAAGCTTCATCAATTAAAACTACTGCATCGCTTAATAAACATTCCCAAACTCTTAAAGTGTACATTGCATCATTATAGAATTTTTCACCAATAATAATTGTTGCTTCAGATGTAGATATTTTATTAATAACTTCCGTCATTGGAATTTTCTTATCTTGCTCAGGTAATTTTTCATTTGTAAATTTAGCTAATTGAGATTGTTTGATTGTTCCAAATGTTTTTACTTTAAATTGTTTAGAAACTTCTCCACAGAAATATTCAATCATTTTTTCTTTTCTATTTCCTGCTCGAAATGATCCTCCATAAATTAAGTCACATTCTTTAGCTGCTTTTTTAAAAACTTTTTTCATTTCCATAATTGCAATATATTGATCAATTGGGAAGTGGCCGGCATAAATTCCAGAAAACTCATTAGCTTTATATTGGTCCATAACTTCTTCAATATTTCTAGATTGAGCAACAATTCTAATTTTACTATTGATCCAAACATCTTCTTTTTCATAACCCCAACCTCGATTTTGAATGGCTGGCCAAAGTTGTCTAAATGGTAGTCGAGCATCTGTTTGAAATACTAAGATTGGATTGCCTTTCCATTTTGCTAGCATTTTATAATTATTAATAATTGTGGGACTTTCAACTCCGCCAAAGAAATTTAGAGCTGCTGGAATAACTAAAACTCGATCGAATTTATTAATTTCTTCAATGTCTTCAAAGCTTGTTGTGAACTCGCCATTTTTATTTGAAACAATAGTTGCATCATGGCCCATCATTTCTAAAGTCTTTTTTAGATAGATAGTTTCTCCAGATGGTGTTGTTTTAAAGTTGGTAACATTGTTAGCGATGTTCATTAATAAAATTTTCATTTTATAATATCTCCTGATCATATTTATTATTTTATTATGTTAATATATTTATATTTATAACTAAATTGAATTAAATATATGGACAAGCAAGTCCATTTTTCAATAATTCGTCATTTAAGTTAATAGCTTTTCCGGTTTTGTCTATATAATAAATCTCAGCTAGCCATCTTCCAAAAGCATCATCTTTTTCAGTATGAATATAGATTGTGGAGCCAACTGGAATAGTTTTTGATAAAAATTCTTTTGTTTCTAATCCTTTTTCTCTGGAAGCTCCTCTAGTTTCTGGAGCATTCACTCTCAATAATCTTACTTGCGTTTTGTATTTTAAATAAAAGCCGGTGTCGACAGTTATTACAATTGTATCACCATCAATAATTCTGTCGACAACCGCTAAATAATTATAAGCATTAAACATCTATTTACCTGTAGATCCGAAAGCTCCGACTCCTCTTTCTTTTCCTAACTCTTCTTCAAATTCAGCCAAGATGATTGGAACAATAACCAATTGAGCTACTCTTTCTCCTTTTTCAATTTTCACTGTATTTGTTTGATTTGTGTTTGTTACAATAGCATGTAATTCGCCTTTATAACCCGAATCAGCTGGGGCCACTTGAGAAATAATTCCTTTGTTTGCATGTCCGCTTCTTGGCATCATAATTGCCATTAATCCATCTGGAAGATCAAGTCCAAATCCTAATGGAATTTTTCTTGTTTGTCCAGGTGATAATTGACAACTAATTGTTGAATAGACGTCACTTCCGGAGTCGTTATAATGTTGTCGCTTAGGTTTTTCCTCATATCCAAAATCTAATAATTTAATCCTCAAATTGTTTTCTCCTTTGTTTTTATTTATATATGTATTATATAAGATTAGTTAGTTTTTGTAAACTAAATAATATTTAATCACTACATTTTTTAAAATGTATACCTATTTTTCTTAATATTTTGGGATCTTCTCCTTTTACACTTCTACTAATGGTTGCTCTGCAAAAACTTGATTTATAGAACTCTGCAGCTTCTCCAATATATCCAAAAGTTTTAATGATCTCGCCATTTTCATTGTTTATTACACTTATTTTTACTGCAGCTCCAGACTTTGCTCCATAGTTTGGACTATCTTTTCCTTTTAATCCAAACATACCATTTTTTTCACCCTTAACTTTGTATCCTTTTCCATACATTGGATGTTTTTCTCCAGACATGGCCTCACTTATTTTTTTCTTTGATTCTTCTGATTGAAGTTTTCCATACATTCCATTATTCTCTTTTTGAAATTTTTTCTTTCCTTTTTCATTCCATTTTGTTCCATTTCTATACAATGCTAAATCATATTTTTTCATTAACTCTTCAGCTATTCTGTTTTCTTTTATTAGAGAGTCTTTTTTTGATAAATCGTTATAGTAAACTTTTACAATTATATCACTTTTTCTATCTTTAGTTAGCTCGTTATATTTCTTATTTCTCTTAAAGTTGAACGGTCTATCTTTGTTGCCACTACCAACATATATACATTTACCATCTAGCCAGTGAGAGTAGACACTATAATTATTCAACAATATCCAACTCTCTACAAAAATCAACGATTTTTTCTCTTGTTTCTTTGCGGTTTAGTGGTTTTAATTTATTGTATAGGTATGATGAGTTTAGAAGTAGTTTCTGTCCATTAATTTTAATTTTTTTAGGCTCATTTTGAAGTGATTTTTCCATTTTTTCTAAATCTCTATCATAGATATGTAAAGATGTTACAAAGTGGGAATACGTTCCATAATTCACTTCTAGTTTATTTGCAATATATTTTTGAATTTCTGTAAAGTAGAACACGTCGTAGGGTGTCCCAGTAGATAAATCATTTGACCTCATTAAGGTTGTCGCATTTAATTTTCCATCTCTAAGTAATAATTGAAGAGCAATTGTACACATCTCATCTTTTGTTTCAATTACATTTTCATTTGGAATATTGATATTCATGACTGCTCGTCTTGAGTTTGGATCTTTTTTCAAAAGTTCAATTATTTTTTCAATCTGATTAAATCCGTGTTTTGTTTGTAAAATGTAGCCATAAGCAGAATTGTTTGTTAATCCATCATCTGTTAATTGTTTCCAAATTTTTCCAAATCTTGAAATAAATTCAACGTCATTTTTTCCAGCACCATACCATATTGTTTCGCCTAAGTAATAACTCAGGGAGAAGTTTTCTCTTGTAGTTAGTACATTCTTATTAATATCAGTAATTGTAAAAGAAATATTACTTAGTTCTAAAGTATTTCCAACTTTTTGTCCTCTTCGTAAAATATTACTAACTAGATTTGCCCATGCATCATTAATTCCTAAAAAATATCCACTATTTATCAAGCTGCTAACTCCTCTAATTCTTCTAATTTACTAATAATTTCCTTACTTGAAATTTTTGCAATATCAAAAACTAATACATTTTTATTTTCTACTGTCTTTCCAATAAATTCAAATAGTTTATTTGATTTTTCTACCAAATCATAATTTAGATCAATATCTTTCTCTTCTGATCTTAAATTAATTCTATTGAACAATTCATTATCTTTTGAAGAATATAAAATAACATAAAAAGTATTTGGAACACTCATTGTTAATTCAAAGTCAAACCATTCTAATTTTCCTTTTCTTCCATATAAGACTGGATAAATCATTTCTCCTACTGAAAATCGATCAATAACTCTCTTGTTTTTATCCATTACCAGATCTACATGGTACATAAAATCATTTTTTGTATTTTCATCCGAGTGGAAATATTCATAACCTTTTTTAATGAAATGTTTTGCAATCGTACTCTTTCCTGATCCTTTAGCGCCCTCTAAAACAATATTAATAATAATCTTCCTCTCTTTTTATCATTCATATATATATTATATTTATTTTTAGTATTTTTGTAAACCAAAGCGTTAGAAAACTAACGCTCCGGAGGAATCTAAATACTGATCACTTTCTTCAATAATGAAGTCTTTTGTAATGAAATAATCTTCTAACACGATTTGCTCTTTTACTCTTCCATTCCATTCGTTTCTTGATGGTGAACCAATTAAATCAACCATAACTTCTTGTTGGAATCCTAATGATTCGATTAGTTCATCAATAATTCCTGCTTCTTGTTTGTAAGCAATAAACTCTAATCCTTTATGGAAAAATGTAACAACTGTTCCTCTTTGGTTTAGGCTGTTTCGCGTAATTACCAAATCTTTATATCCAAAAACTGGTTTACCTACTTTTCCACCAAAAATGTCTTGATTGTCATTCATTTGCTTTACTTCTTTTAGGTTTGTCTCATTAGTAATTACTCTATCGACTTCATAAACAACCTCTTCTAAGGCTTCTCCATTTAAAAATTCAATATTTGTTTTTAATTTTTCTAGATTATCCTTTGTGATCACGACACCAAAAGCATTATTATGTCCTTGAGCTAATTCAAATAATCCAGTTTTTAAACACCACTGTCTAAAATCTTTTATAATCTTTTCAAATCCTCGACCAGATCCAGAGTATGTTCCATCATTATTTTCTACTAAGACTAATGCCGGCATCTTATGAGCGTTAGATAATTTATTAGCAATTAATCCAGTAACTGATCTAAATTTAATTTCTTCTTCTGTTACCATTGAAATGCAAATTGTATTTTTATACAAAGAGTCTCCAATATTTTTAAGAGCAGCATCAATACTTCTATTTTGTTTTGCTTTAATTTTTTCTAGAGTATCTAATGAGATTTGGTACATATTCATCTCAAGATCAACCATATCCATTTTCCCAGTAAGCTTATTTTTTCTACGTTTTGGCACAATTAATTTTTCATTTTCGTCCCAATATCCTAATAAAGATTTTAGCACTAAATCTTTATCTTCTAAAGTTCCAACTCGAGAAACTGAGTTGATTAAAGGAATAATTGAGAAAGATAAATTAATAGGAGCAATTCTAGTTCCTTTTTCAATTTTTTCATTGAAAATAATTTTCAAGATTGGTGACTTAATATTCTCTAATCCATTTTTAATAATCCATCTAATTTCATAATCTGAAATATCGGACGAATCTCCAATTTGTCCAATAGCGATAAGATCCATAACTTCTTTAGCGAACGATGTTTGATTGATGAGATCATAAGCTTCAATAAATTTAAAGACTACTCCTGCTCCAACCAAATTCTTATTTGTTGCTAAATTATAGGATAATTGATTATTCACTAGAGCATATTCATTTTTCCATTGCTCTTTTATCTCTTTAATCTTAATTTGATTATCAACTTCGTGGTGATCTAAAATAATTACTTTTTTACCTTTTTCTAATAATTGTCTCTGTTGATCAAAGTCATTAGAGGCAGCATCGGGAATAATTACTAAATCACAATCACTTTCTAAAATCTGTCTAAAAGTACTTTCAATTAGTCCGTGGGATTTATTTGCATGGAAGAACCATTCAATCCCATTCATATTTCCTCTAATTAGAGAAATAAATTTAATCAAAGCTGAGGCTGAAGAATATCCATCAGCGTCATCATCTACTAATACTCCAATTAGATCATTGTTTTCAATTGATTTATCTAACATTTTTACTGCATCTGTAATATTGTATAGACTTAAAGGATCTGTATAGAAAGTTTCTAAATGATCATCTGGATTTAAGAATATTTCTGGATTTTCTACTCCTCTATTCTCTAAAAAACTTTCTACAAAATCATCTTTTTGTTTTAATTCACTAACTACCTCAAAAGTTAAACCCATATTTATTAATTTCTCCCTTATATAAAAATTCTGCTATTAAACAGTTTATTAAATGTTATTCACAATATATGAATCTCCAACCATTAATTTCTTGATATTTATTGTATCTATGAGTATATGGAATATTTTCTGATAAACTTGTATATATTTTTCTACCAGAACATTTGAAATTGTTTTCAAAAAAATCTAAACATTCTCTCATAGTACAAAACTCTTTAAAGAAATTTCCATTAGCATCATATGTCTTTACTTTTTTTGACATACCATTTTTCTCCCCTATATTTTTCTGTTTTTCAGCAATTATATATTTTTCTTCTATTGTTTTTTCACTCCATGTTTTCTGTTTCTTTTTTCTTATTTTTTTCTTTTTATCTTCTGAGAAATTTATATACATGTTTGATCCATAGCGCGGGTTGTTTTTACCTTTTAATCTTCCATCACTTAGCGTATTACTAATTCTTCTACATCTGTTTACATAATCTTCTGTATTTTTTACTCCCCAGTTATTTCCAAAGTTTCCTCCAACGTGAATATTATAATAGTTAGTATTTTCTACAGCTCCATAGAAAAAAATAAATGCTTTTTC
>Ga0194136_1000602_pt1 | contig 18501 bp, 18 predicted proteins | sample TARM_MetaG_T3A_1_FD_134023 | JGI IMG/M metagenome (GOLD analysis project Ga0194136, IMG submission 134023) | Freshwater microbial communities from Pennsylvania, USA, analyzing microbe dynamics in response to fracking - TARM_MetaG_T3A_14 (version 2) | ecosystem: Environmental > Aquatic >...
ACCATGTTTTGCCATGGCAGAATCTGCTCCATGCGGGACAAGAAAATCTCTTTTCTGGTCTGACGGCGCTTACTGCTGAATTCACTGTCGGCGAAGGTGAGCTGATGACTCATGATGAACCCTGTTCCATGGCTCCAGATGACAAACATGATCTCATATCAGGGACTTGTTCGCACCTTCCCTTACGCATTTTCCACTCACCTTCGCCGTAAACCTTGAGCTCGGTGGAGTCGATGACCAGGTGTGTCACTGTCCCCTTGCTCGGTGCCCGGTAGTTGATTTCCACCGTCTTGGCCCGCTTGCTGATGCAGCTGTAATCGGGTGATTTCAGTGGCACAGCCATCAGTTTGAACAGCGAGTTAATGAAACCTTCAAGTGCGCGGAGGGGTAGATTAAAGAGCCCCTTGAGCATTAAAGCCGTTTCGATGGCTGTGTCGCTGTAGTGAAACCCTCTACCTCTGAGCCCATGGTGGATATGGCAATGCCATCGCCGGATAGCTGACGCATCCATCCAGATAGTCAGAGAACCACGTTGTACCAAAGCCTGATTGTACTGTTTCCAGTTGCTGATCTTGTGTTTTGGCTTGCCCATCTGACGCTCCTGGGGGTGAACCTAAGAGATCAGATCACTGAACTGCCGAATAGTTCCCTGATTTGAGCAACAACGCCAGTGAGAGCTGCCAAAGCTCAGCAGCACGTCGACCACTTGTTTGCTGATCCCACGTTGCTGCATACGCTGCAGTGCATGCTGGCTGTACATTGCGCTCTCCTTTGCTCTACACAATTGGTGCTGCCAGTATATGTCGCCTGTATACTCATGCCGATACTGGTTACATTCACATGTCGCATTTTGGAGCACATATGACCGCTGGGGCGCTCACCTGGGATCAGACTTTGCGTTTTCGACTGCTGGAGATCGTGTTGATGTGGGAAGGCCGCCTAACCACCAACCACCTCTGCACTGCCTTCAACATTGGCCGCCAGCAGGCGTCGAGGGATATCAACCGCTATATCCAGGAGGTCTCGCCACAAGGGCTGGAGTACGACCGCAATCTCAAGGGCTACAAACCTACCGCCCAGTTCAGCCCTCGCTTTAGCGAAGGCAAGGTGGATGAGTATCTGTTGCTGCTGCACCGAGAGAAGCAGCATCAGCGCCAGCATGAGGCAGGTGTCTTGGCGCTGCCACTGATGGACCTGCGTTACGGCCATATCGAGATCCTGGATGTGCCTAACCGCCATATCGACCCCGTCATCGTACGCGGTCTGGTGCAGGCGGCCCGCAGCCAGTTACGGGTGGATGTGGATTATGTGTCGCTCAGTTCGGCCGAGCGTAGCGGGCGCAATATAGTTCCCCATACCTTGGTCTATGACGGCATTCGCTGGCATGTGCGGGCGTATTGCGAGAAGAAGAGGGATTATCTGGACTTTGTGATGAGCCGCTTTCGGGGCAAGCCGGAGCTACTCGACGCTTCGGCCCACGGTCGAGATCAGGATCTGGAGTGGAACAATCGGGTGGTCGCTGTGGTGACCCCCAATCCCTGTCTGGGTGATGAACAGCAGGCCATTATCGCCAGCGACTATGCGATGACCGACGGCAAGTTGCTGATAGAACAGCGCGTCCCCTTGATGCATTACGCCCTGGAGCGGATGCAGGTGAGCTACAACGGGGAACATGCTAATAATCCCCTGCTCTACCCACTGGTGCTCGCCAACCGGGAGGAGCTGATCCGGCAAGGCTGTGTCTTTAAGCTCAAGAATGCAGATTTGCAAATTTCATAGCGGGCTGGTGCTTTGTAGTGGCCCAGCTCACGACGCCACTACGAGCACCTGACTGTTTATCCGTCATTCCACCCGACCAAAACGATCAGGGTCGGCTGGCACATAATCGTCCTCAAACATATTCTGCGAGCGATGGCTTTGACGCAAAGACGCGAGCGTCTCAAAGAAACAATCTTCACAGAGATGCACTTCGTATCTCTCGCCATCGTGCCGTACCGAGCCATACCCCCAGTGGGCTGACAATGTGCCGTATTCCTGTGCCATTGTCTTTGTCGTGCCGTCACCACACACATCACAGATCACATCTACGACCTGCTCCGTCGGAACTATCGCTTTTACCAACATATTGCCTCCCGCATTATCTCAACACGCAACCTGTTTACCCCCGGCAAGAGCCCCATCGGACGTTGTGGGTGATGCCATCTTGCCAGCTCTTCTTTAAAACCGGTTTAAGCCCACGACCACGCCATCAATCCAGCCGCTTGTAAATCCGCGTATCGCTGGTCGATTTCCGAAACCAGTAAAAATCGGGCAATCCTGCAAACACCCTGCGCCAGTTGAATACTTCGGCCGATAATCGATCCGCCATCTTGACGATAGTCTCCGGCATATACTGGATAAGCGGCTTGCCAATCGATGCGGACAAGCAGGCCGACAGGGCTTCAAATGCCCGGGGATCCTGGCTCATCAGACTTTGCAGGTGTGGCTCCAACTTCATGAAGTTCAGGGCTTCATGCTGGGAGCAGATCCCCTCTCCGGCTTCCACGTTGTAGTAGAGGTAGAGTTTGCCCACATCGTGCAGCAATCCCCCTAGGAAGGCGACGTCGGCGGTGCGTCCATCAAGCCGGTATTGACGACACAACATCCTGGCTGTCATCGCCACTTCTACACTGTGCTCCAGCAAGCCACCCACATGGTCATGATGATGGTGATGGCTCGCCCTGCCTCGATAAAACCCGGTGATAAAACGCCGGTCACGTAGGATCCCGAGGGAAAAGCGCCGTAACCCGCCGGGCGGTAACATGGCATAGAAGCGCCACAGTGCCTGGATCATCTGGCCATGCGACTCATTGAGGGCCAAACCAAGGTGAAACTCCCACAGTTGACGCCCCTCGTCCCCTGTGATGCCTTCCAGAGCGCGACAACTGCGCAATGTGACAGACTGCTGCTCCATCCCCAGCATTGCCAGTACCAGCTGCCCCGACGGCGCAATAGTTGCCATGCATTTATCTGAGACCGAGACTCGATGGACGGCCTTTGGCGATAACAATTCCCAACACTCATACTCGCCCTCGCTATCCGCCAGTCTGGTTGCCCACATCAGTTCGCCGCAATCCGCATATTCAGTGACGTGTACCATGACCCGCCTCCCCATCGTGTGAATCCCACCTTTCCGCCAGCGCCTTCGAGGCAAGCCGCTGCTGCTCGAATCCCGCCAACATCTGCTCAAAGGCATGCCCATCCCGACCCGACAGATCAGGCACGTAACGGGAATAGACCCGGAATAACATCTGAGTGCTGTTATGGCCCAGTTGCTTTGCTATCCACTCAGGGCTCTCACCTGCCGCGAGCCAGAGCGTGGCGGCGGTATGCCTTGTCTGATAGGGCTTGCGCTTCTCCAGCTTTAACAACGACAGCAATGGGTACCACACCCGATTGGCCACATTGCGATCCTCGAACGGGCTGCCGTGCTTCGTGCAGAAAACAAACCCATCTGGTGAGACCTTGCCATCGTAGCGGTCGCGTTGAGTGAGAAATGCCTGATAAACCTGCTCACTCATCTGCACCGCGCGATAGGAGCCATCGGTTTTCGTCGGGATCAGTTCATTGCGGACCCATGCCTGATACACCAGGATCTGCCGGCGCTCGAAATCGATGTGGCGCCAGGTTAAACCGTGGATCTCGCTCGAACGTAGCCCGGTAAAAAACCGGATGGTGTAATAAGGGCGAAAGTCAGCCCTCACCACTGCCAGCAGTCGACCAATCTCTTCAAGACTGAAGGGCATGATGTTGCTACGGGGGATCTTGAGTGCTCGGATATTGCGCCAGGGCGAGTCAAAACCGAACCGATCTGCCGCATCTGCCAACATCATGCGAAGCGGCGTCATGATGTGGTTGACCCGTGAGGCTGAGATCGGCTTGCCACCTCTCCCGGGCAAACGAGCGATCATTGTCCTGAATGCCAAGATCGCAGACTTATCGATCACGCTCAGCGGCTGATTGCCAAAGTGCGGCAGCAGATGGCAATCAAGAATGTCGCGGATGGTCTCCTGCTGGGAGGTTCGCCACTCGGCCGATTTTTCCTGGTACCACTGCTCAGCAAAATCAGACAACAGAGGGCACCCAGCCCGCAACACGGCTTCCCGCTCGGCCAGTTTGGTGAAGTAGCCACAACGCGGGCTGTTTGGGAAGGTTTTGCAAAAATCAAACTGCCCGAGGGTGATTTGTGCCTCCAACCGTTCACAATACTGCTTCAGTTTGTGGCGATTTTGGCTTGTATCGGGTAACCCAGTGCGCTCACGACAGCGCTTCCCCTTGAAGCAAAAATCGAGGTAAAGCAATTGGTTAAGGCTATATACTGTTGCCATAAGAATCCACCTCCCCTAGCCCTGAAACGACTCGAACATTGCGCTGTGCTTGAGCATTTCCTCTTCGATAGGCTCCCAGAGAAACAACAACTTACGACCGCCAAACGGGCGAATATAGTGCAGCCCTTCGAGCAGGACAGAGTCTTTCAGCTGATTGCGGATAGTACGTGGATCGAACTTGATGCGAGCAGAGAGCTCTTCTGTTGTCAGGTAGGTGTATGCCATAATCATTCTCCAAACGCTGATTTATCTAACTTGGAGATTAAATTGATCTCCTGCAGAACAATCTAGACACAAGAAAACACAATTGCAAGCCATTTTAATCTTCAGGAGATTATTTTGGTTACGGAGAGAGCATGATTAAGTGTCATTTATCCAAGATCATGGGTGAGAAACGGCTAAAAATTGCCGATGTTGCCAGAGAGACAGGACTCAACAGAGGCACAATTACGCGCATGTACAACGAAACTGCGACTAGAATAGAACTTGATGCTATTGAAACATTATGCCGTTATCTCAATGTAAAGATTGAAGATCTGTATGAGTTCGTTGATTAACGATAGCTATCTTTACCAACTGAGAGCTAGGACGCAGACAAAGCGTCAAGTCCTCAACCCGCTTTCGTCGAACACACTTGGCAGTGCAAAAGTGAAGAGCCACGAGCTACCTCAAACGAAACGCATTATGAGGGCAAGAAATGAGCCGAAGTCGACGAAAGACCCCCATGTTTGGCTACACAACAGCGACGTCTGAAGCTGAAGACAAGCGGATTTGGCACAAACGCTGGCGCGCTCAGTTGCGTGGCCAGCTATCACACGACGCAACGACGGATGACTTTTTGCCAATACTCCAATGCGCCGTTTCGAGCCCTTGGAACATGGATAAGGATGGGAAAAGCTGGTTCAGCCCTCGACAGCAGCGCCGGCAAGCAGAGCAATTCCTGCCCCTTCAGGGCCTATCCACATCAGATGCGCAGCGCGCAGTGGTCAGGCAGCTGGCAAAATGGCGAAGCAAATAGATTTTATTCTATTTCAGCATGTTGCACGTTCAATCTGTAAGCTCACGCGCGGTTTGACGTGCAAAGTCGGCTTTCTTCTTGTTACCTAGCGATACCAGCTCTTGGATGCTCATTACTTTCAGCGCCACGACATAGGCGACTGTCCGTAGCAACGGAGTGCTGTAGCGCGCCATTGGTTTTACCGTGTCAGCATTTTGCTGCCGCTCAGTAGAACGCTGACAGATACCCGCCTCGTCAGGATGAATTATTCGCAGTAGTGCCCGGTTAGCCCCACTTTTTTCAATGAATTCACTCTTCACGCGATAGCGTGAGATGACCTCCCGCCATGGGGCTTTTTCACTCCGTTTGGCGCCACATCGTACCTCGATCGCAATCCGTGTCGCTGGCAGCAGTAATACCGTCACACTCAGGAAGGCTTGCAACATCTGTGGATCCGTGAAGGGGATCCCAGTGTTGCGAGTATTGCTTCGGACTAGCAGATAGCCAATCCATTCGATGAAAGCCGCTCGTTGCTCGCGATAGACCTGGCGAGCCAGTTTAACCACTTTACGGAGTTCGATTTGCTCCTTATGACTGCGCAAGGCTCCAGGAAGCAAATTCAGATGATGTGACGTTGAGTAGAGCAATCGCTGTGCTCCCCGCTGAGTCTTAAATGCTTTAAGTAAATGAATTTTTTCAACTAACTCATCGACCATAGCGGGTGTGAGTTGATAACGATTGAGTTGATCGGTGATATCTTCATGTCGTGCGAACCGTGCGATCAGCTCCAGAGCGGCATCAAAATCCAGCTTGTGTTTAACCAAGGGAGGGTAAGGTGCACACTCCATCAGGACCCAGGAGACCTGTTGAAGATAAGGCGAAAGCGACTGGAGCAGGGCCTCCCGGCAGCGCTGCCATGTCAAGGGCCCCTCCAACCAGTCGTTCTGTGTGAGCTTTGCACGAGACAGCCCGGTGAAGTGGTGTCGCAGTGACAAAGACCAGTCGTACTTGGCCTGCAACAGACACGCTGCATTGACCCAGTGGGTAAAATGCAAATATGAGTGCAACGTCGTCTCCGGGCTCTGATGGCCAGCAAACTGGGCCAGCGCCCAATAATCCCCCTGAGTGGATGAGTGTGTGATGGTCTGGTAGATAGAGGTACACTGTGCGGCCGACCAAGGCAGGAAATGTGCCCACCCTGGCAAACTGTGCAGTGCCAGAGCTTCGTGATGTAGCAGCAGTTGCAGGCGGCTCAATGCCGTATGCCGCAGATGATGGAATGTATAGTATTTCCCACCAACCTGCCGAAGGATACTGGTTAACGGCCCCCTGATCTCTTCATCCGACATCGGTATCAACCAACCGCTCTGTGAGGGAAACGCCAGCGCGTTCGCGTTTTTCGCCTTTCGCGGCCATAACCCAGACAAGTACGCATCCAATCGAGTACGCTCTTCCGGGGTCAGCAAGACCCCCAGGGGGATCTTGCGGGTGGCACTGTCACTCTTGCCATCATCAAGCCGGGTATCGCGGATATATAGCCAGCACTCTGGACTGCGTTCGATATCTTTTAACCTGAGCTTTTGGATCTCGCTCAAGCGCAGTCCAGCACGATAAGCCACGATGTATAACGCGCTCAGACACTCTCGGTAACTCGATGAGGTGTGCGTCATCCGCTCCATTCCACGCAGCAACTGTCGAAAGAGAGGTTCACTGAGATAGGTGGCACGCACATGGGGCCTCTGGCGCTCGCGCGGGACCAGCTCCTCCGGCAATGGGGCCAAGTGGTAACTCGCCACCGCATAGCTGTGCAGGCTGGTCAAGCGTGCAGCCATGTAGCTGACAGCATTCTTTTGGCTAACGGGCGCCTCGGAAGAGGAACTTTCCGGCTCTGCGGAGGAGGATCTTTCCAGGTCCGTCCGTTCAACCGCACCAGAGAGCGCCGGGTCGACGACCAGATTTGAAGTCCCCCCATACTCTTCCAGCAATGCTCGATAACAGCTCAGAAAACGATCGCCATCCCATAAGCCGAGATCATGATCAAAGCACCGAACAAGCCATTGCTGACCACCGCGACTAAGGTAACTGCGCAGCGTCGAAGGCTTGTTTTTGTTCTTTGCGATGCATTGATGTAGCCACCCAACCAGGATCTGCTCTGACTTGCTGAGGGTCTGCTCATTGCGCAACCGGTTCAGTCCTGCGAGGCAGCTTGCCTTCGTCTGCTTGCGAGTCGCGCTCTCCTTTTCCGCCAACACCGTTCGCAACCGAGCCAGTAAGGATGAATAAGGGTGGTCTTCGCCATGGTAGCGCCAACGCTTGGAACTGCCTGCCGTCAGGTTATCGACTAATCCGGTACTCGCCTCCTGCGCCAAACACACCACTTGGTGACCATCCGCAACCGTCGGATGATGCAGTGAAAGCCAGTTTTCATGAGGCAGCGGTACACTGTGTAACGCCCCAGATGCCACATGAGTCAGGATCTGTGGCCAGCGGACCCCGGCTTGCCCACCGGTTACCAGACTCGCCCCTTGGCAAAACTCTTTGATCCCGCGCAGGGGTGCAGTCAGATGTCTCTGGGCCCATAAGCTGAATGTGTCGAGCTCAACGGCAAGCTCAAACGTTTTGCCGCGCCGACGATACCAGCGCTGTACCAACCCCAGAGTCGGCAGGCTTAGGAAAATCTGGAGCTCGGTAACCCCCTTCCCTGCTCTATCGTGCGCATTGGTGGCCAACGCCTTGCTCTCTAACGTCAAAGGCAACCAAACAACTGAGCCATTCGTGCATAATCTTCGCCGCTCAGCGATGGCCAGAATCAGTGCGTGCAAAATCGCCGTCTGGTGTACACCGCAGTAAAACACCGCGCTATGAAGAATGTCGGCCAGTAAATCTTCAGCTTCGATCAGGCTAGTGTCGCGGGCCTCGATCTGTCTATGCCAGTTCAGCAGCGCTTGACTACAGCGCTGCGCTTTGTCAAACCACTTTTCAGTGTAAGGTAGCGGGCGCCGAAGCACCGTCAGGGGGATTGTCGGCAACGGCAACTGCCAATACCCGCTGGTATTGCCCTGCTGCAGGCAAAGCAGGATGGCTCGCAGCCCAGCCTTGAATTCAGACTGTCGCCTATACTTGCCCGTCAACGTGCTCATCGCCAATGGCCACAGATACTCAAACCCTCGGACATCGGCTGGCTCCTTGAATAGGCCGGGCAAATGTTGCAACAGCGCATCCAGTGCTCGACGCTCTATTTGCACCTGAGCACGTTTGAGACGATCCCGACGCATAGCCCGACCAGACCGAAGAACGTTCGCTGCACGCTCATCTTCCTTTCGAAGCTGTTCACGCCAATCGATCAGTGGATTGTCCATTCGCCCATCACCTTCAACCCGAGGGTTTGATGCCATTTGTCCAGCACGTCCGTCAGGGTAAATAGATCGCTCAACGCCGCACTACTGTACTGGTTTGTGAACTCTGTCCCCATCTCCTCATGACCAAGCAGCGCATCGATAAACTCGGTGGCCACGCCTTGCTCCAGCAGGTGGCTGCGCACCGAATGGCGATGCCAGTTTGGCGCCAGGGGCAACAGATTTTCGAACTGCCTCATCATCGAATTTGGGGTGACGATTTCTGTGCCTTCCAGGCTGCCATCTTTGGCCTCGACCGCCCAGAACAGGAGCGCTCCAGCTCCACTCAATGCTTGCTCCGCCGCCGACACTAACGGCGCCAGCAGCGGCTCACGCTGACATGCCAAATATGTCAAATAGCGCTCCCAGGCTTGCAGTTGCTGCACTGCCAACGCTGACAATGGCACCAACCTGGCCGAGCTCACAGATCGTCCCTCTTTGTCTGTCAGCCGGATAAAGCGACTGATGAGGCAGTAATCGCCACGCCTGCCGTACATCTCCGTCACGGGCCTGGCGGCAGTAGAAAGATGGAGGATCAACAAACTGTGGCGCACGAGGAGGTTATGATATTGCGTCAGCGTTGGACGCTGCTGCCGTGACCCACTGAGTCGTGCACAGAGGTACTGCTGATAATTTCCTAGGAGTCGAGCAAGCTCGCCAACGCTAGGATAGAGGCGTGATCCGACAGCTCCTTGTTCTAATTCCGGTGCCAGCACCACCGCGGTCATCCCCATGGAGGCCAAATAACGGCGCCAGATCTGCAACACGTCTTTACGTGGCACATGACTGTAGGCCATAGGGGAACATTGCTGAGCCGCCTTGCCACGCAGGATACCGGCAATGGCGCTATCAATCCCCTCTCTTTGCAACCAAGCACGCTGGTAGTTTTGCAGCTGTCGCATGGTCAAGGCCGTGCCAGCTCGCTCATTTGCTCGCGCTAAACAATCCACCTGCGCGCTACTACTCAATGTCCTCCAACCGTGTCCAACCAATAAATGAGTGGCCCATTTTGGCAAAGGTAGCTGCAAGAATAAGTCGCTCTTTGGCAAAAAAGAGTGCAATTTCCTATGCACTCGGCTGTGGGCAACCTCTACATAGCGTTGTAGATACGCCCCATGAGGAAGCCGCCAAATACCACTGGCATTCTTTGAGGGTCCGTCGTCATCGGCAAATCGAGAGCCAGGAGCAGGCAATTTAATCTCAGTACTCGGCCAGACCGGCAGCTTGTGCAAGTCCTCGCTACTCGTGCCCATCACCAGTTGCAGCAGGATCGACAGCGCCGGCAACGCCGTTTCATCGACCGCCTGAGGCATCAAGGCATCGACGAGGCGTGTGATCTGTGACGCTGTGGCAATCCAAAGGTTGGCCGGCAACTGCAGATGACGCATCGACATGGAGAGCGCTACCGAGGCGCTTTGCAAAACCCTCGCCTGAATATCCATCAACCCCTGTGGCTGAGAGGACACCAGCAGCGTCTGCTGCTCAGGGAGGGTTCCTCGCTCCTCTTCACCCTCCCACTCGGTCAGTTTGACTTTGCCGCGCTGCAGCAGAACCTCCCGTAGCAACAGGATTTGGGTCTGCTCGTCGAGCTGCTCTTGATAACGCGCCTCCAGTTGGAACCGCTGGCGTTCGCCGGTTGACCGGGTACCCGTTTTGATCTCTTTGGCTCGCGCCTTATAGAGTCGGCTCAGTAGGGCCTCCAAGGCCCCTGTATTGACGCTCACCTGCTTGTTATTGGCATATTGCTCTCTCTGGATCTTGATGGCTTGCAATAGCGTCAGTATCGGCTGCGTAAAATCGACCTCAGACAGGGCCTTAATCATCACCTCACGTTGATTGTTCGCCATCAGCCTGACGTTGCGCAGCGCCTCTTCGACCGTTTGGTCCCGCTCGGCAATCCCCTGAGAAAAATTGATATGTGATAACGCCAAGACGGCCAGGATCGTCACGGACTTGAGCTGAGCAAATAGCTCACCGTTGAGGCTATGGCCACTACGCAATTCCGCCAAGATGGCGTCAACGAGATAGAATTGGCTGAGTCTCCGATCTTTACTCAACCGCTCACGCATTTGCATGGCAGAGAGTGGCGATGGGGGCAGCATCTCTTTGGATGAGACAGAATCGATCCACTGCAGCTCGGCGGCCAACAACGCGGTCAGTGTTGGATCCAATCCCAGGATCCCCTGACAGCAGGCTTGCAACGATTCAAGGATTTGCCGGTGCCACTCGGCCAACGCCTCCGGAAACACCAGCTGTCGGGTAAGGGAACGGGCGGGTTCAGCGTCAAGACCCTCCACTGCCTGCTCCTGCGAAAGGTCATCACTCATCGGCTAACCTCTGCAAGAAGAAGTTAGGTTCGGGCACCGATACCATCCCGTTCTTTTTGTCTTTTTGCCGGGACTTGCTCAGCGCCTCCTGAGCATGCGCCAGCTGTTCCCGGGACAACCCGCACACCTTGGCCCAATAGTCTTGAGACAACCGCTTCTTCTGAAACCAGTTAAGACGCTGCTCGTCTGTCAGAACGCGATTGAAAATTCGTCGGCTGCATTCGATGAGACGGGGCTCCCCTAACAGCGTCATCAACCTCAGCCACTCCCCGGCCAGATGCTGCTCGACCTCACCATCATTCAGCCCGCAGGGGATCAATCGTTGCCCAGGCGGCGGTTTGATTGGCGACGGCCAAGACAATACTGGCAACAATGGCCCTACGATCATAAGCGCACTGCCCACATCATCGCCTGACGACAAGGGACGATAGAGAATAATGGCTGACTCCCAGAGCGTATGGAATTGATCGGCAATCGGCAGCCCAGTCTTGAAGCCCAACTCCAACCACGCCTCACGAAACGCGACTAACGCCGGATGGATCTGATAGTTCCCTGACTCCTTCGTCCTCATGTAAACCCCGTGTATCACCCGTTACTAACACATTACATAAAAATGTATTTTGTTTTCAAACAGTTCCTTAGCGATAAACCGATTCAGCCACACACCGAACCTCTGAACCTGCGCATGGCAGGCCTACCGCAGGCAGGTACTGTGAATGAAGTCAGGAATGGAGATGCAATTCACCAAGTGGGTAATCGTCGAGGGAGCGGGATCATTTAGCCGATATGCAAGGGGGAATGTGACTGACTCGGGTGACGTCAATTGAACAATACTTGGCTTTCTCCTGCACATGCTGGACACCGCTGTCGAGCGGTAACGCCTTCAGCGAGATAGGTCGCCATCAAACGACGACGCCATGCTCAATCTGACCGATGAGATCGATAACTGCCTGAGCTCCGACAGCGGTCGTCAGGAAAGTAGCAGGAGGGTTTCCTCCCAGCGCCCGGGCAGGTTTGTTCAACCACTCAAGCGCCTTCCCCCTGTCCCCCTCGAACAGCGACTCCGCAGCCTCCATCACACTAACGAATGAATAGATACGGGCACTCTGAGCGCGGGACAGCAGGGCCGCCGCAGTGCGCTTGCGTGTCACCGTCGAGCGGTCAATGCCAACCAGCTGACAGACTATCTTGACGTCGCAGCCCAGCAACGCAGCCAGTTCATTGACGATGGAGGGAGCCATTCCAGCCACAATGAGATGATGCGCCCCCACAAGCTCCTGGGGCAAGGCCAGCGAGGCCATCAGCCCCTTCGGTTGGCGGATCTGGCGAACAGAACGATAAGCAGCGTAGGACATGGCGAGGCGGCTCCCTGTATCATTGCGCCTTTAAACTAGCCCATCTAAACCATACCATCAACGATGCAGGACTCTTTCAAACCCCAAACGTTAACCTATGAAGCCACCGCAAAACTGCGCCAAACTTGCCACTAAAACTGGCGCAGTTTAGTTAACTGCGCCAAAATGGCGCCATATATATGAAAAACGCGCCAACAAACACGATGTCAGCGACCACAGACCTACTAGAGACTATCAGGGGATCCGAAAGCGGATTGACGCTGGCTGAACTGCTGGGCCGCCACCCGAGCATTGCCAGACGCACCGCACAGCGCCTGATAGCCAAGCTGATTGAAAGCGGCCACATCACAGCCCAAGGCGAAGGACGGGCTCGCCGCTATCATGCTGACTCCGAGAGCCATACCGAGCCCCGGATAGCCAAGGTGGACAGTTTCCCCGCGTTCATCCCACTCTCTGCCGACAGCCTGGATATCCTTGCCTATATCGACCAGCCCCTCCCAGCCCGCAAGCCCGTGGGCTATCAGCATGATTTCTTGCAGGCATATCATCCCAACGAAACCTGTTACCTGTCCGAATCACTGCGCCGTCAGTTGCACAACATGGGCAAGACCACAGACATCGATGAGCCTGCCGGCACATACAGTCGAGCGATCCTGAACCGTTTGTTGATCGACTTATCATGGGCATCGAGCCACCTGGAAGGTAATACCTATAGCAGGCTAGACACCCGTGAACTTATCGAGCACGGCAAGGCCGCGCGGGGTAAGGGAGCCATCGAAACGCAGATGATCCTGAACCATAAAACCGCGATCGAGTTACTGGTCGAAAACATCGACAGTGCCGAATTTAACCGCTACACCCTGATGAACTTGCACAGCGCCCTGGCGGAAAACTTGCTACCCAACCCTGCCGATGAGGGGCGCATTCGCCAACATGCTGTCGACATCAGTAAAAGTATCTATCGCCCGTTATCCACGGCACAACAAATCGAAGAGGTGCTGGACGAGGTGCTGAGCAAAGCCAATCAGATCCACGATCCGTTTGAACAATCGTTTTTCATGATGGTGCACTTGCCCTACCTACAACCTTTTGCCGACATCAATAAACGCACTTCCCGCCTAGCCGCGAATCTCCCCCTGTTTCGTGGCAACCTCTGCCCGCTCACCTTCCTCGATGTACCAGAACAGGCCTACAGCCGCGCCACCCTCGGTGTGTACGAAATGGCCCGCATCGAACTGCTACGCGACCTGTACGTGTGGGCTTATGAACGTTCAACCCAAGAATATCTTGCCATCAAGCGGGATCTCGCCGAACCTGACCCACTTCGCCTAGCATGGCGGGATCTTATCAAACAGACTGTCCGTGGGGTCGTCACGTCGATCCAACTTGATCCACTCAGCACCATTGAACAAGCGGTGTCAGAGAACGTCCCGCAGCAAGAGCGATCGGCCGTACAGGCACTGATTGTTGAAGAGTTGCGAAGGCTGCATGAAGGTGTTCTGGCACGCTATGGTTTACGGCCCTCGGAGTTTATCGCGTGGAAAGCGCAACATGGGCGCTGATTGATACTGTGACAATCGTCGAGTTGAGTATCTATTAAGGTATTCCATAGTGCGGTGCTCTATGCCGAGGACATCATCATGAGTTACCAAAGCCTGGCAGCCACCACTGCCAATATCACAGAGCTCAGACGCAATCCAATGGGGACCATCAAAGAGGGAAAAGGCGATGCCGTCGCCATCCTCTATCGTAACGAGCCAGCATTCTATTGTGTGCCGCCTGAGCTCTACGCCTACTATCTGGAACTGGCCGAAGATGCCGAGCTGAACCGTATTGTCGATGAGCGAGTCAAACGGTCGGAGTTCGTCAGCGTCAACCTGGAGGACCTATGATTTAGAATCCCATCCTTGCCATCACTACCCTCAGCTCTTGCAAGTCAACGTTGATCAAGCGCGGGCTGGAGATCAACGCTACGATGCCCCTTATTGTCATCGCAGCATTAGTCGCGTCATGGCCCTCCTCCCCTCATTGTGTGAGCGAACTGGCAGCGCCTGCTGATCTGGGCCCCGGTGTAGTAATAAAGGGGAATTCACTTGGGCGCTTCCGATGGAGACGAACCACTGAAAAGCAAAGGCCGTCAGGCGGCATTCCTGTCTGACTCATCCATCCGGGGTTTTCAGCGTCCAATTTTGACCACCCTGGAGTGTGTGCAACCATCCGATTTTTGGATCGAAGATCCATCAGCAGCTTGTTGTCGTGCTCGGACTTCATGCGGTAGGCTGCGCCCGGCGGCAAGACGTTAGCCTAGTGGTTCATGTCGATGATGACGCAGGGATGGCCGCCACCCGCCGGTTAAACTCGGCAAACTCTTCAGCATTATCTTCCCAACGCTCAATGCTGGCCGCCAGCAGGTCTAACAGCTGGACGTTGTTATCGTAGTCATCCACCAGCTCATCTATCAGTGCCAGCGCACTTTCGTAGTCATGCTGGTTGTCGATATGGGTGAAGTAGGGCAGCTCGGCCAAGGCCTCTCGGAGCTGTACCAGAATGGGTTTCAACATGTCAGAGTTACCTTGTTGGTTGCGCCCCCCCGTTTTCGATAACACTGGGGACCTGTCCAGTTTAGATCTTCAATGGAGGTGGCTGCTTGGTATGACACCATCACTGCATTTGCAAATTTTCCCGAGAAACCTCGGCTAGATTGGCAAAATTTCGTGCTCATCAATTCAAGAAGGTATTTAAAGAAGCGAACGCGGGTGCGAACTTGTGAGCTCCCGTGAAGCGATCGCAACAATCATGGACTCACTGACAGAGACGATCAACCGACGCACCATCGCTGCCTTGGCTTTTGTTGCGCCAACCCCAGTGCACTCCTGCTGAAACTCGTTACACCTTGTTTTAATGGCCCCTTGAATCGAAAGTGCGACACCCATACCTGAGGATCAAGGTTAAATACCGCCTTTAGCGTGTGAAAAACATTTACCGCCTAAAGCAGGTAAATATTGATATACCTGCCACAGCGTGTAAATTAAAAGAAATTACGCTACCAGGTAAGTCAAATCATGAAAGTAACCAGCGCCAAGCAACTTAGTGCCTGTCTCAAGGATGCCAGGCTTTCGCAAAAGCTCTCCCAAGGCAAAGTGGCCGGCAAGGTGGGGATCAGGCAGGACACGGTGTCCAGCTTCGAGCTCAATCCCGAGTCAACCAAGCTGGAGACCTTGTTCAAGATCCTCGCCGCACTGGAACTCTCCCTCGATATCAGGCCCCGCACCGATCCTGCGGAAAACGCCACGCCTGGCTGGAAGGAGGAGTGGTAATGGCCAGCCTGACGGTCTACATGAACGGATACCGGGTAGGTACCTTTACCAAGGCGACCAATGGTGCTCACCAATTTCAGTACGATGAATCGTGGGTGAAGTTGCCAGGCAGCCGCCCCATCTCGCTCTCCATGCCATTACGCCAGCAGCGCTACCAGGGCGATGAGGCCTATAACTTCTTCGATAATCTGCTGCCAGATAACCCGGAAGTAAGAAACCGGGTGGTGGCGCGCTATCAAGCCGATTCCACCCAACCCTTTGATCTGCTCAGTTGCATTGGCCAGGACAGCGTGGGGGCATTGCAACTGGTGGCTCAGGGCAGACCTGTGCCAGACGTTAAGCGCATTGAGTGCAAGCCGCTCTCTGACGCCGAACTGGAGCAGATCATGACCAGCTACCAGCAAGGGATCCCGCTTGGTATGGTGAGGGAAGAGGACGATTTTCGGATATCCATCGCCGGGGCTCAGGAAAAGACCGCGTTACTCTACCTCGACAACCGTTGGTGCTTACCGCATGCAGCGACCCCAACCACCCACATTATCAAGCTGCCCATTGGCAAGATCGAAAGCCACTCCTACTCGATAGACCTCTCCCAGAGCGTAGAAAACGAATATCTCTGCACCCTGATCGCCAAAGCATTGGGTCTTCCGGTTCCCCATTGCTTCATCATGCAGGTCGGCAAGGTCAAGGCTCTGGCGGTGGAACGCTTCGATCGGCGCTACGCCACGGATCGCAGTTGGATCATGCGCCTGCCCCAAGAGGACTTCTGCCAGGTGTTGAATGTACCGTCAGCACGCAAGTACGAGAGCCATGGTGGACCGGGCATTGCTGACATCATGACGACCCTGCTGGGATCGGCCACGCCGGAGCAGGATCGGTACCTGTTTATGAAGTCTCAGGTGTTGTTCTGGCTGCTGGCTGCCACTGATGGCCATGCCAAGAATTTCTCGGTGTTTATCGAACCTGAAGGGCGTTTCCGGCTTACACCGTTTTACGACATCCTTTCCATGTATCCTGCATTTGGTGGTAAAGGATTACATCCCCGTGATGCCAAGTTGGCCATGGGGCTTACTGCAACCAAGGGCAAAAAATACGCGATAGAGCAGATATTTCCTCGCCATTTTTATCAAACGGCCAAGGCGATTGGTTTTGAACAAGTGCAGATGGAAAAAATCATCAGCGAACTGACGGATAATCTGGATGAGGTAATATCAATCGTTCGTCAGCAATTGCCTGATACATTTCCCACTGAGATTGCAGATTCAATTTTGGGTGGACTCAGTTCGAAAGCGCAACGCTTAAAACGATAATTGACCAATGTGACAAATGCCTCTTGCATCGCCCCAAATGAGCCTCTATCGAGGCTCATTTTTTTTGCGTACGAGCGAGTGAATGATCCATTTTAGATCAAAAAAACAACTAAAAATGCAGAAACCTGAAGTGCTAATTTTGGCAACATAAAATTTCCTCAGCTAACCTAGACAGACTTAACGGCAATAAGACATTGATTTTAAAGTATTATATTTATTTGATGTTTGACGTATTCTGATGACATTTTAACTCTATTAACAGGTACGGCCTTCTAAGCCGTGGGTCGCAGGTTCGAATCCTGCAGGGCGCGCCATTGATGTGACTCTTCCTTTGAAGAGCGACATCGAAGGCAGATTTCAGTGGTGGCTGTAGCTCAGTTGGTAGAGTCCCGGATTGTGATTCCGGTTGTCGTGGGTTCGAGCCCCATCAGCCACCCCATTATTGCCTGTTCGTGCTGAATCAAGCCGACAGGGGCAAGCCTGACTTGCCATGAACCGGGCATCTGATGCCCTCATCAAAACCGGCCTTGCGCCGGTTTTTTTGTGCCTGTGCCCCAGACCCACCATCTGCGCCGAGCGCTCCGCTTCCTCTTTTATACTCTTTGTCTCCCTGCCCAGGCTCCCTCACGCTTGTCTCTTTGCTGGTCAGTCAGCGTCACGCCAGCCCGCCAGCTTTGTCACGTCGCCTGACCAGATCACAGAAATGAGTGGGGTCATCACGGCTCCCGATGTATCCCTGCTCCCCATGACACAGCGCAAGCTTCAATGTCGATGGCCGTGATATGGATAAAAACCAGGCAGGTCCCTTGCCTACTTCCCTCATGAAGGGCGAGCAGCCACTTGCGCCCAGGCAGCGGCATCACAAGTTGCCGCCTCTCCTGAAGCGAGGGGAAGACGGGCAGAACGTAAATAGATTGTTAAACTAGATGGTCGTGATTCATCTTTTCGTAATCCACTCACTGCACAATAACGCAATGAATTGAAAATAAAGGGGTTATTGATAAGGGCCCGATCAACTGCAGACGGTTCTCCTGCCATGACCCCACACAGCGCAGTGGAAATCTTCCCATACTAAGTGTCAGCAATGTACATGCCCTCCAAGGAGAGACTGAGATGAGTGAAGAAAGCAAATGCCCCTTAAACCACACCGCCGGCGTCGGCAGAACCAATCGCGATTGGTGGCCGAACCAGTTGCGGCTGGATCTGCTGCACCAGCATTCCCCCAGCTCCGATCCCATGGACAACGATTTCAACTATGCCGAGGCATTCAACAGCCTCGACTACAAGGCACTCAAGAAAGACCTGGTCAAGCTGATGACCGACTCCCAGGAGTGGTGGCCGGCGGACTTCGGTCACTATGGTCCCCAGTTCATCCGCATGACCTGGCACGCCGCAGGCACCTATCGCATCACGGATGGTCGTGGCGGCGGTGG
>Ga0194136_1000604_pt1 | contig 18449 bp, 17 predicted proteins | sample TARM_MetaG_T3A_1_FD_134023 | JGI IMG/M metagenome (GOLD analysis project Ga0194136, IMG submission 134023) | Freshwater microbial communities from Pennsylvania, USA, analyzing microbe dynamics in response to fracking - TARM_MetaG_T3A_14 (version 2) | ecosystem: Environmental > Aquatic >...
GTTTTTTAACAGGGCCAGCAACTCGTTTTTCAGATAGCGAAAGTCACACTGTCCAGCGACATGGTGATCCGGGTTTTCAAAGTTTTTCTCGCGTCGGAGTTTGATTCGAAATGCCCCGGTTCTGTCGTCATACGCCAATTGCAGTAATTGGTTGCCACAGGTTTCATCTTTACTGCCCATATAAAAAATGTTCCTGTCACGGTTTTTAACAAACGCATTGTACCAGCTGACATGGGATTTAAACCCGTTTTCCGGCAAATGATACTGGGCATTAAACAGTCGTTTTGTACCAAAGCACAGCTTCATGCGTTGACCCAGTGCATGGGTACACGCAACCAGTTGCTGCCGTTTTTTATTGAGCTTTCGTTGCAGATAAAACAGGGACTGCTTGAGTTTACGATACATCACCAGTTCTGCTTCGACGATTTTATTAATGGCAACCCGTTTTTTGATCGTGTTGATCTTTTTAACCAGGGTCTTCTGTTTTTTCTCCAGAGCTTTAACTTTATGTTTGAGTTGCTTGAGTTCATGCTTCTTGAGCGCCCGCAGGGCACTGATGCGACCGCTGATATCATAGTACAGACTGTTCACCGTTCGCTTGAGTAAATTAAATTTAACACAAACAAAGCTGATAAATTGTGAGCGACTTTTATAACGGCTACTGAAATCTGGATCCTGCAGGGCATACCATAAAAAACGGCTAACCTGATTATAGACCGGCAGATAAGCGTCCAGATAGTCACACAGTGCTGTATTGGTTTTAATGTCAAGCCGGGTTTCGGTGGTTGCATAGATAAAAGCATCCATAAAAACTGATTACCTTTCTGTATTGGTCATCGCTGCTTCAGCGACCTGTTTCATCTCGGACAGCAGCTTTTTATTCTTCTTGCTGCGCGAGCCGTAAAGCTTCGCCGAGAACACCGTGATGATCTCCAGGACATCCTGTGCCAGCTCTTCTTCAAACGACTGGCTTTCGTCTCCTGAATTAATAATAACAACGTCTACGTGCTTCGCTTCGCAAATTGAGAAAACCAGTTCTGCACCAAATCGTAACAGGCGGTCTTTATGTGTGATCACCAGGCGCCCGATGGAATCATCAAGAATACCGTCGAGTAGTTTTTGCAGGCCTTTCTTGTTGTAATTCATACCGGAACCCAGGTCCGAGATCAGTTCAAACGACCAACCCTGTTTTGCACAATAAAGTTCCAACACCTGTTTTTGGCGTTCCAGATCATCTTTCTGATGGATGATCTGATTTTCCAGATGTTTATAGGTGCCTTCCAGAAGACTTGTATAGTAGTATTCTTCAAGATCGATTTTGAGAACACTGATGTTCATCTCTTTAATCTTATCATATTTTTCTTCATCCACATCATGCGTCACAACAATTTCAATATACAAGGTGTTTTTGCCATCTGAGATCATCAGATCCGGTTTTATTCCTTTTAAGGCGACTTCTGCTTCAGCACGAGTATATTTGAAATATTTGCTCGGCCTGATTATGTCGCATGCAAATTCGACATGAGGCAAGAGTATTTGGCGGTTGTTAAGAACAATATCTTTGGCCATCATGTGGAGTGCAGTTTCGACAGCTGTGGGACAATCGCTATTATGAGCAAAATGTTTCACTCGTTTGGACCCGATTCGAGCCTGAAGCGGTTCATGGCAAACCGGACATACGCATCCACACTTTAAGCCACGCTGCGCTTCAGGTATCTCAGATATATGTATGATTTTGCCATTTCTAAGGCCATATGGGAGTTTTAACGATTCACTCATAAGGATCCTTTCCTTTCGATAAGAAGCACCGGATCCGATAACTAGAGCTTCTTTAAAAATGCCAGCGGTACTTCTACCTTAAATTCTTCCATGATATCCCGTTGCAAATCTTTTAAACTGACCGCTCCAAACGCCAATTCCTTAAAAGAACACTCAAACCATTTCGTACAAAACTTTGCTATTTCCTTATTTTTCTTCCAGTATTGTTTTGCTGCATCGTGCTTCTTTTTCCCACCGCCGTGTTTGTAGTTGTATGCCGCATAAGCCTTCTGTGGAGTTTTGTAGCCATAGCCCTGGGCATCATCTATGATTTCACCAGTTTCAGTATCCATCATTACATATCGGTATGGATCCCCATTGATCGTTTTTTTAATTGCTTTGATGGTTGATTCCTGTTTAAATGATTCTTCCATTTTTCCCTCCTTGTTATCCTGTTTGCAACAGCCCCAATCGCTCCAGGCTTTGTTGCTGACCATAAGTCATTCCCGCTTCCCGCGATATGCGTTCGAATTCTTCGGCCTTGGGTCTATTTTTGTGAATTATCTCCTCTTTCTTGTGTTCTTTTCTGGCCCGTCGCTTTGCTTCAAGTTCCTCATTGCGATGATCTTGTTTCCACCTTTTTTGTAGCTTTCGGGCATTTTTTTGACCACATTCAACGGAACATGTTTTGTTGTTTTTGCTGCGTGGGATAAACTTCCCCCCGCATTCAATACAGATTGTATATTCAATATAGGGTTCGAAGATATCACTTAGCTTTTCAGCAAAGATCTTAACGGTTCCGGCTCCGCATTCTTTGCCACTTTCAATTTTCCTTATAGTAGTATAACTTAAGCCGGTTAATTTTGTAATATCCTGCAGCAACAAATTGTTCTCTCTGCGATATTTCTTAAGCACATTAGATATATTGTTTTCATTCAATTTTCCCTTCCCCCTGTGATTTAAATTCTTCGATTCAAATTAAAATAATAATAGCACTCACATCTTAATCCAATCTTTATAGATTCTTTATATATTGACTTTGTATCTTTAACGTATTATAATTTCTTTATAGAAATCATTCGTGCGGACAGTACAAAAAGCACTGATGCATTTAACAAATATATTTTACCAGTATTCTATCGTTATCGCTGTGTGGTCTAATTCTTCCCCTTTTAAAGAAAAGGCGACCTAAAGAAAAGCACCGTAACCTGGTGCTTTTCTTGCTTTTATGAGTATTACAATCTTATTTTAATTCGCTTGTACAATACTCAATATTTTGATGTCGCAAGCGATGTGACTGTGGTAAAATCAATATCTGAAGATAATCAGAATGTGTTAAGAAGGTGCGATCATGTGGACTAATGGAGAACGGTATTTATCAGAAAAGCAATTCTCGTTTTTGAAACGGAAATCAGGTGATGGATTCGATCCGGCTGAATGGAAAAAAATGAATTTTGGCAATAATCTGGAGCATTGGCGCACCCGTAATGGCATGCGGCTTGTCGATCTTGCTAATAAACTGCATGAAGCTGGGTTTGATTTCACAACTCAGTTGATTGGTGAAATAGAAACCGGTAAGAAAAAGCCTTCAATGGACTTTATGTATGCGTTATGCATGGTCTTCGATGCGTCCATGGACGAGCTGTTCTTTGCCGAGGTCAAAGGGGATCCCGGGGTTATTAGTAAAGAATATCTTGAGGTTTTCATGGAGGCTCAGGTTTTGCAGGTTGATCCGGGTGATTTAAAAAGTGCAATGAAGTTTATTAAAGAATTGAAAGAAAATTAAATATTTCGGTTTAAAAAGAACACGCATCGCCAAATTACGATACGTGTTCTTTTATTGTTTTTTCATTATAAATGGCTTTATTATGCGATTTATGATATAATAATAAGCATAGGTGCTACGATTAATATGGTATGCGGTTGCCCCGAACCTTTACTGTTGGGGGGTGATGCTTGTGGAATATCTTGTTGTTTTAACAATAATTTTGTTTTTAATCGACGAGATCATAAACGGGAAAAGACACTAACCGCCTACCACAGTGCTTAGTGTCTTTGTGATTCAACCATAGAGGACTAACCAAATATCAGTAGCACCTTTTTCTATATTATATGCCAGAATAAGCATCTTGTCAATTTTTCAGAGTTAACGGCTTTTCAAATATAAAAACCGTCCCCTTTCAACCCATCAACCGAAAACTCATCCATGAACCGAATCAAATCCCCCGTCTTACTGGCCGGAAACAGCTGGCCAATCACCGGCTCATACACCTTCAGGGCACTGTCCCCGGTATACCACTCACCTTTTACCTCCGGATTCAGCCAGACAATCCCCCGGCTTCGATCCCGAATCGCTTCCAAGTATTCCCGCCCGGAAGGGTTCTTGTTGTTGCGGGCATCCCCAAAAAACAGAACGATGGTATTGCGATCGACCTTATTTAAGTACAGCTCGTAGAAATCACTCAAGGCCTTATTGTAATTCGAGTATCCTCGTCGGCCAGTCAGTTCCCGCACCACCTGGTCCACGCTTTCTTCCCGAAAATTCTCAGTAAAATCAATTAAATTCGATACAAACCCATAAGTGTAAACACCGCCATTAAAAACCGAATTAATCTCGTACAGAAATGAAGCCAGCAATTTAAGATGTTGTGACACTGATCCCGAAACATCCAGGAAACAGACCAGCTTATACTTCTTGACCACTGGACGTTTGTAATACAGCTTCATAGGGATCCCAAAACACCTAATGCTATGGCGCATGGTCGCCCGGTAGTCGAACACCTTAGCCGAGCTTTGACGCATGCTCCGTGACAGTTTTGTCCGGAACTTGGCAGCATTCAGCTGGATATAAGCCAACAGACTTTCGTACTCCACCTGAGAAAGATCACTAATCGTCTGATCCTGGATCTTGGCCAGGTCAAGGACACTGTTTTTTCCGACAAAACTACCTTCCCGATGGTTTATTGCCCCATTTTTTATAAGCACCCTTTTCTTTTGGTCTGCCAATTGCTTTTTAATCGCCGCCAGCTGATCCTCCAGTTCTTTTTCCCGGTCTTTGATGGCCATGTCCGCCCACTTTGCCTCCTTGTTAATCGCTGTACCCATTTTTTGAAGCATATTGCCCCCTTGTATTAACAATTCAGACACTTTCGGGTTTGGTTTTGATTGCGATAAATGAGCCAGCATAAGGGCGTTTAAATCGTTTTTTAAGTCTTCATGTGGGAACGCCTGAATATTTTGCAGCAGTTTTTCCAGGGTTGCCGGATCCAGGTTTAAAAAACCACCAGCCATTGAGGGTTCCGATTGGCAAAGTTGCTCAAATTGTTCAAGGGTCGCCGGATCCATTTGACTCAATAACTTCTGGTGCTTTTTGGCCGCCGCCATCTGACCGCCCATTAACTTCTGCAGCAATTCATTCAAACGCTTCTGAGTCTCCTGGCGAAGTTCTTCCTGTTGCTGGTCATAGTCATCCTGAAGTTGCTGCATCTTCTGATTGGCCCATTCTTTTTCCTGTTTCAGCATATCATCCATGGCACTTTTCATGTACTTTCTGATAAAGCGGTTGAAAAAGTCATCATGGGACTCAAATTGCATCTGGTTTTTGGCAAACAGTGACTTTGATATACCACAAAACTGGTCGATGTTCAGTAGATCAATCTGGTTAACAATCTGATAAAAATCCAAAACACAAGCCGGGGTGACCGCGTAACCGTTTTGATTTAAGTAACGGGTCCAGGACTGGATGAAATTGAGAAATTGATTTTTCGTTTTAAGTGATTGTTCCGGTAATTGTCTCAGGTTACTTGTTAACATGCGCAATCTTCCTTTCCAGCCAGTATTTCGGCAGTTTTTTTAAACCGTTTGGCCACCTTCCCTGTTTCCATTTGACCATTCATGGCAAAGAGCGGAGAATACTTTGCCGGGATACTTTCGACAAAATAGGCGACAAGGGCTTCTTCTGCAGCGGCGGCACATTTTGCCGTTCGAAAAAAAGCCATGACTTGTTGTATCTCATCGCTTGATAGCTCACCACGAAGCGGCTCCACTAACTGCGCTGTTGTAATCTGCTTGATGTTTTTCAAATTCTGTATTACTTCCGGAAGGGGTAAGGATATAGCGACTGGCATTTCTTTTGCCGCTTCCAATTGAAGTCGTGCTTTTTTAACCAGGGCAAAACCTGCATACTCATCATAGTACCGATTCGTGTAAATTTGCTTGTGGATCAGTCCTTCTGTGACCAGGTTGGTAATCATTTCTTCGACCGCTTCTTTTTTATAGGCCTTTAATGAGCCATACGACGGGTGCTTATCATAATCATTTGCATAAATGGGAGCACTTTTGCTCCCTCTTAATACATTGACCAAAATAGTCATTCCCTTTTTTTCATGGTCTTTGATCAGCGATAAAATGGCTCGATTATTGGGATCTGTTAAGCGCGTGTCTATCCCAGAAAGGAAGTCATCAATTTCTTTCTCAATGTTCCTTCTGACATTTTCAAAATCGTTCTCATATTTTGACAACCACTTTTTAATAGCATCTGGCTGGTTGACAATATCGATCACCGTTTGTTCTTCTTTGTAATGATATTCGAGAGTCGTTTTTGCTAATTTTAAAACAAGTGCTGGCAAACGATTCTGGCTGATTAAGGTCTTGCCGTACTCCACTACATTCTTTTCCGTCATCACCGCCAGTAATTTCTGGTTATGATTTTCTCGGAGGTGAAGGTATTGCTCGGAAAAGGTGAGATATTCTGCCGGGAGGCTTTGAATAAACGCAATCGTGTTATCCAGCTTATCAGCCGCCTTTTTGTCAACAACGATCGTTGGGTAGAAGGGTTCGGACTTAAGGCTATAAAAGCTTGCCTGGTAAAGTGTACCAATTTTGAATGTCAGTAGGTATCGATTGCTTTGGTGGAGGGTAATCCCCAAATCAGTCGGCAAATTTTCAAACAGGACGATGCCTTTTTTCTTGAGCATCGATTGAAATTGATGGATAAACCCGATCACTTCTGGCGTCAACAGTGACCGATAGGTATTAATTTTTTTTACGACCTCATGGTACGAAGGTTCCTTTTCCATCACGGATCGCACACCTTCGCGATATTCTGGAGTGATTCCCGACTTCAGATGTGGTTCAAGATTAAAGTGGCACTGTGTTTTAACGGTATTAATCAACAGGAATATTGCTTCGTAAAGCTGATCTTTTTCAACATGGTTAATGATTTTGCCGCGATCTTCGACAAATTTATAAATCTTGCCATCGATCGCCAGCTGACTTCGCTTTAAGTCGAGGGTTTTATAAGTTCCCTCTGCTATTAGGTTGTTGATGGTTGTCACAATGGGGGCATAGGCACGATTAGCATTTGCTATTAATTGGTCATAAAGCCCCACCAATTGTTCAAGGTGGTGATGGGTGGCTTCCATCTGCTGATATAGTTCAATTTCTCCGTTTGATTGAACGGCGTACAGATTTCCGATTTGTATCAGCTGATCCGTGTATTGTACCGGATTGCAGCCATCTTTTGAAACAAACAAATTTCCTGTTTTGTAGCTGATGGTATATTTGTTGATCTGATTATCGGACTTTATTAACCGGTTCAGCTCTCCAGCGATGACCTTTTTTTTCTTATTAGCACTCTTGTTTTTGGATGACATACAAAAACCTCGTTATTACTGCTCTGGCCGTTACTTAGAGCAGAGCGGTTTCTTTCTGAACCAGCGGAATTGAGCTTCTAATCGTATACTCGCTAATTCTTATCTCATCGATCGTAGCTGATAATCAACGCATTGGCTTATCAACTCATGTTGTTTGGTTTGGGGCAAAGGTATTTCAATGATAGATCGAGGATATGCAACCATTGCACGAATAATATTTACGTTGAATTGGTCTTCCACAATTTTCGTTTCAAAAGAATCATAAATGCTTCGTTGACTTTCGTCTCGATATACATTTTTTGAAGATCGCTTTTTGAGCTCCATCCATTCGATCTCAGTAAGTTTGGTAATTATATAAGTCTTGCCATTAATTCTTAATATTTTCAATGGTGTTTTCCTTTCGCAGCAATTGACACATCAGACACACATAATTCCTTTTTCGAACAAAATATCATATACTCCCTGAATAATTTCCTTATCATATTTCGACGGCGATTCTTCGATATTTCGAAGGAGTGCCAGGGTGTCGCCTACGGAATAATCTTTGAGTGCATCAAGCTTTTCTTTATTCAATTTTTCAGTTCTGTCCTTAAAAAATACGTTGTAATCTTCTCAACATATCATAGTCTATATCTCGCTTTCTTTATATTATTTCAACACCGCACCAGTCGATATCGGCGGCGTATTGAAATATGTTCTCGTCTACGAATTGGGCATTTCGTGGGTGACAGCAGTTATGTGCTGAAAATTCTCCCAAAATCGCTTCCCGTACACGTTTTTGAGCTTCTTTCCCAAACAATAGCCAGCAGACTTGGGTGGAGTTTACATAGCGTATCACCTGCGTCATGATGAATTTCCAATCTTGTGTGTGGGAATCCGGAGATCGTGGTGTAACCGTAAGTGTTGCATTTAAAAATAAAACACCCTGAGCTTCGAGATTATCAAACCACTGATGTGGCGGACTAATAGTAAACCTGTTATCTGCCATTAATTCCCGGATTTCGGCCAGTCTCACCTTTTCGCCGGTCTTATTAAAATAAATCGTTTTGAGAATATTCTGGAGCGATTTTTGGTTGAATTTTTGCTGCCAACTATTTAGATTACCGACTTCGAAACTTCGGCCAGTTGCAACCGGGAAAATTGTTCCGTCGATTTCGTACCAGGATGGATATGGGTCCATGCCAAGGATTATATATTTGACGGAATTCAGGTCTATTTCCAGGAATCGCATCACATTTTCGGTTTTCGGGAAGGATCGGTGTTGTGATTCCTCATGAATCGTTAAACTATTCAACTTATTTTCGATCCGTTTCAATTCCGCGATAAAGCTGTTTGTTAAAAGTGGATTCCATGATGGGTGAATGTTTTCTGGTAAAAGTGACATGATGTACCTCATCTTTCTTAAAAATTAACCAGCGGGTTGATTGTGTCGATGTTAATTTCAGCCCGTTTCATTAGATGTAATATCCCCCGCCAAAAACCGATCCAGCACCTGAATCATATACTGTTCCCCCACCCGGGGGGTAAGGGTCACAATCCCTGTCTGATAAGTGACATCATCCGCTTTGGTCCGACTGATTGCCCCAGCATTAAGGCGGCACAATTTTTCTTTGTTATCATCCTTCCCCTGCATAATCCAAAAGAAGTATTTGCCAGGATTATCCTGATCATCAGCAATATTAACAAAATACTTATACAGCATCTTTTCAAGATTGATGTTGTAGCGCATTTGCCATTTTGAATCTAACACGCAGTAGTTCACAACTAGATTTTTATCGGTATGCTTGATCACAAAATCAGGGATATAAAAATCCCGATCCGTTCGATACAAGCTGATCTGATTTGTTGTCCGGCTTTTCCAGGAATAGATGATGGGCTGACTGTAAAGGACAATTTCTTCATCATCCTTTGCAAAATAGTAAGTATTCTCATTATCGTCCAAACGGTTGAGGTACCGGCCACTGATATCGTACTGATAGCGGGTTCTTTTTTTAGCAATTTCTGTATACCCGAGCCGGTCGAAGGCCGTGAACATAGCCAGCAGACAATAATACTCATATATCTGATCGGCAGTTGAAAAACTTAATATTTGATTTTCCCGAGCCGTATCCATCTTCCCGACAACAAAGAATTGAGCAATGGCGGCAAAAACATTCCGATAGTGATGGATATTTTGAAATACCGGGGTATTCTTCGGCGGGCCTTCAACGCGCTCACTGGTACATTTAATGATACTCCGATATTGCATGAGTAATTCATTGGCCTTGCCGATCCGTTCCGTTATCTGCTTGAGGTAGTGTTCCATTTTTGTTTGCGAATATAGCTCAATGATCCGGGTTGAAAGGACGAATCCCGGTTTAACAAGGTTTGCTGACTGTTCAATTAGACTGAGATTGCTGAGCAGTTGATTTATTTCACTTTGTTTTTTTCGCAGATACTTAACCAGGTGTTCCAAAAATCCGATGATGACACGATTTTCATAGGTGTTGTGATCAGACTTATTAAGCGAAACCAGGGTATTTCGTGGTTGCACATGATAATTATTATAGACACTCATTCCAGTGGGATAATTCACCTGTTCAAATTGTTCGACATGCGTGGCAATGTAGTGCAGCGTCTGGGGCTTGATCGTCTTGAGCTTTTCAAACCGGTCGATTCGTTTTTCTTCTGTCATAGTATAGCGAATATCCCGCATAAAGTATCGAAAATTAAGAGTATATGTTTTAAACACATAATCGATCACTTCAATTTCCATTTCAATACGCGTTTTAAACTGGCTTTGAAACCGATCCATCATGCTGGAGGGGCTTTTTGTTAACAACAGGGTGTTTTCTTTTTCAAGAATAGCCTTAAGCATTTCTTCCAGAGATTGCTGTATTTCGATATTTTTTTCCGGTATCGCAATGCCTACAGGCTCCGCAAAATAAACTACTTCTGTACCATCTTTCATTGTGAGGATCATTGAGATATAGACATTTCCAAACATAACATGGATCGCCTGGGACGCATCATAAACAAACTCGGTACTGACCTCATTTTGAAACCGCATATATTCGCCACAAACACCTTCTTTGTTATTAATTAGCAGCATAATGTTTTGGACATTAGGGTTTGCTATTTCGATACAAAGTTTATACTTTTCATTTTGGTATACAATCTTTTCGATGGGGTGATGTAATTCCGCCATCGGTTGCTCAAACAAGCCGATTTCTTCTTCGGTTTGACCTGTTTTAAAAAATAATTTTGCTTCCATGACGCTTACTTCGCAAAGAATTGATAATATTGCATGTTCAAATCACCCTTTTTGATAATATCCTGGATAATCCGATTACAAACAGGCATGTTATTCTTATCGCAAGTTTTGAGGAGATTATTTAAGAACATTTTATAGGCTTCACCATAGCCATTGATCATTGGCAGAATTTTCTGAGCGACTGCATAGTCCAGCGCCGGGAATCGATTCATTTTCTTGTCAAAGAGCGTACTTCCCACAACACAGTAGTTTTTAATCATGGTCATCACCCGAGGGCTGATAAACAGACCATTGGCTCGTAAAGTATTGTTGATTTCATTGAATTTTTCAACCGTATTTTCATCTATACTTCTGGCCGGATTAACACCAAAGACACTGATCAGTTGTTGGTAACTGATTAACGGCAGCGCTTCAATTTCGTGATCTACGACAGCGTCATTGATATTCAAATTTCCACTTTCAAGTAAGATGATCCAAGCCCGGTCAATTAATCGCGGTGATAAGATCTCGGTCGTATGATCGTAATTAATTGTCGCTAGGAATCGTAAAGTTTGGGGTATTTTTAGCTCGTATTGCTCGTTTAAATTGATTTCCCGCTTATCCTTGTTCATATCTGCCGTGTTCATAAAATCGGCCCAATAATGCTCCATAGGGCTCAAATTCGCTTCATCCAGCATAACGACGAAAGGATAATCACTAATTCCGTTGGTCGCCTCATGATTCAAGACATTAAAAGCTTCAAACACCTTCCGATTGGCCTGGTCGAATTGCTTGGTCAGGGGATTATAATATCCGATAAAGTCCCGTTTTGAAGTCCATCCTTTTTCGACGGATACTTCAATGTATCGTGAGTAATCATCGTTTCTGGATAAGCCTAATATTTTTGACAGATAGTTACAAAGCGATGTTTTCCCGGATCCTGGTTCTCCAGCAAAAACAGTTAAAAATCCCTGGGTCAAGCACAGCAAGACATTGATGACATCATTTCTTGACATCATCCGATGGCAATCGCGATTAAGCGTGGTTTGAACCATATCAATGAATTCTGATGGTTCCATGACTTTCTGGACATTTGGAACTTTGCCCTGTCGTGCCATCATTAAATCATACCGTTGGTGATCTTCGGTTATGGCATAGTCAGCTGCAGCTTTTAATACCTCGTTGGCGATCTTTCCATTAAAAGCGACATCCATGAAGGCGTTCTTAGCTTTTTCTGCCACCGCATCTTTCAAGGATGCATTAACCCCCATATAGTTTGCGTGTTCTACCTTTTGATGTTCAATTTTTGTTTCAAGGTCAACGATTTGATTGCCTAGATTATATTTTTTTTGCAAATCTTCAATGTCATTGGTTAGTTTTTGTCGTTTTACTTTCAGTTCATTAAGAATTTCATTTTCAGATTCTATTTGTTTTTCCTGATTGAGATCTTCGATTTGTTTTTGTATATTCTCAACTTCATCCAGTAAGCGATCCTTTTCCAGAATCATATTATTTATTTCATTTTGAGCTGCCGTAAGTTCTTCACTAAAATCACCCCTGTCTTTTAAATCTTCGATGACTTGTTCGCGGGTTTGCGGATTGTTCAACAACTCGGTATAAATTAATTCTGCAGTTTCAGGATTCGAAATAACGCTTTTAGCCAATTCTTCCAAAACTTCCTGTAAAGCATTGTAATCTTTAAAATCATTGATCAGCCGCTTCTTGCGTGAATCACTCAACTCCATTTCAGGGATTGCATCGAGGATTTCCTGCAGGTCATTGTTTTTAAAATTAACATTATTTTTCGTTGATTTTTTAAAGTCTTTAATAAATTTTTTACGCAAGTCTTTGTCGGTAATAAAATCTATTTTTTCAGTTGTCGATATAATTTTAGGTGTATACACAATTTGTCGATGATCTACACCATTATGATTGCTGGCATCTAACGGGTATAAAAAGTCTTCAACTTCTTCAATTCGATACCGATTAATCTCATAATCGTTTTGATCAGATTTTGCATTAATAATAAGGCTATCACCATCACTGTATTTCCAGATAAATGGACCATAAATATAAATTGTGTCTTTTAAATATATCAGATTCGAATAAGGTGCTGATACCAGGTTTGAATACAATATTCCTTCGTTTTGAAGTTTTTCAATATTAGTATAGATCGGCATCTCAACCACTTCGTGTATCCCATAAGTGTCCAATGAATCAAACTTAATCCGGGAGTCATATATTCTGAATAAATTTTTCCGTTCAATATTACCAGTAAGCGGATAGACCTCATCGAGATCTTTTTCATTAATTTCACACATAAACACGTCTGGTACATTGACGGATATGTAAGTGTCTTTACTCAGTGTGAGTCGCCCAATGTTAGGAAATTCGTCCGTAAAGTCTTTTTCAGTTAGTTCCCCATTAACAACCTTGTAAAGCGGGTTAAGGTTATTGAATCCGTTAGAATGAAAGTTTTTGGCTAAATAAATGCTCATAGTTTAATCCTTTCGTTTTTAAATTATAAAATACGCATTATCAGCAACAGTGCTAATGATAACGCTCCGATAAAAAATAAACCTTCGACAAGTGGTATCCATGGCTTGTAATCATCATACTTTCGTTTTAACCCACCAATTTCTTGAATTAATCTGCCGTACTGATCTACATCACCAAGTGAGTCAATATTAATCTCTCCCGCAGATCGTATGAGTTTAATCATGTCGTTATCGGTTTTCGGAACATCATTTAGAATTTTTGGCAATTCTATTCTTTGATGTTCATTCGCTTTTTCTATGATTTCAATTGGGCGGTAAGCTTTATAATCGTCCTTATATTGGTCATGATTGACTGTGTAAAACAAGACATCTCTGATAAAAGAACGTCCTGCACTATAAACCGCACTTATTTCTTTTTGCCTTTTAGTTTCGGCTATGTATTTTTTTAATAAGTCCATTAATTTCTCCTTAAATTATTTTCAAGAGGGTGCGGAATTAGAATATCTCATAAAATTAACGCACCTCTCATTGAGCATTTCTTGATGTTCAACGGCTTCTGAATAGTAGCGCTTAACCGATCTATAATACTTATTTCCATCGGTGGTAATGCAAAAATTACCAACGTTTTGAATTTTCCTACCTTTTGCGTATTGAATTACTTTGTCCAGCCATAGATCATTTGATATACCAAATTTATTGACTATTTCAGATATGTCTTTAAATAACTGCTTATCTGTTAGAAAAAGCAGCAATATCGTGCCACGGTCGTCGAGAATATTCCTCCAATTTTTATCAAACACTCCATTCTGGTTTGCCCAGCCGGAGGTTCTTACTAACTTATGCGCTTCTTGATTTGACGCAGACAACCGTTCGACTTCGCCTAATGCAACCATTAAATCCATGAAATACTCCAATACCAAATCTAAAGAAACGATAACTGGCTCGGAATTATTTTTACTTTGTTCTAGAAATGGCATTATCTTTTCTTTTTTCCCAACTCCAACCCACATTTCTGGTTTAAAATTCCCGAGAACCTTATCAATAATATCCGGATACATTCTTTTAAAGATCCCAATATTTTCAAATGTTAAGAAGTAAAACTCAGTAAGTGTAATTACTTTGGTCATCATCAATGGAATTCTTACAGTTGTTATAATGCTCTTCATTCAACGATCCCCCTTAGTATAATTTTGTCACCGGCAACATATCATTCATACCATTTTCCCCACTTTTTCCACCGCTTGAGCTCAAATCACAACTTACACTGTTAGTCATTGAAACATAATCTGACCACTCTACCTCATCTTCTAATTTCGGACCTCTTCCTATATACGATTTTTCGAGGGTACTATGTCGCGTAAATATATCCAATGATTTATTGGCTAATTCTTTGATTTCGTCATTAGTGAAATCTGGTTGTCCCAAAAAATCGAAACGACGAATATGAATATAGTAATTATCATATGTGGGATCCCCTTTTGATTGCACGCCATAGGTTAGATAATATCTTGTTGTAGTTATTGCGTTATTTTCTATACCAATTGTTTGATCATATTGGCTTGCAGGAAGCGAATATGAATAGTGATATTTATTATTTTCCTCGTTAATTGAAATTGTAAACTCATAGATATCTTCCTTGTCCTTTTCTTTTCGAATATTATCGATTTTAACAGAATAGGTATGTTCGCTAGATCCCGTTTTATAATAAATATCATCAATACTATAGGGTTGAGCAGCCATGTAACTTTGATATATTGCAAAGACTATAAGTATAGCGATGATCCCACCTAATGTTAAGAGGACTTTTACCACACTGGTTGCCCCTTCTACCTGTTTATCCATGTTACTTTCTCCTTCCCCATTGTTACTCATTAAACTCAAAATATTCCCTTTTAATCAGTCTCATCATAATTAATCGCCCAAAGGGCTTCGACAAAACGTAAATCCTGTATTTTCGCCATAATAAAACTTGATTCATTTGATCTTACTTTTAAATCATCTGTGTCTAAATTAATCAGGTAATACGGAAAGTGTTGTTCCCAACCTACACCTACAGTCTCCCCGCCTGATGGTCTATACAGATATTTCACCTTGTCTTCAGTGTTTTCAAACTTAAGCTCATGGTATAAAATAAAGACGTTTTCTCCATCCTTAACAATGAATGAGAAATAAGAGTATTCAATACTCAAATCAGGATGGCAAATTAAATTAAGAGAAATACTGTTAAATGGTTCGGAATCGATCCGTGAGATTGCTTGATCGACACTACCACAGTAGTAAATATCACTGATCAGGCAGGGTTTTTCCGAGGTTTTGCTGCCTTGCTTTAAGAAGACACGAGTAAGAGTTTTTCGCAAATTAATCAAGCTATGAACATAAATTTCTGCGAGAATGAAGACATCCGCTTCCTGAACATCCTTTTGTGAGTTTATATTGAATTCTTGAAGCAACTGTATGGTTTCAGACCGGATATGTTTATCATCATTATCATTATCAATTAAATCACTCTTAAGTAATTCGCATTTTTTAAAATATTCCAACAGCTTTTCCTTGTGGTCGAGATATTCTGAAGTAGTAATAATCTGCTGCTTAATTAACAAATCGAAATAGTGGTTTAAATAAATGGTTGTATAAACATCATCTACATCATAATTTTTGCTTATCATGAATAAATCTTCGGTGATGGCATTTATTTTTTCAGTGGAGAGCTTCCAATTTGCAGGAATTCGCATATTCTTGCTTTCCGATGGTTTTAGTCCAGCTAATTCTTCCCATAGTTCTATTTTTGCAACTATATTCATAATTTTTCCCGAATTGAATTCAACTCAAAAAACAATCCAGAGAGTTCAGAGTGGGGCACATTGTCTGGATATGTTAAATATGATGCACAAACTTCATCAGAATATTCTTTCCAGATGTCTTCTGCTTCTTCAAACCCTATATTAATGCCGTTGAATTTAAATAAATCACATATGGACTTGGCTGTAACTTCGTTTTCTAATAAAAATGGTTTCATCCATCTTAAATCCTCATGTCTAAACTCCAACTTTAGTGAACAAAAGAAATAAAGTAGTGCCATTAAATAACGACTTATTTCATCATCTTTCAAAAGCCGATGCAACTCATCAATTTCTCCTGTCAATTCATGAATTAATTTGTTCCATACCTGGTACAAATTATCATATTTACTATCATTAACGATCATATTTATTAATTCTTTTTCATTATCATATGTTAAATAATTATTACCATCCTTTACATTTTGTATCGGACCCAACTGTGTGAATAGATTATATATATTCGAAATTACCGGGAAAACTGTGTAACGAGTGGCGCATTCTAATATATCTTCAATATTTTTGAGCAAATTGTTTGTTTTTAAATCTTCTATGCCAATTATTTTTTCAATGGCCATACTTGTATAGCCTAAATACAATTCAATCATTTCTATTTACCCTTCCCTTCAATAAAAGTATTTTTTTGTATTTTCGCTTATGAGAATTTTTAATGAGTCACAATGCTTCCTACTGACTCACAACTTTCAATGTCTTTTCCCTTGCCACCCGCGGCAATGCCTTCTCCAGCATCATCGTTATTTTCTCAACATCCTTTTGATTCTTACCAATTAAGCTGACCGTGTTTTTAATGGCTTCGTGATAGGCCGCCGTCAGCTCAGGCACATTCATGTGGTGAAACAGAATATTAGCCCATTCGATACTTTCCGAAATTGAAGGATTTTGCTTGAGCTTTAATTCCGATCGCATCCGTTCGACTAATCGGGCGATCTGATTAGCAAAGTCGATTGTTGTGTCGGCCTTTCTTTGAATAATCCGGGATTCTGTCTCAGTGGAAGGATAATCGATATGAAGGTAGACGCACCGGCGTTTTAATGCCCCGGACAGTTCGCGCTGGTTGTTGCTTGTGATCACGACCACCGGCAGGTTATCCGGATCTGCAGTAATGGTCCCATACTCAGGGATGGATACTGAATAATCGGAGAGTGTTTCGAGGAGGAAGGCTTCGATCTCAAGGTCGGCTTTGTCCAGTTCATCGATCAGTAAAACTTTCTTCCCGGGAACGTCGGGATTAATGCTTTTGAGCAGCGGTCGCTCAATCAGGAATTCACTGCCATAGAAATTGGTCTGGCTGTCCAGCATCCGAACAGATTCTTCAAAGGTTTTTCCTTTTAGGTCCTCGACGATGTTTTCTTTGAGGATATTTTGGTAGAGCAGTTGCTTGGGGTAGTTGATATCGTAAATGACCTTGGACACATCCATCCCTTCATAACATTGCAGCCGAATCAACTGGGCATTGAGCATCCGGCTTAACACCTTTGCAATTTCGGTTTTACCGACGCCTGGTGGTCCATCTATGTACAAGGGTTTATTCGTGGCCAGGGATGCGAAGATGGCATAGTGGATAGTGTCTCCGGCGATGTAGCTATGGGTGTTTAATTGAGCTTTGATTTCGGGTAATGTTAAGTTTTTCATGTGGGTTCTCCTTGCTTCTTACTACTATTCTTCCGGAATGAATTCCAAAACTTCGGATTGATTACTTAATTTGACCCGCCATGTCCCATCATTAGTTTGGGATAAATTACCACTGTATTGAACATCAAATTTGTTGGGCGTAATTTCAAAAGTAGTAGGTCCTTGTTTTTCAAAAGGCAGATCAATAGTGGTATTATTAATTGACATGAGGATGGAGTCTGTCCCATTGAAAACTAATGCGCTGACGTATCTTTCCATTTCACTTCCTTTGCTTTTCAGATTAATAAAACGTCGATTCAATACGTTTCGATAGAGAGGATCATAAAAACCGTCTTTTGCATTTTTACGAAGGTACTTATAAGAAATAACATAGAAAATAGTTAATGCGGCGTATATAAGAACCATCATTCCTTTATTAATAAAATATCCTTGTACATTAGTATTGAAAAATACATCATAAAACGTTATCCCTGAAAATAAAACATGGGAGAATAAGATCGTATTTATGGAATTTTGTGATACTGTAAAATTCTTTATTCTCAGTATTATAACGATGCTGCTTATTGCAAATGAAACGATAACGATTATTTTTATAAAGGTTGAGGAGGTAACCAGATTCAATAGATAACCAGATATGTCAACGCCGCCATGGATCAGGCCGTCAAATAATCCACATTGGTACAAATTAACCAGCTCAATTAGTATGGCTACTGCATATAAAAATACACCTCGCTTTATGTAATATTGGTTTAGGGGATTATTCTTTCGATCCGGCAGTTGTGATGCTTTGACAAAACAAGCTACGCCTGTCCCACAA
>Ga0194136_1000607_pt1 | contig 18365 bp, 10 predicted proteins | sample TARM_MetaG_T3A_1_FD_134023 | JGI IMG/M metagenome (GOLD analysis project Ga0194136, IMG submission 134023) | Freshwater microbial communities from Pennsylvania, USA, analyzing microbe dynamics in response to fracking - TARM_MetaG_T3A_14 (version 2) | ecosystem: Environmental > Aquatic >...
AGAGCCCCCCGGCATGATGGAGGGACCGGTCAACGCCCCCTCCTCGCCCCCGGACACGCCCGTGCCAATGTACAAAAGTCCGGCCTCCTCGACCTTTTTCATCCGACGCTCGGTGTCGGGAAAATGGGTGTTGCCGCCGTCGATCAGGATATCGCCCGGCTCCAACAACGGCATCACCTGGTCGATGAACGCATCCACCGCGCTCCCCGCTTTCACCATCATCATCACCTTGCGGGGCCGCTTCAGTTGTCCCACAAACTCCTCGACCGATTTGGCCCCGAGGATGTTCTTCCCGGCCGCGCGGCCGTTGACGAAATCGTCCACTTTGGAGGTGGTCCGGTTGGTGCAGGAGACGGTGAATCCCTTGCTTTCCATATTCAAAATCAAATTCTCGCCCATCACGGCGAGACCCACGACACCAATATCCGCTTGCGACATGAGAAAAAGCTCCGTTCGTTACCAGGTTGAAAGTGCCGTCCTTATAGAAAGGCCCCCTTCGCCGTGCAAGGGAAATCGGAAGCGGCCCTCCCCAATGCGTGCATGACCAAAATCGTCCTACAGTCCTGAATCCCGCCTCCACCTCTCAGGAGGGATGCGTTGGAAATCGTGTTCACAAAGGTCCCATTCAAATGAGATCACCGGGAATCAGGCTCCGGAGGAGCCAACGCGTGAAGCTCGGGGGTCATGCCCCCGAGAGACTTTCAGAAGAAAATGGCGCGCCCCGACAGGGGTGCACGCGAAGTTTCGGACAGGAGGTTGGGCATTCCTGCCCGACAAAAGCAGGGGGGCCACGAAAGCCAGATTCATACCCAAGCGAAGCTTACATTCATTTCGCCATCCCACCCGCTGAAGTTGAGTTCTGGACCCCGATTGCTTTCATGAAACCGGGGACATAATGTGATACGGCAAGGAATCAATTTTTCGTTTCGGCATTCATCGCTTCCGCCTTGCCCGGATCCTGCATCAGGGTGATCACCGTATCCGCGACCAGTTCGCGACCGTTGAAGAAGGCGTCCTCGATGTTGCCCTCGACCCGGACCCGGTCTCCGACTTCGACCTGCTGATACCCGATTTCATCGAGCGGATTATAAGACATGTCTCCCGTATCGACCGTAAGCGTCTGATCCCCCATTTCCACCGTGAATTCCCGGCCCTCCACCGAGGTCACATCCCCCACCACATGCACTTGGGACCTATCCGAAGATGACCACGCCCCTCCCAGGCGGTCTTCATCCGACGGGTTGGCGTAGAAATAGGTGTTGAGTCCCTCCACATACACGCTGGACGCGTCCACGGACGTGAGGTCATACAAATCGTCGTCCACTCGGCCGCGCACCGTCACCTTGTCGTCCTCGATGATTCGGTTGCCATCCGCATACCAGTCCCAATCGTCCATTTCGACCGTGACCAGCCCCGCCCCGTAATCCAGAGTAAAGGACGAGTCCGTACTCGCCGCGACCGTGCCGCTTAAGGTGATCCAGGAGCCTTGGGGTTGCTGATACGGGTTCGGGTCCTCCTGTCCGTGAACGGGCAACGTTCCAATCAGGGCGACGCCAAACGCGCAGACAGCGCACATTGTAAGAGGGTAACGAGTCATAAGATCCTCCTGTGATGGGGGTGAAGAGTTCTAGAGGGTTCAGTGTTCTGTGTTCAGTACAGGCAAACCTACCCTCGATCCCGCCTTCCTCTCCATCGTCAAAACCCCGCAAAACCGCGTTCGAAACCCAACATCCCCACCCAATCAGGATTACGGAAGGCGGAAATCAGGGTTCCCCGCCATTCCGAACGCGCCACCATCCGCCTAGGATGCAGAGACGAACCGAACGCACGTCTCAAATCGGAGGCGTGCCCTGAAAACATCCCACTCAACCCAAGGAGGCAACCCATGAGAGTCACTTCTCGCCACCTATCCACCCTTCTACCCGCCCTTCTCGTCATCGGCCTCGCGCCGCTCGTGACGGCCCAGGGCCCCGCAGGAACCTACCTGCAGGCGGCCTTCGCCGATTGGGAGGATTACGACAACGGCTACTCCGTATCCGGCAGTTACCTGGCCAACGAACAGGTGCGATTCTTCGCCGAGTACATCGACACCGACCTCGAACACCTCCGCGCGGGCGGCGGATACATCTTCCCCTTGGAAAACAACCTGTCGCTGGAGCTCGGCGGTTCCTACAACGAAGTGGAAACCGGCTTCTTCGATGAGGAAGGCTTCGGCGTGCACGGCATCGCCCGCCTGGAAACCGAACAGGGACTCACGTTGTCCGGACGCCTCGAGGAACTCTTCTTCGACGAACTGAACAACGAAACGGTTGTCGGCTTTGGCGCCGACTACGGGCTCACGTCCACGACAAGCGTCTTCGCCGAATACGACCTCTACCTGGACGAGTTCAATCAGAACCTGTTCACCGTCGGCGCCCGCCTCCACTTCTGACCCGAGGCGACATCCGATACCAGAAAAGAGAGGGCCACGGCCTTCTCTTTTTTTGTCCAAATGGACGCAAAGCGGAACCCAAAAAAGGAGGTTGGGCATTCCTGCCCGACACCATCAAAAGAACCCCCGGAAACCACCCTCATCTCCGACTACCCCAAAAAGGAAACTCCCCCTCCATTTGAACACGTTTACCTCAGAGGAACGCATTCATTCGGAGCTTAGCCCAAGGAATGCAATGCACCCGATTCTGCACACAATAGCCCCATCATAAATAAAACAAAAACCGGATTCACATCAACCGATGCAATTCATTTCGCAAAACCACCCAATGAAGCCGCCCTTCCCATGGAGCGGCACTGTCTCAGTGCCATGTACCCCCTCCATCACGGAAAACCCATCCAAAAGTACCTCTTGAAATATCGGGTCACCGAAAACGAACTCCTCTCCGGAATCCGAAGCGCCGGATTGAAAAACGTCGAAGACGCCTACGCCGAGATCCTGGAAACCGACGGCCGCTTCAGCGTCCTCCCCGCCACCGGCTCGAAATCGGCCACCAGCCTAGAATACGTGGTGACACCGGACACGCCTTCCTGATCAAAACTCGAGATTCGCACGGGTCAAACGAGCCCAACCACAATCGTCCAGTACCCCCACCCATGGACCGGCACTCGGTCAGGGCCGCATGCCGACTCTACTCATGGCACCACTGGAAAGCGCAATTGCGAACAAACCGAGCCAACAGGCTTTATGGATTCTATCCCGCATCACTGTTCCCGACGTCCACACGAACCTGCTCAAGAGCTGGTGTTGTCATCTGATTTTTCACTTTTTATGGATTTTGAGAGACATTTTTTAAAAAGCTCGATTTCTTTTTCATCAAATAAAGCATGGTTGATGCCAGCGGCATACGTTCCATCCATTTTCATAATCCAGGAGGCACGACTTTTTCTCATTCGAAGCGCCATAATCAACCCACCGATCATGGTAACAGCGCCGCCGATAATAAACCACGCGGATTTTTCATGAGCATCCAAATCTGTAAAAAAAGTTAAACCCAACATAAAAAGCCCGAAGACCATAACCTGTGAAGGCCAAGCAATACTCCCTTGAAAAGTTTCATGAAACGAAATTTCAGGACTCAATGCTCCAAGATGAAATGCTGAATTACCCGCATCTCCAAACCGTTTCCATGAAACATACAGGACGTCGTCCTCTATGCGGAAAGAGCATTTTTGAGCGGGATCAATTGAATGTAATTCTGTTTGTGTGTTGTTCATGAAGTACAAGTGTTTGATAGATGGTTCCGACCTTCATCCCGGCCGGGGATGGGACGCCAAGGGAAAACAGATTAGAACGGGCGATCCGGGTGCCTGACCATTTTAAATTCATCTTGCTTGCACAAGTATGTTTATTGGAAAGCGTTCCTTATTCTTCAGAGCTATTGTACTCGAATTCAATCAACTTTTCCATGATCACCGGGGAAGGAATCGCGAAGCCAACACCTTCCGCCGTGCTTGGATGGCCTGAAACAACGGCGATGACGTTTCCGTTCTGGTCCAAAACCGGGGACCCTGGCAATCCGGGAGTGGACGAGATGCTGATTTGATAATGGTTAAGCCCACCGATCAGCCGGGAGGTATGGCTTAAGACTCCCTCACGAAAGGTGTGGTACAGCGGTTGACCTTCATTCAAAGGATTGCCCAGTACCGCCAGGGACTCGCCTTGGCGGGGTGATTCCCGAACCGAAAGGTGCAAAGGGGGCCATTTTCGATCATGCTTCGGGCGCACCAAAACGATTTCGTGCTGCTCGTGCCATGCAACCACAACTCCCTCGTATACCAGAACCCCTCCACTGGCATGTGGAATTCGCAAGCTGAATGGCTTATCAAACGGAAGAATGGCAGACTTGCTGGTGACCATGAGGCCGTCAGGGCTGACGACAAAAGCCGTCCCGGCGCTTTGTGGGCTACGAACTTCGACGACAGAGGGCACCGTCTCCTCACGAATCCCGAGCCATCCACCTTTGACAAACTTCTGCTTGGGGAATGCGCTCTCGGCGTTAGACAGCCACTTGCGGGCATCCTTGGAAAAGTGAAACCGTCTCTCTTCCCTACGCTCTTTTGGAAGAGTTGGTTCGGAGTGGGATTTCGAGGAATCCCCAGCGTGATCCTCACGGCGGAACCTGGGAAAAGATGCGGATGACGGATCCTCGGGGATCTCTAGATCGGCGGGAATAGGGACCTGGGCGATCACCAAACCCGGTAGGGTGCGGGGAGCCAGAACAAACTTCTGGGTTTTTAAGTTAAGAAGGGTTCGTCTATGTAGATCGAACATACCTGACCGATACTTCTGGGAAAAAATCTGAGCCGGAGGTCCTTGAAGGTCGAGAAAAAGGGAGAAATCCTCCTTCTCTCGGATTTGGAGGCGTAAGTTTTCCGATTCTAAAGTTTCGCGCAACGCGTACACCAAAGGGCTTCCTGGAAGCGGTTGCCAGGAAATACGACGCTTGGCAGCCTCCGACTCCTCTTGTGGAAGCTGCGCCAAGATCCTGCCGTCCTCGTCGAAGATGGAACAGTTTAAAAAGAGACCCTTTGGCAACGGATAAAGGGGGTGTTCATTGGAGCCCTTTCGATATACCCATGTTCCCTCCGAAGGTCGCGCCGAGATCCATCCCTCACGATTCCAATGGGCCCGGAAAGTGACCACACTGAGGTCGGGACTTGCAAACCACTGGACGGGACGCTCGCGCGACATGTTTTCATCCATCACAAAATTGTGCCCAAGGCGTTCTCCGGTGGATAAATCGACGTAATCAAACGTCCATCGAGACTGGCCCTGGTGGGAGTCCACCGCCACGAGTAGCGCGACATCATCGCGTTGTTCTCCCATCACCAAACCAACCAAAGGATTTTCCAATGGATTCGGAAACCTCGCAATCTCCACGCAATCCGGAAGGGAATAGACCCGAATGGTATTGGAAGCGGCGTTCCAGGCCGAAACTTTACCAGCCCCGGTAGCGAGCAGAGTGTGAGAGGATACGTCGGGCATAAACCGGACTCTGGCAGTGTTTACATCCAGAACCCCCCAGGCGTTGTCGGACTTTCTCCGAAAAAGAATTCCTTTTTGATCCCAGGCCGGCAGCAGGGTGTCTACCTCCCCACCGGTGTCGACAAAGAGATTGGGATGGTCCCAGCTTGAAAGTTCAAATTGCGGTGTTACGTGCCCGTTCCCGCTGAGATGTGCGGGCCGGGCGCGAACTGTATATTCGAAAACACCTCCTCTGTATTCCGCCTGGACCACGAAGGCAAGCCCACCGACACGGGTGGCATCAGGGCGAAAGTGGAACGTATTTTCCTCGTCCACCGTGACATTCAGCGTGGACAGCACACGTAAGGACACAGCGTGTTCCTTTCCGTCGGTGAGGAAGCGGGGACGATAAGACCAGGCTACTCCCGGAATGACTGGGGGGATGATGTCCGTGAGTGGAATGGCCAAGGATCTCCCTTTGCCGCGCAACTCCTCGGCCAAGTGGAGCCGACGGGTAAACAGTCCTCCCCCTGAGTTGGGCAGATACACCACTCGGTGATGAACCACATCCAAAACCGGTAATTCCCGGGGAGAAAAGGTCGCGGGGCGAACATCATTCGAAGACTGACGGGGCGGAGTCTCTATACGAAGAATCAGGTGCCCGTTGTGGGGATTCCGCACGGTGATGACCCTGTCGGACTCGACGGAGACAGTCAACTCGGCCCCGTGGGCTGGAACCCCTCGGGTGGGCGTCGGACACACGCGGCTGGAGAAAAACATGGGTTCACTGTCGGGGGCCGCGAATGGAAGGTATTCAGCCCCCACCCGTTGAAAGGTTTGCCACTTTAACATTCTATAATTGGAGCCCAGCCCAAGGCGAATCACGGAAAAATCAGCCAAAGTGCCCTTGCTTTTCGAAACGGAATAACCGGAGGTAAGATTCCCTTGAGAAGGTATGGCCATGGATTCAACAACATTCCCATCCGGCAGCTGAACCCGAACCAATCGGATTTCCGCGTTATCCTGACCAAAAGGATGAATCATAACGGCCAAGGCACGGTCCCCCGCTTCGGGGTGGCCAACCCACCCGATCAGCTTCCCCTCCCCGCGAACGAAAAAACGGCCCTGCTGGCCTCCGGTTTCCAAATCCCATACCCGGGTGTCGCCGCTTTCCGGATCCGACGAAACAAACCAATTGCCCGAAACGCCCGACGGACGATTTTTTTCCAAAATATTTTCGTGGACCAAATAGCGGTTTTCTGAGGGAAGGAATACACACAGACCATCGGCCTCGTGCAGGGAAAACACCCATGACCCACCGACACCAAAGCCGATTTTCGCTTGCAAAGGGACTGGAAAAGCATGCCACTCCCACTCGGAGGATTCCGCAGGCAGTCTTTCCAAACAAAGAGATCCCATCATCAAGAGCACACACCATATACGGCCTACTTTTGCAATCATGGCTGCCCCTCCTCATGTCGTCTCCGGGCGGCTTTCGCGACCGCCCGCAGACTCTCCCCAAACCGGGTGACCGGGAGATAGCCGTATATCCCCTCCCGGGAGCTTTCCTCCCGCAAAAGCCCCACCACATTTCCTTTTTGATTGAACAGAGGCCAACCAGCCTCGACGCCTGAAAGGTCCACGTGTACCGTGGACCGTTCCGTGGAAACAATTCTCCCAATGTCGTTCCCTCCTTCCGGCAACGGAAACCAAACGATATCCCCGTCAACCGGAGCAGACCGGAAATCCAGCGGAAAGGTCGGCCAGGCGAGAGTGCCAATTGGCCGCGCGAACACCACCCCCCTCTCCGGGTCGGCGGCAACGACTTCACTCTGAAACTCCAGCATACCTTCTGGAACCTGTAGGCGCAGTGTGAAAGATCGGCCATCTGTTTCCAGTACTTCTGAAGGCAGTATCGCGAGCCCATCCTCACTGAAAAGAACGCCGAACCCTTTTCGCACGCCATCTGATCGAACTTCCAAGAGCCCGCCGCGGAGATCCGTCGAATGTGCGGGATCGTCAAGATTGCGCTCCCTCAGCGGGGGACGGTTCCGAACCGCCCGCCCCAACACCTCTAACACATCTTTGGAAAGGAAAAGCCCCGATTCGGAGTGACTTCCGGAAGGATCCTCTGTCAATTGAGCCTCGGGAGCACGTACAGAGTCGACATCAGGCAATACCACGTCCGGAAGAGGTGGCAATCGGGTAAACGCGGCCTTTTCCTCAGGGGAAAAATCCGGGGCCAGAGTGAAGAACAACGGTCTCTGATCCCGACTTTCTCCATACACGAACACCTTCTCTCCATTCCCCGCCCATTCCACGTGCCGCACCAAAACCATTCGGTCCGGGATCGACAGTTCCCGTGTTGAAGCTTCTCCCGGGCGCAGAACAAAAAGGCGGATTCCTTTTTTGTTCCAGGCGATGGCCAAAGGAAAAAAAGGATGGTGGGAAAAACCCTGAAGCTCTTCAGGAAGATCTAAACCAAGGTTCAGCTCGTTCAAAGTGTGAGGATCTCGATGAGATACCACAGCGTCCGTATTCCTCGCCCTTTTTGAAACAATAGAAACCATTCGCGACTGAGGTGACAGGGATATCGAACAGATTTTTTCTCCAATCCGACTCCTGGTTTCTTCCTCGAGCGCTCTTCCCTCCCGCTTGTAGGTGCGCAAATTCCCGGCCTCACTGGAGTCTGTCCGAAACGAATCCAAAGGTCTTCCACCCCAAGAAAAATGACTGGTGTCATAATTGAACCCCACCAACCGGGAAAGGTCTCTGGAAAACCTGAAGACATGGGTATAGGTTTGCTCAAAATTTGTACTCGTTCCGGACCTGGGATCGAGAAGGTTCAGGGAACCGACATTCGGCCCATTGAACGAAGGCTTCATCACACCGGCGTATATAACCGTTTGCAGATTTCGTGGGGCGGACAGGTCGGTAAGGGTCGACACATTTAACGGGTAAACACGCAACAACTCCAAGTCGGGCACCCGATACGCTCGAAGCTCATCCGTGAATCCCACGTACAACGTGTCCTCCCGAAGCGCCAGTTTCACGGGAGAAGACCGTGCCTCCAGACGCCTCCGGTTCACCAAAACCTGTGGACCAAGGGCCAATGCCATCAGTTCATCGTCGTCCGCAAATACCGCATAGGGATTCCCAGGTTCGGTCGCCACATGATCAATGGCGTCGTCGGTGTCAAAAAGCCCCCAAGGGGGCAGCCCACGGACTCCTACTTCAAGAAGGGGAATTTTCGGCATCAGAATTCCGGAGGCCTCGGCTTCCTGATCCAGCTCGTCCACCACGGCCACCCGCCACGCAATTTCCCTTTGTTCGGTGGGCGGGGGAGTCCATCGCAAGTTCCCCGCGGAATCCACCGAGGCGCCTTCAGGGCCCTCCACCAGGGTGAGGGATTTCACATCCGCCCCCGTGAGAAGGGTGAAGGAGTGATGGAACGCCACACCGGGTGTATAAGTGAGAACAGGAGGGGAACGAATCACCGGTGGAGCGGAGCGTACGAGCGGCGCCAACTCGACCGGGAGAACAATGAGACCTCCCGTATGCCACGGGGCGTACACCACGCGGTCGTAGGACTGGCTGACCCAGAGAATCGTGCCCCGATTTCTCGGGTCCCGGTTCCGGATCAACACGTTCGGCAGTTTCTCGGATCGCCATACAGATTGAGCGTCTGCGGCCTGTAGAACGGTCAAGTGTCGCCCCCTCCGACGCCCTTTTCCCGCGAGGAGGGGTGTGTCGGGTATTTCCGTTATCACGTCAATCACACCGAGGCCTTGCAGGCGGGGGATGTTCAGATCCAGTTCCGCCAACTCGGAATCGAAGAATTCCCCATTCCGTGTAAGCCATCCCCCCCGCAAAGGAAGTATCCGATAATGACCGAAGACTTTCTCCTCTTTCTTTCTCCAAATCCATCCCGTGCCTGTATGCTTGGCCACATAGAGGTGGTATTCTTCAGCGAAGTAGATTTGGGTCATATCGGGATCCACCTCAATGTTGTGAAAACCCGAGACTCCAACGGCGGACGCAGACAGCGGGTCACCCATGACCTCTTCCGTATCGATATTCAATGCAATGACATGCTGAGGGTGATTTCGCGGGGAACCTGCGAATGGCCGGTTGTTTTTACTGGTCGCGAACAGGATGTCGTTCCTGGTACCGGTCATGTGGATGGAGGTGATCGGTTCGGAAAACGGGTTTGGAAATTCTTTTTCCACTTTCATCGAAGGCATGTGAAAGACCCGGAAACGATCGGTGTTTTCGAGGTATGCCACAGCACGGTGCTTCCCGGCCGCGACCGCGTCCACGTTTTCCGGCAGATCCAAATCCCCACTGTGGGTGAGCGTCGCAAGATCCACAACCCTCCAGACCTTCTGGTCGGGAACATAACAAAGCAACACGTTGCCATTCGCCGCGGGAAGCATGTGATCCACCTTTCCGCCAAGACCCACATACTGATGGGACGACTCAAATTCGGGAACCTGTGGGAGGCGGTGGATCTCGCCATCCTCGTTCCGCCTTCCGGGAAGCACCCACATTTTCGTTTCATGACGGTGCTCCCCCACCTGAACGTTAAACCGGATTTCCATTGCCCCCAGATGGTTGTCCGGAACGTCCCACAACAACTCCCCCTTTTCTCCCAACCGCAAGCCTTCGGGATACAAGGGTGTAATGGAAGGGGCTGGAAGTCCCTCCGCCACGGTGAATTCAGGCGTGTGCGACCACGTTTCACCGGGCACGAGAACGTTCGGGGGAGGCCTCCTCAGAAAAAACGGGACTGGGCCATCCGCCCGCACCAGGCTTTCAGGCTCGACCTTGCCTACAAACACTCCTTCTCCTTTGGGATGGGACATCACGAATTGTCCGTTTTTCATACGGTATCTCAGGTCTTTGAAACTGTTGACGTGGAAACGCAACTTTTGCCCGGAGTCGTCAACAGGGAGGGGGAGTTCCAACTCTGCGAGCATCCGGCCTTCAACCGGATCCAAAAGCAGCCACTGGTTTCGAGTTGTCGCCTGAATGAGAAAGTCCTCGTCCAAAGTGGGATAAAGCTTTCTACCATATGAGCTTGACGTATCGGACGGATACAATGATCCGTGAAAGAATTCTATCCAACCCGAGGGGAAGTGAATGGGTCTCTCGCTTGAGTCCCATAGTGTGAACGGATGGTAATTCCCGTCCACACGCTCCACCAGGCTGGGTCCGGACTTATCCCGGGATATACGCCCGCCCTCGAAAAGGATCTGTGAAAGGTCGGATGAAAATCCCAAGACATTGGCGGGCCGGACCACTCCCCGCGGCAAACGGGCAAACACTCCGTGTGTGGAACCGTCCCGAATGTCCACGGCCCACATATTCGCGGGGGGCGGCTCCCGGCGATCTATTCGCTCCGTCTCATCATACACAATGGCCAAAACCTGGTGCTCGTTCTCCGGATGTGGGAGCAGTCCCACCGGGGGGTGGGGCGTGTTGATTTGGAAACGGGACACCCGTTCACGGATAGTGACATCCCAGGCTTGTCCCTCGCGCGTTTGTGGATCGAAAATCACAAAATAATTCCCATGCAGCGTATGAAAGCTATTTTCAATGGGTAGAGGCCCCATGGTGCGGAAACGTTTGGTTTTGGGATCATAAACCGCCACCTCTGGCTGTTCTTGCACGGGGTACAGCAAGAGCCCGTCCGGGGTTTCCCCCACTAGAGCCGCCAGCGGAGCTTCCGATTTGATCCATTCGAGCGTTCCGCTGATTTTAGGCGGAGGTGGAGGAGTCGGCGTGGGGGTGGGAATGGCCAGCTGCTTTAGGGTCTTGGCAAAAACAATTTCGAATTCCCGTTCCGCTTCCCCCCCGGTCGCTAAACTCACCTTTTGCACGCCGTGGGCCATACGATACGCAACTGCAAAGATGCGCTTCTCGCTCTGTTCGCGATTCCACGGCTCAAAGAGCACATTTCCCAGAGCGCGCGGATGCAAGGAAACGAGAGACTTCGATTCCACACCCATCAGTTCGGGAACGCGTTCGAATCCAGCGGGATCCTTCATTCTCATCCTTTCCATGTCTTTGTCGGAAAAGGATTCACCTTCTGCAGGCAAAACGACAACCCATTGCATACCTGCCGAGCCCACCGGTATATGTACAGGGCTCCCGTCACGCTTGGTTCGGTCGGGATGCGCACTCATTAAACGCCTTACACCCATCACGCGAACTTCCGCTTCCCCCGAAAGCACTTCCGCGCGCATAAACGGCGCGAGAAACAGCATGAAAAGCGGGAGTCTAGATAAGTGAAGTTGATTCAGGGGGATCATGGGTTCTCTTCTGCCAGTGTTCGAGCCTGTTGTTCGCTTTCGACTAAACTGCGCATGAATTCTGCGGCGGGGATGGCGAACCCAAGACCTTCGGCATGCAATACCTTGGAGCTCACCATTCCAACCACGTTCCCTCTACGGTCCAACAAGGGGCCTCCACTAACACCCGGATTGACCGAGGCGCTGAATTGGATCAATTTCCGTCCGTCCATCTCACGTTCGGTGAAACTAACCAGACCGGTTGTCATGGTGTGTGTGAGCACCTGTTTCGCCGTGCCCGCATGTCCGATGGCCGCAACCTCCATCCCCATCTGGACGGGCAGTCGGAACGCGACGGGAAGCGGAACCCATTGGACCTCCGCATCGGGACGCACCAGAGCCACATCGCGATCAGGATCCCGCGCCAGGATTTCCCCTCTAAACTCCTGAACCTTTCCATTCTGCAGGTATTTTCGGATTACAAATCCTCCATCCGTGGGAGGGAGGACATGGTCGCAAGTCATGATCAGCCCTTTGTCGCCAAGAACAAACCCCGTCCCCATCCCATCCGCGCTTCGAATTTCCACGATAGATTCGCGCACGTTTCCAGCCACATCCGGCCAGGCCAGTACTTTGTTGGAAATTTTAACAAGGGACTGGAGGGCTTCTTTCAAGGGTTTCTGGGCATGGGAGGACACCAAAAGGTGCTCGCCATGGAGAGTGGGGGCTGGACGGAGTTCGGGATGTGTTCCCATATCCGGATCACGCACGAACATCGGTGGAAGCGGGGTTTGAATTTCAAGGTCGGCCGTCGTGAATTTCTGAGTCACAACTTGTCCGTCCGGTAGTTCCCCCACAATCAGGAGGTGCTCCCCTTTCCCAAGCCAAAACGCTTGGAGAATCCGGTCGATCCCCGGATTGATGTCGATTGCGTGTGTTTCATTCTTGTCAGTCATGTGGACGGCCAGACGATCCGAGCCCCAGAGCAAAGACGCATCAAGGGATGGATGTTCAGCCCACCCCGCTATTTTACCTGTAAAGGTTGGATCGATCGATACGGTTTCCAGCGAGGTAGCGTGAAAATGAACAAGATCATCAATGCGAACCGAACCGTCTTCATGGCGGCGGGCGCCCGTCACCGTCACTCTGCCAAACCCCGCAGAGGCGCTTAGCCGCACCGGAGACACACCTAAATGCACTTGCCGTTCTGCGACGAATCCATGCCCCATCCGTTTGTAAACTCCCATCCGGTTTCGGTTGACGGTGACTGTCATCGGGTGCGGAAACCCAAACATGTCCCATTGTTGGTCCTGTTGTACTGTGGTGTGGTTCAAGGCGGTAACCAAAAAAGACAGATCTTCCGAAAATACGATGCAGGTACCCACTACCCCGTCCAAAAGCCCGCTTTGGCCGGTCCGGGGATCGAGCATTCCCACTCGATGAAAAATGTGCCGCCCCGTTTCTCCCGCGAAAAAGATCCGTCTAGTTCCGGGCGGCGCCGCCAGAGCCGTAATATGCTCCATGTCAAGCGCGTGTTTCTGTACGAGGCGCAGGGAAGGAAGGGCGAACTCGTGGATTTCCACCCCCGATTGCACAAAAAGAGAATCGCCTCTTACCGCAATGTGACGGGGGGCTTCAGGCACTGCGGCTTTCCGCAACGGACCGGCCCGCATGGTATCGGCTTCAAATACCTGTAGATTCCGTTCCGTGGCCAACACCAGCCATTCAGAACCGGGAGAGCCCGCGAAAACGGGATGAACCCGACCCAGTACGCGGGTGTTTTCATCGGTTTCAAGCCCCGCAGCAACCTCAGAACCTCCCGATCGGGTCGCTGTGGCCCGGATGTCCAGTTCCCGAAGCACCCGCCGATCATGGGAATCGGTGATAATCACTTCAAGCGTCTGGCTGCCTGAAAAGGATTCAGGCACGGCCCATGTAATCCATCCCTCCTGATCGACTGTCACGCCATCCGGAGCCTTTCCGAGGGAGAACGTCGGCTTGTTTCCAGCGGAAAAAGCTTCAACCTTGTGTCGGAAGGTTTCACCCGGGACGGCCTCCCGCCAACCCGGCAACAGGGCCACCGGAGGAGCTTTCCCGATCAAATGAGCTGCGTCGAGTTCCATAAGCAGGACGCCGGGTTTTTGCGGGAGCGCATACAGCAAGCGACGGCTTTCCCAATCCATATGAAGCCTTGAAAACAAACTGTTTTCTTTAAATGATTCACCAAAAGAAAACAGCTGAGGCACTTCTATCTCGAACAAAGGCGAATGATCATCGATGCTACGAAAAACAAGAGAATCCCTAAAAATCCGGCCCGGCATCCATAAAGGCACCGTTCTCGCGGGTTGAAGGCCTGTCGTATAACTAGGCGGCGTACCCGTCAAGCCGGGTGGCGGGATGGGAGTAAACATGTTGTCGTAAAAATCGTCCCCAGAAACGAAATACTCCTTGGAGGGTGCGAGCAGATGCGGACTGTTGTTGGCTCGCTGCACTCGGGAGGTCCACCCCCGGGCGTCCCGTTGAACGACCGCCAGCGTTCCCGGATGGGTGTAGATTTGTCCCACCACAAGGTCCAGGCGGGGGGACGCTTTCCAATTGGAGGGAGCGTCTTTTTTTCGGGAACCAGGGAGAACGACATCAAGGGGCTCCGTTCGGCCCGATTTCAGGTCCATCCAATGAAGCCGCCATTCCCCACGATTTCCGGACGAGTTCATCCATTCCACTAAAACCAATGCGTCCCCGCGCTCCTCCCCCATGAGAATTCCTACGGGAGGGCTGGACAATGGATTGGGAAATTGACGGATCTGCTTGCCGGTCCCCCCCTGAAACAACTTGATCATCTGGACTCCACTGTCGTACACCGCCACCACGTCTCCCCCGGCGGCTCCGGGACCACTCCCTGGAGATAAGGGAAGTCTCGTTGCACCTTGAGTTAAAAGATCCACAGTCCACCAAGAGCCAGACGCGGGTACACGGCACAAAACCCGATGATCCTCGCCCAGCGGATAAAGAGAGTCAGGAGTTCCGTCCAGTTCCAACACCACATGAGGCATGCCCCAAGTAGGATCATCCAATCTTCTGGAAACCGGCCCATCCGGTTGCGAACGATTTCCGGGAGGAGCTACGACTCTTGCCTCACGTGAAGCCTCCCCCACTTTGATCTCGTACCGGAGATCCAGCCGTCCCACATGCTGATCGGGAACCCTGCAGACCAATTCATTCCCGTTTTCTACCCGCAGCCCTTCGGGAAAAAGAGGGATCAGTGTAGGTTCCGGGCTGTTTTCCGGCAGGAGAAGCTCCGGAGTATACCGCCACTCTTCTCCCGGAACCGCGGGAGACGCGGGAGGGTTCAGTACCCAAACCGGTGCTTGTTCGGCGCGTTTTAATGCGGCGAAAAGGTCAACTTTACCGACAAACACATCCTTTTGTTGCGCCTCCGCGTACACAAACAATCCCGTGTGCAGATTCAGATGCCAATTCGCCAACGAATGACGAAAGAGACGTTTCTCATTGTTCGGGAAAGGCAACAACCCTAATTCACCGAGATACTCGCCGGTGAGACTGTCGCCCAACACCAAACGGTTGTTATCCCAGTTGGTGTAGAAATCATAGTTCCGGTCCGGCTTGAAATAATTCGAAGCGCCTTGAGGGCGCAGGGCGTCTCCGTGTGGCCATACCCGAAGCCCCGGATGCAACCCGTCCGCTCGGTGCTGATAAAATGGATACACGTGAGGACTCACATTAGAAAAGTGGGTACCCAGACGTTGCAGGAACATCCGCCCCAATTGCACGTAGGAAAAATCGGCGTTTGCATGACCTTCATGACAGTTCTTCCCCAATCGGCCCCCAGTATTATAAAAAAGATGGGGTGTGATCGGAAACGCATGACCGGTCCGGCCGTTGGGCAGGGATACATCCACCAATTGCATCGAAACAATGGATCCCCGAACGATTTCGGAGTATACGGCCAACAATCGGTCTGAGCGAACGGGGCTGGCAATCAAACCCGTAACCTCATTATGTTCCGGGTTGAGAAAAAAACGACCTGCAGGTTTCCCGGTTCTTACATCCCACACTCTGACATCACCGGCGGAGTCGCGGCTGACGAAATAATTGCCAGCCAGCGCTTTCTGCGGCTCCTCGGCATAACTTGCACCCAACCCACGAAACTTTTTCTCTTCAGGATCGAACACGACATAGCGAAACGGGTTGGTGAGCTCAAACACCATATCCCCCTCCTGATTCACCCCGAGGATCTCGTCCAAATTTACTGGAGCACTCACCCATTCACCTTCAATTTCAAATGGTGGCGGAGAGGGGCGTTGCTCTGGACGAGGCGTCGGTTTGAGCGGGGCTCGCCTCCGCCTCTGGCGCTCCTCCCTTTCCAACCGCCGGCTCTCCATGTCGGAACCGTGAATTCTATACTCGATATCCCGGCTTTCGGCATCGGGAGAGGATTGAAACGTCAGGACGGTATGTTCACTGTCCGGTAGCAAATAGGCCACCGCCCGGACAGACTCTTCACCGGCCTGATCGGTGCGTTGAAAACGTAATCTGGTCACGATGTCCAGCGCCCTTGGCTGGATGAGTTCGGATGACCGCCCTAAAAACTCAGGCACTCTGCGCACTCCGGTGGCGTCGGTCACGGTAAAGTTCCGAATGTCCTCCATTTTCAGCTCATCCCCGTTGGCGAAGTAGAGGATGACCCAGTGGTGACGCTCTATCATCACAGGCATCACTCTCGAACGCCTCTGATTCCGTGTTTCACTTATCTGAAACACGCTCAGCGACCGCGCTCCAACAAACCTGATTTCTTCAGCGTCAAGCTCCGCCTCATTCAGTTCGGCTCGAATGATGCCACAAAAAAGACACAACCACCATATTATCATCGGTTTCATACGTTCCTCAGAGTTAAAGCGAGTTGTTTCCCATGCCGGGGAAAGTCCGCACCGCCTCCTGATGCATGCCGATCCATTCGGAGACGATACTCGGTTTCACAGCCTGAGCATTGCCCGGCCGCGATATCAAAGATGCAGACGCCTCCGCCGCCCGGCACGCACGTTCCAGAGTCACATCAACGGGTATGGTTTCCATGGCGTTCATCCCGCCCAACCTACAAACGCAGGCCGAACAAGCAATCAGTTAGAATGTCAAAAGCAACCATCAGGCCTGCACCCCCTAAAAAAATCGAGCTCTGGAGCAGCGCTTCACCGTAATCTCCACCTTCCGCGTTACCATTTGATTCGCAAACTAAAGGTCAGGAATTCTTGGGACAACCGTTGAGACGGGGAACCTATGAAATGAATTATCGTCGGCAGCGACGAAGTTGTCTACGCGCCACCGACGCCGAATCAGCCACAAGCCCTGAACATGTAGTAAACCTGAACACATCCGCCTGATCAAACCGCCGGAATCACGGGCCCAATAAACCCAACCAAAATGGTCCAGAATCCACAACCATGGAGCGCCACTATCTCAGTGCCATGTACCCCTCCATCCAAAAACCCATTCCCAACCTAAGAAACTTTTATGATGAATATTCATGAATCTCAATATTTTGGATTAACGCCAAAATTCTCTTCGTGAGATTTACTAGCATCTTCATGGCCACTCTCACAGCCCAACCGCCCTCTAGGGATTACTCTTTGCCGGACCTGACGGAAGGAAGCCTGTACCTCATCAACTCGTCACGGGTGTCGAGAACCCACTTGCCATCTTTCCGAAAATCGATTTCCAAACACACCAGGCCCACCCCCGGTGCCAGAAAGAAGCGGTTGCGGCTCCACATCTCTTCGTGTCCCCCTTTATAAACAGCCTGGTACACGACGCACTGATAGGTGCCCGCGGGAACTTTGACGGTTTTCTCCACGTTCAAAACCGTCCAATGGCAACCCTCGGCCTTGTAAGAATGGCCCTTCTTTACCGGATAGGGCAACGTCAGCTCAAATTCGCTCAAGAATTTCGGCGTGTGCTTCCCGCCACCTTCTTCAGCAAAGTTGTGGCTTCCATTTTCGTCGACGTATTCCCAAAAATAGAAGGGATTTTCATCCGGCTTTGTTCCCAACATCCGTTCCCATAAAGAACGATAATCATAGGTTTGCTTTATTCTAAAGCAACGTTGACCCTCCACCGACAGAGTTCTCACCACCTCTTGCGTGGCCGTTCCGACCACGGTTTCTCGTCCCTTCTCGTATCGGCGGCTGCCAAAGGTCCATGTCGCGCCTTCCTCCCGAGGCACAATGGATCGCTCCAGCGGAACCTCCTCCGCACCCAGAAATCCGAAAAGCAGCACCCACCCCACAATAAACGACTTTTTCATTTTTAAACCTTTTTGATTTCGGACAATTTCGACCGGATAAGTTTTTCTTCTTTCTCCGACAAAGCGGTTTTGGGTAAAACCCGTGTGGCGAAGTCCCCTTCAAATAAGAACAGGAATCGTTTTGATTCACTCCATTTTGTAACTTGCTTCCATCGGAGAAGGTGAGTTCCGGAAGCTAGAAATGGTGACGGAAGCGGAGCCAAGTCGGGTAGAGTTTATGTTAAGCGGTCGTCTCTCTCTCCAAGATCATGATAAGAGATTGGGGTTCGATTGCACGTCCTTTGTGCGTCGGATG
>Ga0194136_1000608_pt1 | contig 18363 bp, 17 predicted proteins | sample TARM_MetaG_T3A_1_FD_134023 | JGI IMG/M metagenome (GOLD analysis project Ga0194136, IMG submission 134023) | Freshwater microbial communities from Pennsylvania, USA, analyzing microbe dynamics in response to fracking - TARM_MetaG_T3A_14 (version 2) | ecosystem: Environmental > Aquatic >...
AATTTTGGGTTCTTTTCTTTTATTATTTTCGTCACCCAGTGGGTGACAGTTGATATTGTATCAAATCATTGAATTTCAATGGTTTGAAGAGAAACAATCTAAATTGCTGAATAATCCAGGTTTACAATTCAAAGTTTTTTGTTTTTTATTTGGGCTTATATAGAGCAGAAGGAAGTTATTAAGGCAAATAAAAAGGAAGATAAGAGTAAATCTGTTTAAAGTAATAATTTGTACATTGCGGAACAAAAGGGATTCATCAGAATTCCTTTTAAAATGTCATAATTTCAACACTACTTTAAAACATAGCCTACTCTAAAGATGTAGATATTGAAAGCTATAAGCAGTTCATGCTTCGTAAGGACCTCAAAAAAGCCATTGACAAAGATGAACTCAAGGTCTTTTATCAACCCATGGTGAACCTTCGTACCCAGGATATCGTGGCTTGTGAAGCCTTGCTCAGATGGGAACATAAGGAATGGGGTATGATTTCCCCAAAAGAGTTTTTGGCCATGGCCGAAGAAACAGAATTCATTGTAAAGATTGGGCGCTTCATCATGGAAGAAGTGTGCATTCATTATCGGAACTGGATGGATAAAGGGCTGGCTCCAATTAAAGTATCCATCAATTACTCCTCTGTTCAGTTTTTCCAAGGAGATCATGTAGAGAGCATTTTAACCATGATGGAAAAGTATCAGTTAGATCCACATTTTCTTATTCTTGAAATTTCAGAAGAGGTGTTTACAGAAGAACTCCCCAAGGTCTTGCAGGATTTGAAAACGCTACAAAGCCATGGCGTGGAAATTGCAGTGGACAACTTTGGGCTGGGCAATGCAACCCTAAACTTCTTAAAAGATCTAGAGGTGGATTATTTAAAGCTGGATGGATCTTTTCTACAAGAGTTACACCGCCATGAAAAAACGGCCATCATTACAAAGAACCTCATTCGTATGATTCAAGAACTACGGATCAAAATGGTGGCGAAAAAAATCGAGGTGAGAGAGCAGCTAGACTTCTTAAAAGACCATCGGGTTTTTGTAGGGCAAGGATTCTTATACAGTAAGCCACTGCCTTATGAAGATTTTGAAGTGCTTCTTTCCTCTAAAAAGTGTTTCCCTAAGATTGCCAAGGAAGAGAGACCGGAAAAAGAACGTAGAAAGTATTTCCGCGTCAAGTTTACCCATCTCTTAGAAGGGGATGTGACCATTCAGGAAATCCAAGGCAGAAAGGTCCAGGTGGGCAACACGAAGATGCTCATAAAGAACATGGGGCCTGGGGGACTGTGCTTCATTTCAAATATCAGAATGCCCATAGAAAAAGACATACAATTACAGTTCAAGACCCATCTTCTAGAGGAAGAGATTGTGGTGTCAGGGCATGTGGTGTGGAGTGAGGAGATTTCTTCCAGCATACTTGAGTATGGCGTATCCTTTGATGTGGATGAGGAGAAACGTACAGATCTTGTGCGGATTTTAAATAGAGTGCAAATTGGTCTTCGGAACAATGTGCTCTTTTCAGAAGGCAGCTTTGTCTCTGATACACCCTTTACCTATTTTAAGTATCACATGTAATCGCTAGAAGGCTATGAAAGAAAGGAGGATCTCTCATGAAGAAGACCATCTTGTGCATCCTACTACTACTTTGTTTTCTCCTTCAAGGAAAGCAAATGCCCATCATGGCTTCCACCACTTCCTTGAACTTCACTACAGAGGAGGCTTTGTTTATTGAAGAACACCCTGTCATTGAACTGGCCGTAGATCCTTCTTTTGTCCCTTTTGAGTTCATGGATCAAGGGGTCTATAAAGGTATTGCTGCGGACTATCTGCGTCTCATTTCTTTGCGTACAGGGATCACGTTCCAAGTGCGAGAAGGCCTCACATGGCCAGAGGCCTATGAACTGGCTTTGGCTGGAGAATTGCCTATGCTCCCAGCCATCTCGAAAACAGAGGAGAGAGAAGAGCACTTTCTCTTTTCAAAGCCCTACTATTATTTTAAACGTGTCATTGTCACTAGTGATACAGAGCTTTCCATTGGTGATGTGAAGGATTTAGAAGGCTTGGTGGTGGCGGTGCAAAGGGGGAGTTCCCACCATAGCTATCTCATGGGCTTTCCCAAAATCAATCTCAGCTTATATGATTCTGTGGAAAGTGCCTTGACGGCAGTGGCCAATGGCAGAGAAAGAGCCTTTGTGGGCAACTTAGCCACCACCAATCATCTGATTCGTACCACAGCCCTAACCAATTTGAAATTTACAGCCTTTGCCTCAGAGATGGAAGAGGGTATTCACTTTGCGGTGGGTAAAGAGTGGTCTATGCTTATATCTATTCTAAATCGAGCATTAGATACCATCACGGAAGAAGAGCGTATAGACATTGCCAGTAGGTGGATTCAAGTGGAGACCGTGAGAGACAACGGTCCCTTGGTACGTGTGCTCATGATCTTAGCAGGAACCTTGGGGGTCATCATCAGTGTGTCTTTTTATTGGATTCTAAAGCTTAGGCGAGAAGCCGCCATTAGATTGGCGGCACAAGAGGCTTTGGAAGTGGCAAAGAAAGAAGCAGAAGAGGCCAATGAGTTTAAATCTAGTTTCATGGCCAGAATGTCCCATGAGGTGCGTACGCCCTTAAATGCCATCATGGGCATGTCTTATCTCTTGAAAAAAACCCAGGTGTCCTTAACCCAAAGAACCTACATCGATCGCATATAGCAAGCGTCCAATAATATGCTCAGCATCATCAATGATATTTTAGATTTTTCGAAAATTGAAGCGGGAAAAGTAGAACTGGAACATACCTCCTTTAGCTTAGATCAAGTGGTGCAACAGGTGGTGAACATCGTGGCCTATAAAATTGATGAGCGAGGCATTGGCTTCAAACTGTCAAAAGATCCAAAGCTTCCCACCTGGTTTTTTGGCGATGGGAAGAGAGTAAAGCAAGTGCTGTTAAACCTTCTAAGCAATGCAGCCAAATTCACAGAAGAAGGGGAAGTCTCATTAGATGTACGTCTTTTGGCCAAGGAAGGAAAGAAATACCGCATCTCCTTTGCTGTTGAAGATACAGGCATCGGGATGGAAAAAGCGCAAATTGAAAAACTCTTTACCCCTTTTACCCAAGGAGATAGCAGCATCAATAGACGTTTTGGAGGATCTGGTTTAGGACTCTCCATTGTCAAGAACTTGGTGGACCTCATGGGCGGTACCATTGAAGTGTATAGCAGCAAAGGAGAAGGTACCACCTTTGTGCTCCATGTAACTTTGAAGGTGGATGAAGTGAAGGAGGCTTCTCAACTACAAAGGCTTCAAAGCAGTCATTTTGCCCCAGTACGTATTTTGGTCTTGGAAAAAAGTGGTGCTGGGATGAATCTTATGGAGAGCTATCTTCGTTCCTTTGGCATGCAATGCGAGTTGACCACCTCAGAAAGTAGCGCACTGTCCATGCTAGAGAAGAGTGAAAAACCCCACAGCAAAGCCTTTGACCTAGTCATTGTGGATTATGATGCGCCCAAGGACAAAGGGTTTGCTTTTGCAGAAGAAATTCAGAAGAAGACCAGGATGAAGGGGAAACCCAAAGTGCTGGTTTTGGTGCCCATGTTAAAAGAAGCCCTTTATGATGAAGCGGAAAAGCACCCTGTGGATATGGTCCTTGGAAAACCCCTCATACCATCCATCCTTTTGGATGCCATGGTGGATCTGTTTGACATGAAAGCTGTGGCCGATGGGGCCACGGACCATGCCATGGAAGAGGTGTCCTATGTTCCGCTCAAGAAAGTTCTTTTGGCAGAGGACAATAAAACCAATCAGCTCATTGCCAAATCTCTTCTTAGCCGTGTGGGGATTGAGACCTTGGTGGCGGAGGATGGTCAAAAAGCCGTGGATCTTTTCAAACTCCATAAAGAAGACATTGGACTCATTCTCATGGACTTACATATGCCGGTGAAAAATGGTTATGAGGCGGCAGAAGAGATTCGAACCCTATCAAATATGGTACCTATGGTAGCCATGACAGCCGATGTGGTGTTGGGCGTAAAAGAAAGGTGCATGGAAGTGGGCATGATGGACTACATAAGTAAGCCCTTTGACCCAGAGGCGTTTATTGAAAAGGTCAAGGAGTTATTGCCCCAAACTTTAGGGGAGGAGAAAGAAGAGCCTCTGCTGAATGTAGCCTTTGGGTTTAAAAATCTCGGAGGCAATGAGCTGCTCTATGTGGAAGTATTAAAAGAATATCAAAAAGAGAATGAACATGTGGGGACTTCCATGGAAGAGGCCTTTCATGAAAAGGATTTTCAGGCCATGGGAAGGATCCTTCATAAGATCAAAAGCAGTTCTGGGAGCATTGGCGCCAAGGGTTTTTATGAACACTGCGTAGGCTTCCAAAAAAGTCTTGAAAAAGGCATGGAAGAGGATATCAAAAGAGATCTGGAGCGATTCCATGAGTTTTTCACAAAGCTCATGGCTGAAATTGCCTATTATGTATCACAGTAATTGTAGGGTAAAGACAGGAGGAAAATGAAATGATCACCAAAATTTTAGTGCTAGATGATGCATCCTCTGATCGTAAGATCATCGCGTCGATGCTCAAGGACTATGAAGTCTATACTGGAGAAAATGGATTAGAAGGATTACAGAGGATCGAAGAGCATGGTCCCTTTGACCTGGTCATTTTAGACATCAATATGCCTGTGATGAATGGATTTGAGTTTCTAGAAGAACTAGAAAAAAGAGCGCTACTGCCAAGGCTTCGGGTGCTTATTCTCACCAATTATGATGAGGTGGAGAACGAGTTGAAGGGCTTAAGGATGGGGGCTGTGGATTATATAAGAAAACCTGTTCATATAGAATCTCTTCATGCCAGAATAGAAATCCATCGGACCTTGATGACCATGCAGCGAAAGCTCGAGGATGAGTATGCCAATAAAACCATAGCCTACAATAAGATTTTTGAAGAAGCCCCCTTGGGCATTGCCGTATCTTTTAATCCAGAACCTTGTTTGGATGAAAAGGACAATGAAAATTTTGACATCAATCCCATGTACTCGGTCATCACGGGGCGAAGCAAAGAAGACCTTCGAAGAAATGGCTGGATTGCCATCACCCATCCAGAGGATGTGGAAGAAAATCTCAGGCAATACAGAGCCCTCTTAGCAGGTGAGGTGGACGGCTATACCATGGATAAACGTATTCTAAAACCTGATGGAACCTATGTGTGGGTGAACATGGTGGTATCTCGGACAAATTTAGTGGGAGAACTTAAATATAATCACTTGTCTTTGATCAAGGACATCACCCTTCGTAAAGAAGCAGAGGAGAATCTCAAAGAGGCAGAACGTAGTAAAGGGGTACTTCTCTCTCATTTGCCTGGCCTTGCCTATCGGTGTAAAAATGATGCCCACTGGACCATGGAATTTGTGTCCGATGGTGCTAAAACGTTGACGGGTTATACCCCGGAAGAACTCGTGGACAATAAAATCATCTCCTTCAATGCACTCATTGCTAAAGAATATCAAGAAGACTTACGTGCACGATGGGATGCACAGCTGCTCAAAAAACTTCCTTTTAGTGAAGAATATGAGATTCTTCATAAAAGTGGAAAAAGAGTGTGGGTCATGGAAATGGGTCAAGGGGTTTATGATGAAGAAGGGCAGCTCATGGCCATAGAAGGGATCATCCTAGATGTGTCAGAGCGAAAGAAGATAGAATCTCATTTGAAGTATCAAATGGATCATGACCGGTGGACGGGGCTATACAATCAAAACTATATGGAAAAGATGCTCCTGAAAGATCTGTCGAAAAATGATGGGAGCAAAAAAGCGCTGTTGGCCATAAATCTCAATTACGTGCATTTCCTAAATTTGGTCTACGGCTTTCACTATACCCAAGACCTCATGAAAAAAGTTGCGGAGACATTGCTACTCTATGCCAACGAAGAGCGTATACTCTTTAAGATGCATGATAATCAATTTGTGTTTTATTTTAAGGATAAGGCCAGCAAAGAAGAGTTGACGCAGTTTGCTAAAGACATCCATCTGACCCTGGAGCATGTCCTGATGCTTGAGCGGGTGGATCTTGGTATTGGGGTCATGGAATATCTAGGCTTCATCGAAGATGATGTGGATAGACTTTTAAAAAGAGTGCTCATTGCTTCTGAGAGAGCTTTGAAAAGGGGGGAGGAACTGCCCTTGGCGTTTTTTGGTGAGGAGATGGAAGAGGAGATTTTAAGAGAAGATTATATCAAAAAGGAATTGGCGCAAATCACAGATCAAATTAAACCTGACCGACTAAAGCTCTACTACCAGCCTATTATTCGATTGGAAGATGAAAGAATCGTTGGGTTTGAAGCCCTGGCAAGATTAGACAGCAGTAAGTTTGGTATGGTTTCCCCTTTGGAGTTCATCGCCATTGCTGAAAAAACCAAGCTGATCATCCCGCTGGGAGAAATCATCATGGATATGGCGTTAAAATTTGTGAAAGACATTCGGGATAAGACCCAAGAGGAGTATACGGTCTCCATTAATGTATCTCCCATACAGCTGTTAAAGGAAGACTTTTGCGATACCTTTTTGCAAGCGCTGATGTATCATGGTGTGCCAGCCAGAGCGGTGCATCTGGAAGTGACAGAAACGGTGTTTTCCAATAATTATGAAGACATCAATGATGCCTTAGGCGCCCTGAAAGCCCAAGGTATTGTCATTGCTTTAGATGATTTTGGTACGGGGTATTCTTCGTTGGCTAGAGAAAGAGAACTGAACATCAACTGCTTAAAAATTGACAAATCCTTCATCGATAAGCTTTTGGTACATAATAATGAAGATGCCTTGACTGGAGACATCATCACCATGGCCCATAGACTGGGACACACCGTGGTGGCTGAAGGGGTGGAAGAAGAGCAGCAAATCACCTATCTTCAGAAGTATCACTGCGATATGGTGCAAGGGTATTACTACTATAAGCCCATGAGAGAAGAGGAGGCGGTGTCTTTGGCCTTGTCTTTGCCGTACTAATGTTCACTTCTGTAAGATCAGTGCATAATAAAAAAACACCTTCACTGTGGAGGTGTTTTTTAAGGGAAACACATAATCAGATGATGAAAGGGAGTGGGCTCTTTTAAGCCGTGATTTGATTTCGTCCATTTTTCTTTGCTGTATAGAGGTTTTTATCCGCCACATGGATAAAATCCATGAGTTCTTCCCCTTGATACTGGGCGATGCAGCCACTGATGGTGACTTTGAGATCCTCTTCAAAGAGATGATTTTCGATGCTACTTCGGATGCGCTCAGCCACGTGCTGGGCAGCATTTATATGGGTGTTTGGCAAGATCACCAAAAATTCTTCACCACCATATCTATCCACGGTATCTAGGCCACGAATTTCATCACTCATGAGCTTTGCAATGGTCCGTAAGATTTCATCCCCAAAGACATGTCCCTTGGTATCATTGATGGTTTTAAAACGATCAATATCAAACATACAGATGGAGATGGGACTGCCATAAAGGGTAGACTGCTCGAGGCGGTTGGTAAGCTCGCCAATGATGGCGCCGCGATTTCTAATTCTTGTCAGAGCATCGGTCATGGATTCCACAGCCAATAAAAGGTTTTCCATCTCTAAGTTCTCCAGACGAGATTTCTTTTCTGTGATGTCGAAAACAATGCCTGCTGCAAAGAGAGGCTTGCCATGGGCATCTCTCCAATCATATTTCTTTTCATGGCTGCCATGGTGGGACCATAGTCATCCGGATGGAGCTTTTCTACGAAAAACTTATAGTGGACTTCCTTGGGGAGCTCGTCCATGGTATAGCCAAGAACCTCAACTTTTAAAGGGTTGAAAAGCACAAATCCAGTGGATATATTATAATACCAATGGCCAAGATTGCCACTCCAAGAAAACGCCAAGGTATCTTCTTGAATTCTTTCATTCAAAAGGACGTCGTTTAGGGTTTTCAGCTCTTGGATCACTTGAAAAAGTTGGTCTCTGGAGAACTCTTTGTACCCTTCCATGGGACACCTCATTCCAACATATTTATCGTTAAACTCTTCTTTATTTAGCGTCTATAGATTCATCCTATCAGAAAAGAAATAGGTTGCATATGAGTTGTCTAAAAATTCGAACAAAAATCGAGGTGATTCTAGCTTATTTTCTAGGAGGGTGAGGGTTTTTCATGGTCTGGAAGAATCTTCAGAGAGATAAGACTGGTTTTTTCAGGGAATTGGGAGTAGTATTCTCATAAGGGGTGAATAGTATGCGTGAATTAAATACCATTGAAGAAAAACTATTGGACCGAACGCTGTATCTCATTGGCAAGAGTGGCACTATGGATGTACCCGTAAGAGCTATAGTGAAAGAAGCAGGCGTAAATTTGGGCGCCATTAATTATTATTTTGATACCAAAGAAAACCTCATGGATCATGTGAAAGAATACTATCTGGATATCATTGAAAGCACCATAGCCCATTTGGTAGAGAATCATCGAACGCCGTTAGAAAAACTCCTGGGGTATGGCCATGATATTATGGCGTACTCTTTGAGGTATCCAGGGCTTCAAGTGCTGGCGAGAAATGCCCTGGAGTATGAAGAAGAAGATCCTCTTTATAAAGAAATCGTAGAGGCTTTAGCCAGAACCAATAGGGAACTTGACCAAGTGCTCAAGGCCTACTTATCCGTGGATGAAGAAGCCTATGCCATTAGAAAGATCATTTTCTTCTCTTCCTTGATTCATCCCTCAGAAGAGCATGCATTAGGTCGTAGGTACTTGATGCAGATCAAAGATCAGGGAAAACGGGATGTGTATTTAAAAACCCTTCTGTCCTCCATTAAGAATGGATAGTCTAAGAAAAATAGGAAGCACAGCATAGAGGTGCGGGGGTTTTTTTACAAAAAGAAAGATTCATGAAAGGGAGGCGCTATAGACCGATGCATTATGAGACACTGATCAAAAACTATAAACCCATGACACCAGAGGACCAGGTGATGAAAGGCAACATCATGGCCTATGTAGAAACCTTGGGCCTTGATGTGTTACATAGAAGGAGTTCCATGGCTCACATCACTGCGTCCACAGTGATTTTGAATCCATCCTTGGAGAAGATGCTCATGATTCACCATAAAATCTATGATACTTGGACCTGGCAAGGTGGGCATGCAGATGGAGAAGCAGACCTTCTTCATGTGGCTTTGAAGGAAGCAGAGGAAGAAACGGGCCTAAAGCGGGTATCAGTGATCCAAAGAAAAGGACAACCTCTTTATCGGTTGGATATTATGCCGGTGAAAGGCCATTGGAAGAAAGGCAGCTATGTTGCACCACATCTACACTTAAACGTTGCCTTTGTACTCACGGCCAAGGAAGAAGATGCCCTAAAGCTCAATAAAGAAGAAACCAGTGGCATCTTATGGGTACCCCTGGTAGAGGTGGAAGAAAGAGCCAAGGAGCCAGAGATTACCCCCATTTATTTTGCCCTCATTGAAGAAGCAAAGAACGAGAGAAGCGCCACTGTCTAAGGCGTGTAGACTATAGCAAGGAGGCCCTTTTTCCACCGGTATGTGGGAAAAGGGCCTCCTTCATGAAGTGGTGGGAAAGGGGGAGGACAGGCCTCCGTGGCGTTTATGCCATCGATGCCTGAGCACAAGGGCACGGAACACCTCATCTAATCCCAGGGCAATCCAGATGCCAGGAAGACCTAAGGCGAGGGGGAAAGTGAACAAGAAGGCGAAGCCCACCCCCATACCCCACATGGAGAGGATGGAGATGTAGAAGGGAAAGTGGACATCTCCAGAAGCCCGAAGGGCATTGACAAAGATGAGGTTTTGGCTTCTTCCTGCTTCCACGAGAAAATTAAAGAGAAGAACGGTGCTGGCCAAAGCGATGATGTCTTCGTTCTTTGTGAGGAGAGTCAGAAGTGGGACCCGAAAGATCACCAAGAGGGTGCAGAAAAACATACTAACCAAAAAGGATAATTTGGCCGCAGAAAGGCCAAGGGCATGGGCTTTTTCATGCTCCTTTGCCCCCACATGCCAGCCCACTAAGATGGCGGTGCCTTGGCCTAAGGAGACGGCAAAGATGTAGACAAAGCTCACCAAGGTGTTGCTATAAGCATAAGCTGTGATGGCTTGGGAGCCCAGTCTTGTGATGAAGATCATCATGACGAATTTGGCCAGGTTATAGGAGATTTGCTCCCCAGCCGCAGGCGCGCCATAATAGAAAATCTTTGGCAAATGGTGTTGCAAGACTTTTGGGGTAAAGGTGATTGGATGATTCTTGAATCCTTTTTGATACACCAGATACAAAAGGATGCCAAGGCCCACGGTTCTACTTATGACCGTGGCATAGGCGGCTCCTTGAACACCTAATGGGGGGAATCCCAGGTGACCATAGATGAGTACATAATTTAAGATCACATTGAGAAGATTTAGGATCACGGAAACTTTCAAGGTGGTTTTGGTGAGGCCGTGGGATCGTAGATACATGGAGAACGTCATGGTGAGAAGGTGGAGAAACAAGAATCTACTGATGATGAGGAAGTAGTCCTTGGCAAAGAGAAGCATGTCTCCTTCTATGTTCATGAGTCCTAAAATCCAAGGCTGAAATAGAACTAGGACCAAGGAAAAAACACCGCCTAAGAAAAGGTTCACCATCAAGGCGGATAAGGTGAGGTTTTGCACATCCTCCTTGGGCCTTTTGGCACCGATGTATTGGGCCAAAAGGATGCCAGAGCCTGCCACGATGATGTTTCCAGCTATGAGTACAAGAAAGAGGATCTGGTTTACCACGCCCACAGCCCCCACGGCATTGTCGTCGAACCCAGAGAGCATCAGCGTATCGACGCTGCCAATGATGGAAAAGAGTAAGCTTTCCAAGAAGATGGGGTAGGAAAGTTTGAAAAGTTTCTTTTGTTGAGTCATCTTTATGTATACTTCCTTTGTTATAATAACCATAGTATACAATCTTAAAATCAAATAATCTTGCAGTATTGAGGTGAAAAATCATACAAAATAATCCAATTGGTCGAAATCACTATGAACAAAAAAAACATGGGGAAAAGGAACTGCCCTTTGTGGTCTATCGATCCTTAGTTCCCCAAGGCTTTTCTTCCTACCCCATGCATTGGCATGAAGAGATGGAGCTGATCTATGTGGAAAAAGGATCCATGCTCCTCACTGTGGATGGAGAGACCTATGAAGCAAAGGCAGAGGACCTACTGCTGATCTCTCCATTAAGCCTCCATTCTATGGAAGAGGTCAAAGGGAAAAAAGCTGTGTATTACAATGTGTTGTTTCATCCCTCTTGGCTTCAGCATGAAGGCGCAGAAGATGATATGGGAAAGCTACTGTGGTCGCCCCTAAAGAACGGAGAAGGGTCTTTTTTGGTGAGACCAAGATTAAGTCAGGAGAAGGAAGAGAAAGCAAGACAGCTCGTCAAAGAGCTCATTGCCTTGGGTTCTCGAAAGGAAGAGGAGGGAATGTCCTTTTTGATCAAAGGAACACTCTTTGCCCTTTTGTATTATGTAAAAGAAGCCTTTGTGAAGGCCAAAGCACCGAAAAAAAACTTGGCACAAATGGCCACCATGAAAGCCCTCAGTGCCTACATTCAAGATACCTTAGGAGAACATATTTCCTTGGAAGATGCAGCGTCTTTCACAGGGTATAGCACGTCCTATTTCACGAAGTTTTTCAAAAGCTATACGGGGGTAAGTTTTGTAGCCTATCGCACCCTCCTCCGGTTAGAAAAAGCGAAAGCGCTGTTGGCTGAAGGAGAAGAAACAGGTCTGGCCATTGCGGAATCTCTGGGGTTTGAAAACTATTCTTATTTCATTCGCACCTTTAAAAAAACCTACGAAATCACGCCAAAGCAGTATCAACTCTTGGTCATGGGACGTAAGAGACAGCTCATTTCTTCAGAATCGTACGAATAAAAGTACCCGTGCTTCTCTTAACTTTTAGAGGTCCACATGGTATAGTTAGACATGAAAAATAAAGAAACATTTTAAAATCCTAGGGAGGTTTTCAATGAAAAAGAAGGGCTTTGATCCGGAAAAATATATAGAAGAACAATCCAAGTTCATCTTGGAACGGGTACATGATTATGACAAGTTGTATTTGGAGTTTGGGGGGAAGCTCATCGGAGACAAACACGCCAAAAGAGTATTGCCAGGGTTTGATGAGGATGCAAAAATTAAACTGCTAGAAAAGTTGAAAGACCAATCGGAGATCATCATAACGGTGTACGCAGGAGACATCGAGCGTAACAAAATCCGTGGAGATTATGGCATCACCTATGACATGGATGTCTTTCGACAAATTGATGAACTAAGAGGCTATGGGCTGACGGTGAATAGTGTGGTCATCACAAGATACAATGATGAACCCGCCACAAAGCTTTTCATGTCAAAGCTTGTGGCCAGAGGCATTAAGGTTTTTACCCATAGAGCCATCCCAGGATATCCTTCAGATGTGGAGATCATCGTCAGTGAAGGAGGATATGGGAAGAATCCCTATATCCCCACCACAAAACCCATCGTTGTGGTGACAGCGCCAGGGCCCAACAGTGGAAAGCTCGCCACCTGCCTCAATCAGCTGTATCATGAATATAAACTAGGCAATCATGCAGGATATTCAAAATTTGAGACCTTCCCGGTGTGGAATGTCCCCCTGAAGCATCCTTTAAACATCGCCTATGAAGCGGCCACGGTGGATCTGAAAGATGTGAATATGATGGATTACTTCCATTTTGAAAAGTATCAACAAGTGGCCGTGAATTATAATAGAGATTTAGAAATGTTCCCAGTGGTGAAAAGAAGCATTGAGAAAATCACGGGAAAAGACTCCATGTATCAATCCCCAACGGACATGGGTGTCAATCGTGTGGGCTTTGGCATCATCGATGATGACGTGGTGAAGGAAGCTTCCCGGCAAGAGATCATCCGCAGGAGTTTTATCACCGAGTGTGATTTCAAAAAAGGCCTCATTGAAGAGGACATTCTAAACCGGATGAAACTCATCATGGAAGAGTTGGCTTTAAAGAAGGAAGATCGTGTCCCTGTAAAGCCAGCCAGAGAATATGCAGATGGACTAAAAAAATCTTTGGGACAAAATGAAGTGCCTGCCGTGATGGCTTTTGAGCTGCCTGATGGCAAGGTCATTACGGGACGCAGCTCGAACCTTATGGATTCTTGCTCTGCGGCCATCTTAAATGCCATCAAGTATTTGGCCAACATAGGGGATGAAATCTATTTGTTGTCTCCAGTAATCATAGAGACCATGCGATCCTTGAAGAAGGACAAGCTGCACAGTAGAATCACCACCCTAAATGCCAATGAAGTGCTCATCGCCTTGACCATTGGTGCGGTAACCAACCCCACAGCCCAATTGGCTGTGGAAAACCTTGCAGCCTTGGAAGGCATTCAAGCCCACTCTACAGTGATGCTGAATAAAGACGATGAACAAATCCTCAAGAAACTAGGGATGGATGTCACTTGCGATCCAGTATATCCTTCAGAGAATTTATATTACGTATAACCTGATCCACTGCCAAGAGGCGTACTTTTCAAGAGTATGCTTCTTTTTTAGTGCATTTTAGAAAACCTGTCTTTTTTTCAACACTTTTTGAGACATTTTCCTTCGTAAAATTGTATATAAGATGAAGGGAGGAAAGGGTGTGGACAAAATAATGCTTTGGACAAGGATAGACATAGAAAACCTTTATGAAAGGCAGGTGAAGACCCTCTATAGACTTTGTTATAGTTATACGAGAAATGTCATGGATGCTGAGGACTTAGTGCAGCAAACGCTGATGAAAGTATTGGAAAGAACAGAGCCTTTCGCATCTCTTGATCATGAGAAGGCGTGGCTCATGGTCACAGCGAAAAATCTATCTAAAAATCATCTCAAAAAGAAAAAAACCATGGAGTTGCCCATGGAAGATGTGATGAATAGTCCCACTGATAGCAGTGAAAAGGACATTGTGGCGGCTTTTCATCAGTTGAAAGAAAAGTATCGTATACCCATGCTCCTCTATTATGTGGAAGGCTATGATACCAAGGAAATTGGCGTACTTCTAAACCGGAGACCTTCCACCGTGAGGACGCAGCTAGAAAGAGGCCGAAAAGCGCTTGAAGAACTGTTAGGAGGGGAGCACCTATGAAAGACGAAGAATTAAAAAAAGCCTTAGAGACCATGAATCCCACAAGAGCTCAAGAAAAAGAAATGCTGCAAAAGCTCATAGAGGCCCATGGAGTAAGGGAAAAAGAAGGAGAGAAAATCATGAAAAGAACGAGTAGCAAGAACATCTTCTATGGACTTCTCACCACTGCTGCTGCCCTGGTACTGATCTTTACATGGAGAAGCCCCATGAAAGAGCAAGGGACATACTTATATAAAGAGGGAGGAGTTTTGGTCAAAGAAGTTGTGGCCATTGAAAAGCCTAGGGGCAATCCAAGTGCCATCACCATGGTTCTTAATGAAGAGGAGATCTTTGGGTTTTTTCAAACAGAGGCTTTCTTAGGCACGGTGACAGAGGTGAAGAACTTGGCTTTTGACTTTCAAGGAGACATCTATCATCGAGGTCTGGTAGAGATTACCGTGTCAGAGGTTTTAGAAGGCAACACTTCTGTAGGGCAAAAGGTCTCTATGCTTTTGCCTGGTCCTGTGGCAGAGGGGAAGATTTGGGGTGCAGATTTTCATGTGACCCGGGCCATGAAAGAAGGGGAGCAAGGTCTTTTTATGCCCATGTTCTTTGGCGAGGATGAAGTATGGGAGGAGAACGGGGAAGCGCTGCCTATGAAGGCCATAGCAGATGGGCAGCTCCTAGACACAGAACGCTTTGCCTTTATGGATACGAAAGAGGGGATACTCTTTGCAAGGGATACCTTCCAAGGGCTAAAGGAAGCGAAGACCTTAGAGGAGATCAAAGCTTATGTCCTAAAGAAGAGAAAATAGGCCTCTTCTTGTGGACATGAAGAGGCCCCACAGAATGAGAGCGTCAAAGGCTTAAGGATCCAGAATCATGAATGAGACCAAGGAAAAAGAGGCCCCAAAATCCAGTTATAGGATTTTGGGGGCCTCTTAAGCTCATGTGTTTTTCAATTTAAGATAATGGGACACTTCTTCTCCCCAGGAAGGTGACACCAATCATGCCAGGTCCCGTGTGGGAGCCGATGACAGGGCCGATGTAGGTGAAGAGGATTTCTTTTACAGGAATCTCCCTCTGAATCTTTTTGGCCAAAAGCTCTGCATCTTCTAAAGAATCTCCATGGCCGATGAGGATCACTTGCTCCTCTGGAGAGAGGATGGTGGCTTTCATGAGGTTCACCAGCTCTCCCAAGGATTTTTTGCGTCCCATGACTTTGCCTTGGGTGATGAGTTTTCCTTCTAAGTTGACACTCAGGATGGGTTTGATGCTTAAAGCAGTCCCGACATTGGCGGATAGGGCGCTGATACGTCCCCCTCGCTTTAAGTGCATCAAATCTTCCACGGTGAACCAGTGAGAAACAGTAGTTTTCTCTTCTTCCACCCATTGATGAAGGGCATCTAGACTTAGACCTTCTTTCTTTTTCATGGCTGCATGATAGACCAAAAGTCCTTGGCCGATGGAGGCAGCAATGGAATCCACAAGGCAAATCTTTTGATCAGGATATTTCTCTTGAAGCTCTATTTGAGCCAAACGAGAAGCGTTATAGGTACCGCTGAGCCCTGAAGAAAAAGAGATGTGGAGGATGTCTAAGCCTTCTTCCAAGTAGCTTTTAAAAATCTCCAGGAACCGCTGGGTATTGATCATGGAGGTGGTAGAACTCTTGCCTTCTCTTAGTTTTTCATAAAAAGAAGCAATTTTTTCTCCATGGTCTTCCAGATCATGGAAGTGACTGATGCCATCTAGCACAAATTCCATGGGAATCACGTGGAGGTCCAGTTCTTTGATCAAGTGTGGGGGTAAGTCACAGGTAGAATCAGTAATAATCTTATAATTGCGCATGGTAAACTCCTTTAGCACTACAAATCGGAATCGTCCGCTTAAAATATAATAATACCATTTAATCATAAGGGATACATCCAAAAACAAACTTAAATCTTTATAAACCTGAGGTTATTGTTTCTGTTGTGGATAATTCTTAAAGAGCTGTGATAGAATATGAAGAAGAGACGAGGTGATACAGATGGATCAAAAAGACCGTAAAAATAGAACCCTAGCAGAAAATAGAAAAGCCCGCCATGACTTTTTCATTGAAGAAGTCTATGAGGCAGGCATTGAACTCATCGGTACAGAAGTGAAATCCATTAGGCTTGGAAAAGCCAACTTAAAAGAAAGTTATGCAGAAATTAAAAATGGGGAACTGTTCATCGTGGGGATGCATATCTCTCCTTATGAGATGGGGAACATCTATAACAGAGATCCCTTACGTACAAGAAGGCTGCTCCTTCATAAAGCAGAGATTGTGAAACTACATCAGCTGAGCCAGCGAGATGGCTATACGTTAATTCCTTTATCGTTATACCTGAAAAATGGGCGGGTAAAAATGGCTGTGGCTGTGGCCAAGGGGAAAAAGAATTATGATAAGCGAGATGCCCTGCTAGAGAAAGCACACAAACGAGATGTGGCCAGAGAAGTGAAAGAACGAAACAAGTATTAAGGAGGCGACCATGGGAAAAAACATTGGATTTATTGGGTGTGGCAACATGGGGAAAGCCATTTTAAGGGGTCTTTTGGAAGCCCAGATGGTTTTACCAAAAGAAGTGATGGTGTCCACCAAAAGAGGAGAAACCAGTCGCCTTTTGGCAGATACCTTTGGGGTTCAAGTGGCCAAGGACAATGGTCAGGTGGCTCATTTTTCTCAGGTGCTCTTTTTGGGTGTAAAGCCTTTTCAATATGAGGATGTCCTTCGGGAAATTCGACAAGAGTTGAAGGAGCACACCTTGATCATTGGCATGGCCGCAGGAATAACCTTAGACAAAATGGAGAAGATTCTTGGTAGCGGGCACAAACTTGTGAAGATCATGCCCAATACACCAGTGATGGTAAAAGAAGGGGTCACGGCCATGAGTTGTTCAAACGCCTTGACGGAAGAAGAAAAGGAAGTGGTGAGAGCCCTTCTTCGTCCCATCTCCACAGTGGTGGACATTGAAGAGAAGCATATGGACGTCATCACAGGTATTGCAGGTTCTAGTCCTGCCTATGTCTATCAATTTATTGAAGCCATGGCAGATGCAGGGGTGAAAAATGGGCTCCCAAGAAAAGAAGCCTATGAAATCTCTGCCAAGGCGGTTTTGGGCGCTGCCAAAATGGTCTTGGAGACAGGTCTTCATCCAGGGGTCCTGAAAGATATGGTCACTTCTCCAGGAGGGACCACCATCGCAGCGGTGGCAAAACTGGAAGAAAAAGGTCTTCGTCATGCGGTGATTTCCGCCGTGGATGTTTGTGTGGAGAAATCCAAAGAACTGAGTCAGTAAGTAGGGAAGCCCCTCATCCAAAAGGATGAGGGGCTTTTTGAGAAATTCCTTCTTTTGAGGTGTGGCAATGGGCAGAAAAGGGAGTACAATGAACTCATAGATGGAGGAAGCCATCCATGGAGATCTTGCAATGTGAGGAGGAAGAAGTGATGAATCAAGGAAAAGGTGGACAAAAAATAGTGATCCTCGTGCTCATCGCCCTGAACCTTTTGGTGTTCACCATGGGGGCGATTCTGATCCCACGAAATCTAAGAGAGCGAAAGGCATCTTCAGGAGAGATCGGGGAAAAAGTAGAGTTTCCGGTGGAATCTCCCATAACACCGCCTGTGGAAGAAGAACCCATAGTGATCCCCCCACCCGCGGAAGAAGAACCTGAAGATCCCATCCTGGATGAACCGCCAGTGACAGTGCCTCCTACGGGAGAAGCATACAGTACAGAAGAACGACCAGATTTGGGGGATTTTCTATGGTATGTGGAAGGGGTGCAGTATGAGGGCATTCCAGAAGGGGCTGAAGAAATCACTGATTTTGCATCCCTATTGGGAGGTTGGAAAGGACTCTTTTTATTAGACCCTGACAATGAGATGGATGCCTTTTCGTATCAGTTTCTGAACATAAGGGTTGAAGGAAGTGCAGCGTCCACAAGGCTTGTGTTTGATTGGTATAGTATCTTCTTTGGCAGTGACGGATCCACGGCAGATGAAACGGATACCCCTGATGGTATTATGGTAGGGCGTTATGATGAAGAAGGCCTATATGCTACTGGGGCTGGCAATATCACCATCACGGATGTGTACTTCCTAAACGGTAGACAATATGCACTGGGCACCTATGTGCTTCCGGATGGCGTAGAAGGCTTGGTGGCCATGGTGCGCCCCTAAGCATTGGGACGAGGCTATAAAAGAGCCCCTGATAAAAAGAACGGTACAGGGATGTTC
>Ga0194136_1000609_pt1 | contig 18355 bp, 13 predicted proteins | sample TARM_MetaG_T3A_1_FD_134023 | JGI IMG/M metagenome (GOLD analysis project Ga0194136, IMG submission 134023) | Freshwater microbial communities from Pennsylvania, USA, analyzing microbe dynamics in response to fracking - TARM_MetaG_T3A_14 (version 2) | ecosystem: Environmental > Aquatic >...
AAAACTGAACGATCTGTGGGTGGAACCACACAGTACCTACGGATGCTCCCCTAGTCTGTAGCTCTACGATCGTCAGTGGCTAAGGGGTCCTTACTCGCTTCCTTCCTGAACTTACCGTTAAAAAGGACACACTATGTTTCACTCCTCTGAACCAAACAAACAAACACTAGTACCGGTTGTTTCCGTACTCGGCTATCCTCTCATGCCGTGTAGACCTGTTAGAGCTCGTAAGCTTGTAGAGCAAGGTAGAGCTAAAAAGTGCTGGAAAAAGGGCTTCTTCTACATACAGATGCTTGTTCTTACCGAAGAACAGACTCAACCTGTAGTTGTAGGTATAGATCCTGGATCTAAGAGAGAAGCGTTCACCGTTAAGGCAGAACACGCTACTCTGTTAAATCTACAATCTCATGCCTGTGACGGTAACAGCATAAAGAACGCTCTAAAAACTCGTAGAGAGTTACGTAGAAATCGTAGATCTAGAACTACTCCGTGTAGAGCTCCTAGATTTGACAACCGTTCTAGAAAAGGCTGGGTACCACCGTCCACTCTAGCAAGATGGCAGTTAAAGCTCAACATACTTAACCACCTATGCTTTCTTTACCCTATAAAAACAGTAGTTATAGAAGACGTAAAGGCTATGACTAGAAAAGGTAAGAAGCAGTGGAATAACAGCTTTTCACCCGTGCAAGCAGGTAAGAACTGGTTATACAGCCGTATAGAGCAAAAGGGCCTTGAGCTGATCAAGGTCGATGGATACAAAACGTTTGAGCTACGTGAAGCTGCCAATCTAGGTAAGACTAAAAACAAACTTGCTGAAACATTTAGTGCTCACTGCGTAGACTCATGGGTACTTGCTAATTACTATATAGGCGGACATATACAGCCCGATAACACCTCTCTGCTTATCCTTAAGCAGATAAAAGTTCCACGTAGACAGCTTCATCACGCTTGTAGATATAGTAACGGAGAAAGACAGCGTTACGGTGGAAGTATGTCCTTAGGTATCAAAAAAGGTACTCTAGTATTTCATCCTAAGTATGGCCGATGTCTTATAAGTGGAAATACTAAAGGTAGATTAACTTTATTAGCGCCACAGTCGCTTGAAAGAATATCTAGAAATGCCAAAGTCTCAGATCTGAAAATAGTGGCATACTCACCGTGGGTTATAAGTGGTAACTATAATCTTCCTATATCGACTAAACGTAACGATAGAGCCACTAGAAAAAATATAGCTAGAACTAGTTTTCTTCAGAGAGCCGGTATTGGTTTTCCCTGCTGTTAAATAGTATTAAATGCTTCTACATCTACCTCTATTTTTGCAGAGGTAGATGTGGTGGTTTTCTTTTTGGTAATCTGAAAAAACTACGGTTACATATATAATAAATGGTTCGTAGGTGGTCTTTAACGCAGGTCTGTCTAGAATGCTGGGGTAGCTGTAATGGCTGGCTGGTATTCGCCTGGCGTTAGATCACCGCTTCTCTTTGAAAGGAGAAATGAAATGAACTATTTCGTATTCTGGTTGTTGGCTCTCGCTGCGGACAACGAAACTTCTGCAGCTCTCTGGAGACACACTAAGGCAGTTTCTGCCGAAGAACCATCGACTCCAATTCCCTCGCTTCCTCGCTTCTGGATGGGTGGCGAGGAGTTCCGCGGTAGACTAGAAGCTGCTCTTCCACCTGAAACAATAAACCGTCTAAATCTTGAAGCCCTCCGGTTTCTTGAACCTGATGTAGCTTGGCCACCCGGAGTATATAACTGGCCCCCGAAGACTCCTCTTGAAGCTCTGGGGGACAAACTTCCTAATCTGGTTTGGGTTCTCTACACGGAAGGCTGGTTCAAATAACCATCCTTCTTTAAACTAAAGACACGCTCTACCGCCAAAAAGGGTAGGGCGTGTCTAGTTTTTTTTTAGTTTACTACGATAAGATTAATGACTACATCTTCTTTAACACTATAACCATCAGCTTCTATATCAAGTACGCTGTTGATAGATATATGGCTGTTCTTACTCAGTATCTCTATATACTCGGCGTTCAGTTCAGTAAACATCGGTATACTTATATTGCGTATATGATTTCGTAAGAACACATACAGCTCTTCAAGTATCTCAGTCTTTCTAAGTATAGTATTTTTATCTAAATAGTTATCAAGTATACTGATAATATTTCTTGTTAACGTACCTCTAAGCTCTACGTTATCATGTGTAATCTGATCTACGTATAAATCAAATACAAATCGTTGAGAACTTGATATAGTGGTAGTGGTTAGATTATTTACCTTTACTATTATATTATCGAGTGTTTTTGGTAATGTAACATATGCTACTGTATTTTCAAGTAGATCGTTTTGAACTACCGAAGCATTGTTAGTAATATTAGTGCTTAGATATGTTCTTACTTGTTGCAGGTAAGATACAGTTAAAGGTTTAGTCGCTATCATATATTTATAGTCTACAAATGTAAACGTTATATATCGTTGTAGATCGAGAGTATTTACTGGTATAGGTATACCTCTATCATCAAGTACTACATCGTTTATTCTGTGTTTATATATAGTTTCACCTAAAGTGTTTTTAACTATATCACCCTGAGCGTGAAGTATAGTTCCATCTACGTTAAGCACATGTTCAGTATAGCGTAACGGTATATTTTCAGTATATCTTTTATAGTCAAAAGTTCCAGTACTTGTATGTATAGGTCTATATAGATATGTTAATGTATCTCCAAACTTTATAGTAAGTTCTTCTATAGTTACTAATGAATAACCAGAAGCTATAAACGAATTGCGTATATACCTTTCTTCTTCTATAGGTGTAAAGTTATCTGGAGTAATGTTTGATAAAAATAATAACTTAAGTTTAGATAATAATGGTATAGCAATATGAGTAGTAAAGTTGTTTGAATCTACAAAGTTTGTAAGATTGATATTGTCTTCACTATTGATAAAGAAGTTACTTGTAAGATTAAACCTATAGATAGGTTGTTCATTTAGTACTGTATATAGTCTACCTTTTAGATAGAAGATGGAGTTTGATACGTCTTCATACGCTAGATAAACGTCTATGTTATTAAACGTAATGTACTCTAAGTACTTTTTATAGTTGCATATGATATCGATAACGTAACCTTCACTTGATCTTACTATGTTTGCCGATATAGTGTTTATACCTATACGAGCAGTACTATTATAGTTCTTAAAGTTTATACGATCGATGTTATATGTGTTAAGTTCGTATGCTCTTAATTCTACTGTATCTTTACTTGCGTCAAGTATGTAATGGTAAAAGGTAGAGAGATATTTATTTCTGTTAACTTCTTCAAGTAACCCTAACCCTGAAAGAGATACTAAGCTATTTCGTTCTATAGAGTTAAGTAACTTGAGTCTGTTATCTTCGTACTTAAAGATAGTATTTTCTGGTATAATCTTGATGTTATTTGATACATTTGTTACTACACCACTTAGTCCAAGTTCTTCTATAGATGTCTTATAAGATATCTGATCGAAGTTTATACGCGATATAGGAGTTTGAGTTACTGATTGTGGTATAGATACTTGTAGACCAAAGATTCGATTTGTAGTTACGTCTACGTTTCTTATAAGTGTAAAGTTGTTTTGAGTTGCAAAGAACTCAAGTTGATTTTGTGTGATAGGAAGCATTCTATCACCTATAGAGTTATTGATTACGTTTTGTTTAAGTTCATTAAAGGATAGACTGTTTTTTCCCCCAGTTACTTGGTTTCTTATATACACAACCTTAGTTACAAGTTGTAATGACGAAGTATGTTCATTAAGGTCAAGTTCAGGAAATACGTTTTCGTACTCAGTAGTAAAATCAGCTATACGAAAATCGTTAAAGTTTACATCGATATATCCGTTAGTAGTATATACAAGAAACCTTACTTTAGTGGTAAGTCTGTTTGTATTAATATATACTGGCGGTATAAAGTACTCTATAGAGTTTGTTGCTTGAAGCACCTTTACACACACCGTAGGAGTATTTATATCGTATACTTCGTCAGTATGAGTAACTAACATTCTTTTCCATATATTATTCTCTAAGTAAAATGCTTCAAAAGCATAGAACTTTCTTTCTGGCATAAAGTTAATAGTGTTCTTAAATAGCTTTGACTTTTCTATCGGTAAGTCAAGCATTTCGATATTTATCTCTGGAGCTCTTACTACAAAGTTGATATAGGTTTCATTCTGATTTACTCTATAGATGTCAAAGTTAATATAGTTTGTTTCAAGAGGAAATAGTTCATTTGTAAGTAGGTGGTCATAACGTACATCTATAACACCATTTGCTGCTTTTCTTATAATGATTCCGTGTGAAAGAGTAAAGATAAAGTTCTCTATCGATATCTTAAAGTGCCTCGGTATCTTAAAGACTCTGTCACCTGTTACAGGATCAGTATAGGCGTGTTTAGTAAAGTCATTATGAAGTATGTTAAACTGTATATCTGCAAACGCTGGTTCTGAAAATCTACCAAGATAGTCAAAATCGCTCATATGTAGATATAGCTCTTTTTCACTATTTGCAAGTCTTGGATAAAGTTTACGTGTAAGTAATGTGTACTCTTGTATAGCAAAAGCCGTGTTTAAGCAGTTTGTTTCAAGTAAGTACATGAAAGGATTACTTGGCTCTACTAGTTCTATAGAGTTATTCAGTATACGATATAATCTATTTAGTGTTTCATTAACTATACCGCTTGGATTAAACTTATACTGCTCAAGTTTTATAAGCTCTTCACTTGGAGTATATCCTGTTGTTTCTAAATTTGCCATTTGTTACTCTCCTTCAAATTCAAATAAATCAGACTGTATACCTTCATTCTCTAAACTTTCAATAAAAGAACGAGAAGTAGCTTCTCCAAACCTAGGTTCATAAGTCCACCATTCAAGTTCATTTGTATATAAGTTTATATAAGGATATGCTCTATAATTTAAATTATAGAACTTATTATTTGTAACTGAAGCAGAAGACATCATAGCTAAAGAATACGGAATCTTTACTAGGCTTGAACCGTTAATGTTTCTATAGATGACGTTTTCATCTTCTCTTGCAGATGCTTCATTTCCACTATTTTCAAGATCATGTTCAAGTATCTTTCTTATGTCGGCGTTAAATATAGCTCCAGTCTCATTGAACTCTTTTTTAAGTATATCTTCAAATGCAGTAAAACCGTTACATCTAAATCGAACGTTGATAGTACTATTTGAGTTATTAAAGGGTGTATCTACGTTAAAGTCAAAGATGTTACCAGTAGGTACGTTTAACGGAAAAGAAGCACCAGTAGCTGCTATAAACGTTACAAACTTCTTTCTATGATCTAACACTACACGATATATACGAGTATTATAATCAAGTTCATTTTCAGTAATAAAATCAAGATAAGGCGTAAGTATACCTTCAAATACTAAAGTCTGATACTTTAACCATATGTAGAACATATAGAGTATAGGGCTACCTCTTGTATTTCTAAAAGAAGCATCTACATCAAAGTTTTCAAAATGGTTTACTACACCATCAACCATACTGTGTTCTTCTCCATATAGACCAGATGGTGAAGTATATGTAGGTATAACTAAATCTGGCCATCCAGACAAAGATGTTATGTTATTTGTAAGTATAGGTATAAAAGGGTTATACGAATCAACAAAAGGCGACTTTAGACCATCATTTAAAGATAGACGAGGATCTAACATAAGTCTAAGATATCTTTGATAACTTGTAGCGTTAGTAGTAAGTAAACTATAAAAAGGTCTATAGATACTTACATTTGCTAAAGTAAGATTAAACTGAGGACGAGTAAAGAACGTAAAGCCAAACGTATCTCTAGCAGAAGGTATAGCGGCAGGTGTCTGCCTAAAGTTAATGCCGTATAAATTATTTCCTATAGCTTTTCGAATACTACCTACTGGTAAATTTTCAAATAGCTGATCTATGTTTTTATCAATGACAAATTCACTACTCATAGCTGTTTTTTCCTTACTTTACCGAATTGTTTGAAAATTGACTAACCTGTTTTTTAGGAGTTTAACATAAAATGACAACCAAAAAATTCGCTCTAGAAGAGAACTTTGTTAGCGGAACTATAGACGCTGTTCGAAACTCGCTTTATACCTATAAAGGTACCGTAGGTAGAAGCTTAAGTGTTGCCGACGTATCTAAGATAGCTCGCATAGAACCAATCACTATAGTCTCAAATGACTTAGTAAGTACAAAAGAGTTATATAATATTCTACACGGTGTACTAAACATCTATGCAGGCTATTATATTCAAGCTATATCTATACTTGCTACACAACTTGAAGATATTCGCATACTAAAGATATTAGATAGAACTAATCCAGATAGAGATTTAAAGACTATGTTAACAGCTGGATATGTTTCATCCGCTTCTACTGAATCGAGGAATCTTGAAACATTAAGCCTTGCTAAATCTAAGTACAAACTTAATTTTCTTTCAAATAGTAAAGTAAGTCAGGAAGGGCGCATTCTTCCAGATGAAAATGAAAACGTTCAAACTTTAGGTACTTCTATAAGTAAGATTGAAACGTTTGAGAAATTAGGTCCAGCTATCGGTAAAGTGATAGAGCTTAAATTCAAAGTAAGACCAGAAAACTCTAAAGATACAAACGAAGTATCTATACCTGTCGTGGTTAAGCTTGACACTATGATTTTAGACGCAGATATCGTTAACAACATACTTACATTAAATAAAGACGAGATTACTTTTTCGTCAAGACTTAGTGATGTCTTATCTGGTAGAATTAGTTTTATAAAAGACTTTCTACTTGCTTCTGATCTCATTAAGAACCAAAAGAAAATACTCTATAAAAACAATAGTGAAGCTTATGCTGCTATACTTAAACGTGTCAATAACTCAAGAATATACTCAGGATTAAGTGGTAACGTTTCAGTCGCTGGCGTTTCAAGTATCTATGTACTAAGTGAAAAAAGTGAAGCTATGCTTGCTAAAAAGCTTGGTGGTAGACTTTCAAGCCCGAAGATAAGAAGCATGATCTTTGAAAACACTATGGCTATGGTTATAGTTGTAATCGATAGAGAATGGGAACGAGTATCTATCTACGTTCGTGACATGGATGGTTTTTCACAAAACTCATTTGACGCTTTTAAAACTCAATCTGACAAAGGAAGTAGTCAGATACTTGATATGTTTAAATCGTTCACCATGGGTAATGCACCAAGTTTTTAAGTAAAGAGGAGTTGATATGTTAAACATAGTCGGATTTGTAAAGAAACTACTTCCTTTCTTTGAAACTTCAGATGTACTAAGCGATCTAGAGGTTTCAATTAAGAACATAGATATATCTATAGACTCTTTTGAAGGTCTAAAAAATACAGTAAAGGTAACTAAGTTTACAGCTGAAAAGAATACTCAACTACACGATATCTTCTATAAAGAAGTAAAAGAAGTTAATCCAAAGATTAAGCTTGCACCTCTACAGAACTTTGTAGAAGACAATCTAACAATGCTTAAGAATGCTAAAGAAAACGGAAAGTATATACACGACGAACTTGAGTCTGCATTTAACGATGTAATGGTGAGTTCAAGCTTAACCACCTATAAGGCTTCTTTGATAAGAAGTGTAGCACACTACTATTTCATAGGTAAGTATACATTAGATTTATTGAATTATTTATATGTAAATGAAACACTCACTATCAACAATGACCTAAGTTCTCACTATAAACTCAATAAAAAACAAACAAGTAATATTGAAAACAATATGTGGATATACGCTAGGTTATTAAGCGTATATGGTCTTCCTCGTGAAAAGTTTAAAAAACAGCTAGATTCTATACTCGATGTACAGCTTCCTACCGATAAACTCGATGAAATAAGCTCTATGTATGCTTCATCTAACATCGATATACTTAGCAATCTTCCTTCTGGGTTTGTAGGTTCACCTATTTACTCCATAAGACTTATCTTTGCTACATGGCAAGCAGATAGATATAGAAACCTAAAAGATAAGAAGAAGTTGTTAGAACTTCGTCTCATGCACTATAGATTACTAAAAGAACAAGGTGAGTCTGACGTAGCTGTAGAAAAAGAGATTGAGTATCTACAGAAAAGAGTAACTGATCTTGATTACAAGATCGCTAAGTATGAAGAAGACGCAAATGACTAACACAGTTTTAGCCGCTTCTGGCTTTCTTTTACCAGCAAATAAGTACTATACTCCTATAACAGATTCAACTACTCAACTTGACTCATTGCTATCAAGGTCTTCAGATAGCTCTACAGTGGCTCATATGGAGTTTTTAAAACAAAATAATGTCCACACTTCACATATGGTAAATGAAGCTCTGAGAAGCTTTATAGATGACAAATCAGCACAGAACTATTTTAACATGGTTCTTATAGCTCACGATATACTTTCTGACATAAGTCTTAAGTCATTTCTACACTTACAGACTTCAAACATCTTTTTAACAAATACAGGCTTTAACTTTTGTACTGACATAGCCAATATGTCAACTATAGAAAAGAATCTTATACACTATGCAAATCTACCATATAACTTAAGATTTAACTATGACGGTGAGAAGAGAATTCATATATACCAGAGAGAAGTAAAGCTAAGAGAAGCTCTTAAGAACGACTTTAGCACCTTTTACTCTACAGAAGAATTTCTAACATCTATAACAGCAAATAAGTTATTATTTCCTATATTCTTTAGGTTCATGTTTGCTGATGCTTACTAATACTAAGGAGATTAATACCCATGAAAAAACTCTTTAGTCTTGAGAGCAGTAATCCGCTTGAGAAAAACCAGCTACTCATTGATCAGGTAATCGAATATAGCAAACTAGATAAAACACCTCTTAACCTTACAGCAACTATACTTAAAAACAAACAGAATTTGAAGGCGGAAATAGAGAAAAAGCTCAACGCAAATGACGAGGATTCTAACAACTCTGATGATAGCGATGATTCTGACGATAAAGAGTCTAGCACTTTTGACGATTTAAAGAAAGAAGTAGATGATAACGATAGCGACGATGATAAAGACGGTGAAAAAGATACAGATGAAAAGAAAGAAGATTCCAAAGAAGAGGACGATGATGAAGAGGAAGAAAAGGATAAGAAAAAGGACTCTGATTCAAAGTCTTCAAAGAGTAATGAGAAAGACACGGATGATGACGATGAAGACGAAGACCTAGGGGCTTCAGCCGATAACGAAAAAGATTTAGACTCTATAGTAGGTTCAGAAGTAAAGAGTAAAACAACTACTGAATCAAGAAAAGAGTTTAATCGTATCTTTATAGGTAAAAATAAGTATACATCTCCTGACGTCTTTAAACAACTCAAAGCTAAATACGCTAAGTATAAAGTAGCTATGGAAAAATATAAGATAGACGTACCAAATAAAGTAGAAAACCACCCAATAGCTTATGTAAGAAATGAGGTTATAGATGCACTCAATAACCTCATCCAAATAGCTAATAAATACATAGAAAACAATAAAGAGTTTAACCTATCTATAACAAACGGTATCAAGAAACTTAACGAAGAAATCACTATCTTCAGGACTTACGCTGAGAATGAAAAGCACCACTTTAATTTTCAATTAGTTACTGATAAGGATGTACTATCACTAGTATCAGTACCAAATAAGTCTGACCTAAGATACACCTCAAAATTACTTGAAACATATTCAGACGAAGCAACTAAGTTAGTTGTAACTCTTCTAAATAACAAGTTTAATGAAATCACTAAAGCTTTTAAAACCTTTAACTACAAAGATCACAATACAGCAAACTACGAACTTACATACGCAAACACTATTCCAGGGTTTAATAACATCATAGTTGCTATACTTCCATATAAGTCGTACATTAAAACTAATATGGAAGACTATACCTTTTATAAGATAAAGAGAGTGCAGACAGAAGATCTGCTTAACTTAGATGCTATAGGAATAAATAAAGATAATGAGTTTATATATATACTGGATAAGCTTAATAAGCTACTTTTAAATAGTGCTACTTTAGTAGAGAATCTTAACATTATCAATACTAACTTTAATAAGTTTATTGATGATATTAAAGTTATGATCTATGATGTAGATAAGCTTAAAGTATCTGATCTTGCTTCGTTGAAGATAGATGAATTGATTCAGGACTGTATTAAGTTTAAGCTAGTGATTGAAGTTATATATGTTTCGATTAACATTCTTATCGAATACATTTCAGCTGTAGTAAGCATACTTAAAACTACGGTTGACCTGACTAGTAAGGGTGATGATAAATAATACTGTGATTCTTATATTAAAAGAGTCACAGCTGTGAGTTAGTTCTTTTTTCTTTTTTTGGAGTAGTAAACATGAGTAGAAAACTATTTGCCCTTGAGTCGGAAGAGGTTGTTGAAGTTCTGGCAGAAGGTGGTGCTGATCCCGTGGAAATGGAATTAGCAGAACAAGTTCCTGAAGTTGAAGCGGAACAAGAAGAAATTCAAGAAGACGTCGAAGCTATTCAAGAAGGTTCTGATGCCGCTGATCAGTTGGAAGAAGTTAGCGAAGTTGTTGAAGCTTCGTTAGATTCGGCAACTGACGGCGAAGGCTTGCCGCCTGTGGCTGCTGAAGCTGTTCGTATCGCCGTTGAAGCTATTGCCGCCCGCATTGGTTACAATGGTAAAACCGTTTACCAGCTTTACGCTACCGAGAACTTTAAATCGGCTTCTAGCCGCAGAGCCAATACCGAATTAGCTCTTGAAGGTATCAAAGAGTTTTTGACCAACATCTGGAAAAGAATCAAAGAAGCAGTTGCTGGTTTAGTTGCCAGAATTCGTGCTTTCTGGGATAAACATTTCTCGGTTCTGAGTAGATCGAAAAAAGCTCTTGAGTCTTTGAAAGCTAAAGTAGAGAAATCTACAGGAGAACTAAAAGAGAAAACAGTTGATAATGTTCCTTCGACCATTGTTAGCAGTTTTGCTACTAACAGCAGCATTACCGCTAAGCTTGTTGAAGATTATATCAGAAACCATAAAGAACTTGCTACTCAAGCTAAATCGCATACTGCCATGGGATCTATGTTGACCGAGTTTATCGGTAAACTTCAAGCTGAAATTTCGGCAGCAGATGCAAGCGCAACTGCTGAAAGTGGATCTATCAGGTATATGCTGGCTGCTTCAGCAAAGATTCAAGACATCGAAGTAGAACAACTGGTCGGCGGTAAGAGCTTTACAAGCGTTATTACTACAGACGCAGGCGATAGATCGCTGAGATTTTTTACTCAGTCTAAGGAAATACTTGGTGTAAAAGATAAACCAGCTCTTGCTGTTCCGACTAAAGCTGAATTGACCGGTATTATTAGCAACGCGATTGAAGTAGTTGACGTTACTTCTGCTATGAATAAAGAATTTACTAAGAGCAATGACGAAGTTAAAAAACAACTTAGCACTTTAGATAGCCTTGTTAAAAAGGTTACCGATAAGTTAGAGAAGACCGAAGGTGCTGACCCTGAAGGTAAAGGTAAAAACATTTTGCGCGATGGTTTGGCGGTCTTTAACAGAGCTACTTCGTATCACTCGAGCCTTAACGCAGCTGTGTTAAGCTACAACATCAAGCTTGCAAAAGCAACCTATAGCTACGGTAAGTTCTGCTTAGCGCAGTATAAGTAATATATCTCACACTTCCACACACCAGGCTACTTAAAGCTTGGTGTGTGGAAAAACTATTTATAGCCTATTTTTTGAGCTCTTACAGTAACCTTTCATTTAAGGAATAACCATGGCAAAACTATTTAGTAAAGAAGAATATAGAAACGATGTATATCTAAACCCTCTTGAAACACATCAGATCGATCTACAGTCGATTTCTTTAACAGAGATGATACAGAGTGACTCTGATACCTTGTTTGCGTGTTCTAGAGCCTATAGTAAGGTTTTAAAGTTATCTAACAATATAGCAAGTGAAAACTACTCACTCATTACACAAAAGAACTATGAGTTCTATAACGATTACTTAAAGTCTATAGCTGAAAATACAGGAGTATCTATACCTCTTGTAAGAAAAGAAGCCTTTGAAAACTTAAATGAAGTATTTATAAATAGATCGTTAGCTTTAGAAGGATTTATTTCAGCTATATGGGAAAAGATTAAGCATGTCTTTACTGTTATAGCTGATAAGGTTAAAGAGTTCTTTAAGAAATACTTTACTCGTATGGGTAGACTTAAGAACAGAATAGCTAACGTTATAAAAGTAATAGAAGGAACTAATAAAGATCTTGATACTCTAACTATCGACAAGAACATATCAAAGATAGCAAAGGTATTTCCTGAAGATGAAATTACCTTAAACGTACTTAAGAGTTATATACAAAACACTAAAGCATACTTAGACTCTATGAACGCTATACAACAGTCTATAACCGATATAGTAAAGTCTGACATTATACCTGATGAGTATATAGAAGAACTTAGAGGATTAATTGAAAACCAAAAAGCTATAGATGCAGAAAAGTCAACTACTGAAAAACCTATGTCTACAGCTGATAAAGCTGCTTTAGATAAGATACCGAGTGATAAAGAAGTAGAAGAAAAAGAAGAAACTAAAGAAGAAGATATTCAGGTAGGTTCAGCTATAAAGAATAAGACAGATGAAAAAGAACCTACAGAAGAAGATGACAAACTCTATATCAGTAAACACGTAAACTCATTTAATAAAGCAGTAGGCGATATAGTAAAAGAGATAACTAATAAGAAGATAGCTACAGGCGTAACAGCTGAACTTGAGACTAATCGAGATATCTACTCTATTAAATTTACTTCTCCAGTAAAGACTAAATATAGATCATTAGCATTAGGTACTAAGCAGGAACTATTAGATATGCTTGGAGTTATGCAGTCGTTTATAGAAGAAAATGATAAGTACTCAAAAGCTTATATAAACAACCTTGCAGAGTTTGATAAATCTATACAGAAAATAGGTAGAACTATAGTTACTATTGATCGTCTTGAAGCAGGAAATAAGGATCTGTCTAAGCATAAGAGATTTGCTTCAAATGTAGTCAGACCTTCTCTTATTAAGTTTAAAGAGATCTTTGTACAGTATAATAAGATATTTAATCATGTGTTTGAAGTAAATGCTACGCTTGCAGATGGTGTAGTGGAATATTCTGTTGTATCCTTAAAACACTTTAACTGAAAAGAGTAGCTGTATGAGTATCTTCACTAACAACTCAAGGGATCTAAATGAAATACATTATGATTCTAAACAATATGCGTTTGAATATTTACAGGAAGAGTTAGAAGTCTACTCGAGTAATTTAGATCTAAGTATGAAGTGTATAGATAACTTAACACTTCAACAGTCTATAGTAATGAATATAAGTAAAAATATACAGAGTAGAAAAATAGCATCTGAATCTTACTTTGTAACTGTAGGTGACTATACAGATATACTTAAGTCTATAGCAAGTAATCTAGGAACTAAAACACCTATACCTTCGTTAGAAACTTTTCAAAGTAAACACTCTACTCAACAATGCCATTCTATAGCTATAGAAGGAGTAGTAAATATACTTAAAGCTATATGGGAAAAGATTAAAGAGTTCTTTTTTGATCTGTTTAAGAAGATTCGGTTATTCTTTAAAAGACTAGCTAAACTTAATCTAGATCTAAACGAATACGAAGTATATGTGGAAAAGATGGTAAGTAAGTTACGGTCAAGTAAAGTAATTATAGATAAACCTACAGTTGTAAAAAGTAAACTTGCAACACTATTAGCAGATGTAGATAGTAATAGATTTAATTCTAGAATATTACTTATTGACGGAGTAATGAAGACCAGTAACTTTATACACGCTTATACTTCTATCGTAGAGAAAATTCGTGTATACACTACAAACATAGGGCCTTTACTTACTGAAGAACTTCATAAACTTCCAAGTAAGCTTTCTAATATAGAAGGTAAACTAAAACAATATAGAGGTGCTAATAAAGCTATCGTAGATCAGTATCTTAAAGCAGAGCGCGAAGAAGCTTCTCTTCCTAACATCGATTTAGATACCTTAAACGAAATAAATGAAGAGATATATGAGTCTTTAGATGGACTTGGAAATACTATAGATTTTGTATATAAAGCGTTAGATAAAGCTTTTGATTTAATTGAAGAAGATAGAGGAAATTATCCTGATAGTATACAAAGCACTATCTCTGAAATATACGATACCGTAAAAGTTCAAAAGGTTCGTATAAAGGATAGGCAAGTAGCAAACTTTAATGCCTATTTTATATACGTGTTTGCAGATAAGAAAGATAGATTTCCATCTAAGTTTATAGTAAAGACAAACATAGAACATAACACTCGTGCACCTCTTAATCTAGAGTTATTACAGAATGTAGATAACATAGAAAAGCTATACTCTCTATATGTAGAACTTAAGAGCATAGACCTAAGTAAGTTTGATGTAAGTTTAAACTCACTTGAAGACCTACTTGAAAAGTCTATACATAAACTAAGAAAATGTATAGAGGATATGCAGAAACATATGTATGAATTAGAGTTAATTATAGACGACCTAAAGAAGCTTGGTGTAGACTTAACTCCTGTAGCTGAAGCTCGTAGGCAGACTTCTTTAAATATAGCTAAATTTGAAAATAAAGTAACCGGTATGTTACTTGGTCAGTTAACCATGACTAAGGAAATAAGCCACGGCATGGCAAGCATATACGGAGAACTTCGTATAGAACTTATCAAGTATATCTATAAATCAGCAGAGCAGTACAATTAACTCATAACTACACACTTCTCAAGGAACAGCTTAAGTTCCTTGAGAAGATAGTGTAAAAATCGTTTGAGTAAGTTTTTAAGTAAAAGGAATAAACGATATGCCTGCCGTCAGTCTAACTCTTGAAGAATTTAATCGAACTATACTTTACCCTGCGTATATCTCTATACTTAGTGATATAGTAAAGAATATCAATATACCTTATGGAAGCATGTTAGTATTTCATAAAGATTCAGATCTAACTAAGACTTGTAACGCAGTAAACGTATCAGGTCTAAGTAGAGAAAATCTACCTGTAACTGTTTCACAAAGAAGGTTACTTATCAACGTAAATGAAAACTATAATGAAGATACTATACTTACTACGGCAGTACATCGCATAGAGAACTATCCTTTATTTAAGGATAACGATATAGATGTCTTTATCTATCCTATCTACATTCGAACTGATGTAGAGATAGAATTTAACTTTATTACTCCTTCTCGTATAGAAGCTGAAAGAATAAAAGAAGATCTACGCATACGTCTTTCAGTACAAAGAGGTATACTACATCATGAGATAGAATACGATATGCTTATACCTGATGTAGTTGAAGAGTTTATAGCTGACGTACATAAACTTAAGTCAAGACTACATCCTCAGACATTAGAAGACTACTTTAGAACATACTCAACTAAAAGAGCACATCTTATTACAGATATGACTCATAGTTCAAATGCTCGATTAGCCGTAAAAGAAAGACAGACTCGTATAGTAGGTTTCTTTAACTTTGTAGTACCTGAAAAGATTAACTACGATGAAACAAATAATAACTATACGATAAGCTTTACTTATAATTTAAGTATAGATATACCAAAAGCTATGGTAATGAATTATCCTATCATGATATGCAATCAACCTATAGACACTAAGTACATACAACACATAGTAGACTCTCAAGTAAATTCAAGAGAAGAGCATAAGAACAAGTTAAGCTATAGTAAATCTCTATATGCGTTAAGTCATTTTGAAGCACATCGTCAACTTGAAAATCGCATAGATATAAGACTTCCAATCAATATACCAGCTTTTGATGAATTTCACGTAAAGTCTATACATAAAGGTTATGCTATAGTTACAAGCTTCTTAGTTCAGATCAATGAAGAGGACAAAAGAACTCTCTTTAACCTAAACGAGATAGATCCGTATAAAATAGACTCAAACATACTTCAGTATTTAAGAACTGTAGATAGAAGTTGCATAACACAACCTTATGCATTTCCTTTATATCTAGGGTTATATCAAGAAGGAGTATACAAAGATTTTAATATACTTGAGATTACACCTGATCTAACAGTAAGATCAAAGATAGATCTTTCGTTAACTAAGATTACAAGAGTTCTACTAAGCGTTATTATAGACGTAGATATGATAGATCTAAAGTACTTTGTAAAGCTATTTGCTTATCCAAATGTACTCGTACCTCTACTAAAGGAAATAATAAGAGGTATAATAAATAACAAACAAGATCTTGTAGTAACTAAACCTACAGAGTATAACACGTTTATGTTACTTACTAACATCTATAAATACTATCTAAACAAATCAGATACGGTAACATTAGTAAGAGTTACACTTGCTATATACGATAACAATCACTTATATCATTCCTTTCTTTCATTACTGCATAAACAGTTTAATAGCTTATATACTTCTTTAGAGAGACTAAATATATTTGCTATAGCTGAGATGTTACACCATATCAATATATCAAGTATAAACGACTCAAATACAGAAACATCGATAGACGCTTACCTTGAATCAAAAGACCTAGATAAGTACTTAACTTCTAAGTATAAGAACAACATAGCACAACGTATGCAACAGACACAAATACTTAAAGATTTTATTAAACCTATAAATACAGGATTAAGATCGGTACAGTCTAATTACATATTAGTTAATTGAGTGGTGCTTCTTCTTACTAAGGAAAACAGATCATGGGTATAGTTAGTCTAAAACCAAATACAGATAACATCAACACAAATATAAATACACTTCCAGAAGCTATACAAGAACCACATAAGAGTATATTTACCACGTTAGTACCCGAATCAAGAGTTCTTACTCTTCTTGACTACGTAGAAGGTTATCCATGGACAGTAGACTTCTTTGGTCAAATATTAAACGATAATAACTCACTACAACACTTTGATCCAAATATACCTAATTTAACACAACCTTACTATAAGGTTAACAAGCTTATACTTCAAGTATCTTCGCCATTACAAACTAGTTACGATAGCGCTACAGCTATAACCTCGGTATCTGGATCAGCATCAACTCCATATAAAATAAAACCCAACGCGGGTGATGTCTTTATAGCAAAGGTAGATAATACAGAAGACGCAATCTTCATCATCAATAACGTGGAAAGAAAGACATTTAGAAAAGATACTCTCTACGAGATAAGCTATACATTATATACCTATACTTCAGTAAACGCAAGCTTTATAGATTCATTAGAAAGAAGAGTTCAACAGACCTTCTTCTTTAATCCAGATTCAAACTTCTTTAACAGAGACGTACTATTAAAACCGTCAGTAAAAGAAGCTATGGATAGATTAGAACACTTTGCTTTTACATCTACAAAAGAGTACTTCGATACATTCATACAACCTATCATGGGAAATCTAGCTATACCTGGTACTCTTGGTAGATACATAGATCCTATACTCATTAACTTCATACTTAAAACAGTAAACTACACACATAACAATCTAATAAAAATAACTACTGTAGATTTTAGTAAGTACTCTATGTATAACCAGAAGAACATATACGACGTAATCTTAAATAGAGATAAGTCTATACTTCCAAATGTAAGTAAAAAGTACAGGTTCATATCTACTCTCTTTTTAAATAACAAAGTAAGGTTAGGTACACCTATGTTCATTAACATAGACTACGTGATAGCTCCTTATGAAATTGATATAAGTCTTAACATAGCTAATCTAGACATATATCCTCTTGATCCAGATACAGTTGCTTATCCTATAACAAAACATAACTCTAACGACTACAATCGAAATATACAGACGCTTACTGGTACTATGCCTTTATTACACGGTATATACGAAGATGGTTACTATGTAGTAAGTAAGAACTTCTATGAGTATTTAGAAACAGGAAGAGGTAGTATAAGTTACATTGAGTTTTTAATATACAAGTTTATAAGTAATGAAGCTATAAGTAAAGAGGATATAGCTATAGCTGTAGAGGATGTAAATAAGTGGAGTATTCTACATAAGCTATACTTATTACCTGTATTGTGGTTAATGATAAACAATTGAGGTAGATATCTCTATACTCCTTCTGGTTGCTACGCCAGAAGGAGTATAGAGGTTAGTGTATTAAGTCTTTATGTATACGAAGTTACCTGGAAGTAACTGTTCTTTTTGTATACCATTCGGCAGCATAAAGAGAGTGTTTCTATCTGGGTTACGAGTAAATACCACTATAGCTCCTGATAACGGAGCACCGTTAAAGGTGTTGATACTTCCGTTATAGAAACGACTATAGTCATTTAACCCAGAACCACCTATAAGAGG
>Ga0194136_1000611_pt1 | contig 18323 bp, 17 predicted proteins | sample TARM_MetaG_T3A_1_FD_134023 | JGI IMG/M metagenome (GOLD analysis project Ga0194136, IMG submission 134023) | Freshwater microbial communities from Pennsylvania, USA, analyzing microbe dynamics in response to fracking - TARM_MetaG_T3A_14 (version 2) | ecosystem: Environmental > Aquatic >...
AACAATAACCCAAAACTAGTGGATTAACTACTATTTTTTCGCACAAAATAAGCCTCTGTTAAATCAAGAGGCGTTGGTATAAGATTAAGTCAAAGAACTATCGCGAAGCGATTTTGTTCAATAACTAATTAAAAGGATATTGTTTGATTATTCACTATTTATCCAGGAGAGGGACTATGACGAAAAAAAAGGCGCATCAACCATGGGACTGGTCAACAAAGAAGAACAAACTACTGCCACTGCTTCTGCTTGGGGGTCTTTTTGTGGCTTTTAGTTTTTATCGAGAAGCCCATGATCATGGGAGTATTTGCCTGATCTACAATACCACAGGAATTCCCTGCCCCAGTTGTGGCATGACCAGATCCTATTTAGCTCTGTTATCCTTCAATTTTCAGCAGGCTTTTTTCTTCCATCCCTTCTTTTTCCTGGTGCCTTTTCTCTTTTATGCACTGTATAAAAACCATACAAAGATGCTTTATGTCCTGGGTGGTCTATTCATACTCCTATGGATCATCCGCATGATTCTATATTTTCCACATACTGCGCCCATGAATTATAACCCCCATTCGCTCTGGGGATTCATAATGAATTTATTAAGGAAGGTGTTCTCATGAAAAGAAACATTGCAACAGCTATCATTCTAAGTATCGTCACCTGTGGCATTTATCATCTTATTTGGTACATCAGTTTAAACGATGAAGTGCAGCGCTATAACCGTGACAACGAAGACGGCATCACTGTACTTCTTTTGTCCATTGTTACTTGTGGCATTTATTACCTCATTTGGAACTATCGTATGGGGCAACGCATCGAGAAGGCAGGCGGACGAAATGAAGGCGTCATCTATCTTGTGCTGAGTGTTTTTGGGTTAAGCATCGTTTCTTTGGCCCTGATGCAAGTAGCCTTTAATGACGTACTAGACCAAGCAGGCCCTGCCTATTAATCTCTAAGACTTTACCAAAAAAAGAGCATGGCGCCACATTGGCGTGATGCTTTTTTTCTGCTATGCTAAGAACCAAGAAGCTTGACTATTTGGAGGACAATGATGAAAATCTATATCGATGCCGATGGATGCCCTGTGGTGAAAGAAACCATCCAGCTAGCCAAAGGTCGTGGCTTGCCCGTGGTAGTGGTGAAAAACTATGCCCATGAACTCCAAGACGACTACGCAGAAATTGTCACCGTGGACATTTCTAGAGATGCAGCAGATTTCTACATCGCCAATCATATGCGTAGGGGAGATGTCTTGATTACCCAAGACTATGGTCTTGCGGCCATGGTTCTATCCAAAGGGTGTCCCGTCCTAACCCAGCAAGGGCTCCTTCTCACAGAGCACAATATTTTGAGTTTCTTAGACCGCCGCCATATCCATCAAAAAATGAGAAAAACCCAAAAGATATATACAAAAACCAAGAAACGAACCCTCGAAGACGATCTTCGCTTCAAAGAAGCTCTGGAAAGAGTTCTCTCAGATGGTCTTCATAAAATCTAATACATCACTGCAGCAGGTCCCTGTATCCTTGACTTGCTGCAGTTTTTTGTTTATGCCCTCAAAGCAACGTAAACCTCTTAAGATCTTTATACGGCTATGTAGTCTAGGTATACCGCTACATACTTTGTCTTCATGATTTTCTTTCCCCATGACTTCTTGTATAATTAAATAAACAATATTCTGACAATATTTGGATTCTTTGAGAATATCAGAGATCCATTTTCTTCCACGTTTTACAGGAAAGGAGGACGCCACCATGACAAACTTTTGTACCCATTGCGGTCAAAGGCTACAAGAACATAGTCGCTTTTGTTCTCGTTGTGGAAAGAAACAAGAAGAGCCCTTTGCAGCGCAGACAGCGACACAACCTTCTCCTTCATCGCTGAGCCCCTCTCTTCGGAAAAATAAAACCCGTAGAAAACCTCTCACGCTTCTCCTCTTACTCATTTTCCTCCTACAAGGCCTTTTGGTCGCCTTGTATGGATGGCCGGGTTATCTAAAAGACAAAGCCCTAGATGGACCTGAGCCCTATATGCTCACGCCCTTATCCATCACCTATACACAAAAAGAACTGGATGCTGCACCCATGAAGTCTTTGGCACTAACCAGCGACACGACCTTTGGCACCATTGAGGGCATAGAAGTACAATTCCAACCTTGGCATCTCCCTGAGGAGGATACCTTTATTCTTCGCACCTTGGAAGAAAAGGTCCAAGAGGATCTTTTCACCACCATCAAAGCATATGATTTCTCCATGGCTTCTGGCAAAACAGAGTTTACCACTTCTGTGGAAATTCGCATTCCTAGAACAGTACAGGAAAATGAGATCGGCAGCTTGGTGAGTTTTCATCCAGACACCAACACATGGCATTATATTTATCATGAAGTCTCCGAAGATGGTCTCTACTATACACTGTACACCACTCATTTTAGTTTGTTTGGAGAAAAGAAAAGAGCCATCGGTGTAGCCACGGATACAGAAGCAGGCAGCTACAACAAATACAATGTCAGTGGTGGACTTTTCCATGATCTCTATGGTGTAGATGAAAAAGGGAACCCTCTCCCACTCATTGAACGTTCAGTGGCCATGGATGATGCCAGTTTTGCAGAGCTTGTTCAGCAAGCTTTGTCCAATGAGGAGGTGCAAAGAATTCTTCAAGGATCTAAAATTCCCATCCATGATGCCTTTGCCTTCACCTTTGCCATGCTTTCCAATGGACATAGTTCCGTAGATGGTGCCATGGTTGTGGGACATTTGCATTCCTCCTTTGCCCGTTTCAAAGATCTTTCCAGTGCAAACAAAATGGCCACCATAGGCACTGCACTCACTTCCTTACGGATTTTATATCAGCTTTACCTTGGTGGTGAAATCCTGGATGTTGTAGATGCCAATAAGTACAACATCGTCACGTCGCTCTTAGGGATTACTGGCGCTTATGTGGGGGCAGGTATGGCCGCCACCACTTTATCTGCAGTTTCTTTAGGGGTATTTCTATGGTCCTTAGGGGTTGAACTCTATGCCATGGAACTTACGAGTAAAGAAAAAGCCACCTACATGTTCTTTTTAGAGGTGGGCAATCCTCATTTGCGGAATCGGGTAAACCTACGATTAAATGGCCGTGACTTTGACGTAGCCATCCACCATATTTATCAGATGAACATCGATACCCCAGAGAGGGCAGACCAAGAAATTTATGCACTCTATGAGGAGTTTTTAGATTATTTTTGGGTAAACATGACCAAAGAGGAACGGGAAGCCTTTGCCCAGAAGCGTATCGGCCCCTCTCCAATCTATTGGAAAGATCCCTCACCAGAAGAGATTGCCGCCATGAAAAAAGAAGCCTTAGGCATTTTAGCAAACAACACCAAACGTGTCCTAGAAGAAATGGCCAAGGACCAATACCGTTATGCCGTGGAGCTCCTCCATAAGGATGTTCACCAAGAACTCCTACCTTTTCTCAATCAAAAACTCATTTTCCATGCAGAAGATGAAACGCTAAAAAATCGAGGAACCTTTGATGACTCTCCTTATTCTGGCTATGATGAGAATTTTCCCCATGGCTTTGATCCCATGAACCTGCGCATGGATTTCCCCACCCAAGTGCCCATTTTGTTTGTACCCAAAAACCGCACAGAAGTGGAGTTTTCCAGGCCTGTTTTTACACCTTACCCAAGAAAAAACTCCAACATCATCTACATCACCAACGTCTATCACTATTTACAAGTGGGTGCCCCGGACAAAATCCTCTTTAAAGGGGATGAAGAAGTAGACCTCCCTGACGTGCTGGTAAACTTTACGATCCCCCCTCAAGATTTAGATCGGAACATCTATATCCCCATTGAGTTAAAGAGCGATGCATTGGTCTTTGAAGACATTCTAGGCACCTGGTCCATCCAAATGGACATGGGCGATGTCTCTTCCCCCTTTGCAGACGGTCTCATCAAGCTTTTTGACAAACTACTAGGAGAGGGAGCCGGAGAGAGCATTGTGGAGAAAAACTACGGACCTTCAGATACTTTTACCACGGAAAATACTGTCACCATCATGAAAACAGGCCCCAACAAAGCAGAGGTAAAATTTCAGACCCATGGGGAAGGAGACCGCATTTGGTTTTATACGGGGACCTTCAAAAAAGATACTCTCCATCTTCGCTATGCTGGCGCCTCTGGTGGAAGCAGTGATGCCATTGAGATTGATCTAGAAAAGATGTCTTTGACCTTTGCCAAGAGTGGAGACGTTGTGCGATGTGGTGGGCAATTTGATGTACGCAACAGCATGATCCGTGCAACCTTTCACTACAATGGCAGTCTTCTAGAACCTGCTCAGCCCTAGTCTTTTCTCCATAGAGAACCATTAGGCGTACATCCACATAGATGTACGCCTTCATCTTTTACTTTTCATGGGCTATACTTATAAGAAAACCCAAAGGAGACCTTTCTAATGATTCGTTACGCTGTCATTGGTACAAGCCCCATCACCAAAGCCTTCATCGCCGGCGCAGAGGCCACGGGGAAAATGCATCTCCAAGCCATCTACTCCAGATACCTTCAAAAAGCTAAGGACTTCTCTCTGCCCTATGGACAAGACCTTCACCTCTACGATGACTTGGAGGCCATGGCCAAGGACCCTACCATTGATGCAGTATATATTGCCAGCCCCAATGCCTATCATGCACCTCAAGGAAAGCTTTTTCTCACCCAGGGCAAACATGTACTGGCAGAAAAAGCCTGTGCTTCTAACAAAAAAGAGCTCGAAGAGCTCTTGGCCCTTGCCAAAGAGAAGAATGTAGTCTTCATGGAAGCCATGAAAACCCTTTCCATGCCTGGATATGTCAAAATGAAAGAGCTCCTAGGACGACTAGGTCCCATAAGGAAATACATCGGTAATTATTGTCAGTACTCCTCCCGCTATGACCGTCATAAAGCCGGTGAGCGTGTGAATACTTTCCAGAGAGATTTTTCCAATGGGTCTTTACTGGACATCGGCATTTATCCTCTCTACCCAGCCCTGGATCTCTTTGGCCCACCTCAATTCATAAAAGCACAAGGCACCCTCCTCAAAGAAGGGGGTGTGGATGGGTCTGGGTCCCTCCTCCTCCAATATGAAGGCTTAGAGGTGGTGATCACCCATTCTAAAATCAGTGACAGTCATATGCCTTCAGAGATTCAAGGAGAACTGGGAACCCTCCTCATTGATCGCATTGGCAGCCCTAAAGTCTTGACCCTTTACCCACGAGGCGGGGAGAGAGAAGAGTACCCCGTGGAGACCTGTGACGCAGATATGGTCTATGAAGCCTTGGAATTTGTTGCCACCATTGAAAGCGCACGTTCCTTTTCGTCCCTTTATAGCGACACCTTAATGCTTCGCGTCCACAGCGTCTTAGATGAAGCCAGAAGACAAATGGGCCTCATTTACCCTGCAGACACCCGTTAATTGCCCATAAAAAAATCCTTGGACATCCCACACTACTTTGGATGTCCAAGGATTTCTCTTCTTATATTAAAAGTGCTGCAAATACAGAGCCTAGCATCCCTAGAAGGATGATGGAGGCTACAACCTTTACCATCAGATCTCTTTTCTTCTTCATTTTATACACCTCTTTCTTTAATCGATGAAGTTCACCAAAGGTCTTCGATAATAGACAAACTGGGTTGGCGCTGCTGATGGGGAAAATTTATATCCAGCTAAGTCCTCTTGATTTCTTTTCAAGGAATTGTTGTAGGAAAGGACCACCCGTCCTTCTTCAAGCCCTTCCGCACCATAGGACACGCCCCCTGCATGAATAAAGACTTTTTCTCCTTGATGCTCACCTAGATAGACCCCCATAGGATTCATTTTACTGCCTTCAGGCAAACTGCGAAATCCAAGATCACCCACCTGCAGTTCCTGCTCCATGACAGGTTCTGATTGAGCCCAAATCTTCGTGGATAAAGGTCCTTGATCTGCACTGCCAGCACTAAGCGTAGTCCCTGTGAGATTATAAAACAGCCAATCCACAAAGCCTCCTGAACCCACTGGCCCCTCTGGAATACCTAAAACCTCTGCTTCTGCTCCCTGGGCATAGGGATGATTGATCAGTAACATGGCCGTTTTGACGAGGCTTTCCCTAGAGACTTGTCCATCTTCTCGAAGTACCTCTTCAAAGACAGCGGGATTTTCATAGTACACCCTTTTGTCAAAAAACAACTCAAAGGCACCTCGCTGGTCCAGAAAATGGATGGAGGTCACCACAAAGGAAAGTAAAAGAAGGCTCAACCAAAATCTTCGTTTTCTTTTGTTGCGCTTTCGTACTTCTTGTATTCTTTTAACCCGTTCATTGCCATGAAATTTCAATCGCTCTTCCAAATCCATCCACCTGTTTCATTGATCTGTATTTTTCTGTTGACTATTTCTCTTCTATTGTATCGGAAAAGAGAAAAGGACAAAAGAAAAACCTGATTACTCAGGCTTCATCATACAAGGTGAATATTAACTACACTTTAAAACTATTCATGAGAACTCTTAAATTTGGGTCTAAAAATAATGATCCAAAGAAGTGTCAAAACCATTAAGGTGGCGATGGCTGCATAAAAAGCTTGAATATACTCATTATCCGAAGGTGTTACTGAAGATTTTCTTACCTCCTCTGTGGCCAATACAAGGGTACTGGAGAAAATCATCCAAACTGCCACTGTTATGCCACATTTTTTCAACCAACTCATGGGATTCACCTCCGTTTCTTTCTTCTATCCTATCAAAAGAGTTCTGACTTTTTGTAAACGAAGATTAAACTTTCTCCCAACGGCTCATTAATATTATGGAAATTTTTCTGTGGTTTTCTTACTGTTTCTTATGAATTCTTCAATACTGGTGGATTTTTCGCCGCCGCAAAAGGCCATCAATTTGCTTATAAAGGGTTTTAGTGGAAGTTTCATTGACCACGACAACATCTGCCACTTTTCCTTGGTGGGCTTCTTGCTTCTTCAAATAGGTACGCATTCTTTTGCCAATGGACTCCTTGGTATCGCCTCTTTCCTTCATCCGTTGACGAAGATATCTTGGACTGCTTGCAATATAAAGTATGCAGACTTCACCACCGTAATGGCGCTTAAACGCCAAGGCCCCTTGGATTTCCGTCACGGCAAACACATCCCCTAGGCTTCTCTTTTCCTCCACTTCTTTTCGAGACACCCCATAGAACTGTCCTGCATAGATGCTCTCTTCCACTTTATCGATGGTGTGAAAGGTTTTTTCATTCACAAAATGATAGGCAATGCCGTCCTTTTCTCCCTCTCTAGGAGCTCTAGTGGTATGTGATACCAGTTCAGGAAGGCCTTTCTTCTTTAAGTATTCTCCCACTAAGGTTTTTCCAGCCCCGGAGGGTCCCATGACGATATAAATCATAATCTAGCCACCCTTTCATGCGTCTTTTCTCTATTCTATCAAATGCCCTGGGCGCTATACAGATTTTTTCTCAAAGTTTTTACTTTTCAAGGGTTTTTGGCTATAATATCTAATGAAGAAGAAGTTCTTCTAAAATAATAAACATATACAGGAGTTGATTTTTTTGGACCCGAGTTCGTGGCAGATTCTTTTACTCATGATTTTGGTCATTCTATCAGGATTCTTTTCCTCCGCTGAAACAGCTTTTACAGCAGTGAATAAGCTGAAGCTTCGCCACATGGCAGAGGAAGGAGATCTTAGGGCAAAGAAAACACTAAAGCTCATCGACAATCCTTCAAAGCTCATTAGTACTTTGCTCATTGGCAACAACATCGTTAATATTTTTGCCTCCTCTTTGGCAACCCTCATTGCCTTAGATAAGTTTGGCATAAACGCCACAGGCATTGCCACCTCCATCTTAACCGTGGTGGTGATTATTTTCGGTGAAATCACGCCAAAATCATTTGCTACGCAGTATGCTGAACAGGTTTCCATGTTATATTCAAAACCCGTGGGCATCCTCATGACGCTACTCACTCCTTTTGTCATCATCTTTTATAGCATTGCCTCCTTTGTCATCCGTCTCTTTGGTGGAGACATCAATCAAGCCCATCCTTTGGTGACGGAAGAGGAGCTGAAAACCATGGTGGATGTAGGTAGTGAAGAAGGGGTTTTTGAAGAAGACGAAAAAGAAATGCTTCACAATATCTTTGATTTTGGTGATCTCCAAGTGAAAGACATCATGGTCCAAAGGGTAGACATCACAGCCATTGATGTGGATTCTACCTTCGATGAAGTCCTGGAGGTGGTGGCCAAAGAACAGTTTAGTCGTTTTCCTGTTTACCAAGAGGACATCGATGACATCATCGGGATTCTAAACGTCAAAGATCTTCTTTTTTTAAGAGATCAGGAGCGTGTGGACTTTGACTTGAAAGCTTACATACGAGAACCTTATTTTGCCTATGAATTTAAAAGAATCACCGATCTCTTTAAAGAGCTGAAAAAAACCAGAACACACATCTCTGTGATTCTTGATGAATATGGCGGTACCGTTGGCATCGTCACCATCGAAGACCTTTTAGAGGAAATCGTTGGTGAAATCGATGATGAGTATGACGATGACAAGGAATCCGATATCATCACCCTTCGGAAAAATGAATACCTGGTTTCTGGGTCCTATCGTCTAGATGAACTCAATGACATCTTAGGTACCAACATCGAATCCGAAGAATTTGATTCCATTGGTGGATATCTCATCGGCATTCTGGGCACCTTCCCAGAAAATGGTGAAATCATCGAAACCGATGGTATGAAGTTCATCGTGGATGAAGTGGATAAAAACCGTATCAAAAAAATAAAACTGATCTTGCATCCAGAAGGAAGCAAGGCCTAGAGAATTAGGAACCGTTGGGTTCCTTTTTTCATGGGGAGAAGAAACAGCCCGTCCCTCCTCATTTCCCATGACACTCTTTCCCCTTGCCCCTCATATCCTTCCACAAATCTTTTTCCATGTTTTTTTGAGTCTCACTCTAGTGTGTAAAGGTTTTGAAAATTATAAAGAATTTTAATGTAAACGTATTGACAGGAGATGTACGTACAGGTTATAGTCTAATTGTAAAACTTGTACGTATAAGTTAAAGAACAAGGAGGATTATCATGGGAAAGTACACTGAAGATGCTAAAAAAATGCTCGAACTCATCGGCGGTAAAGAGAACATCTCTGCAGTTTCACACTGTGTCACCAGAATGCGTTTTGTATTGGTGGATCCATCTAAAGCGGATATCAAAGGAATTGAAGCGCTAAAAAGCGTAAAGGGTAGCTTCACTCAAGCAGGTCAATTCCAAGTCATCGTGGGGAATGATGTGGCCAACTTCTACAATGAATTTGCTGAAATATCTGGCGTAGAAGGCGTCTCCAAAGACGTGGCCAAGCAAGCAGCCAAAGGGAACATGAACCTAGCCCAAAGGATTCTTGCAAATCTTGCTGAAATCTTTGCACCTCTAATTCCTGCACTGGTTGTGGGTGGTCTTATTCTTGGTTTTAGAAACTTTTTAGAAGCAGTGCCTATTTTAAACGGTGGTGAAGACACCATTGTTTCTCAGTATCAATTCTGGGCTGGGGTAAACCACTTTTTATGGATCATCGGTGAAGCCATTTTCCACTTCCTACCTGTGGGCATCACCTGGTCTGTGGCTAGAAAGTTTGGCACCACGCAGATCCTTGGTATCGTTTTAGGGATTACCCTAGTCTCTCCACAGCTCTTAAACGCTTATGGTGTTGCAGGGGGCAGCGAAGCACCTTTCTGGGACTTTGGATTTGCGAAAATCGACATGATCGGATATCAAGCCCAAGTCATTCCCGCCATGCTGGCTGGATTTGTCTTGGTGTATCTGGAGAAGTTCTTTAAGAAAATTGTCCCTGAATATTTATCCATGATTTTGGTTCCGTTTTTTGCACTAATTCCCACGGTTCTTCTGGCTCACGTTGTCCTTGGCCCCATCGGCTGGGTCATCGGTGATGCCATCTCCACCGTGGTTTATGGGGGACTCACTTCAGCCTTTGGTTGGCTCTTTGCCAGTGTCTTTGGCTTCCTTTATGCCCCACTGGTCATCACTGGTCTCCACCATATGACCAACGCCATTGATTTGCAGCTGATGAATGAATTTGGTGGCACCAACCTTTGGCCTATGATTGCCCTATCAAACATCGCCCAAGGATCTGCTGTTCTTGCCATCATTTTTCTCCATAGAGGAGATAAAGAAGAGCAGCAAATTTCCATCCCTGCAGCCATTTCTTGCTACATGGGTGTCACAGAACCTGCCATGTTTGGTATCAACATCAAGTACATCTATCCCTTCCTGGCAGCCATGATCGGTTCCGCTTTAGCCGCTGTGGTATCTGTGAGTTCAGGGGTCATGGCCAACTCCATTGGCGTCGGCGGTATTCCTGGATTCTTATCCATTCAGCCAAAGTTCATGGTGATGTTCCTCATCTCCATGGCCATCGCCATTGTGGTGCCCATCGCCTTAACCATTTTCTTTGACAAGAAGAACATTCTAAAGGGCAAAGGGATGGATTTCAAAATGAAGTATTTCTAAAGATTAAAAGGAGTGAATTCTCTTGAAAGATTTTAACGACAAGGTCATCTATGAAATTTACGTGAAGTCCTTTATGGACGCCAACGGTGATGGTCTTGGCGACATACCCGGAATCACCATGAGACTGGATTATTTAGAGAAGCTAGAGGTAGATTACCTCTGGCTCACTCCTATATTTGTCTCTCCTATGAATGACAATGGCTACGATGTGGCTGATTATTATAAAGTAGATCCTTCCTTCGGCACCATGGAGGACCTGGAAGTCCTCATCCAATCCGCCAAGGAAAGAGGCATGGGCATCATGCTGGACATGGTCTTTAACCATACCTCTACCAGCCATGGGTGGTTTCAACGGGCACTACAAGGAGAGAAAAAATATCAGGAGTATTACATCTTTAAAAAAGGCAAAGACGGTGGCCCACCAACCAACTGGGGTTCCAAGTTTGGGGGGAATGCTTGGGCCTATGTGCCTCACTTAGACCAATGGTACCTCCACCTCTTTGATGAAACCCAAGCGGATTTAAACTGGGAAAATGAAGCCTTGCGAAAAGAGCTCTATGACATCGTGAATTTTTGGCTGAAAAAAGGAATCAGCGGATTCCGTTTTGACGTGGTGAACTTGATTTCCAAACCCGCCCTCTATGAAGATGATTTGGTGGGAGATGGGCGACGGTTTTACACCGATGGTCCTAGAATCCATGAATTCTTAAAGGAACTGCACAAGGAAAGCTTTGGGCAAGTAGACCATGCCTTAACGGTGGGAGAAATGTCTTCCACATCCCTGGAAAACTGTGTCCGCTACTCCAATAAAGAGGAAAAAGAACTCAGCATGGTGTTCAACTTCCATCATTTGAAAGTGGATTATGAACAGGGGGATAAATGGTCCTTAAAAGATTTTGACTTCCAAGAACTCAAAGACATCTTTGATCATTGGCAACAGGGTATGCAAAGACACCAAGGCAATATGGCCCTCTTTTTCAACAATCATGACCAGCCTCGGGTGGTTTCTCGCTTTGGGGATGACAAAAAGCACCACAAAACCTCTGCCAAGATGCTGGCCACCTCCATTCATCTACTTAAAGGTATACCCTACATCTATCAAGGAGAGGAAATCGGCTTGAAAAATGCCTATTTCACTTCCATAGAAGAGTACCGGGATGTGGAAAGCATCAATTATTACAATATCTTGAAAAAAGAAGGCATGGCAGAAGCCCACATCCTTAAGATCCTTCAAGAAAAATCCAGAGACAATGGCCGAACCCCCATGATTTGGGATGATCAAGAAGGACATGGTTTCACCACAGCCACCCCTTGGATTCCCTTTAGCAAAGGGGGCGGTGTCACTGCAGCAGATAATCTTTTGGATGAAGACTCTATTTTCGCCTACTACCAGAAGCTCATCGCTTTGCGTAAAAGCCATAAAGTCATTCAAGAGGGCACCTATGAAATGCTGGATGCCAAGCACCCAAGGCTGTTTAACTATTTAAGAGCCTTGGGGGAAGAAAAAATACTGGTCTTAAACAATTATTATGGAGAGGAAGAAACTTTTTCCATGAAGGAACATGGACTACCTTCTCTGTCCTCGCCTAAGGTTACCCTACTATTATCCAACTATGACCACCTCAAAAAGGATACGGAGGAAAGAATTCACTTAAGACCTTACGAATCCGTGGTTTTACACATTGAGCCGTAGAACAGCTCATGTTATGATAGATTGGGTGATGAACAATGGTAAAATACTCTGCTTTATATAGCAAACTACAAAAAGAAATCGAGAACGGCACCTTAAAGCCTGGTGCTCAACTTCCTTCTGAAAAGGAGCTCATGGAGCAATATGACCTTTCTAGAGATACGGTAAGAAAGTCGTTGAGTCTGCTGGTGACCAACAACTATATCCATAAAGTCAAAGGGAAAGGTTCCTTTGTTCTGGAAATGAATCGATTTGATTTTCCTGTGGCTGGTCTCATCAGCTTTAAAGAAATGGCCGAAAGAACGTCCATGAGAAATCACTCCACAGAAGTGATTTCTTTAGCCCTTCAAGAACATACCACCTTCCCAGCCGCGGCTGGAAAAGATCGGGAAATCAAAGACATCTGGGAAGTGGTGCGGGTGCGTACCATCAGTGGACGTCGGATGATTCTAGACAAAGATTATTTCTATAAAGAAGTAGTCCCGGATCTACCCATGGATGTTTGTAAAGCCTCCATTTATGACTACTTAGAAAATACCCTCTCCATAAAGATTGGGATGGCTAAGAAGGAAATCGTCATGGAGAAAGCCACAGAGGAAGACAAAAGACTTCTAGACCTCATGGATTATGACATGGTTGCAGTGGTCAACTCTTTGGTGTACTTAGAAAATGGGAAGCTTTTCCAATTTACCCAGTCCAGGCATTGTCCTGACAAGTTTCGATTTGTAGATGTGGCCAAACGCCATAAACCCTAGTACTAGAGATCTACTGCTTATAAGGCACTTTAAGCCTGGATTCTTTTTAAGAAGAATCCAGGCTTTTCTAGACCCCAAAGAAAAGATGCACTACAATAAGAGAGAGAAAATATTTCCAGAAGGAGGCACTATGGATCCTTTTTACGCAGAAGCTTTGATTGAAGCAAAAAAAGCCTATGATCAGCAAGAAGTCCCCGTGGGCTGTGTGGTGGTAAAAGATGGCAAAATCCTTGGTCGTGGACACAACCAAATGGAAGGGATGAAAGACCCCTCTTGCCATGCAGAAGTCTTGGCCATCAAAGAAGCTGCTACCCAAATGGACTCCTGGAGGCTTCAAGGAACCACCCTCTATGTGACCTTAGAGCCTTGTCTCATGTGTGCCGCCCTGATTAAAAAAGCCAAAATACGCACCGTAATCATAGGTGCCATTGAACCCCGGGAAGGTGCCTTTGGCAGTGCTGTATCCATCAATGACTTGCCCCCCTACTATCATCATGTGGACTGTCGGTTTCTTTATGATCCGCAGTCTGAGACCCTCTTAAAAAACTTCTTTAAGGAGCTTAGAAGAAATGATTAAAATTTACGATCGACGCCTTGAAACCACCGTGGAAGAAAAAGTCCTTGGAGGCAAACTCTTACAACTTCTCTACGAGAAACCCTACGGAAAGCCTTTCCATTTTTTTGTGAAGCGAAAGTTCTTTTCTAGCTTTTATGGAAAACTCATGGACACTACATGGTCCAAAAGAATGATTCCTAAGTTCATTCAAAACCATGGGCTTTCCACAGAAGAGATCCTCTTTCCCCTCAATGCCTTTTCTTCCTTCAACGACTTTTTCATCCGAAGACTGAAAACTGCAGCCAGACCCGTATCAGAAAACCCTGATGCCTTCATCAGTCCTTGTGATGCCAGACTTTTAGCCTATGAGCATCTCTCCATCGATGAGGTGATTCAAGTGAAAGGCCTACATTACCCTTTGCAAGATCTCTTGGGCCAAGAAGCCTTGGCCGAGGAATTTCAAGGAGGAACCGTGCTGATCTTTCGTCTAAACCCTTTGGACTATCATCGTTTTCACTTCTTTGATGAGGGCATTCCTGGCAAAAGTAAGGCCATATCCGGCTCTTACTATTCTGTAAATCCTGTGGCCCTAAAAAAGATTCCCAGGCTCTATATAGAAAACAAAAGGGTCCTCACCCCCTTTCACAGTAAACACTTTGGTAAAGCCCTTTATGTGGAAGTGGGAGCCACCAATGTGGGTACCATCGTGGAAACCTATGCCCCGGACGTGGCTGTGAAAAGAGGGCAAGAGAAAGGGTATTTCAAATTCGGTGGCTCCACAGTGATTCTATTCTTGCAAAAGAATCAAGTACACCTGGACCAAGACATTCTGAAGAACAGCATAGAAGGCATCGAAACCAGAGTACTCTTTGGGGAATCCATTGGCCAGGCTTATAAAGGTTCATAGAATCTTTAGAGGCTATACAGAGATTCCTTATAGGGTCGCGCTATACTGATAGCAAAGGAGAGGAGGTTTAGAGATGTATGGATTAGCACTGGGCGGTGGTGGCTCTAGAGGCTCTTATGAAGTAGGTGTTCTCAAAGCGCTTAAAGAACTACAGATTCCCATTGGGGCCATCACCGGGACGTCCATCGGAGCCATCAATGGAGCGGCTTATCTTATGGACGATTTGGACCTCATAGAAACCATTTGGTGTTCCCTCAACAAAGATGCCTTGATTAAGTTTAAAGACCTCAATATCCCTGAGGTTATTCGGAGAAGAGGCTTTGATTTTGACATCCTCTTAACCCTTCTCCACCAGATTCTAGATGAAGAAAAGATTCGTGCCCATCCCATAGATTTAGGCATTGTCACCTATAATCTCACCGCCAAGGAACCTGTGGTGATCTTTAAGGACGATGTGCCCCAAGGGAAACTCATTGACTATGTGGCTGCCAGCGCCAACCATCCAAGCTTTTCCCGACTAGAAATTGATGGGGCTCAGTTCATTGACGGGGCTGTTTTTGATAACATTCCGGTAAAACCCCTCTATGAACGTGGCTATGGAAAAATCATCGCCGTAAATCTCCGTACATTAGGCGATCAACGAAACCTCAGCGGTCCTTATGAACTCCTGGAGATTTCCAGTGATAACGCTTTGGGATCCATTTTATTTCCAGACCCCGAGACCATCAAAAGGAACATACGATATGGATACCTCGATACATTAAGAGCCTTCCAAAAACTCCAAGGAGCCACATACTATTTTGAAACCTTAGAGGACTTCACCATGCTTTCTTCCCTAACCGCTGAAGAAATCAAAGCGTTGAAAGAAGAAATCCATCCACTCTTTTTCCATCGAACATTGGATAAATTTCAGAATTACTTGCAAAAAGATTATTCTTTAATGCTCGCTGCTTTAGAAATTACTGCAGAAGCCCTGGAGGTGGATCCCTTGAAAGTTTATGCTCATCAAGGGGAGCTCTTGGATGCCTTGCAAAAGCGCATGGCTGCCGTGGCTCAAGGAGCGGAGAAAGTGAGGGTTAGAGAAAAAGTCCTCTTTAAAGACTTAGACCAAGGGGCGCTTCTTGCACTATCCCTAGCGTCTCCAAAACTGGCCATTGCCAATCTTTTCATCAAATTCATCCAAAATAGAGTACTAGGAGTATGATTACATGAAGTATATTGATTTAAGAAGCGATACCGTTACCCATCCCACAGAAAAAATGCGTCGTCTCATGGCTGAAGCCCTGGTGGGAGATGATGTCTATGGCGATGATCCCACTGTGGATGCATTAGAAAAGGAAGCTGCTCACATCCTGGGGAAAGAAGCAGCTCTATTTGTTCCATCTGGAGTCTTTGGCAATCAAGTCTCCATCTTAACCCACACCCATAGAACCGACGAAATCATCTTGGGTGAGCACAGTCACATCATCGCCCATGAGGGAGGCTCGGTGGCCCTCATTTCCAATGTGCAAACCAGGACCTTGAAGGATGATCAAGGAGAGCTGGATCCCAAAGAAGTGGAGAGAGCCATTCGAAAGGATCAAGACATTCACTTCCCTAAAACAGGGCTCCTCTGTGTTGAAACGGCCCATTCCACAGGTCATGTGGCTTCTCTAGAGAATTTAGCCGCCATCTATGCCTTGGGACAGCGCTACAATATCCCCGTACATTTAGACGGGGCAAGGCTTTTCAATGCCGCCACAAGTCTAGGTGTCGACCCCAAGGAGATCACACAGTATGCCGATAGTATTTCCCTTTGTCTTTCTAAAGGGCTCTGTGCCCCTGTGGGCTCCCTTGTGGTAGGGCCCAAAGATTTCATAGACAAAGCACGGCGAAATCGAAAAGTGCTAGGTGGAGGCATGAGGCAAGTGGGCATCCTTGCAGCAGCAGCAGGACTGGAAGCCCTCTCTCTTCGTCATAGATTACAGGAAGACCATGACCTTGCAAAATACTTTGGTGAAGAGCTCCAAAAGATTCCTTCCATCCATGTACACTTAGAAGAGATCCACATTAACATGATCTTCTTCCGCATCCAAAAAGAAGGTTTTGATGAACAGCATTTTATCAACCATCTCCAAGATCATGGCATCCTCATCAATGGCCAAGATGGGGGACTCTTTAGATTTGTCACCCATTACTACATCACGAAAGAACGCATAGCTCAAGTATTGTCCATTCTTCGTGAATATTTTCAGTAGAAGGATTTGAAATTCCAGCTCAATTATGATATTATGATTGAGTTAGGCAGTGGTAGCTCAGCTGGATAGAGTAACCGGCTACGAACCGGTCGGTCGGGGGTTCGAATCCCTCTCACTGCACCAAAAGAAACCAATGAAGATTTTCTTCATTGGTTTCTTTTGCTTTTCATTTATAATCTGTGTCCATCTACTCTTTTCCTGTAATGTAAAAATTACCCGTGGAAAAATCCCTATGATACAATATCTTCTAGGTAGAAACGAAATCTTTAAAAAAAGGACGAAGTACATTGAATACATTATGGACAAAAGATTTTAAAATCATCACCATCGGCTCCATCATCTCCATGCTGGGAAACTCTGTGGCAGGTTTTGCCATTGGCCTTTTGGTGCTAGACTATACAGAATCCACCCTACTCTTTTCTCTATTCATGGTGGTTTATAATCTCCCCAAAATCATTGCTCCGCTTTTTGCTGGGCCATATTTAGATCGTTTTTCCAGAAAGAAAGTCATCTATACCTTAGATTTCTTTTCTTCAGGGATCTTTTTCATCATGTTTTTGCTATTACAGGCCAATTGGTTTCACTATCCTGTATTTTTAGGGATTGTCCTCCTGGTGGGGACCATCGATGGAATCTATGCTGTGGCCTATGAAAGTTTTTATCCAAACCTTGTGACCAAAGGAAACTTTTCCAAAGCCTATTCCATTTCCAGCATGATTTATCCACTAGCCAGCTTCATGGTGCCCGTGGCTTCCTTTATTTACATTAGTACAGGCTCCGCTGCACCCTTATTTGCCTTCAACGCCATCACATTTTTCTTGGCCGCTGTTTTTGAAACGCGCATTGGCTTTAAAGAAAACCACATGAAGAAAGCTGAAGAAACCAAGAAAGAATTCTCCATGATTTCTTATAAAGCTGACTTTAAAGAAGGTCTTGATTATATGAGAAAAGAGAGAGGTCTCCTGGTCATCACTGTCTACTTCATGATTACCATGTTTGCAGGTGGTGGGATCCATGTGCTCCATCTCCCCTTCTTTAAAAATAATCCAGAGCTTTTCGCCCACATCCCCATAAATGTAGTCACCCTTTATACCATCATCAGTAGCTTTGGTGTATTGGGTAGACTCATCGGAGGCCTCATTCATTATAAGTATAAGTATCCTGTCCCAAAGAAGTTTCTCATTGCCATCAGTGTTTATACCTCCATTGCATTTCTGGAAACTTTCCAGCTCTACTTCCCGGTGGTACTTATGGCCCTCAGCTTCTTTCTCATTGGGATCATGGGCGTTACCTCCTTTAACATCCGTATTTCTGCTACCCAATCTTATGTACCAGATGAAAAAAGAGGCCGCTTCAATGGCACTTTCCAGATGATGGTTTCTGCAGGTAACATCATTGGTCAGCTGGCCGCTGGGGTCTTTGGTGAACTTTATCATGAACGACATGTAATCATGGGGTTCATGGCCATAAACCTTCTCGCCATCTACTTCATCATGTATCGTAAGCGTCATCATGTGAAAAAAATCTATAACAGAAGAGTCTAACCTGGATTATTCAGCAATTTAGATTGTTTCTCTTCAAACCATTGAAATTCAATGATTTGATACAATATCAACTGTCACCCACTGGGTGACGAAAATAATAAAAGAAAAGAACCCCAAATT
>Ga0194136_1000616_pt1 | contig 18244 bp, 18 predicted proteins | sample TARM_MetaG_T3A_1_FD_134023 | JGI IMG/M metagenome (GOLD analysis project Ga0194136, IMG submission 134023) | Freshwater microbial communities from Pennsylvania, USA, analyzing microbe dynamics in response to fracking - TARM_MetaG_T3A_14 (version 2) | ecosystem: Environmental > Aquatic >...
ATCTTAAACGCATTGCCATCTGAACCAGTGGACGGATAACTCTTTCCACCCGTCGCCAGAATCACCGCATCGTAATTTCTTTTTTCTCCATTTTCGAGGAGGATCCCGTTAATGTTATTATTCTCAATTAAAAGACCGGTTATTTTCGTATTTAAATGAACCTGGCAGCGATTGTGTTTCAATGCCATTTTAAAGGCTCCAATCACATCGCTGGATTTATCCGAAACCGGAAACACCCGATCCCCCCGTTCTATTTTTAAGGGCACCCCATTTTTTTCCAGGAAGGCCATAAAATCGGTATTAGTATAGGAATAAAGAGCACTATACAAAAAACTGTGGTTATGGACGATGTTGTCAAAATAATCGCTGATATCAACCGCATTGGTCAGATTACAGCGACCCTTTCCGGTGATATATAGTTTTTTTCCCAGCTTTTCATTGCTGTCGAACAAATCAACCCGATGTCCTTTTTCTGCCGCTGCCACCGCTGCCATCATGCCGCCGGGGCCGCCTCCAATTACTGCTATCCTACTCATTGATTACGCTTTTGTCCTTTCATGAACTAATTTTCCAATTCATCGCCAGTATAGATATAATGTTCTCGCCATATTTCTTCAAGTTCATTAAAGGTCTCTTTTGTTTTTCCGATATTCCTCAAACCCACTGAAATCACCAGCGCGTTGATCAGCGAAAGCGGGGCCACCAGGGAATCCACAAAGGAGTAAACATTGCTTTTGGCAATCAACCGATGTTTTGTAAACACATTGATGGGGGCATTTTCATTATCCGAGATTGTAATAATTTTTACCCCTTTGTCCTTTAAAAATTCAACCGCTTCATAAGTTTTTTGGGCATAACGCGGAAAACTGATGGCAATGACCACATCTTCTTCAGTGACGCGAATCAAATGCTCATAGATATCGGAAACCCCATAATTGACGACCCGGACATTATCCAGGATCAGATTAAGATAATAACCCAAATGTTCCGTTAACAAGGTGGTGGTCCGAAAACCAATGATAACCACCTTGCGGGCATCTAAAATCAAGTCGATACAAGATTTAAAAATCTCATAGTCAAACTCCTCAAAAGTCGCATTGATATTTGACAAATCTGATTTTAAGACATTATGAACGGTTTCCTGTAGGGCCTTTTCTTTTTGTTCGTTTTTCAAGGTCATGTCAATGCGTTCAATGGTCGTCAGCTTGCTGTTAATTTCATTTCGTATTGCCCGCCGGAATTCCGGATACCCTTCATAACCGAGTGTAACCGAAAAACGAACGACGGTCGCTTCGCTGACCCCAACACTTTTAGCCACTGTCGCCGCCGACATTTCTGAAACACTTTCATAGTGACTCAGCATAAAGTCGGCAATCAATTTATGAGATTTACTCAGCTTTGCATAACACTTCTTAATTGCTGAAAAAATATCACGGCTTTCTTTTACACTTGAAACGTCTTTCATCTTTACCTCGTTCTCTGGATAATAATCAATGTGGGCGGGGATTCCCGGTTTAGCGTGTGAAAATGATGAGCAGCAAAAGGCGCTTCCAACGTCTCACACCACCTGATTACCGCCTGAGATTCCAGCATTCCCTCGGGGTGACCCGGATAAAGGCAGAGGGTCATTCGTCCACCAGAAACCAGTAAAGACAAGGCTCCCTGAAGCGCTGCCAGAGTTGATTCAACCTGGGTAGTAATTGTCTGATCACCGCTGGGCAAATAGCCAAGGTTAAACATGATCGCCTTGACCGTTTGTTCCCCAACAGCCGCCGCTTTTAATGTCGTTACCATCAATTCGTGACTTTGATGAATCAGGGTAACCTGATCGTCGCAGCCGTTTTTTTTAAGGATATCTCGGGTTTGCTGCAAAGCTGCCATCTGAATATCAAAGGCAAAAACCTGTCCGGTTTCGCCGACACATTGGCAAAGAAAGAGGGTATCCTGACCCGTTCCAGCCGTCGCATCAACGACACGATCACCCCGGTTAATGATCGGTCTTAAAAATTCGCGGGCCAGGTCGGTAACCCGCAACGGTTTATTTTTCACTGCAGCCTGCACAAGGCTTGAAAAATTCGCCGCTGAAGGCTTTATGAATCAAGACATCCCCTGATTCGATAAATTCATGTTCTTTGAAGTAGCTTGCAAATTCACCGGTGGCACCTGCTACAGATATCGATATACATCCATCTTCAGCCATTTTATAAAGCAGCGTTCTGATTATTCCATCAAAAATAGCCATGCCCTGATCGCCCTTCACGGTCATGATCATCTCGTAAATATCAACCTGTTCTGCCCCATAAAAAAAACGCACCGCACCCAGAATTTCAGATTTGGCTGTATCCTCGGCCACAATGTACAAGTCCCGTTCTTTTTCCTTTTCTGGAAACAATGCCTGAATTTGACTAAAAGCTTTTGGAAATCCTATCTTTACCATTTCTTTTCTCCTTTTAAATAAATAATTTCGTCATTATTTAAATACCGCCATTCACCCGGCTTTAAACGCCCCAAGGTCAGATTTCCCATGGCTACCCGCTTTAAATCAATAATCGGGTGGCCCATCGCGGCACACATTTTACGAATCTGTCTTTTCTTGCCTTCGTGAATCCGCATTTCCAGCAAACTGGTATCCCGATCCATTTTTAAAATCTTAATAGCTGCCGGGGCGCTGCGGTAATCCTCGATCACCATACCATGGCGGAAAGATTCCAGACTGTTTTCATCCGGACAACCTTTAACCCGACCCACATAGGTCTTTTCAAACTCATGACTGGGGTGAGTCAAATAGAAGGTCAGGTCACCGTCATTTGTCAGTAACAGTAGCCCTTCCGTATCCATATCCAATCGTCCAACGCTATAAAGCCGCTCGTTTATCGGTACCAGATCCAGTACCCGCTGGCGACCATGGGTATCTTCAGAAGTTGATACAACCCCTTTGGGTTTATTAACCATGATATATACTTTTACGGCTTCGTTTAATTTTTTCCCCGAGACGATAATTTGATCTTTTTTAGGATCAACCGGAAAACCCGGTTCGTAAATGGTAACACCGTTGATCCTAACCACTCCCGCCTTAATCAGTTCTTCCGATTTTCGCCGCGATGCGACCCCGCATTGAGCCATATATTTTTGAATTCTCACTGGGCGGCCTCCAATATTTGGGCCTCTCCCATGGTTTTTTTTAGCATCTCGGCCAATTGTTCTTCATTGGCGGTGTCTTTGTTTTCTGATTGATGATTGAGCAACTCCAGATTAAAACTTTCCTGTTTGCCCTGCGAAAAAACCTCAAATTCCGGTATCTCTTTGAGACTTGTGAAGCCCATGGTTTTTAAAAAGGCATTGGTTGTTTTATAGAGAATCGGCCGTCCCGGGGCTTCCAGACGACCACTGTCACAAATCAGTCCCCGATCCAGCAAGCGCTGAATGGCACTGCTGGAACTTACTCCTCTGAGTTCATCAACGGCCAACCGGGTAACGGGCTGGCGATAGGCAATAATCGCCAGGGTTTCGAGTGCCGCCCGGGATAAACCGGTTTTTTCCTGATGCCTGGTAATTTCTTTGATATACCCGTAATAGTCGGGTTTTGTGGAAAGCTGATAGGTATCCTTAATCTGAACCAGACGAATACCACGTGCTTTTGATTGATAATCCTGTTTAAGTATTTCCATCGCGAACTGCACTTCCGATACCGGTTTATCCAGGCATCGACACAGTTCGGTCATGGAAACCCCTTCTCCAGCCCCAAAAAGAATGCCTTCGATGATCCCAGCCAGTTCATCACTGTTCATTGTTGTCCACCTCCTGTTGAATCTGAAAATCTATAAATACCCGATTTTGAAGCAGCCGCAAACCACTGGTCTTAACCATTTCCAAAAGTGATAGCAGGGTTACCACCACCTCTTCCCGGGATATATCCGGCCGGAGCAGCTCTGAAAAGCTGACCCCGGCGGTTCCGGCTTGAACCAGAACCGCGGTTATTTCAGCGATTTTTTCTTCAATGCTGAACAATTCCCGAATAATCTTCTGCGGTGGAGCGATTGCCTCCAATTCTTCCTCTTTCTGAAACAACAGCCGTTTAAAGCATTGTTCAAGCGAATAGGGATCGATGACCAGAGGCACTTCTTCGGTATTCTGAGGGATGTACTCCGGATCTCTATAGATGGCGCAGCGCTCAACCTGTTCCCGGGTTTGAAAATATCGACTGATCTCTTTAAAAATCTTATACTCAACCAATTGACGAATCAGTTTTGCCTTAAGATCTTCTGGGTCTTCCTGCTCATCTTCATTTTTAGGTAGCAATGCTCTGGCCTTAATTTCGAGCAGTCTGGCGGCCATCACAATAAATTCACTGGCGACATCCATATCCATATCCTGCCAGGTTCTAATCTGCATTAGATAGTGATTCGTAATCGTTGCAATGGGAATATCGTAAATATCGATCTTGTTTTTCTGGATTAAATTGATTAATAGGTCGAGCGGCCCTTCATAGCCATCCAGACTCACTGCATATGCCATAAGCTAAGACCAGATCAGATTGAAAATTGGCAGTAGTATTGCTGAAAACAGGCTCGATATCACATTAATTACGGGGGTGATAATCCTTCCCAACAAACCGGTAAAAGCCAAAATAAAGATCGCAATCATACCATAGCGCTGATATTTATAGTAGGTCATCAGTGCTTTAGGCGGTAAAAACAAGACCAGAATCTGAGATCCATCCAAAGGCGGAATCGGAATGATGTTAAAAACAGCAAACATAATGTTATAAAAGTAAACATATTGCAAGACCGTCATCAACACTTCATTGTTTAGCGGTACCACTGCCAAATAAGCTGCCATTCCAAAAAAAGCCAACAATAGATTCGTAAGAACCCCTGCCAATGCAACCACAATCATCCCTTTTTTACGTTCTTTAAAATTTCCAGGATTCACGGGCACTGGCTTTGCCCAGCCAAAGCGGAATAAAAGCATCGAAATAAACCCCAAGGGATCGATGTGTTTAAGGGGATTCAGGGTTAACCGTCCGGCATTTTTGGGAGTAGGATCCCCCATTGAATCAGCGGCATAACCATGGGCCATTTCGTGAAAACTAATGGCAATCAGTATCCCCGGAAGGCTTAGTATTAAACTATAAAAATAGTCCGGTGTAAAATCAAACATTATCTTTTACCTCTTTTTCAGTGTTGTACACCTGATTTTACCAGACCGAAAGTTTGATTCGGTAACTGGCTTCAAACCAATTCATTTTTGTCGTTTTCGTTTATCTAATGCATCACGCTTTAACACATAATACAAAATAGATGATTTATTCTAATGCTCTGCATCAAATAAACCATCTATCCTCATTGAACATTATTTCTATTCTGCTATCGACCTTCTTGCGGCAATGGAAAAATAATAACCCAGCACTGCGACGGTTTTGCCATCAATGAACTGTCCGTTAATAAACAGCGTTCGGGCTGTCCGCACTGGTATTTTAACAACTCGGATAAATTCATCCGGGTCCTCTTCCAAAGGGTCCCACATAAATTCTGTGGCGCTAAACAAAGCGATTTTTTCTGAGCAATAACCCGGGGTGGGGATAAAGTCGCCCAGCTTAAAAAGATTAACCGGTCGATAACCGATTTCTTCCCGGCATTCCCTGATCGCTGCAGCTTCAGGATCTTCCCCAAGTTCCAGCAGACCAGCCGGAATTTCAGTCAGTAGCTGCCGGCTGGCAATCCGGTATTGCTTCACAAAGATCATCTGTCCATCTTTAACAGCTAAAACGGCGACTGCCCCCTGATGTTCGACAATCTCCCGTTTGGAAAAACTGCCATTTGGTAGTTTTACCTCATCAACGCGCAGTTTGACAATCCGTCCATCATAGATGACTTCACTTTTCACGGTTTTTTCATACTGTTTCATGGGAACCCTCGGCCTGTTTTTCTGAAATTAATCGTTCCAACTCATCCATAAACGAAGCGACATCTTTAAACTGTCGATAGACGGAAGCAAAGCGCACATAAGCAACCTGATCCATGGTCTTTAGGGCTGCCATTACCTGCTCACCAATTAGCGAAGATGGTACCTCTTTCATTTCGCCTTGATATAAGCGTCGTTCCAGATCATCCACCACCGTTTTAATGGCATCAATGGAAACTGGTCGTTTTTCACAGGCCTTAATCATTCCATTGAATATTTTATTTTTATCAAAGGCTGTTCGCTGGCCACCTTTTTTAACCACAATCAGGGGTATATTTTCAACCCGTTCGTAGGTCGTGAAACGTTTATTGCACTTATTACACTCCCTGCGTCTGCGGATCATTGTTCCTTCTTCGGAAGGCCGCGAATCAACAACCTTGCTGTCATCAAATGCACAATACGGACACTTCATCGGTATTATTCTTGAGTCAAGAAATCTGGAATTGAAAATTCACCAACTGAATCACTGGCACTTTTAACAACTTTTTTAATAACAGCTTTCTTTTCTTTTTCACCGCCGGACAAAAATCCTGTCGCAATAACGGTAATTTTGATTTCATCTCCTAAAGATTCATCAATGGTCGCACCAAAAATAACGTTGGCATCGGGATCTGACGCTTCTCTGGCAATGCTGGCAGCTTTATCGACTTCAAATAATGAAAGATCTTCGCCAGCCGTAATATTAAGTAATACCCCGGTTGCTCCGTCGATCTGGGTTTCCAGCAACGGACTAAGAATTGCCTGTTTGGCGGCTTCTTCGGCACGGTTATCTCCACTTGCTTGACCAACACCCATATGAGCCAGTCCGGTATCTTTCATAATCGTTTTAACATCGGCAAAGTCAAGGCTAATCAGTCCTGGCATGGCGATCAGATCTGAGATACTTTTCACACCCTGGAGCAACACATCATCAGCTAACCTGAAGGCGTCTTTCAGAGAGGTTGATTTATCAGCCATTCTTAGCAGTCGGTCATTGGGGATGGTTACCAGAGAGTCAACATTTTCCTGTAAAAACTCACTGGCAATCTGGGCATTACGCATCCGTACCCGTCCTTCAAAAGAGAACGGTTTGGTGACGACACCAATGGTTAAAATTCCCAGGTCTTTTGCGATTTTTGCAATAATCGGAGCCGCTCCGGAACCGGTTCCGCCACCCATACCAGCTGTTAAAAACAACAGATCGGTATCTTTAATCATGTCAGCAATGGCGTCTTTGCTTTCCTCGGCCGCTTTCTGACCAATCTCGGGATTCCCCCCGGAACCAAGTCCCTGGGTAATTTTTTCCCCGATTTGAAGTTTTTTTTCAGATAAAGCCAAGGCAAGAGCTTGTTTATCGGTATTAATAGCAATAAAATCCACACCCTTCATCCCGGCTTCAATCATTCGATTAATGGCATTGTTTCCACCACCACCGACACCGATAACACGAATTTTTGCAAAATTATCGTAATTCCCATCTAATTCAAACACTTTTATTCCTCCTCTTACTAAACAGCTTTCTCGTTAAAATTGATCGTTTGTATCTTTTTTCCTGAACATTGGATTCGTTTCAGTTGCTTTTTTCATCGTTAATAACACTTCTTCCCCCTATTTGTAAGTTAAAGAAATGTTCACCCCTTTATATTAACCTTTATTTACAAATTTTTCAACTATTGAATAATAAATTAAGTAAAATAACGCTCAATATTTTAGAATCAGACCAAATGTTTTATGAATCGCTCACTCATTCTTTATTTTTAGCGCGGTTTGATGACTGGCTTTGTTCCCACTGCCAGATTAATAATCATATTACTGGTATTTTTATCCAGATTATTTTGGATATAGGCCTTGTTGTCAATATAATTATTATAATCCCATAGAATAAAAACGGTGCCGTTTTTTGTCACAATTTCATAGGTGTTTACTTCTGTCATCCGTACCTCGGATATTTTTTCCAGGTTGCTATCTTTTTTCAAATCTCTAAGAATATTCATAATCGTGTCAAAACGCCAATAGGGTTCAACCACTACTTCTTTACCAATTTCTGTTATGGTAACCTCATCACTTCCAAAAATCAGCGGTATATCTGTTTTTCTCAGGTATTCGCCGTCTTCAATCAGCGTTTTGTCTTCCGACAGATAGTAGACCTTGTTATCATAATTCACCGCACAAATTGGTACTGACTCGACCATTCGGATGAGAATTTTGTTTGGCATAATCTTAGAAATTTCCAGTTCATCCAAATTCATCAAGGCATTGATATTATAATTTGCCTGATTGACATCGATCAAAAAAATACTCTCCCCAACGTTAATTCCTGAGGCCTCAACGACCGTCTGCGCATCAACAATTTCATTCCCAACCACTTCAATTTCAGTCACGTTAAATATACCCAAATTAACCGCCTGGTAAACACCGAAACCAATAGCCCCGATTATTCCCAGAATGATCAACATGGTTACTAAGCCTTTCATGATGCGTTTGCGCTTGTTTGCTTTTCGCTGTCGTCGACGCTGTTCCCTGAGCTCTTGCTTTGTCGGCTCGAGGTTTTGAAGTTTCCTTATCTTCTTTTCGCTGGAGTTTTTTTTCTTTGATCGTTTCATTCATTCTCCATTAATTTTTTTATTTGTGCATAAATCCGATCTCCGGCATTAATGATGCTTTGTTTTTTAGTGATCTGGCTCATCATTTGACATTTTTTCTCATCTTCTAATAGCGACTCAACGGTTTGAATCAGTCGCGCCCCCGTCAGTTCTTTGTCTTTAATGAGAACACCGCCGCCCGGATCGGTAATCACCCGGGCATTGAATTCCTGATGTTTGCCGGCTGCCAGCGGGTAGGGAACCAGAATTGAAGGTACACCCACCGCCTGGATTTCCGCCACTGACATTGCTCCGGAACGGCTAATTACCAGATCAGCAGCTCCTAAAAGGCGGTGCACCTCATTGCTGTAAGCATCAACAAAAACATGACCAGATGGTGAAAGCCCCAGGTGATCCACTTCTTTTTTAATCGATTCATATTGATCTTTTCCGGTTAAATGATAAATAACCCGATCGTCTTGGTCTTTATAGGACGCAATCAGAGACAGGGCACTCTGATTGATGGAACCAGCGCCCTGGCTTCCGCCCATAATTAAAATCATTTTCTGGGTGTCAGACAGATTCAGGTTTTTTCGCAATTCACTTCGGTCAATCTGATGGTAGTCCGATCGCACCGGGTTTCCCGCCAGAAAAGTCCGTTCCTGGGGGAAATATTTTTCGGCCTCTTTAAAACTGATAGCAATCCGATTTACCCGGGTCCCCAACATCAGATTTGTTTTCCCGGGATAAGCATTTTGTTCATGAATCATTGTTTTTATTTTTCGTCGGCTGGCAATTAAGAGGAGCGGTCCCGCGGTAAACCCTCCGGTTCCAATCACCAGATCCGGTTGATGCTTTTTAATTAATTTTTTGGCATCGCTAAGCCCGTCAAAAATCCCCTTAATTGCTGCCAGTGTTTCTAATGAGGCCTTTCGCTCAAATCCCCGGACCCGGATATACTCAATCGGATAGCCATACTGAGGAATGATGTTTTTTTCCATCCCCACCATCGATCCAATAAAGACAATTTCAGCCCCGGGATTTTCAGTTTTTATTTTTTCAGCAATCGCTAATCCCGGATAAATATGCCCTCCGGTTCCACCTGCTGCAATGAGTATTTTCACAATCTACCTCACAATCTTTTTCTTGTTATGCATGGTTTTCTTGTTTGGTTCCAGTTTCTTGCCAAGGTCTACAGTTCGGGAGATATTTAGAATTGGGCCCATCATCGCAAACAAAATAACCATCGAGGAACCACCCGCACTGATAAAGGGCAAGGCCATCCCAGTTACCGGGATGATCGCTGATGCAACGCCAATGTTCACCAATACCTGAAATGCCAGCAATAATATCACACCACTGGTATACAGATAGGCAAAGGTATCCTGAGATTTCTGGGCAATTTGAAATCCCCGCCAGATTACATAAGCAAACAGTCCTAAAACAAGTAAACATCCCACGAAGCCAAATTCCTCGGCGATATTGGCAAAGATAAAGTCATTCTGCAGTTCCGGCAAAAACAGATATTTCTGTTTTCCATTACCCAGACCTCTGCCAAACATCCCACCGGTACCAATTGCCAGGAGAGATTGGGATATCTGATAATCATACCCACCTTTTCCTAAAAAAACATTAAAACGATCCAGTCGCCAGGGTTCGGCGATCATTAAACCAGCCACTGCCAATATCCCAAATCCCAGATAGGGATAAAAGAGTTTAAATTCAACGCCCCCAAAATAAAGGACCCCACAAGCGGCCAGGGCGATGGCCATAGCTGCACTCAAAGATGGTTCAATAGCGGTCAGGCCGCAGATGAGCCCCAGGGGCAACATACAATTTAACAAAAACGGCATATTCTCTTTGATAATGCCGGGTTTCCTAGAAATAACGGTGCTAAAATAAAGAATCACGGCAACCTTTGCTAATTCAGAAGGCTGAAAGGTGGTGACTTTTAAATCAATCCACCGTCTGGCATCATTAACCTTTAAGCCAATACCGGGGATTAAAACGATAATCAAAAGAAAAATAGAAATCACAATGCCCACAAGATAATATTTTTTGTAAACCCGGTAATCAATCTTACTCATGATTCCCATTACTGTCACACCCAGAATAACAAATACTAATTGTTTTAAAAACAGGGAATAACCTTTTTCCCCACTAATGGTGGATGAGTACATGCTGGCACTGAATACCATAATTACCCCAATGCCCGCCAACAACAGGAGGGCAATTAAAAAAGGTCGATCTATTTTTCCATTTTTCATGGTTCACTCCTCGAATTTTTATTGATTTTCGGTCACCAATCGCTTGAAAACTCGACCTCGGATCTCATAATTATCAAACATATCCCAACTGGCACAGGCTGGCGATAACAAAACAGTGTCACCCGATACGGCCACCGCTTTTGCGTGGGCAACCGCTTCCTCGTAGGTGTCAACTTTGGTGATGGTCGTAAAGCCCTTGGCCGTAGCGGCTTTGATTAGATCATCCGCAGTTACGCCTAAAACGATCAGCTGCTTGACCCGCTTTGCCACCAGTGCCATCAGCTCGGAATAGTCTTCTTTTTTATCATAGCCTCCGGCCAGCAGAATAATCGGTTCTGTTACCGCATTGACAGCCGTAATAGTGGCGTTGGTGTTGGTTCCTTTCGAATCGTTTATATAGGTCACCCCGTCAAAACAGCCCACCAACTCCAGACGATGTTCCACTCCCGCAAAGGTTTTAAGAACCCGGACGATGACTTCCAGTTCAACCCCTGAAAAATATGCCAGGGTCAGAGCCGCCAGAGCATTCATGGTATTATGAGGACCGATAATACCCAGTTCATCTTCCCGACAAACCAAGATGCTTTCTTGACCATTATTAATATAGATTTCGCCCGCTAAACACCAGGCACCATAATCAACGGTTTTTTTATAACTAAAAAGGGCTTTTCTTGAAATCGCCTTTTCACCCAATTCACCGACTAAAGGGTCATCCCCGTTTAATACCAGCAGGTCTTCGGCTCGTTGATTTTCAAATATCCGGCCTTTGGCATGCACATAATTTTCCATGCTCAGGTGACGATCCAGATGATCCGGCGTCAGATTGAGAATCGCCGCCGCCTGAGGTCGAAAAGTATGGATCGTCTCCAATTGGAAACTGCTGATCTCGGTTATAAAAACCTCATCTGCGGTCGCGCTATCGACATAGTTGGTAATGGGGTCGCCAATGTTTCCGACCACATAAGTTCCCCGACCTGAGGCTTTGAATATTTCCCCCAGCAGGGTGGTGGTGGTGGTTTTCCCATTGGTCCCAGTAATCGCAATAAAAGGTGTTTGTGTCAATCGATAGGCCGCTTCGACCTCACCTGTGACTGGAATACCCTGCGCGTAAGCCGCTTGAATAATGGGAATACTCAGCGGCACCCCCGGGCTTATGACCACCTCATCAATCACCGTTAAAATCTCCAGACTCGGTTGAACACCAAAAATCGATTCAAACTCCGGGTTTTTTTCAAAATCCAGAATCTGGGGAAACTCTTTTAAGACGATGCCCGATGATCGGGTGTCCGTTAATAACACGGCTTCGCCATGGCTTAGTAATAGTTCTGTGACCGCAACCCCACTTCGGGCCGCTCCGACTACCAGAGTCCTTTTTATCATAATGCGCTTCTCCTATCCTAAACAAATAAATGCAATGACTACCGAAATCGCAGTAACCACCCAGAAAACGGTGACGACCCGGGTTTCACTCCAACCCGACAATTCAAAGTGATGATGAATGGGGGCCATCTTAAAAAAGCGCTTTCCCCCGGTAGATTTAAAGTAGCTCACTTGAATCACTACCGATAAAGCTTCAAGGACAAACAAAGCGCCAGCAATGAGCAGAAAAATCTGTAGCTGAGTAATGATCGCCATGACTACAACCGCTCCGCCCAACGCCATCGAACCGGTATCACCCATAAAGATATCAGCTGGATTTGAATTATGCCTTAAGAAACCCAAACATCCGCCAATAATGGCGCCGATAAAAATGCTGGTATTAGCTTGGGGCAGGGCCAGAGAGCCGACAAAAAAGAATATCGCAACAATTAAGGTAACGCCGGATGCCAATCCATCGAGTCCATCGGTTAAATTAACCGCATTGACAATCGATACCACCGCAATAAAGGTAAATGGCACATACCAGAATCCAAAATCGACAGTCTGATCCATTAACGGCACCACCATTTCAGAACCAATGGATGGCGCATTATAAGCATAGAGGGCAATGGCCAGCGCACCAATACATTGGAGCACCATTTTCTGCCAGGCCCGCAGACCCAGATTATGTTTTTTGGCTACCTTAATATAATCATCAATCAAGCCCACAGCACCGAAGTAGAGCATTACCAGAATTGGAAAGAAGTCCCAGTTTCCGACTAGCACTGACAAGACCGCAAAAGCCACCAATACCCCCAATTGAATCACCAGCCCGCCCATGGTTGGCGTTCCTGATTTTTCCAAATGGCTTTGCGGGCCTTCTTCTCTGATGGCCTGACCAAATTTTAGCCGTTTGAGCATGGGGATAAATCGCGGTGTCACAAAATAGACAACCAGGAAGGAAATCAGCAGACCAATCAGCCCGGTTTGTAAAACGGTCAGTTCCATTAGCAGCCACCTTCCTTAATAAAATCAATCACCCGTTCCAAACCCATGCCCCGGGATGCTTTAATCAGAATGATATCTTCGGGCCGGGCAATCTCTTTTAAACAGGCACCGGCCGAGCGTGCATCAGGAACCTGGTAGACCGGTCCGGCATTGTCATAACCCTGACAAATTAACTGCCCCAATGGACCAACACCGATTAGAATATCCGCTTTACCCTTTGCGTAGTTGCCAACTTCAAGGTGTGCCGCTGGCCCGAAGTCGCCCATTTCTAACATATCGCCGAGAATTGCAATTTTTCGCTTGTTGTCACGGCCCAGGGTATCCAATACATCCAGGGAAGCCCGCATCGCATCAGGATTAGCATTATATGAGGCATTAACCAGCTTGATTTCCCCAAGATTGAAAAGATCCTTCCGACTCCCGCTAGGCACAAGATCATTAAGCCCTTGGTGAATCGCCTATTGAGTCAAGGCATAGAAATACCCTAAGCCAATAGCCACCAGACAATTATAGATATTATGTTCCCCGGGATAATAAAACGTGAAAACTTCGTTTCGATGTTCCCATTTTACCTGCATTTCAAGACCCGCTTGACTTGAACTATAATTAAAGGCTGTTACAGAATGCTCCCCCTGCAAGCCAAAGGTTTTAACCTGGTAGCGATTCTTTTCATTATTTATTTTTTTTAAAAACGCATCATCACCATTGACATAGGCAATGCCATCGCTTGTTAAACGCTGCAAAATTTCTTTTTTGGCCCGATAAATATTCTCCTGGCTTTTCAGGCGTTCAATATGACTAAGTCCGACATTGGTGATTACACTGATATCGGGATCAACCAGCGCGATTGATTTTGAAATATCCCCAAGATGGTCCATTCCCATTTCGATGACGGCCATTTGATGGTCTGCTTCTAAATTAAATAAGGTCTGGGGAATCCCGTATTCATTATTAAAGTTACCCTCGGTTTTTAAGGTATGATACCGTTGTGACAGAACGGATGCCACCAGGTCCTTGGTGGTGGTTTTTCCGCTGCTGCCAGTAATGGCAATCACCGGAATGCTGTAACGATGACGATTAAAACCGGCCAACGCTTTCATCGCCGCTAATGTTGAAGCCACCTGGATGACCGTCATCTCCGCTGGAAAGGAGTGATTTCTTTCCTCGGTCAGACAAGCTCTACTGCCATTTAAAAAGGCCTGACTGATGTAATTGTGGCCATTATTCGTTTCCCCGATAATGGGCACATATAAGTCATTACCTGTTGCTTTTCGACTATCAATCGCAACATTTGCAATTGCCATTGAGCGATTTCCCTGGAGCAATTCCCCCTGGGTAATGTGAAGTATTTCATCAATACTGATACTTTCCATTTATCTTACCTGAACTTTCTTCTTTATTTTCGGTCAATCATAATCAATTCTATATTTAATTTTCAGCCTCGTCCACTGTCCAAAAAGACCATGACATTATATCAAACTTTAAACATAAAGAAAAGCAAGGATTCCTCCCCTTGCTTTTCTTTTAATTTTTTATGGGGCAAATGTTACGTTAACGTCACTGCCCCTCTCCACAACCGTTGTGGCTGCCGGCGTTTGACTTGAAGCAAAACCATTCCCTGTGATTTTAAGATTGAGTCCCAATCCCGTCAGAATTTCATTGGCACTCTGAATCGATAGTCCCTTTAGATCCGGCACAATAACCGTTCCAACCGCCTGACTATCGGTTTCTCCTAAAGCAAGGATCAATTCCGAATTTGGATCATAAACCGAATTGGTGGGAAGGCTTTGATTTACAACCGTGGTCCCACTGGTGGCTGGATCAACAACATATTTTATCCCCTTCTCATTGAGAATGCTGGCTGCAAAATCAATGTTCTGACCTACCAGATCAGGAACAGTGATGGTTCCCTTTTGAATTTCTTCCGTTACAGCACCACCAAGGGTGGTATCAGCAGTGTTATAATTCAAAGCTTGTTTTATTAAACTAATGGCGGTAGGTGCCGCACTGGTACTCCCATAAGCACCTGCTGCCGGTTCATCCAACACGACGTAAACCGAATATTTGGGGTCTTCCACTGGGGCAAAGCAATAAAAGGAGGTCACATATTTGGAACTGGAATATTCACCATTGATAAACTTCTCGGCCGTCCCTGTTTTTCCGCCAATGCTGTATCCTTCAGAAAGATTGGTCATATCGGAATCATAGCCAACTACCTTACGCATGATTTCTCGGGTTGCTGCCGATGTTTCTTTCGAAATAATCTGTTTTTGGGACTCAATCGCTTTCCCCGTGGTTTCGCTGGAGATAATCGTCGGTTTAACATAGTAGCCATCATTGACGACACTATTTAGTGCACTGACGATTTGAATGGGCGTGACTGCCAACCCCTGTCCAAATGAAAAGGTCGCATAATCTACTTCATTGATCCCGCCATTGGCGGTAGATAGTCGATTAATAATTCCAGCTTCTTCGCCATCTAGCTCAATCCCGGTGGTTTCTCCTAAGCCAAAATTATACACATACTGATAGAAAACATCCGGATTCAATGTTTCAATAATCTGAACCAACCCCGGATTACAGGAATGGGCGATGGCATCCGAAACCGTTATACTACCATGTGGTCCGGTGGCGCAATTAATCACCGCATCACCAATCTGGATGGACCCATCACAATACACAATTGTATCTGGCGTTACTACCCCTTCTTCCAGGGCCGCTGCGCCAGTTAGTGCTTTAAAGGTGGAACCCGGTTCATAAATGAAACTAACGGCCTGATTTTTATACATCTCTGCCAGTTGTTCTTGTTCTGTTTTACCAACCAGATCTTCTGCATGTGTCGCGACGAAGTTAGCATCCAGGGTAAAAGGATCATTAAGATTGTAATCCGGCGTGGTCGCCATTGCCACTACTTCGCCGGTTTTGGTTTCCATCACAATCGCAGTTACACTTTTTGTTTTCCAGGTGGTCGCTGCTTCCTCAACCGCTTTTTCGGCCATCAATTGAATATTGCTATCAATCGTTAAAACAATATCTTCTCCCTGAACAGGTTCTTTTAATATTTTTGTTTGCGAAGGAATCTGGTTTCCGTTGGCATCTTTTTGGAAGTAAACAACCCCATCCTCGCCGCTTAAGACGTCTTCATAGGTGGATTCCACCCCATAGAGACCACTGTAGTCCCGCCCGGTAAACCCCAGAATATAGGAAGCAAAATTTCCATTGGTATAATAACGCCGATAATCATCCAGCAATTCGATGCCATTATAACTTTCTATGTTGCCATCTTCGTCTTTGATTGCTTCCGATTGCTTAATTTCCAGAGCCAGGGCATTATCGACTTTCCCCAAAATTAGCACCGGCTGGTTTTCTTTACGGGTCGCACGATCGTAAAGGGACTCATAATTATAATCCAAATCTTTGGAAATGGCCGCAGCCACCGCAGCCGGATCTTTAATGCTAATCGGTTTAAAATAAAGGGTTCCGTCCTCAATACTGACACCATCAAAATTATGACTCAGTACAATAACCGCAGCGCCCTGACTGATACCGGTTTTTACTTCAACAATATCATTTTCCAGAACGATGATCTTTTTCATAATATCTTCAACTTTTAAACCCAGCTTGCTACTTAATGTTTGGGCCAGGCGATCGGGGTCTTCGACCTCATAGGGGATCACATTAACCGCTGTCGCTGAGGAATCTTTAGCCAGAACATTTTTGTTCCGATCGTAGATATCACCTCGTGATGCTTTAATGGCCACCTCTTCAACAAGTTGATCGACCTGGCGCTCATACTTCCCGGTTGAATTTACAATTTGCAGGGAAAATAATTTCCCAATAACAACAATTAAGCACAATGAAAGTACAACCATGGCAATCATGATGCGATTTTGTTTGCCGATCGGTCCAATCTCTCGTTGTGCCTTCTTTTTTATATTCACATTTTTTCTCCAAATTTTTATTCAATTAAGCTTACCTGATCTAGCTTAAATAAACCCTAACCTAAAACAAATTCTCAAACCAACTTCTCACAATTTGTGAATCCGTCATCAGTGACTCTTCTTTTTTCTCCGTCACCAGTTCGCGTCGATATTGTTCCTGGACCGGTTCGGTCATCCCATAACCTCTGGCTTGAGCCTCAATCGATTGAAGATTCATATTTGTTACTAATTGACCTTCTTTACTGTCGTTAACCTGTACGGCGTCTTCCAGGGTTTTCTGAAGGTCTCTGATCTGCGTATTTTTTTCGGTGATCACAGCGTGCTGAAATAAGATCCCAACCATTGCCGCAAACGCAATCAACCCTATAATCATAACATAGGAACTTGTTGTCATGCGCTTTTCTTTTTGTTTGGGCATTTTTACTCTTTTTTTTGTGGTCGCCATGGAACGCTCCTTTTTTTAACTTTCTGTTCCCAGCTTTTCTACAATCCGTAGTTTCGCACTTCGCGAACGCCGATTTTCTTCAAGTTCATCAACACCTGAAACAATCGGTTTTCTTGAAATAAGCTTTACTTCCGGTAATTTCCCACAAACACATTGGGGAAAATCCGGCGGGCAAGTGCAGGGATTGGCTTTCTCTTTAAAGAGATGCTTAACAACTCGATCTTCCAGCGAATGAAAGGTAATGACACACATTCTTCCGCCTGGCTTCAAGGCTTCAAGACCCTGGGTTAAAGCATCTTCTAATATTTTTAATTCCCCATTGACTTCCAGTCGAATGGCTTGAAATGTTTTTCTTGAGGGATGTTTCTCTTTAAAACGTTCCTTGGGAGGATACGCCTTCTTGATTATTTCACTTAACTCTAAAGTGGTCGTAATTCGCGCAAGCGTTCTGGCACGAACGATTGATTTGACGATTTGACTGGCAAACTTTTCTTCTCCATAAAGAAAAAGTATTTTTTTTAGTTCCCCGGGGGCATAGTCGTTGACCACCATTTCGGCGGTTAACTCTGCTGACTGGTTCATTCGCATATCCAGCGGACCATCGTTATGATAAGAAAAGCCTCGGGTATCGTCATCCAGTTGAAATGACGAAACCCCGAGGTCATATAGAATACCGTCGATTCCAAAGAGATGGAGGCC
>Ga0194136_1000617_pt1 | contig 18220 bp, 15 predicted proteins | sample TARM_MetaG_T3A_1_FD_134023 | JGI IMG/M metagenome (GOLD analysis project Ga0194136, IMG submission 134023) | Freshwater microbial communities from Pennsylvania, USA, analyzing microbe dynamics in response to fracking - TARM_MetaG_T3A_14 (version 2) | ecosystem: Environmental > Aquatic >...
CTTAAGATGTATCCTTCAATCAATTCCGGTGTATAACTGGAACCTCCACCAATCGTAACAATCTTCAAAGCTTCTTTCGACATGCATGCTTCCTCCTATTTTTGGTTTCTTTTTGCTTTCCGACTCAGCCGGCTCAAAAATTCTGTCGTGACAATGCATTCTCTGACACAAGCGGATAAGATCCCGAACGTTCGGCCAGGAAAGACTTTCATTCCCACCGTCCGTGAAAGGGCTTTTCGCTTTCATGACTTCATTTTAGCACACCCCAGTCGCATCCGAAGAATCCCCTTACATTTTGATTGCAGATTCCTCTTAATGATTTTCGTTTCAGAAATGAAACAGTTTGTTTCATCCTCAAAGGATATCCAACGCCGTTTTGAAAGTAGGCGCCGGGAACCGGGCATCCAACCGTTTCAGATCATCATCATCCAGACGGATTTTAGAAGCTTGGGCATTGAGATAGGTGTGTTCTGGATTTGAAGAGCGCGGTATTGCCGCCACGTCCGGATGAATGATGCACCATGCCAGAATAATCTGGATTGCTTCGACATCGTGTTTCTTGGCGATCTTTTGCACTTCCTCACTCTCCAACAGCTGCCCGCGCAACCGGCCTCCTTGGGCTAATGGTGAATAGGCCATGATCGGAATGTTGTGCTCCCGTTGCCATTTCAGCAAATCGTACTCTATCCCACGTGAACCCAAATGATACAGAACTTGATTCACTTGGCACTGGTTCCCGTGCTCCATCCCCAAAAGATCCTGCATATCATGGATATCGAAATTGGAAACGCCCCATCTGCCGATTTTCCCTTCGGCCTTCAACTGCTCCATTCCGGCTATCGTTTGCGACAAAGGTACATTTCCGCGCCAATGCAGCAGATAAAGATCCAAGTGATCCGTATCCAATCTGCGCAAACTTTCGGCACAGGCAGCCAAAATTTCATTCCGGCTCGCCCGATGGGGATACACTTTGGAAACAAGATAGACTTGGTCGCGGATGCCTTTGATCGCTTCACCCACCAAGCGTTCCGACTTCCCGTCCCCGTACATTTCAGCTGTATCGATCAGGGTCATGCCCAATTGCACGCCTAAACGCAAAGCCTCGATTTCCTCCTGCCTCTTTGCGGGATCCTCGCCCAAGTACCACGTGCCTTGCCCCACTTGCGGCATGATGCTGCCATCCGGCAACGCCACCATCCGATTGGCATTCTCTTTCCGCAGAGACTCTATGATTTGTTCGTCTATGTTCGTCATTTACAGACACCATCCTTTCTGTTTTCGACACCATTCCTTACATCAAGTATACCTTTTTTTGTCGTTAATACAAAAAGAATCATAGCGCTTCCATGTTTTTTGGTTTGCTGGCCTTTTCCTTTGGTGATTTCAATTTTGTGGCTTATGATAAGGATATAAAGCTGTTTTGTCTATCATCAAAGTGTGATGAATGAGTCGAACGATGGAATCAGAACCAAGGAGGACGAATCGATGAAATACAGGAATCTAGGAAGAAGCGGTTTGCGCGTCAGCGAAATCGCACTGGGCAGTTGGTTGACGTACGGAAAATCGGTAGCGGATCAGACAGCGGAGGAATGCATCCGGACCGCGTATGATGCAGGCATCAACTTTTTCGACACAGCCAACGTTTATGAAAAGGGTGCTGCTGAGACCGTGCTCGGAAAAGTGCTGAAGGACTATCGGCGCTCCAGTTTGGTCGTCGCCAGCAAAGTCTACTTTCCGATGGGTGACGGTCCGAACGACAGGGGCTTGTCGCGCAAGCACATCATCGAATCCTGCGACGCCAGCCTGAAACGCCTGGATATGGATTATCTGGATCTCTACCAATGTCACCGTTATGATCCGAGCGTACCGATGGAGGAAACACTCTGGGCGCTCGATGATCTGCAGCGTCAAGGCAAAATCCTTTATGCCGGCGTCAGTGAATGGCCGGCCGACAAAATCCAGAAAGCCCACCAGATCGCAAAACAGCATAATTTCCGGCCGCTCATTTCCAACCAACCTATCTACAATATGATTGAGCGTTACATCGAGGTCGATGTGCTGCCCGTCTCCGTCGCCAATGGCATGGGGCAAGTCGTCTTTTCTCCATTGGGACAAGGCATCCTGACCGGCAAGTACAAATCCGGCCAACTAGTTCCGGAAGGCAGCCGTGCCGCCAACAGCAAGTTGAACAGCACGATGCAAAAATATCTGGAAAATGAGTTCCTGTTGGAAGCCGTTGGAGAGATCGAAGCAATCGCGCACGAATTGGAAATAACTATGCCGCAACTGGCTCTGGCTTGGATTCTGCGGCAACCCGGTGTCAGCTCAGCCATCATCGGCGCCAGCCGTCCGGAGCAGATCGAGGATAACATCAAGTCGGTTGATATCGAATTGACGGACGAACTGCTGCTTGGCATCAACCAAATTTTATTGAAAGTGAGCAGCTTCAAACCGCGAAGCTGATTGTGCGATGAATCAATCCGGGAGACCGGACGCCGAAAAGGCCACCTTGATCGATAAGGGTGGCCTTTTTGGTGTTCTTCTTACTATTTTTCCTGAACGAATAAAAACAGGAGAACTCCGGTGAACGGCGGCCTCGCAGGAGTTCGGCCTACAGTCTGGTTGCGTGCTCCGATTAGGAAGCTCTCGCCGGAGTTGCGGTTGATGACGGCCGGCGTGCTCCGGCAAGCGAGGCTTCACCGGAGCGGAAATCCGAAAGTTCCGAACCACTCTGAGGCTCTTAATCCAGCGCCAGTATTTCCAGTATCGAACGGACATCGCGGACAGACACCTGACCGGGCGCGGAAACGTCTTTGGCCGCCGCAAAAGTCAGGCACGAACCGAACAGTTCTCCTGCCAACCGCGAAATGACGCCGTATTTGCCCATCGACATCGTGATGCACGGGCGGTCAGCTTTCGTTTTTTTCATTTCCAACGTCGCCGCCAGCAGCGTCAAGACATCTTCCTCGCTCTGCGGCATGACCGCAATCTTCGTGATATCCGCCCCGAGTCGCTGCATCTTCACCAATCTTGCAACGATTTCCTCTTTAGGGGGCGTACGGAAAAAATCGTGGCTCGACAGAACGACTTTCACGTTTTTTTCGTTCGCTTCGGCAATCAAATTGATCACGTCTTCTTCGGAACTGAACAGCTCGAGATCGATCATGTCCACCATGCCGCTCCGGATCGCGAAACGGTTCAGTTCAAAATAATTATCCAAGCTCAGCTCGCGCTCTCCGCCCTCTTTTTTGGTCCGGAACGTGAACAGCAATGGTTTTTTATAAAGACTGTTGATTTCAGCCAACAATGCCCCCACTTGCTCCGGGTGCTCTACCCCTTCGAAAAAATCGATGCGCAACTCTGCCAGATCGAAAGCGACGTTTTCCAGCATTTTGACTTCATCAATGATTTCCTGTTTTGTTTTCCCTACCAACGGCACGCAGATTTTCGGCCTGCCTGCGTTGAAGACGACATCTTTCACTTGAACGGTTTTCACTGGTGTATCCCCTCCACGGCGCATTCCCGTCCCTCTCCCTTGAATATTTCCGGGCAAAGGAAGCTGAACTTACGAGTATATGATACTTCCCATTTTATCGTTAATTGCGCCAAAAGCATAGGAGCACTTTACGGAACTTTTTCGATCCGCTCACTTTTCCGTTCTGTTTCTACTTGGAAACATATAGAACGACCCCGTGCGGAGCGATAAAAGCCGTTTCCGCATCCGCCACCGATACCGCCCTGTTTGCCCAAACCTCATGCATTTCCCCGCCGAGGGAGTGCACCCATTTCAAAGCGGCAACAGGCAAACCTGCCGAACGATCCGCAAGATTGAAGCAAGCGACATATTTCCTGGCATCACTTGCCGAAACCCAGATCACCAAATCGTCCTTCCGGTACACTTCCCTTGCATCGCGCCCGTTCTGATGCGCATCGATCAGATAAGGATCTGTCAACAGCGCCCGCGTCCAATCATCCAACTTCCGCAGATCGCCGCCGAACAACAGCGGCGAACGAAAAATCGACCACAGCGTCATCAAGGAACGCTGCTCCTCTTTCGTGAACCGCGTCATGTGCGCCTCCGATCCGTCAGCCGCGGTCCGGGTGCCGATATGTCCCAGCGGCAGCATATCGCAATCCGGCCAAGTGCCTTCTCCGACAAAAACCGACCACTTTCCGCAGCGTCCGAACATGTCATAAAGCTGATGCCAATTGTCCCACAAATCGTCCGTCAGCCGCCACATATTGGCATGCCGTTGGAAAAAGGTGCCCGATTCGATCGGGGCGGGTCCCGGTGAGAGGCTCAACACCATCGGCCTGCCGCAGCGGTCGATGGCTTTCCGGATCAGTTCGATTTCGCCTGTGTGGGTTCCGTATAATTTCGAATCGGCGATGTCATCGACTTTCAGGAAGTCGACTCCCCAGGCAGCGTACAGAGCCAGCAGCGAATCATAATAAGCTTGTGCGCCTTCCTTCGAGTTGTCCACGCCGTACATATCCGTGTTCCACGGGCAGATGGAATTTGCATCCGCAATGTCCCGGGCCGTTTTTTGCGTACCCAAAATCGAGCTATTGCCATGCACAGCCTGCCTCGGGATGCCGCGCATGATATGGATGCCGAATTTCAGCCCCATTCCGTGGACCGCATCCGCCAATGGTTTGAACCCTTGTCCCCCTACGCTCGAAGGAAACCGGTTTTCGGCAGGGATCAGTCGGCTGTATTCATCCTGACGAAGTTCGGTGAACGGATGATAGGCGCAGGAATCAGCGCACGGTTCATACCACTGGATGTCCACGACAACGTACTCCCAACCGTAATCCTTCAAATTTTTCGCCATCACTTCGGCGTTGCCCAACACTTCCGCTTCCGTGACGCTTGCTCCGAAAGAATCCCAGCTGTTCCAACCTTTTGGTGGTGTCTGCGCGTAAGTCCTAAACATGTGCGTCCTCCTTGTCGACCCATACCTGCATTTCTCCCAAAGAGCGATTGCCCCAGCTGTAGTATGGGATGAAACTCAAGTTCTTGGGAATGGTTTGCGGTTTCTGACGGACGCGGTACAGTTTGTCTTGCCATTCATCCTCCATCACGTGCATCTCCCCTTCGGCCTCCAAGCAGACGATATCGCCGAGAATCTTATCCGATCGGAAACGCGGACGGATCGCTCCGGTCAGTGCCAGCAGATGCAGCTGTTTCCCGTTGTCCTGTTCTTCCATGCAATAAATGAAGGGTCCGCGTTGCAGGGCGACTTTACCCTTATCCGCTTTGACAAGTGGATGCGCCTCGAGTTCGTTGATTGCGATGGTGTAGGTCAACTCGATAGCCGATGAATCGGACTTTACGGTCACATATGCGTAGCCATTGCGTATGTCAGCAATCGCTTCTTCGCCGTCCACAACCAGCACGGGATTTTCCGCCCAGTAAGGGATACGGATGCCCAAGCTTAGCTGCTCGGAGGATGCTTTTTCAACCGTGATGAGGGTCCTTCCCTGCTCGGAAAACGTATGGTTCTGTCGAATCGTGTACGGTTTGCCATCTTGCTCCCCAGCCAGCTCGCTGTCGATGAACAGATTCAGCAGCACTTCATCGTCCTTTTGTGTGAAGGTGTATTTTCCGACAGCTGGCAGCGTGCGCGCCAAGTTTGGCGGACAGCAGGCGCAGCCGAACCAGGAAGGCCGCGTCGCCTTCACATGGCTCTTATCCGGATTCTCGGCGCTCGCTTGGGGATCCACCTCCAACGGATTGACGTAAAAGAAGTGTTTCCCGTCCAAGGCCATGCCGCTGATGATGCCGTTATAGAGAACCCTTTCCATGATATCCGCATACATGCTGTCGGTTTCGGTCTTCAGCAATTCATTCGAAAAATTCAACAACCCGATTGCTGCGCATGTTTCGCAGTACATCAGATCGTTCGGCAAGTCATAATCATAGGTGAAGGCTTCCCCGCGGACGGTCGATCCGATGCCACCTGTGACGTACATGCGTTTTTGGACGATGTTACCCCAGATTTTTTTCGCCGCACCGATCAGCTTTTCATCTTGCTTGTGGTGCCCGGCACCCGCCATCGCCTGCGCCATATAGACCAGTCGGACAGCGTGCCCTCTGGCCGTATCCTGTTCGATCACCGGCATATCCGCTTGATGGTAGACGGTGTTGATGACAGGTTTAGGTCCTTGCTTCAATCCCAGGCGGTCATTTTCTTCCAGCTGCTCCGCAAAGAAATGCGGGTTCTGTCCGCGCACCGCCAGGAAGTAGGCACTCAAATCCAAGTATTTTTCATCACCTGTCAATTCGTAAAGACGAACCAAAGCCAATTCGATTTCCTGATGTCCATCGGCACCGTTTATTTTCCCATCTTCATCACCGAAGTTCGCTTCGATGCAAGCAATGAATTTATCGGCGACAAGAAGAAGCCTCTCTGAGCCCGTCGCTTGAAAATAGGCGATGGCTGCCTCAATCAGATGGCCTGCACAATATAGCTCATGGCTTTCAAATAGCCTTCTGAATTTCAGGTGCGGCGCATCGATTTGATAGAAGGTGCTCAAATAGCCATCTTCCTCTTGGGCTTGTTCCAGCAAATCGATTGTCGTCTCAATTAAACCGATCAATTCTTCGTCCTTTTCGATCGCAACAATGTTGGCTGCCGCTTCAATCCATTTATATAGGTCGCTGTCTTGGAAGAGCCAGCCATAATGATTGCCCTCCTTCAATCCGGCTGCTACTTTAAAGTTTTCGATCACATGGCTCTTCTCTGTGGGGATGGTTGCATCATCCCGTTCGCTTTCGATAGTAATGGCTGCTTTGTCGTTCAATACGGCCCATTGAAAAGGAATCATTTCTTTTTTTATAAGCTGGAAATACTTCATCCAAAATGCGTCTCTCACTGTTACTTCCGGTTCAAGCTGATGCATCTGTGTGGCCATTCTAAGTCCTCGTTTCCATATTTTTTATTCTATTTGAAGATGAAATAAAAATGTTTACACGAATAGCTGCCGGAATCTACCGGCAGCTATCTTTTTTCTTACCATTTGCCAATTGGGCATTTTTTTTGATCTAAGCTGGCACGGAACCGAACAAAACACCCACAATGCAGGCAGGTCTCATTTGCCAAAGACTGACACCCTTGGCAAATGGCAAGTCGCTGATCTCGCAATTCCAGGGAAGCATGATTGCGTTCCATCGCTAATTGCTCGTCTATCGCATCCTCTACATTCATTGCCATCATCTCAATTTGCCGTTCACAGCCCTTACACGTCATATCATTTTCCTTTTGCGTATACGGAAATGACACTCATTGGAGGCAATGTAATCGTCAATTCATTTTCTTCCACAGAAAAATCTTTGAAGGCTTGTTTCACAATGGCGTTTGGGTTTTCGAAGGAATTATGGTCATCCGTCTTCTTACCAACGATGCCGTATGCTTCTACCTCGTCAAACGAGCCATCAACAAGGCTTAATGTCACCGTTTCCGCTTCAGTGAGGCTATAATTGCAGAAAGAAGCAGTCATCATGCCGTCCTTTTTGGATACTGTATAACTTGCTGTATCCGAAATGACTCCGTCCGTATCCACCATTGTTGCATCCTGATGGTTTTTGTAGAGCTCGAACACATAGTATGTAGGCGTTTTTATCATCTTTTCGCCTTCTGTCAGAATCATCGCTTGCAACACATTGACCATTTGAGCAATATTGGCCATATGTACACGATCTGCATGCTTATGGAAAATATTAAGCGTCAAACTCGCAATCATAGCATCGCGGATCGTATTTTGCTGATAAAGAAATCCTGGGTTTGTACCCGGTTCTACGGCCAACCACGAACCCCATTCATCGACGATCAGTCCGACGCGTTTCTCAGGATCGTACTTATCCATAATTGTACTGTGCCTCGTGATCAACTCATCCATTTTCACCGCACTCTCAATGAGCGAGAACCATTCCTCATCTGGAAACCCTAATGCCGGGCGTTTATCTTCCCATTTGGAAGCCAATGCATAATGATGGAGACTGATACCGTCCATAAAAGGTGTCGCCTGTTTCATCAATACGTCCATCCAGTGATAATCATCAATATTCGGACCACAAGCGATTTTGTATAAGGGTTCCTTAGTGTACTGCCTCACGTATGTCTGATAGCGGCGGTATAAATCGGCATAGTATTCCGGGCGCATGTTCCCCCCGCAACCCCAGCTCTCATTTCCTACACCGAAGAATTTCACTTTCCAGGGATCATCTTGGCCATTTTCTCTTCTGAATTTCGACATGGGCGATATACCATCCATTGTCATGTATTCCACCCATTCTTGCATTTCTTGAACGGTGCCACTGCCGACATTTCCATTCACATAGGCTTCTGCTCCGACTTGCTTACACAACTCAAAAAATTCATGCGTGCCGAAATGATTATTCTCTGTAACGCCACCCCAATGCGTATTTACGATGGTAGCCCGTTCTTCCGTTGGTCCGATACCGTCTTTCCAGTGGTATTCATCGGCGAAACAGCCACCTGGCCATCGGATGACCGGAACTTGTATCGCCTTCAAAGCTTCCACAACATCCAGACGCATACCGTTGTGATTCGGGATAGCCGATTCTGTACCGACCCAAACGCCCTCATAGATACATCTTCCTAAATGCTCTGCAAACTGACCATAAATATAGCGGCTGATTGTTCCTTTTTCTCTATTAAATGTTACTTGAATTTTACTCAAATGAAAGACCTCTCTTTCTACTGGTTATTTATGCCGGGTTCTCCGAAAACAGGGAATCCTGTATCACTCCAAGTGAATGGCTGTGCATGTGCATGACGATCCGGTACGTCCAGTGGGTCCCCTTCCGTTACCACCTTTGGCCGCGCATGGTAGATGAGGATATCCTTTTCTCCATCTTCACTGCGCGTAAAGCTATTGTGGCCAGGTCCAAAAAGCTGATTCTTTTCTGAACTTCTGAAGACGGGTTCTTCCAGTTTGTGCCAGTTGTACCCATCCAATAGATCACTGTTTTCTTCAGCCCATAATAGGCCCATACAATAGTTTTCATCCGTAGCGCTACCCGAATAAGTGATGAATATTTTTCCGTTTCTGACGATGACCGCCGGACCTTCGTTTACAAGAAAACCTATTTTTTCCCATTCAAATTCCGGCACACTCAAGAGGACTTGCTTACCACAGAGCGTCCATGGATTTTGCATCTCCGAAAGATATAGATTGGAGTTGCCCGGAATCGCAGGATCTTTTTGAGCCCATACGTAATAAAGTTTATTATGTAATTCAAAGACAGTCGCATCCAAACTAAAACTCTCGAAAGCTGTCTTGACTTGGCCTTTTTCGATCCAATTTCCGGTCAGCGGATTTTCATTATCACATTCCAATACATACATGCGATGCTGAAACGTTCCTCTATCCACTTTTTCAGTGCTCGCTGCGGCAAAATAGATGTACCAACGGCCTTGGATAAAGTGTATTTCCGGAGCCCAAACCAGACGGCTCATAGCGCCGGATTCATGTGCGTGCCACACGTTAGCCCTCTCTGCCTGTTCCAACTCACCCAAGCTTTTGGCACGACGCACTTCAATTTCTTGATAGCCTGGAACTGAGCCCGTGAAATAATAATAGCCATCCGTATGTTTATATACCCAAGGATCGGCCCTCTCAGTCACGATTGGATTATGTAACGTTGTCTCTTTACTGTGCATAATAATTCCTCCCTCATTATTCATTTTGTTCATCATATTGGATACCAAACAAGGATACCCCCTCATCAGACATGCCCGTGAAGGCCATCGTTTGTTTTTCTTGAAAATCATCCCACTGGGAAATAAAAAGACCATCATATGCAATCCCATCCACGGTCACGGTAACAGCAGACCCTTCCATTTCCCATTTTCCCGAAAATTCTCCCGTTATATTACCGCCCTTATCCAGTTGCACAGATTGTGCCATTTTCACCTCGCTGGTTATTTCTTTCCCGTGATTCACAAATTTATAATTTCCAATAATTTGATTTTCGTTATATTTCGCTATTGTTTCTCCGGCATACCTTAAAGGAGCGACAATAGGCCAACCCTCACTATTGAAAAACAGCTGATGCACTCTCACCTCATGATATTCATCGTATCCTGGAAAACGAGCATGGAATAAAAGGAAGTATTTCCCTTCAGCCTCATCATAATATGCAGAATTATGACCCGCCGACACATAACCGTCCCGCTCCAGGGCACCGACATCATTGAATTGGAAATTCCCCATCAGCTTTGCACCATATGGTTCTATTGATAGGTCATCAAAGAAGCTGCCCTCTGCCCCTTTTGCATCGATCATATCCTGGTTTTCGCTATCAACAAACGGCCCATCAGGATTTTTGGAGCGAGCAACCCGCATATTGTACCCACCGGATGCGTCCAATCCACCATAAGTAACAAATAGATAATAATAATCCGTAGTAGGATTATAAAGCATATAGGGCGCTTCAATTCTACTGTGATTGCCGCCTAGTAATTTTGTTCCATAACCTTGTTCTTCTTTTGGCAGACCCGACTGATTGTCCATCTCCAAAATGAAAATCCCGCCCGAATAGGAGCCATAAACCATCCATAATTGGTTGTTCTTATCAAAAAAAACGTGAGGATCAATCACATTAGGCTCTGTCGTACCATCAAAAGTGTCACCTTCCGTATCCACAGTGCCTGATGTCAGAAATACACCCAAATCGCGGTATGGGCCTTCAATCGTATCAGCAACGGCTACGCCTAATGTAGATAACGGGCTGGAGCCTTCACAAGCACAGTAATAGAGATAATACTTCCCATCTTCCAGCTGGATGATGGAACTGGCCCATAATGTGCTTGTTTGTGCATAAACGAAACTTTCCTCCAATTCGGAGTAAACATCTTCAAACAAAGTATTCTTTGGTACGTTCTCAGACAGAATTTCCCACGCCATCAGATCTTCTGTTTTCGCAAAACCCAAATGAGATCCAATGGCGTAATACGAACCATCTGCATAGATAACAGAAGGGTCGTGTACAGACACATCTTCAAAAGCAGGTTGTATCAAGGTTTGTTCGACTGGTTCGATTTCTGAACCACACCCCGTCAGGAAGCAGGCCGCAAAAGAACACATCATGATTTTTTTGTTCATACGGCTGCTCCTTCGTTGATGATCAAATTCTTTCTGTACATAGCGTGCAAGCAAATCGTATGCAAAGCCAGTACCGACAGCGAAATGTAGAAAAGAAAAATGCCTGCTGAAAAAATATCAAGCAGTATGAATAAGGTTACGCCAACAAGAATGATCAATACGCTCGCTTTAGGCATAATCATCGGAGCCATAATGGTTAATCTGATTTTCTGCTTTGTTGTACCTTCAGTATGGATAGCTATCGGGAAAAGGAAAATCAATGTTTCTATTACGTATACTAAAAATATATTTAATGGCAGGTTCAAGAACGAGGCTATCACTTCATTATTTTGGATAATATTTTTGTCTATCGCTATGCCATAAAAAATAGCCGCATAAACGATGCCTATGATATTAGCCTTCCAGAAATAGGCGCGGTAGTGAACCAGGTATTCTTTGACTATCGGTTTCAGGGAACTTTGTGGTTCAAATAACTCGCTGGTGCTAATAATTTTAAAGAGAGCGAATGTCGCTGGGAAAACCCCGAATATTCCTAAGCCTAAAAGGGTGCAGGCTATCCATAGTATATTGAGTAATGAGATGAACATGATTTTTTCCAAAACGATCATTGCTTTACTAGACCAATTCATTTCTGCACCTTCTTCCCGAAAAATAGCGTTCCTTCAGCAGACATACCCGCAATATGCCACTCTGGTGAAGATTCTTTCCAGCCGAATCCTTTCCAAATCCGGAAATAGCTTTTGTCTAAGGCATCGTAATAGTTTCCCGATCCCAGATTTTGCATATGCTGAATAGTGTCAGTTGAAAAATATTTTTGCTTCGCCTGTTCCAACTTATTGTTCGTTTGCGAAAAGTGCACGATCGCCCACTCGCCTACCATCAACGCTGGTGCTAAGGTTAGCGTTGTGTTTTCCATTTCTATTTCAGAGACGTATTCCGGCGAAACAACGGGCCAACCATTTTTCAGCCAATGAATGCTTCTGATAAAGGTTAGATGCTGATGCAAGTTACTCGCGATTCGAACATGATGAACCATGTAGGTTTTATTGCTGGATGGCTCAAGAAAAATAGAATTATGCCCTGGCGCCATCCAAGCGACGTCCCCATCGAACTGGTAACTGCCGACAATCTTTGTTCCTACATTATTTGGCAAGTCGTGCTCTTGGAGTATATCGTTGGCTAAATGATCAATGTAGGGTCCTTCAATGTTTTTTGAGCGTGCAACTCTAACGTTGTATGTATCGAAGAGGGAATCATAAGAAGTAAACAAGTAGTAATAATCCCATTCTTGGTTATAGAAAATGAAAGCACCTTCAATGGCCGTATCAACTGTTGCATCTCTTTTAGCAATACATTTCCCAAAATCACCTTTGATTAAGGGCAAACCGGTGTCAGCATCCAGTTGAACCAAGAATATACCCCCGAAAAACGAACCATAACAGAGCCACATCATTCCTTCTCTATCCATTACAATATTGGCATCGATGGCATTGTGCCCAGCTATTTCGCTGTTCGTTTTGATGACGATCGCCTTATGTTCCCAAGGCCCTGCCAATTCGCTTGCTGTAGCTAATCCAATGCAAGAAGTCGTACTTCCAAAGGTAGAGGCTGAATAGTACATTCTGTAGCTGTCCTCGTAACGGATGACCTCTGGAGCCCAAAGGCCTTCCGCCTGTGCCCATTCATAGGCTTCATCCGGCACACCTTCAAAAGCTAACCCGAGATATTCCCAATGAATCAAATCCCCAGAAACTCTTATTTGAATACCCGAGGTATACTTCCCATCCACTACGGAATCCGTAGAGAATGAAAAATATTTGCCAGTGCTATTGTCCTGAATGATTGTCGGGTCATGACCGCCTAAAGCATTCCACCTATAGGATTCGATTGCGGCTAATTCATCCATATGTCTATCCTTTTACTGCTGAAAGAGCAACAGATTCGATAATTTGTTTTTGGAAAATAATAAAGATTGTCAATACCGGAATCAATGAAATGACTGATGCCGCCATAATCAAGGGATAATCGGTCTGGATAGCATAACTGGCATTCAGATTTGCAATAACAACTTGTAACGTTTGCTTCTCTGGACTGTTCAAATACAGTAAAGGTGCCAAATAGTCATTCCACGCACCCATAAACCATAAAATGAATTGAGCTGCTATAGCTGGTTTGATTGCAGGGAAAATTAACTTTGTGAAAATTTGGAAATATCCGGCTCCATCAATTTTAGCTGCTTCGATTATTGAATCCGGCACATTGGACAGATATTGCTTCAAGAAAAAGATCATTGTGATATTCCCAAACATACCAGGAATAATTAAGGGGAATAAGGTATTTACCCAACCAATCTTTGAAAAGATTACGAACTGAGGGATCATAATGCTTGGGTACGGGATCATGATTCCGATCAGAAGCATTAGGAAAATCAGATTTTTAAAAGGCAATCTCAGTTTTGCGAAGGAAAAAGCTGCTAAACTGGAAGTAATCGTCCCTACAATCGTCACCGAAAACGATACAATGATTGAGTTTTTTATACCTGACCATAGCTGGTCAAGTTCAAATAATCTTTCGTATGCGTCTGTCAGAAAGGGGGCTGGAATCCATTCAGGTGGTAACGAAAAAACCCCGCTCTTATCCTTGAATGAAGTAGAAACCATCCATAATAGTGGTGCTATCATAACAATTGCGCCAATCAATAGTACAAAAAATATAATCGTGTTACTAACTTTAGACTCTCTTTTCATATGATCACCCTCTCTAATCTAATTTATAATTAGAGCGTCTATTCATATAGAACTGCAACGCTGTAATGATAAAAATGATTAATCCTAAAACTACTGAAATAGCGGAAGCATATCCCATCTTCCAGTTATTGAACGCTTGTCGCCATAAATACCATACAACGGTTGCTGATGAATATTGCGGACCGCCCGTTGGCGTCATGATATTCACTTCCGTAAACACCTGAGAACCGCCTATGATATTCGTAACAATTAAGAAGAAGGTAATCGGTTTGACCATCGGCCAAGTTATAAATCTGAACCGTTGGAAAGCATTCGCACCATCTAATTCGGCTGCTTCATAAAATGTTCTTGGTACACTTTGAATTGCCGCCAGATATAAAAGCATAGAATAGCCTACGCCTTTCCAGACAGCCATGATGATGATTGCTGGTTTTACTGTATTGACATTCTGCAACCAGTTCGGTCCTTGTATGCCGAAGATATCCAAAACTTGATTCACCAATCCAAAGTCTCCGTTGTAAGCCCATTGCCAAAGTATAGAGATTGCTGCTAATGATGATACTACGGGAATATAATAGATGACGCGGAAAATTGTTTTTCCCACTATTCTGCGACTCAACGCTGACGCCAAAAGGAATGAGATCATCAGCCCAATCGGAATCCCGAGCATCAAATAGAAAGTGTTATATAACGTTTTCCAAAAGTATTCATCTTTAAATAAACTTTTGTAATTTGCTAATCCTATAAAATTCATCTGGCCGATGCCATTCCAGTCTGTAAACGAAGCGTATAAGCTTATGAAGAATGGAATCATGGAAAATACAATGAACCCTATTACCGGTATGATAATGAACGCAATCGCTGCTTTCTGCTCATCTTTATATAACTGGCTCTTCCTTTTGATGTTTTTATTAACGTCCGTTATCTTTTTATCTGTTACTTCCATTCTATTTACCCCCTATAAAAAAAGGGCACCTACCTAATGCTGTAAGATGCCCAATTTCCAAATCTAATTAATTAGCGGCTTGTTCATGTTGCATAATAGATGCATCAAGAAGCTCTTGCATTTTTGGTTGTACTGATTTAAGGTAATCGGCTGCTGTTTGATCGCCATCCAGTACTGGTTGAATATTGATGAAGAATTCATCATACCATTCTGATGTATACGTAGTAGCTGCAGGCAATCCACGGCCATACACACCTACGACATCCAAGAATTCTTTTTTATTGCTTGGCACAGATTCTGTATCAGAAGCCCATTCTTCAGCCATATCGATCAAGTTAGGGATTTGGATTTGAGCATCCACCAATTGTTGTTGTCCTTCTTCAGAAGTGGACAAATACATTGCAAGCTCAACTGCTTCATCTTTATATTCTGTCCCTTCAGAAACGGCTATACCCAATGAACCGACAAATGATGCAGATTCACCGGTTGAACCAGCTGGCCAAGGAATCAAGTCATATTCAAAATCCAATCCTTCGTATGTGCTCATATCCCATGGGCCTACTGGGAAGAATCCAATTTCGCCATTCATCCATCTTTGATAAGTATCTAGCGTTTGTGCTTGTGCTATTGACGGTGTTAAGTTATGCACATTTTGCAAATCAGCAAAATACTGAAGTGCTTCCGCAAATTCTGGCGTATCGATAGTAACTTTTGTATTATCTTCGTTCAAGAAATCTGCTCCATTACTCCATACAAATGCTTGTAAGGACCATGCGACATTAAATCCATTTGCCCATTGATCAACTTCTCCATCACCATCCGTATCTGCAGTCAATTGCAGCCCTACATCAACAAACTCGTCCCATGTATAAGGTACATCGATATCTGGCAACGGAATACCCATTTCTTCGAACATCGTTTTGTTGTATCCAAGAGCAAACGGGCCTACGTCTTTAGGCAAGCCATAAATATTCCCCGATCCAATGTTATTCCCATCATATCTGTAGCTGTCTACGCCATACTTCCATACATTATCCAAATCAAAGTCCGAATTTTCAACGGCTTCCGTAAGATCCATTAAAATGCCATTATCTACATATGCCATTACGTCACCTTGTCCTACGTAGAAAACATCGGGGATATCATTACCAGCAATAGAGGCCTGTAATTTTGTAGCATACTGATCTGCATCTGTTGAAATTATTTCAACCTGCACACCAGGGTTTTCAGCTTCGTATGCAGCAATGGCAGTTTCATATGCTTTTTTCTCATCTTCTCCGCCTCTGAACATAAACGTCAACGTCTTGCCTTCTTCTCCGTCTGCGCCAGTGGAATCAGAAGTAGAGGAGTTAGCCCCTCCGCAAGCAGCCAATGTCAGGATACTAGCAATGGTTAAAGTTGCTGAAAAAAATCTCTTTCTGTTCATCATTTTATTTTCCTCCAATAGGTTATTTTGTTTTTATTCGAATAACATTCCACGATAACGGTTTCATTATTGTGGAAATGATGTCATTTTCCAAAACCACATCTGTTTTAATACTTAGCGTAACCAATTCATGATTGCTCTCATTTGTGTCCTTCTTATCATAACCCGCAAGCTCTGTCGCTTCAGAAATGCTTTCCATCTCAAATCCGTCTTCTTCAAAGGTAAAGGCGATGCTTGTATCTTCCGATCTGTTCACGGCGAATATGACAAGCTCTTCCTTTTCTTCATTATGGATAGCGATCGTCTCAATATAAGGGACTTCATCAAAATCTTTTGTTTTGTACGATTCCGATGTGAGATGCGGTGTCAATACTGTCCCTCTTCCATAGTTGGATACTTGCATAAAGGGATAAAAGATTGTTTGTTTCCATGTATCGCCATTCTTCTCAGTCATGATTGGGGCGATCACGTTCACAAGCTGTGCCAGACAAGCGATTTTCACACGATCAGCGTTCTTCAATAACGTGATGAGGAGACAACCAACCATTAGTGCATCTTCAAAATTATAAATGTCTTCCAGCAAAGGTGGCGCCACCTGCCAAGGTGCTTGCTCTTTATCTTGGTCATTTGAATGGTACCAGACATTCCATTCATCAAAGGATAAATTGATCTGTTTTTTGCTGCCTTTTTTGACCTTCACATAATCGCATATTGAAACGACGGTTTTGATGAAACGATCCATATCAAGGGACTGGGATAAATAATTCCCCAGATCATCTTCTTTATTGCCGTAATAACAATGCAACGACAGATAATCAACATAATCATAGGTGTGTTCTAAAACGATCCTTTCCCAATCACCAAAGGTCGGCATCGTGCTTGTTGAACTGCCACAGACTACCAATTCGATGCTGTCATCAACCAGTTTCATTGCTTTTGCCGTTTCAGCAGCTAACCGCCCATATTCGTCTGCTGTTTTATGCCCTATCTGCCAAGGACCATCCATTTCATTGCCGAGTGACCATGTCTTTATATTGAAAGGTTTTTCCTCTCCATTTTTCTTGCGCAGCTCGCTCCAGTACGTCCCTCCTTCAAAGTTACAATATTCTAGACACTCCACTGCTTCCTGAATGCCGCGTGTGCCTAAATTGACTGCCATGTTGACTTCAGCATTCACTCCTTGCGCCCATTTGGCAAATTCGTGAATGCCTACTTGGTTTGTTTCCATGGACCGCCAAGCTAAGTCCAATTTTTTCGGACGGGCTTCTTTCGGACCGATACCATCCTCCCATTTATACCCCGATACAAAATTGCCTCCAGGATAACGGATGATTGGTACATTCAGTTCCTTGACCACTTCTTCGACATCAACCCGAAAGCCGTCGTTGTTAGCGTTTTGATGTTCCGGTTCATAAATACCGTCATAAACTGCCCTGCCGAGATGTTCAATGAATGATCCATATAAACGTTTATCTACTACGCTGATAGTGTCATGCCTGCTCACTGATAAATTCGCCTTCATTTTGTCCTCCTCACCACCTTAGTTAACCTTTTCATTTACCAAGATTAATAAAATTAACTTATGAGGTAATAATATCGAACTATGTAAACGTTGTCAACACTATTTACGTTGTTTTGGCAAATATATTTTAAACTTAATCAACACATTTATTAACCATGTCCATAACCACTGTCAATACACTCTTTTCAATCAGCATTTTCATAAACCTATGGGAAATATATCTTTTTTAGTTAACTCATAGAATAATCTAACCTAACCTATTGACAGACAAGTGATAAACTTTTATATTTATCACATACAGTGATAAACAATATCATTAACATAAATGAAAAATGAGGTGAGCTTATGCAATTGGACATATCCGAATCATCTTTGGCTGTATATGAGGCATTGGCCAGCGATATACGCTTAAAGATCATCCAATTATTATCCAAACAAAAAATGAA